>Ga0302325_10007773_pt1 | contig 23691 bp, 16 predicted proteins | sample Palsa_T0_2_FD_201948 | JGI IMG/M metagenome (GOLD analysis project Ga0302325, IMG submission 201948) | Peat permafrost microbial communities from Stordalen Mire near Abisko, Sweden - Palsa_T0_2 | ecosystem: Environmental > Terrestrial > Soil > Palsa > Peat permafrost | place: Sweden: Abisko... | reverse complement strand
GCGCCAGCAGCACGACGGCTCCGCCGGGCGCGAGGATGGATGACATCGCGCAAAGTGCGCCGCGGTCGTCCGCGATGTGCTCCAGCACATTCAAACAGACGCAGGCATCCGGGTGGAAACGCGCCAGGCCGGCGAAAGTGCCGCTGCCCGGCTCCGCCACCAGGGCGTGCAGGTTCGGCCTGCCGTGGTATCGCTCTTTGAGCCGTTCGATGCACGCCGGTTCCACATCCAGCGCGACGACCATTTCCCGATCCAGCAGCGCGCCGGTGAAATTGCCGATGCCGCAGCCCACCTCCACCACCCGCCGTCCCAACTCAGGCGCAACCAGCCGAGCCTGCCAGGCGAAATAGTTCGCGGCCCGCGTCATGCGTTCCTGATCTGTTATGGTGTAGGCTTCTGGCATTCAATAATCCGTTCGGCATGGGGGCCAGCGACCTCATCGAACTGGCGCTGGCGGCGCTGCTGCTGGCATGCGCGCTGGCATGGCGTCCCTTCGTCGCGCCGTATGCTGCCAGGCTCGCACAAAGGCCCGGTTGGTGTATTCTAGCGCTGGCCGCGCTGCCGGTCGTGCTGCGGCTGGCGCTTCTCCCCCGCCATCCCCCGCCAGTGCCGGATATTTATGACGAATTCAGCCATCTGTTGGTTGCGGACACCCTGCGTCATTTCCGCCTGGCGAACCCGGCGCATCCGCTGCACCAATTCTTCGAGACCTTCTTCGTTTTGCAGGAGCCGACCTATAGTTCAATCTACCCGGCGGGCCAAGGCCTGGCGCTGGCCATCGGCTGGATGGTCTTTGGCACACCATGGGCGGGCGTGATTCTGGCGGTAGCGGCCTTTTGCGCGCTCAGCTACTGGATGCTGCGCGGCTGGACCACACCCGGCTGGGCGCTGGCCGGCGGTGCGCTCGCAGTGATGGAATTCGGCCCGCTCAACCAGTGGATGAACGGCTATTGGGGTGGAGCGCTGCCCGCGGCGGCTGGCTGCCTGGTATTCGGGGCGCTGCCCCGCTTGCGCCGCGCCGGCCGGATACGCGATGCTTTATTGCTCGGTGCGGGCCTCGCGATCCACTTACTAACCCGTCCTTATGAGTCGATCTTCCTGCTCGCCAGCGTGGCTATTTTCGTTCTGCCGGCTTGGAAGCTGCTGTGGAAGCCCTTGCTGGTTGCGGCCCTGTCCGTGCTTCCTGCGATTGGCATCACTCTGCTCCAGAACAAGCAGGTCACCGGCAGTTGGACCAGTTTGCCTTATGCGCTGAGTCAATATCAATACGGCGTGCCCGCGGCGCTTACGTTTCAGGCCAATGCCGCGCCCCACCGCGACCTCACCCGCGAGCAGGAACTCGATTACCGGATGCAGCTTTCCTTTCGCGGCGAGCATGCCGAAACCGCCAAAAGCTATCTGCTGCGCCTCGCCTATCGCATCCGCTACTACCGCTTCTTTTTTATGCCGCCGTTGTATCTGGCGCTGCCGCTTTTCTTCATCGCCCTGCGCGCGGCACGCTTTGTCCGGGTGTTTGCGTGCTTGGCCATCTTTGCGCTAGGCGTCAACTTCTTTCCAGCCTTCCAGTATCATTACATGGCCGGAGTTACCTGTCTGTTTGTCTTGGTAAGTATAACCGGACTGCAACAACTGAGCAGCCTAAGTCCGCTGGCGGCGCGCGTGATTTTCCTGCTGTGCGTCGCGCAGTTCGCTCTGGAGTATGGCCTGCATGTTGCAAGCGGCGACAAATGGTCGCTGGCGTTGCGCAATCCGGAACGGCGCGTGGCGGTGAATAGCCGGCTCGCGCAAGCTCCTGGCAGGCAATTGGTGTTCGTACGCTACTGGCCGCGGCACATCTTTCAGGATGAGTGGGTCTACAACGCCGCCGATATAGACGGCGCGCGTGTGGTGTGGGCGCGCGACCTGGGCGCGGCTGAGAATGAAAAGCTCCGCCAATACTATCCGGATCGCGCCGTGTGGCTGCTGGAACCGGATGCGCGGCCGCCCCGCCTCACGCCCTACGCTGAACGTGGGGCAGGCCCCCGGCCTGCGGCGGCCTCCCAGGCCGCCATCTTTTTTTCGCAGATGAGCGCTCGATGACTGCAGTTCGCACAGAATTTTCCGTTACCCCTCAACCATTTCCCCCATCTCTCCGCCGCCTGCCGAATCCACCGTGCTGATATAGAGATAAGGAAGCCCATGTCCAAGTTCGTTTGAACAAGTTCCTTGTTTGCAACGGAAACCCGTCACCGGACGCACAATTATGCCCAAATCCAGCCCACAAATCCATCGGAGATGCGTGTCGAAGCTGCCGCCGCATCCTCAAGCCTGGCGCGTCCACCCCCGGCCAAGTTCGTTTGATCAAGTTCCTTGTTTGCACCGGAAACCCGTCACCGCACGCACAATTGCGCACAATTATGCCCAAATCCAGCCCAAAAAATCCGTCGGGGATGCGTGGCGGACCTGCCGCCGCATCCCGGCGCCTCATGCGCTCAACACTCTGGTCGCCCGCTCTGCGCATGATGGTCAAATTCCTTCTCGCCATTCGTTTCTCCTTGCTCCTGTGCTGGGGCCCCTGCTGCCGGCTCTACAACGATGCCTGCCGGCCGTTCCTCGGAACCAAGCATCCGCAATCCTCGGCTCAACCAGCCAGCCAATGACCCAGTGGGCCCAGCCGGCGCTACTGGGAACCTCCGCACGTACTCGTGCCACGCAAATCCCGCGGCGCATATGAGAAAAGTCACTTGCAAGAGGTTACCCGATCTCGGGGTTACGCCAGTCGAAGTTCCGCAATTCCCGCGGCTTCGCACTGCGCCCGCCATGCGTCCGCCGTCAGGGTGCCGGCTTCGAACCCCGCCACGATTCCTGCCGGCCTTACCGGCGGCAAGCCATGGCGTTCCAGGTACGACTCTCCCGGCTGTGCGTACAACACCCAGCCGTCGTCGATCATGGCCACCGCCAGCGCCATCCACAGCAGCGCTCTGGCGCGGCCCGCGCGTTGCTCATGGGTGAACAGCATACCTTTCGGATCTCGCATGCGCCCGCCGATGGCACGCACGTCCTTGACGGCGTCGGGTAATCTTGCAGCTGTGAGTCCATCCAGCACGGTCTTGTGCTCCGAGATGAACTTCCGCCACCCCGGAACGTAAACCTCCGGCCCCATTTTGTCCCATGGCATCGCCTTCAACGTGACACTCTTCAATTGCGGAAGTCTGGCCTGCAGGAGTTGCAGTTCCAGCGCATCCAGGTGGCCGATCAGGCTTATGGCACAGCCATCGTCGGCGGGTGGCGCTTGGTACGGCGACGATCGCGCCGCCTCCAGGCGCGCGCTCAACGGCGGATGGGTGTTGTAAGCATTCGCAGCCGTTTTGCCAAGCTCTGTTTCGAGGAATGCGGAAGTTGCCTGAGCAATGCCGCGCGACTCCATGTAAAGGCCGAATCCTTCCGCCACCGGCGGGCGATAGCCGGCCTGCAGCGCGGGCGCGAGTTGCGTTTGCCAAAACGATTGGCCGGCCGCCGCGCCTTTTGCAATCGAGCAGAGACCGTCCATCAGCGCTTGCGAACCGGCCAGCCAGCAGGCCAGTTCGTCGGCCCGGAACTCCAGCCTCCGGGACACCGCCAATGTCGCGCGCATGAAGAGCTTCCAGTACCATGCCAAAGCTGCCACTACCAGATTCCGTGCCAGAACGGCGAGAGCGCTGAATCGCACTACCTTCGTCGACATGGATCCGGTGTTGAAGCTTACCAAAGTGCGCAGCATCGACTGCCGGGCTTTGTAAACCCAGGGGCCCAGTCTCGTGTCGCCTCCGTAGTAGTGGCCGAATTCATGGGCCACAACCGCACGGAATTGGGAAATCGTCAGGATACGCAGCAGGGGTAGTCCCAGCCCCATCACACGCCGCTTGCCGAAGCCCAGCGTGCCGCCCCGCTCGGTCACAAACGCGTTGACGTCCGGAACCAGGTAGACCTCACCCGGCATGGGCTCGTCAAACGCCTTAGCTATGCTTTCCAGTTCGGCGAACAATCGCGGCTCTTGCCCGGGATCGAGCCGCGGACCGGGTGGTGTAAATTTTTCCCGCCGCGGCGCCAGTGACCGGAGCATGCTTAGCGCCATCGCCACACCTCCCAAAAACAACAGGATCGTGCTGAGATTGAAAAACGCCCTGACAATCAGGAATGGCAAGTAAGCGCATGCTATCGCCAGAGTCATGGTGAATAAGTAGGACCCCACAATCACCAGCACAGCCAGCAGGGCCCATCCGGTAAGCGAGCGGCGAGGCGGTGGAGCGTTCATCGCATTTGCCAAGTCTTCAGCTTACTAAACCCCGCGCCGCGCCATGGGCGGGCGGTTTCTGCAACACTATCGATGTGGCGACAGACGATCCGGCAAAGCAACTGAGCGAACAGGGCCTCGCCCTATTGCGGGATGTATTCCCAAAGGATCAGTTGACCGTCTTGCAAGTGGCGGCCACCCGGTGCTTTGGGGCGATCGGGACAGATAGGCCGCTTCCCGGGCATTACCGATTCAACCCCTTCTCTCATTCCGTACTCTTAACTGCCATGCTGGACTTTGGCTGTGGCAGTTCGAAGGAATTGGTGGCGCCTCTGTCGGCGGCAGGTCTCGACGAATTGTTCTCGGAAGCGATCGCCGGTGAGTGGACTTGCAATATGGAACAATCCTGGGTCCGGAAGAAGTTCGCCCCAAGTCAGGCTCCCGGTCGCCCATACCATCCGCAGAACTGGCACCAGGACGGCGCGTTAGGAGTCCGTTTCCCAGCGCAATCCGGTACGGTCATCCCCATGACACGTTTGCTGACCTGCTGGATTCCGTTGAACCCCTGTGGCTCTGACAGCCCTGGCCTGGAGTTCGTCCGCCGCCGTCAAACTGACTTGCTGCACTATACGGAACTCGACGACGCGACCCTGCGCCAGCGGTTCCCGCAGCATCGATTCTGGGCGCCAGCTCTCGAGTTCGGCGATGGTCTGGTGTTCCTGAGCGGCACCCTGCACCGGACCTATGCGCATCCCGATATGCGGCACAACCGCCTGAGCGTGGAATACCGCATTTTTCCCAGGTGACACCTGCATTATTTTCGAACCGGAAGTCCCAACCGTTGCGCCGCTCCAGCGTCTAATTACAATTAGATGCTGCAAGATCTTCGATTCTTTTTCCGCGAGTTCCGCAAGAAACCCGGCCTTGCTCTTACCGCTATCGTTTCGCTCGCGCTGGGCATCGGCGCCACCACCGCCGTTTTTAGTGTGATCTACGGCCTGTTGGCAAACCCCTTCCCGTACAAGGGCGCCGACCGCATGATCCACCTGGTGTTGTTAAACGAAAAGGGAGACGACTGGTGGGCCAGCGTCACCGGGCCGCAACTCAAGTTGCTGCGCCAGGTAAAGTCTATCGAAAGCGTGGCCGCGAGCTGGGGAACTTGGAATCTGACCACCACCGGCGAAGAGCTGCCCCAGGATGTTCCGTCCACTCAACTCACGGGCAACGCCGGCATTCACTTCGGTGTCCCAGCCATTCTGGGCCGCACTTTGATCCCGTCGGACGCTCCTGAGGGGCAGGACCCGGAGCCGGTTGTGGTTCTTAGTTACCTGTTTTGGCAGCGGCACTTTAACTCAGACCCGTCTGTGATCGGTCGCACTCTTCAATTGGTTCACAAGAACTACTCGATTGTGGGCGTCATGCCGTCGCGGTTCACTTGGGATGACGCCGATGTATACCTTCCGCTTAAGATTTCCAACGATCCGAGCATTACCCTGAGCGCACTCATAAGGCTGAAGCCTGGCGTCACGCATGCCGCGGCGAATGCCGAGTTGCAGCCCTTGATTGAGCAGTTCGCTAAACAGGCCCCCAGTCATTTCCCGAAGAAATTCCGGGTGCGCGTGAAAGGCCTCAACGACCAATTCGTGGAACATCTGGGCCAATCTCTCTTCCTGCTGTTCGGCGCCGTTACGCTGCTCCTTCTCATCGGATGCGCTAATGTGTCCATTCTGCTGCTCGCCCGTGGCACGGCCCGCCAGCATGAACTGGCCGTGCGTAGCGCCATCGGCGCGAGCCGTTGGCGCATTTACCGCCAACTTCTGACCGAGGCGCTGGCATTGTCTCTTCTGGGCGCGCTTGCCGGTGTCGGCCTGGCCTATCGCTTGCTTCCCCTCCTGATGCGTTGGCTGCCGGAATTTTCGTTTCCGCATGAAGTGGCCATAAGTATCAATCTCCCGGTCCTCGTATTCAGCAGCGGCGTCGCGATCCTCACGGGCGTCTTGTCCGGACTCGCTCCCGCGATCCAGTTCTCGCGCCCGCAAGTGGCGCGGCTCATGCAAGCCGGTTCGCGCCGCACCACCGGCAGCGCACACGGTAAGCGCATGCATGGCGCATTGGTGGCCGGCCAGATCGCGCTGACGTTGTTGCTGCTCACCTCCGCCACGGCTTCCATCAACGGCTTTGTGCGTCTCATTCGGACCAATCTCGGCTACGATCCGCACAACGTCATGTCGGTCGGTATCCCCGTGCATCAGAACGCGCACGTCAGTTGGGAGGACCGCTCCAACTACTTCGAGCAGATCCTGGGCCGGGTGGCGGCTATGCCGGAAGTGCTCTCGGCGGGCATTTCTACGAACGCCACGCCTCCCTCCAACGGTTGGGATCAGTCCTTCGAGATCTCCGGCAACCCCACGGCGCAACGTGAGCAACTGCGGGCGAACTTTATCAGTTCCGAGTACTTCACGGTTCTGCGTATACCGCTATTACAAGGGCGGCTGTGGGACGGCGCTGAGATCCGTCGCGGCGCGCGGCTGGCTGTAATCAATCAAACCATGGCGCGGCGCTATTGGCCGCACAACGATGCGCTCGGAAAACAAGTGCGGCTCCCCGATCTGAAGGCCGAACTGCCCTTCTCGCCCGCGGTGCCGGACAGCAATAGCTGGCTGCAGATTATCGGCGTGGTTGCGGACGCGCGGAACGACGGCTTGCGCAAACCAATCAAGCCCTCTGTTTATGTCCCGTTTACCCTGCGCATGCAGGTGTGGACCCAGATCCTTGTGCGTACCCGTACCGCGCCGCTGTCTATCTTGAATCGCGTGCGCGCCGAAGTGAAAGCCGTCGATCCGGATCAGCAGGTATTTGGCCAGACGCGCGACCTGCAACAATGGATTCAACGCGAAGACGAATACGCTTACGGACGCCTCGTGGCGGCGCTGTTCGGCGGGTTCTCGCTGGTTGCGCTGGCGCTTGCCGCGGCCGGACTTTTCAGCGTGGTCTCGTACAGCGTGGCGCAGCGAACTAATGAGTTTGGTATCCGGATGGCGCTGGGCGCAACGCGCGGCCATGTGCTCCGCATCGTGTTCGGATCGACCGCGCGCCATGTGATCGGCGGACTTGGATGCGGGGTTCTCCTGAGCCTCCTGTGCAGCAGGGTTCTGTCGAAGTGGGCCGAAGGCAGTACCCATGATCCGCTGGTCTTTGCCGGCGTCACCATACTCCTGGCCTTGACCTGCGCTGCGGCCACTTTCATTCCGGCGCGCCGGGCGTCGTCCGTGGATCCCATGGACGCGCTGCGGTATGAGTAGTTCCGGGGCGTAACAGGCCCAGTTTTTCAATCGTTTGTGTTGTCCCTTGCCGGAACATGACGCGCGCGTCGGCGGAGGAGCGGGTGTGGCAACCGCCGCGATCCGGTAAAAAAGTCCGGCGGTATACTGGCCCTTTGAGCTCGCCGGAGGAACAACGTGACGAAACAAAAACCGAAAGGGACGGCGTCTGTTGTCGCGATAATCTTCGTGTCGTCGATGGCGGCTGCGCAATCGCAGCCCGTCGCGATGGACATCCCCAATGCTCCAATCCCCATGCATATCCTGGTGCAAGGCCCGGCACAAACCGATACCGGTCTTCAGGTGATTTGCCTGTTCGCCTCCACTCCCGCGAACACCCTTCACGGCTCACTCGTCGAAGCGAACGCCAAACTGAAGGGTCTCCTTGACCGTGTCCGGAGTTCCAGCTTGTTCCGGGGCGAACTGGGAGAGACACTGCTCCTGGCGCCGCCGCGAGACAGCCTTGCCGCCAGGAAGCTGCTGATCGTCGGGTTGGGAGACTCGGAGACGTTTTCCCCCCAACGCATGCAACTGGTGGGAGAGATCGTGTATACCGAAGCCAACCGGCTGAAGGTAGCACACCCGTTTTTCGCCCCGACCATCCTCGATGGGGGCGTGGCGAAATTCACAACTGGTCAGATATCCGAGCAGGTCGTGAGCGGGTTCCTTCGGGCGGCCGAGATGGACAAAGTTATTAGCGATGCGGGTGCGTCTGCCGGTGGCAGTGTCACGGCCCTCACCTATCTCGCTGGGCCGAAATATGCGAGCGACACTCGTGAGGGGATTGAAAAAGCAATTTCTGCGCGCGAGCCGGGCCGCAAATGAGAACCGCAAAAATACTAACGACATTGCGGCCCCGGCGATTTCCAACCGCATCGCGCGCTTCCCCGGCCCGGCAGGCCGCCGCCGCTACGCCCTTTACGTCCCCCGCGGCAAATCGTCCGCCGGCTGCTCCCGGTCGTCCAACCGGATATCGTGCGCTTCGGCAATATTGGTCAACCGGATAATGGCGTCCAGCGCCTGCCCCATGCGTTTCTCGTTTTGCTGGTTCATGGCGAGCAGCAGTTCCACGGTCTGAGTCAGCGCCTCGTGCCGTTCCGCGAGTTTTTCCAGGCGTTCGTCGATGTCCATGGCATCCCAGATCTTGTTCCATCATAGCAGCGACCGCAAGAGCCGATGTATCCTGCATGCATGGAGCCTAAATTCGATCCGCCGCGCCTGGCCATCAACCGCGTCTACACACGCTCCGGCGATGCGGGCGAAACCAGCCTGGCGGGCGGGCAGCGGGTGCCCAAGGATTCCCTGCGCATTGAAGCCTACGGCACAGTGGACGAATTGAACGCCTGCGTGGGCCTTGCGCGCCACACCGCATCGGGCGACCCAGCCGCTGCGGCGCTTGCCGCCATCCTGCTGCGCGTGCAGCACGAGCTGTTCAACCTGGGGTCCATCCTGGCTACTTTGCCCGAGGATGTGCATCCGCGCCAGGCCCGCATTACCGGCGCGGAAATCGCACAACTCGAAGCCGAGATGGACCGGATGAACGAAGGGCTGCCCGCGCTGCGATCGTTCGTGCTGCCGGGCGGCTCGCGGCTCAATGCGGAGTTGCACGTATGCCGCACGGTGTGCCGCCGCGCCGAGCGTGTCTTGACGGCGCTGGCCCGCGCGGAGGCGGTCCCCGGGGAGGCCGTCAAGTACCTGAACCGCCTGGGCGACGCGTTTTTTGTCTGGAGCCGCTGGGCCAGTCATGCGGGCGGAACCGCCGAAACGCTGTGGGAGCCCAATCGCGCGTCGAGCGGCGGTACACTATCTGATTAAGGAGAGAACATGGATCGAGGAACCAACATCCGGCCGCTGGCGCTGAGCCTCACGGTATTGGGAGCGCTGGCCCGCCTGCTGCCGCATCCGCCGAATTTCGCGCCCGTGGGCGGCCTGAGCCTGTACGCCGGGGCGCGCCTGCGCGGCTGGCAAGCCTTCGCGGTGCCGCTGTTGCTGATGGCCGTCACCGACCCGCTCCGCGGCGGATATTCCATCGCCACGCCGTTCGTCTACCTCAGCTTCATGATCAGCGTGTGGATCGGCCGGCGCCTGCAATCGACCGAGAGCCCCTTGCGCATCGGCGCGGCCTGCCTCGTGTGCAGCGCGCAGTTTTTCCTCATCTCCAACTTCGGCACCTGGCTGGGCAACTGGTATCCGCACACGTTTGCCGGATTGGCGCTGTGCTTCACCGAGGCCATTCCGTTCTTCGGGCGCACCCTGGCCGGCGACCTGGTCTACACCGGCGTTCTGTTCGGCTTGCACGCGTGGCTCAGCCGCAGCCTGCGCAGCGCCGAGCGCGTCCCCGCGGCCGCTTGAAGCGCGCGCTGCTTTCCTGGTCGAGCGGTAAGGATAGCGCCTGGGCATTGTACCGGATGCGCGGCCAGGGCGTGGAAGTTGCGGGTCTGCTGACCACCTTCAATCAGGCCGCCGATCGCGTGGCCATGCATGCCGTCCGCCGCACGCTGGTGCAGGCGCAGGCCGCGGCGGTCGGCTTGCCGTTGCGTGTGGTCGAGCTTCCCTGGCCCTGTTCCAATGCACAGTACGAATCCTTGATGGCCGAGGCTTGCCGCGCTGCCGTGGGGGATGGATTCGGAGCCATCGTATTCGGCGATCTTTTCCTGCGCGATGTGCGCGCCTACCGCGAGCGCGCGCTGGCCGGCAGCGGACTCGAACCGCTTTTCCCGCTTTGGGAGATTCCCACCCGCGGCCTGGCGCACGAAATGATTGGCGGGGGCCTGCGCGCGCGCATCACATGCGTGGATAAGAAGACGCTGGATGCGAGCTTTGCCGGGCGCGAGTTTGACCTGGCGCTGCTGGCGGATCTGCCGGCGCAGGCCGATCCGTGCGGCGAGAACGGCGAGTTCCACACTTTCGCTTATGCCGGCCCCATGTTCCGCGAGGCTATTCCGGTGACTGCCGGCGAACTGCGCGATGCCGATGGCTTTGTCTTCGCGGATTTGCTATGACGCCGCGCATCGTCTCCATGATCTCGAGCGCCACCGAAATCGTGGACGCGCTGGGGGCGCTCCCTTGGCTGGTGGGCCGTTCGCATGAATGCGACTATCCCGAACAGGTGCGCGCGCTGCCGGTCTGTACCGCGCCGCGCTTCCCGGTGGATGGCGACAGCCGCGAGATCGACCGCCTGGTGAAGCAGACGCTTGCGGAATCGATCTCCGTCTACCAGGTGTTCGACGATGTGCTGGAGCGCTTGCAGCCCACCCACATCCTGACGCAGATCCATTGCCAAGTGTGCGCTGTCAGCCTGCGCGATGTGGAGCGCTCGGTGGCCGCGCGGCTGGCCAGCCGGCCGGCGGTGGTCTCGCTAAATCCTAGTTCGCTTGCGGAGGTGTGGGAGGATATTCGCCGCGTGGCGCAGGCGATCGGGATCGATGCGCGCGGCGAGCAACTGGTGGCGCGCCTGCAGGCCCGCATGCAGGCGATTGCGGAAACCTCGTGTGGTGCATCTCGCCCGCGCTTGGCCTGCATCGAATGGATCGAACCACCCATGCCGGCGGCCAACTGGATGCCGGAACTGGTGGAGATGGCGGGCGCGGAAAACGTGGCCTGGCAGACGTGGGACGAGCTTGCCGCCGCGGATCCGGATATCATTCTGGTGATGCCCTGCGGCTTCGACCTGGAACGCGCCGCGCACGAAATGTATTGGCTCACCGGGCGCGCCGGATGGCACGATCTGAAAGCGGTGCTCAACCAGCGGGTCTATGTGGCGGACGGCAACCAATACTTCAACCGTCCCGGCCCGCGGTTGGTGGAATCGTTGGAGATTCTAGCGCAGATCGCGCACCCGGAAATTTTCCCGCCGCTTCACGACCGTAGCGCCGTGACCGCCTTCCCCTTGCCATCCTTGGTGACGTAGAAGGGCCGCTTCTCCACCTCGTACGCCGTATCCGGCGCAATGCCCATCGCCGTGTACATAGTGGCGTGCAGGTCCTCGATGGTCACGGGGTTTTCCACAATGCTGCACGGCCGCTCGTCCGCGGTGCGCCCGTATAATTTGCCCTTGGGTGCGCCGCCCCCGAACATCAGCACGGAGCAGGCTTCCGTGAAATGCCGGTGCATACCGTAATGCTTCGGCTCGGTCATGATCTCCGGCTGATTGACTTGGCCCTTCACTTCCGCGCCGGGTTTGCCCTCGGTCATCATGTCGCGTCCAAATTCGCTGGCCAGCACCACCAGCGTGCGGTCGAGCAGGCCGCGCGCTTCCAGGTCGAGGATCAACTGCGCCACCGGCGCGTCGATGGTTTCCTTCATACCGGCGGCGCGTTTGTGCCCGTTTTCGTGCGTGTCCCAGTAGCGGAAGGGAATGTATTCGGTGGTCACTTCGATGAAGCGCGCGCCGGATTCCACTAACCGCCGCGCCAGCAGGCAGCCCAATCCGAAGCGGCCGGTGTTGTAGGTGTCGTAGCTGGCCTTGGGCTCCAGGCTCAGATCGAAGGCTTTGGCGGCGGGCGAGGTCAGCAGGCGGTGCGCATTGTCGAGCGAGCGCAGCAGGCTCTGGCGTTGGAAATCGCTGCCATATTGGCCCACCGGGCTGGCGGCCACCAGCTTCTTGTACTGCTCGTAACGGCTGGCGAAGCGCGCGGCCCCAATGTGTTCGGAAGGGCGCACCCGCGCCACCGCATCGCGCGGATCGGAGATCGCGAAGGGCGCATGTTCGCTGCCCAGGAATCCGGCGGTGTGGAACGCTTTCACCGCGTCGCTTTCGCCTCCGATTTCCAGGTTCTGGCCGATATCGATGAACGCCGGCATCTCGGGATTGCGCGGCCCCAGCGTGCGCGAGATCACCGCGCCCATGTGCGGCGCGGCCACCGATTGCGGAGGGGCATAGCCGGTGTGCCAATGAAACTGATGCCGGGCGTGCAGGATGAAGCCCAGGTCGCCCACGCGATGCGAACGGATGAGCGTGCCGCGGTCCATGATTTGGGCGATGCGCTCCAGTCCGGCCGAGAGTTTGATATCGTCGACCACGGTATCGATCGCCGGAAAGGTGCTGAGCACGCGCTTCGATTCCATGCCGGGCTCAAACGGCGTGTAGCGCTTGGGGTCGAACGTTTCGGTTTGCGCCATCCCGCCGGCCATCCATAGCAGGATGAGGCTATCGGCCCGCGGCGCGATCTGCGCGCTGCCCGCCAGCAGCCGCGCTTCGGAACCGGCCAGCGCGGCCAGTGCGGCGGTGCCCGTTGCGCGCAGAAAATGGCGGCGGGATAGCCCGCCTAAAATCTCGCGTTCGATTCTCCGCTCATCGCCCTGCATGACAATTCATACTACTACCTCCGGACGCCCGATGGCATCCGTGCTATGTTGAAGCTGTCCGAAAAATGCATACAAATTTCGGACAGCCCTTATGGGACCGGCTCGCAAGACCGCCGCCAATATCGCACGCCCGCCGCGGCCCGATCTGCGCGCGCGCATCCTCGGCCGCATGCAGCCCGCCGGTGTCTGGACACCCAACGATTTTCTGGACATGGCCCCTCGCACATCTGTCGATAAGGCCTTGCAACGCCTCGCCGGGGCCCGCACGATCCGGCGCATCGACCGCGGACTCTACGATGTTCCTCGCGTGAATCGTCTCACCGGCAAGCCGAACAATCCGGACTACACCGCGGTCATCGATGCGGTCACCCGCCGCGACCAGGCGCGCTTTCTGATCGATGGCATTACGGCCGCCAACCAACTGGGCCTGACGCACGCGGTGCCTGCCCGCGTGACGGTGCACACCGACGCCCGGTTGCGGCCCATCAAGTTGGGCAAGCTCACCATCGCCTTCAAGCTCACCGCGCCCAGCCGTCTGTACTGGGCGGGACGCCCCGCTATGCCGGTAGTGCAGGCTCTGCACTGGCTGCGCGACATGCTCCCCTCGGACCGCTTGCTGGTTCCGCGCCTGCGGAGAATTCTCTGGTCGTCCGCGCAGGCCGCGGCCATCCGGCAGGATCTGCGGAGCGGCCTGGATGCGTTGCCCGGATGGATGCGGGAACTGGTGAGCGACCTGCTCCGGCCCCCGCGGAGGCCCCGATGATGAATCCCGGATTTTCGGAATTCCTGGCGGCCGACGCGCGCGACCGGCGCGACGTGTTCCTGGGCGCGGCCGCCCGCCTGGGCACGCCCGAACAAAACATCGAGAAAGACTTCTGGGTATGTTGGACCCTCGACGCGCTCTTCAACGGACTTGCGGCCGGCAGCCCGCGCCTGTTGTTCAAAGGCGGCACTTCGCTCTCCAAAGCCTACGGCCTGATCTCCCGATTCTCGGAAGACATCGATGTGACGGTGTACCGCGACGACCTGGGGCATGCTGTATCACCGGTGGAGTTGGAAGGGCTGAGCCGGAAGAAACGCGAGGTCAAGCTGGATGCTATCAAAGACGCCTGCCGCGATTACATCCGCAACTCGCTATACCGCGAACTGGGCGGCCTGGTGCAAAATGCCCTGCGCGAAACCGGCATCGACGACGATGTGTCCGGCGTGGCCCTCGACGGCGAGGACCCCGATGGACAGAGCCTTCTGTTCTGGTATCCCAGCGTGACTGCCGGAGCCGATAGTTACATCCGTCCGGCGGTCAAGATCGAATCCGGAGCCAAGTCGGCTTACGAACCGCATCGTGCGTTGTCCATTCTCCCCTACATCGCGGCGGATGTGCCCAGGATCTCTTTCGATGTAGCCGGCATAACCACGGTGATTGCGGAGCGCACTTTCTGGGACAAAGTCGTCATTCTGCATGGTGTGCGGAGTTGGTTCAATAAGCGTGGCGTGCTTCGCTACCAGGGCCAGCGGGTCTCCCGTCATTACTACGACGTGCATCGTATGCTGCGTTCCCGCACCATGGCGGATGCCATCCGCGACCGGGCGCTGGCCGGCGATTGCGTGCGCCATGCGCGCATGTTCTTCGGCAGCCCCGATCTCGGATTGGACACGGCCGTGCATGGCACCTTCACTCTGATGCCGTCCGAAGGCATGACCGCCAATCTCCGCCGCGATTACGACCGCATGGCGGGCATGATCATCGGCACGGTCCCACGGTTTGACGCGGTCATGCGATCCATCCAGGAGTTGGAAAACCAGGTGAACGCATAACCCTCACTTCCCATCCACCGAAAACGCCAGCAACACATTCCCCGGCATCTCCCCGAACATCCCATAGCCGGAATTCACATACAGCGTGCCACCCACCACCACCGGACCCGGACCGTCGAGCGAGCCACCCTTGGCCTTCACCCCGTTCACGGCTTTGTACTCCAGCGCGGTATCCACATCCCAAATGATGCGGCCGTCGGCGGTCGCATAAGCGCGCAGGTGCCCGTCCAGCGACCCCGAGAATGCCACTCCCGGAATCACAGTCACTGCTGCCGACTGCGCCGGACTGCAGTTCGGCTTGTCGCAGGCGGGCGCCGGAGTGCTCCAGACGCGCTCGCCCGTGGCCAGCTTCAGCGCGAACATCCCGCCCGCCTCCTTCAGATCCTTGGTGGCGTAGTGGTCCGAAACAGCCACGTATACGTTCTCGCCGTCAGTCGCATTGCCCCACTGCACGCCGCCCAGCGGACCACCCTTGCTCACTCGCACACTCCACAAAACTTCGCCCTGCTGATCCGGATCGAGCGCATGCACCATGCCCGACTTCTGCCCGGCCACCAGCGCGCGCTTCCCGTTGGGCAGATCCACCAGGTTCGGAGAGCAGCCGAAATCGAAATCCGGCCCCTTGGCCTCCGGGCAATTATCGCCCGTGGGGCAACCCAGGTTGTAGGCGTCGTTCGCGGTCAACTGCCGCGACCAAAGCAGTTTCCCGGTATCCATATCGAAGGCCAGAAACGCGTCGCTGGTGCGCGCCGGAGGATCCGAGTACGAGTCGCCGGTAGTCACATAGACCGCGTGCCGCTTCGGATCGATGGTGGGCGACGACCACACGCCCGCGCCCGAAGGCCCCCAGAGCTGCGTTCCCTGCTTGTTCTTGCGCACCGGCTGCGGCGCCTCCGCGATGGTGTAGCTCTTCCAGATCAGCTTGCCGGTGGCCGCATCCAGCGCCGATACCCCGCCGCGAAACTTGCAGCATTCGTATTTCGGCCCGCCGCCGGTGACCTCCTCATACGACGAATCCGGAACATACAGCCGCCCCTCGTACAGGGCCGGCGCGCCCGTGATCATGGCGGACGGATATCCATCCACCTTCACTTTCCACAGCAGCGCGCCCGTGGCCGCATCCACGGCGTAGGCCTGCGCCCTCTGGTCGCCAAAATACGCCGCCCACTTCGCGCCCACCGGCCCGATGCTGATGGCGCTGCGCACCGCTCCATCGGCTTTGAACATCCACTGGATGCAGCCTGTCGCGGCATCCAGCGCGTACACCCTGCCGGAATCGCTGCCCGCGAAGATGCGCCCGCCCACCACCGTGGGCTGTGCAAATGCCTTGCCGGCGCCGGGGAAGCCAAAAGCCCATTTCAATTTCAATTGCGGCACCTGGTCCGCGGTCAAGCCCGCCATGGCCGCCGGTTGCATGCGGCGATTCGTGGTGTCCACGCCCCAGCCATTCCAGTAAGCGCCGGAGAACGGTTTATCGAAGGCGGCCCCGGCGTCCGCGCACTGTCCCTGCGGCAGCGGCTCATCCGCTCCGAAGGATTTTCCGGTGACGAACATGGCCACCGCGCGTGTCTCCGCCGGCGTGAGCGCCTTGCCCTGCTCCGCCATCTTGCCGTTGGTCAGCGCAGCCACCACCTTTTCGGGTGTCGAGAGGCTCAGCGTCAGCAGTTGCGGCGCGCGCCCCACGCCTTTGTCGTGGCACTGCGCGCAGTGCTTCTGATACAGCGCGTTGCCATCCTGGGCCCACGCAGCCGCGCAACTCGCTAATACAAGTGTTGAAACTCGGGATCGAGCAGTAAACTCCACAGAAAGTCCTCCAGTGGCGCCGGCGACAGTTTGCCGCGGGCAAAATATTTCTTTACGAGGCGCGCCTCCTCCGGGTTCGGTTTCCGCGCGAAAAGTTGCAAATAAAGCTGTTGGGTTGCCTCGCCGACGCTCGCCAGGCGCGCCGGGACCGGAACGGGAGGTTCCCCCGAAGCCCGCACCAGCCGCTCGCCATCCGGCTCCGCGCCGAAAACGAAAAAGCGTACCGCGCCCTCGATATCGTCGGCCAACGAGCGGTCGTCGATCGCCACTCGCCCGCGCATCCGCGTGAATCCCAGCCCGTCGATCGGCAACACGAACCGGCTGCCCGGCGGCACGACCACCGCCTCTCCCGCACCCACTTTGTTCGCGGTCAGCGGCTCCCGCGTGAATGTGGCCGGCGCCAGATCCGCCAGCTTCTTCGCACCGTTCGGCCCGCTGAGTTCCACTTCAGCCCAACCCGCCACCGTGCGCGCGATATCATACGAGCCGGCGTCTTCCTCCAGCATCCACAGTTGTTTTAAACCGGAGATGTCGATATCGAAATCCACCACCCCCTTGCGCAGCCTGCCGCTGTCGAACAGATTCTCGGGTGCGGGCGGCAATTGCCCCAGCAGCCGCAATGCGCCCCGCCGCAGGGTATTTTCCAGGCTCGCGCCGTTCACCAGTTCGAGCGCCTGGAAGGTAGTCGGCCGGTTGTCGCGCGTCGTAAAGACCTGATCGCGGATCGGCCGCCCCAGCGCCAGCGCCAGCGGCGACGCCTTGAACTGCCAGTCCCGCGCCGGAATGGCCGCCTTGTCTTTCTCCACTAACCGCCATTCCCCGGTGATCGCCGACACCGTATCGGCGAACTCCTCGGCCGACAGCCGCCGCACCTGCGGTCCGCGAAAGACGTACGGTTTCTCGGGCTGCTCGCCGCTGACGACCGCAGGCAACTGATACGCCCTCGACGTCATCAGCAACCGCAGCAGGTATTTCAGATCGCTGCCGTGCGCCGTGAAATCGCTCGCCAGCCAATCGAGCAAATCCGCGTTCCACGGCTCGCCATCCATCTCATCGACCGGTTCCACCAGCCCGCGTCCGAACAGCTTCTGCCAGTACCGATTTACGATCGTGCGCGCCACGCGGCCATTCCGCGCATCGGTGAAGAAGCGGGCCGCGGCGGCGTGCCGTTCGGTGAGCGGCGCATCCTCAGGCACCGTGCCCAATTCCGGATACAGCAGTTGCGGCCCCGTGTATTTGCCGGTCTTCACATCGCAGCGCACCAGCTCCAGCCGGCTCTCGGGCGAGAACAGCGCGGCCATGCCATACGACTCGCGCAGTTTGTAGCGGTTGATGAAACTGTCGTGGCAGGAGGCGCACTTCAGGTTGATGCCCAGGAAGATCTGCGCGGTATTCTGGGCCGCCTGCATGTAAGAAGTCTGGCTCGCGTTCACATCGCCGCGCCAGTTGACTCCGATCAGAAAACCGTCCGGATCGCTCTTCTCCACCGGATTCACCAGCGCGGCGATCATCTTGTCATACGCCAGATTCTGTTCCAGCGCGCCCAGCAGCCACGCAGTGATGGACTTGCGTTCGCCCGCGTAGTTGCTGCCCAAATCGTTGCGCAGCAGATCGTTCCACCAACTGATCCAGTTCTCCGCATAGAGACGCGAATCGCCCAGCAGCGCGTCGATCAGCCGCGCGCGCTTGCCGGGATCTTTGTCGCGAAGGAACGCGGCCAATTGCGCTGGCGTGGGAGGCAGCCCCCACAGGTCGAAATAGACGCGCCGCGCGAATCGCGCATCGGTGGCGGGGGCCGGAAAAGCCATGGCATGTTTCGCGAAGTAAGCCGCGACGAAACGATCGACCGGATGCGGTTCGCGGGCCGCGGGCAGATCGGGCTGGAGTGGCGCGATGGGTGCGACCCACCCTGCAGGCACCGGTGCAGTCTCCGGCCACACCGCGCCCGCGTCGATCCACGCGCGCAGAGTGGCGATCTGCGCCGCCGTGAGAGGTTCGCCGGACGCCGGCATGATGGCGCCCCGCTCCCCGGCGACTTTTTGGATCAGTAAGCTATCACTGCTATTGCCGGGCGTGATCGCCGGACCATTCGCGCCGCCCGCCAGCGCCAGGGCGCGGCTGGTTAGCGACAGGCCCGCCGCGGGCTTCGCACCGCTATGACACCCAGCGCACCGCGCCGCGAGGATCGGATGCACCTCGGTCGCAAAGTCCACTGCCTGGGCCAGGCAAGGGAATGCCAGGAGCGCGGCCGCGCGGATGACGCCGGAAAGATTCATGCGATCGAGTGCCAGTCAAACAATTATATGCAGTTGTAGGCCTGGCAATTCTTCCGCGCTCGACTATGGGACGGCTTTCAGTCGGCCGGCTTCCGACGCAGTAGCCACTGGCGGAGGGATTCCTGCGTCTCACCAGATCTGCGGCCCGCCAGGAGACTCTCCACGCTGATATCTTCGTCCAGATCCGGCCAGTGGACCCCCTCGCCGCCGGCAATGAGACGCCAGTGGCCGCGCTCAGTTGCGGTCCCGTGCACCAAACGTGGAAACCAGGCGAGCGGCACCGTGATCGTTCTGCCATCCGCGAGGTCCGCAGCCAACGCATCGTCGCTGACACTTACGCTCTGGGCCAGCGCTTCCCTTGGTTCAATCCCCGAAGTACGCATGCCATGACCCCAACAAAAAAGCCGCCTTCCCCTCCTCCAGCTCCACGTGCACGCGGGGAGGCTCGTCCCGGTCCGCCGAGTAAAAGAACAGCCGGTATGGCCGCGCGAAGAACGGTCGGCAACGTATCCAGTCTACACGGACAGGAGACAGGTTGGCGCTCTGGACTAAACCCCGGGAGCCCGCAAAAACGCCTCGATCTCCTCCACCTCCGCCGCACTCAGCCGGAACTCCGCCGCGCCGATCACGCCCTCCACCTGCCTGGCCGATCGCATGCCGACGATCGCCGCCGTCACCGCCGGGTGCCGCAGCGTCCAGGCGATCGCCACCTCGCCCGGTGTGCGGCCGTGACGCTGGCCGATGGCCCGCAGCAGTTCGGCCAATTCCAGATTGCGCGTCAGTCGCGGCTCCTGGAAACTCGGCACGCGCCGGCGAAAATCGTCTTCCGGCATAGCGGCGATGCGCTCGCGCGTCATGGCGCCCGACAGCAGGCCCGATTTCATGGGCGAATACACGATCACTCCGATCCCATTCGCCTGCGTGTACGGCAACACCTCCGCTTCGATTTCCCGCGCGAGCATCGAGTAAGGCGGTTGCAGCGACGTGATCGGCGCAATAGCTTGCGCGCGCCGCATGTGATCCACGCTGAAATTGGAAACGCCGATCCAGCGCACCTTGCCCTCGCGTTGCAGTTGCGCCATGGCGGTCCAACCTTCTTCGATATCCTCTTCCGGCTCGGGCCAGTGGATCTGGTACAAGTCGATTACATCCACCTGCAACCGGCGCAGGCTGGCTTCCGCTTCGCGGCGGATAGAATCCGCCTTCAGGCTCTTACCGATCTCGCGGCGCTCGTTCCAGACCCGCGCGCACTTGGTGAAAACGTACGGCCGGCGCGAACGCCCTTTCAGCGCGCGCGCCACCACCTCTTCGGAATGACCGAGGCCGTAGACCGCGGCCGTGTCGATCCAGTTCAGCCCGGCATCCAGCGCGGCGTGGATGGCCGCGATGGATTCATTGTCGTCTTGCGGGCCCCAGGCGAACGCCCAGCCGCCGCCGCCCATGGCCCACGCGCCGATGCCCATCGGCGTAAGGTGCATGTCGCTATTGCCTAATTGCTTGGTCTGCATATCTCCATCATGATAACCGCTCTCGACGGGAACTTCGCTCCCGGAGGCGCGCGAAGACTCGCCGCCAGAGATCGGCCATTTCCCTGAGCCGGCCCAGTGATGAGCGAGGGCATAATGATGCTCAGACCGCAACTGTAACGAGCGTCTTAGTTAGCGGCCGCCGGGGGTTCATTGCCTTCTTAGCCGGAGGGTAGCGGCGAACGGCGAAGATTGTCGGCGTCCGTTATTTCCGCTTGCTACGGCTTCTGATAATTGGGAAACACCGGCCGCTTCAACGCCGGCTGCGGATGCTCGCGCAACTCTTCCATCACCACCTCGACGGCTTTCTCCAACTGCGGATCGTGCCCCTGCCGCACTGCCGCCGGGTCCAGATCCACTTCAATATCCGGCTGGATGCCATGGTTCTCCACGTCCATGGTTCCGTTCGGATTCCAGATCGCCACGCTGGGAGCCATCACCACGCCGCCGTCCATCAGCTCGGGGTATCCGTTCAGCCCTACCAGCCCGCCCCAGGTGCGCTCGCCGATCAGCTTGCCCACACCCGCGCGCCGGAAATACCACGGCATGGCATCGCCGCCGGAGCCCGCAAACGCGTTGGTGATCATCACCTTCGGTCCGAAGATGGCGCCCTGCGGCTGCAGGAAGTCCGCGCCGTCGCGCGCCGTGGCCACGCTCATCAGTTTACGCTGCAGATACTCGATAATGTCGGTGGCCAGCGCGCCGCCGTGATTGAAGCGCTCGTCGATGATGGCGGCTTCCTTATCCACCTGCGCGAAGAAGTAGCGCGTGAAGCTGGTGTAGCCGCCGAATCCTGTGTCGGGCATATGAATGTACGCCACGCGTCCGCCGGTCATCTGATCCACCTTGCGGCGGTTGTCCTCGATCCACGCCAAGTGCCGCAATCCGGCTTCGTCGCCCACCGGCACCACCTTCACCTCGCGCGCATTGGCTCCCGCGGGATCCGTCCCCACCTTCAGCAGCGTGGTCTTGCCGGCGGTGGCCTCGAAGAAGCTGTAGACACTGTCGGTGGCGCGCACTTCCCGTCCATTTACCGCCAGCAGATATTCGCCCGCCACCACGTTCACGCCCGGTTGCGTCAGCGGCGCTTTCAAATCGGGATTCCAATTCTCGCCGTTATAAACGCGCGCGAAACGGTACCGTCCGTTCTCGATCTTATAGTCCGCACCCAGCAGCCCCGTGGGAACGCGCTTTATTTCCGGCCGGTCGCCGCCGCCCAGAAACATGTGACCTACGGTCATATTTCCCAGCATCTCGGTGAACAGATAGTTCAAATCGTCGCGTGACGCCAGGCCACTGAGATACACACCGTAACGCTCCTCGGCGGCCTGCAGATCCAACCCGTGATAATGCGGATCGTAGAAGAACTCGCGCTCGATGCGCCAGACTTCATGGAACATCTGTCTCCACTCCGCGGGCGGTTCCACCTTCACTTCCAGATCCTGAGTCTTAAGGGTCTTCTCGTTACCCGGTTTGGGCGGTGGGCCATCCGCGCCCTCGGGGATAGGCGGCGGTTCGGCGATGGTCCACTTGTCGTCCTGCTGGTACAGCATCTTCTCGCCCGTGAACGACACCTGGAAATTCTTCACTCCGCCGATCACTACGTCGGCCTTGCGCTTGGTCACATCATAGCGGTGCACCGTCAAGACCGGCGGGCCTTGCGGCGATGGCGGCGGCACTTCGATGGCGTAGACCGTACCCGCTTTGCCGGCATCCAGCGCTACATACCGGGCGGGCGGCATGGGGATGGCCAGGATGCGCTGGCCGATATTTTCCAGATCGACTTTGACTTCCACTTTGTCGGCGCTTTTATCTTTGTCCTTATCTTTGTCTTTGTCGTCTTTCTTTGTATCGTCTTTCTTGTCGGCGTCTTTCTTGTCGGCGTCTTTCTTCTTTTCGTCGTCGCTCTCGGGCGCCAGTGGCGATGGCTCGCTCTTGGGCAACACCACCAAATACACGCTGGCGGTCACCGGACGCGAGAAGCTATGTATGTCGGGCTCCATGGCCGGTCCCGAATTGGTGCTGGCAGTAAAATACAGATATTTACCGTTCTTGTCGAAGACCGGGTTCTCGGCGTCGCTCATGCCATCGCTCACTTGGGTGATCTTAGCGCCCGCCAGCGAGTAGAGATAGATGGCCGCCATATGGCTCTTTAACTGCTTCGAGTAAGTCAGCCACTGGCTGTCAGCCGACCACGAAGGCGTGAGGCTATTGCCGGGATAAAAATCGGTGTCCACCAGGACGGGAGTCTTGGCCGCCAGGTCCACGTAGAACAGATGATTATGGTTGTCGAGATAGGCGATCTTCTTGCTATCGGGCGACCACCGCGGCGACGTGTAGTAAGCCTTGCCCAGCGGGATCTTTTGCGCTTCGCCCGCGCCGTCCTGATCGCGCACATGCAGGGCGTACTCGCCCGATTCGTCCGAGAGATAGGCAATGCTCTGGCCGTCCGGCGACCACACCGGTTCGCGCTCCATCACCGCCGGGCTATTGGTCAGGTTGCGCGCATCCCCCTTCTCCGCCGGCACGGTCAGGATCTCGCCGCGCGCCTCGAACACCGCCCGCGCGCCGTTCGGCGAAATATCGGCATTGCGCAGCCGTTTGGCGACGTTCACGAAGTGCGGCCGCAGTTCCGGCAGGTCGCCCGACAGCGTCACTTCCACCTGCTTGGTCTGCCCAGTCTTAAGGTCGTAAAGGTGCAGCCCGCCGAATTGCTCATATACGATTGCCCCGGGTCCCGCGGATGCCGATTTGAAATCCAGGCCTTGGTTGGCGATGGCGCGTGTCACCTTTTGTGTCTTGGTGTCGTAATAGAACAGCGTCACCGGGCCTTCGCGGTCGGAAAGAAAGTAGATCCGGTCGCCCACCCACATGGGGTTGAAGTCGTTGGAGTTTTCGCGCGGAATGCGCACGATGCTGGAGTCCGCCAGGTTGGCGATCCAGATCTTGCGCGTCTGGCCGCCGCGATAGCGCTTCCAGGCCTCCTGCCATTGGAAGAGCGGCACGTAGGCCAGGTGGGTACCGTCCGGCGAATACGATCCCTCCAGCGCGATCGGCAGGGGCAGTTCGTCCGGCAGTCCGCCACCCTCCACCGGTAGGGTGTACAGCCGCGCGCCATCGTTGGGAATCGCGCGGGATGAGACGAACAGTATGCGCTTGCCATCCGGCGTCCAACCGGCGGCCGCATCTTGCCCGGGATGATAGGTCAGCCGCCGGGGTACGCCGCCCGCCGCCGGCATGACGAAGACATCCACATTGCCGTCGTATTCGCCGGTGAAAGCAATGGTGGATCCGTCCGGGGAGAATACCGGGTCGGTCTCCACGCCGGGACTCACAGTAAGGCGGCGCGCCTCGCCTCCAGCGCGCGGGACGCTCCACAGATCGCCCGCATA
>Ga0302325_10007771_pt1 | contig 23693 bp, 18 predicted proteins | sample Palsa_T0_2_FD_201948 | JGI IMG/M metagenome (GOLD analysis project Ga0302325, IMG submission 201948) | Peat permafrost microbial communities from Stordalen Mire near Abisko, Sweden - Palsa_T0_2 | ecosystem: Environmental > Terrestrial > Soil > Palsa > Peat permafrost | place: Sweden: Abisko... | reverse complement strand
GAAGCCGAGCTTGACGCGGGCACGCGGCGGGGCCAGGCCAAGCACGACGAAGCTCTTGCTTGGGTGGAATCCCAGCAGATGAGGTACGACGGCAAGGACGCCGGCCGGCGAGTCCACCCGGACTCGCTGCAGGGGCGCAACGCGAGCCGGGCCGTCGCCTCCTTTGCTGGCTTGCCGCCGACCGCGAACGGTCGGGCGGGCGGACGGCGGGCCCGGCGTGCCAGCGGACGACTTACCTGTCGGGCCGGTCGGGTTACCTGTCGGGCCGGTCGGGTTACCTGTCGGGCCGGTCGGGCGAGCGGACGGTTGGGCTGGCGAGGACGGGCTGACAGAACGGTTATCTTCCATGCGGCCAGCCTGGAAGCCGGGCGTCTTCTGGTCACGGAGATTACGGGCTCCTGTGGATAACATCGCGGGCCGGGGGCCGCCGCCCACAGGCGGCAGGCTAGCTCTGGACAGATCTGCCCGGCTGGTGTTATGGCTGCCTACGGCCATGTTGACCAATAGGTCAGATTTTTGTAGTTGGCGAGATACATGGCGAGCCTTGGCTGGCCGACAGTTACGTCTTCTAGCTGGGGAAACACATGTATCTCAGATGAAAAGGGACGAAAGATCGTCCCGGTGCGTCCGATGTTTCCTGACCAGAACGGCGTGATTTTCCGGATGTGCACGCTCACAATGCCGTGATGGGGCTATATCGACAGCTTTAGCCGGGCATGTCGATCCGCTCCGTCACGCAACAAAGCAAAGGAGCTTTCATGCACACAGCGTTGACACGCCCGCACGCACGCAGAACGGTCCGCATTGCCGCGGTGGCTGCTCTCGCGTTGGCCACCCTAGGCATACTCGGCATGGGCCGGGCACCCGCCGCGACCGCCTCGCACTCACGTCAGTGCGGCGGCAGCCCGACCGTCACGAAGCAGTTCTTCGGCAAGACCATCGAGCCGTACACCGGGAAGCTGACCAAGGTTTACCGCTACACCCTGACCAACTGCAACGGCATGCGGGTCAGGCTCCTCACCTTCGGCGCCATCCAGCAATCGATCATGGTACCTGGCCGCAACGGCAAGCTGGCCGACGTCATCCTCGGCTTCAAGACGCTGAAGGATTACGTCACCGAGGACAGTCCCCCGGTGACATCCAACGGCGGCCCGTACTTCGGCGAGAACATCGGCCGCTACGGCAACCGGATCGCGAAGGGCACGTTCGTTCTTGACGGCGTGAGGTACCACGTCCCCATCAACAACAACGGCAACAGCCTGCACGGTGGGCTCATTGGCTTCGGCGACCACATCTATGCGGCCAAGGAAGTGCACGGGCCCGGCGTGGCCGGCGTCGCCATGACGATCGTCAGCCCCAATGGCGATCAGGGATACCCCGGCACTCTCACAGAGACCGTCACGTTCACCCTGAACAACAGCAACGAGTTGCGCATGCACTATCACGCTACGGTGGCGGGCAAGGCGACAGTGGTCAACTTCACCAACCACGACTATTTCAACCTGGCGGGCGAGGCATCCGGCGCGACCTATGGCCAGATCGTGCAGATCAACGCGAACCGCTACACGCCGACTGGCAAGACGCAGATCCCGACTGGCGTGCTCGCCCCGGTCAAGGGCACCCCCTTCGACTTCACCACCCCGCACACGATCGGCTCTCGGATCAACGAGGACAACCGGCAGCTTCTCATCGCCCAGGGCTACGACCACAACTGGGTACTGAACAAGACCGGCCCGACGATGGACGGACTGCGGCTCGCCTCCCACGCGTGGGATCCGGCGAGCGGACGTGAGCTGACTGTCTGGACCGACCAGCCCGGCGTCCAGTTCTACAGCGGCAACTTCCTCAACGGGACGCTGGTGGGCATCAGTAACCACGTCTACCGGCAAAGCGACGGCTACACCTTCGAGACGCAGCACTTCCCGAACTCGCCGAACCAGCCGAACTTCCCGTCCACGGTCCTGCGCCCTGGCCAGGTATTCAGCTCGACAACCATCTACCAGTTCTCCAGCTAACACCGAAGGAAGCTAACACCGAAGGAAGCGCCCGGCGCCGGCGTGCCGAGCAGGGACGCCGGCGCCGGCGTGGGCGTGCCGAGCAGGGACGCCGGCGCCGGCGTGGGCGTGCCGAGCAGGGACGCCGGCGCCGGCATGCCGGGCAGGGACGCCGGCGCCAGCCCCGCAGCGGCCGCCGCCACGCTCTTCGATTTCGGAGTCCCGGCACTGCCCCCGGTCACCGGCCGACCCGACCGCATCGCCGCCGTGGCCAGGTAGCGGCGGACCCATGTCGGCCGCCGTGCGCAGCCGTGGGGCGGCAGCATCGCCCGCCGCGTCCCGCGGCCGGCCCGTCCTGCTTAGGCCGACCGCAAGGCACTCGCCGACGTCAGCTGAACCGCGCATCAGCTGCCCGAGCCCCGAGCGCGTGAACCCGGCCGCTGAAAGCAGCTCTGCCAGTGCTTGGCTGCAGCCCGGAAACCGATAGTCAATATCCTGTGATGTGGCCAGTACGCGACAACAAGCGGAGGCACGCGATGGACGATCGCCGGAAGATGCGGGCCTCGGACGTTGACCGGGAGGAAGTCGTCGAGCGGCTGCGCGCCGCGCTGGAGGACGGCCGCCTGAAGATGGATGAGTACCTTGACCGCATGGGGCTCGCTTACGAAGCGGTGACCTACGGCGATCTCGCCGTGCTGCACGGCGACTTGCCGGAGACCGGCTCGATGGCAAAGCGGGGAACCACTCCCGCCGCCAAGGCGCCGCAGCCCATGGCCGCCCGGCCAGGTGTCCGCGCCGGTTTGCCGACCGCGCTCAAGGTGCTGTGGACGATATGGCTGGCCGCCGTCTCGATCAATGTGGTGGTCTGGGCTCTGGTCAGCGGCACCACTGGCCACCTGATCTACCCATGGCCGGTTTGGGTTGCCGGTCCGTCCGGGGCCGCGCTGTTCGCCGTATCGGCCGGCGTCAGGCAGATCCGGCGCGGCCGCCGGCCCGCCGCGCGACGCCTGCCGGCCGGGAAGGGCTGATTCAGGCAGCCGTGACGCCAGATGCCCCTGGGAAGGCCCGCCGGTGACCACGATGACCCCGGCCGAGCGCGAGGCACGCTGGACGCTGGACGCTGCGGACGCTGCGGGTACGGTGGGTGCGGTGCACCATCGAGGCGGCCGGCCGGGACGAGGCCCAAGCCATCGCGGCCTGGTCCGGAACTCAGTTCCGGTCGGGTAGCTGGCTCTCCAGGAAGCGGGCGACCAGACCGCGGATCACCGTCGCCATCGAGAACCCGTGCTCCGAGCACCAGTCCCTCAGTTGCGCGTGCTGCTGCGCCGGGAATCTCACCGGCACGACTTGATGGGCGGTGGGGGGCATCCCGCGACCGGGCTGACCGGCCGCTGAAAGCTGCAGGGCGTGCAGTTCCGCCGCGTGCTCGCTCGCTCTCGCGCCGAGCGTCCACTGCCGGGAGAGCCCGGGTCGCTGCCGTAGTAGCCAGGTGAGCACCAGATCCCGTTGCCCGGGCGGAAGCTGGCCCACGGCATGGACGAGCAGGCGCACGGGATCGGTGGCCTCGCCGATGGGTTCCGGCGGTCCGGAGTCTGCCCCGGCGGCGGCCGCACCCCCGGCGGCGGCCGCACCCCCGGCGGAGGTTGCCTGGGGAGCAGCGGCAGCAGAGATTTCAGCGGGATCGGGGAGATCGGGGAGATCGGCGCCTGTCGGTGTCGTCATCATGATCGTTACCTCCGCGGCGCAGACATGGGCGGCGGGCAAACGTACTGCGCGATACCGCAGAGATATCACGATATCGGCCTCGGCATCAAGGCCGCCGAAGGGAGAGGCGCCACCACCGGGATGCGGGCACTGCACGTGGGCACACCGCAAAGGGGGCCATTGCACGTGCGAACGGGAACGTGGGCACACTTCGACCATGATCCCGAAGGATCCGGCGCCAAATAGGACGCTAATCCTTCGGGGTCATGGTCGAGCTACTCGCCCGCCGGGCTGGCGTCACACCGGCACCGCATCGCCTGCGGTCAACCGCGGCACGTCACGACGCCACGCCACGACGCCGGGACGCCTGCTACGACGCGCCGGGACGCCTGCTACGACGCGCCGGGACGCCTGCTACAACGCTACGCCGAGCAGGGCATCGACGGTCTCCCTGACCAGGGACGCGGCAGGTGCAGCTGAATCAGCAAGCACGGCGTCGGCCCAGCGATCGACTACGGCGAGCGCGCCAGGCGCGTCCAGGTCGTCGGCCATCCGCTCGCGCACGGCGGCGAGCAGCGCCGTGGCGGCTGACCGCTCGGCCCCGGGGCCGCCCACGCCGAGAGCCACGGCCCGGCGCCAGCGGGCCAGCCGGTCCGCCGCGGCGCTCAGCCCTTCGGCGGTCCAGTCCCAGTCCTGCCGGTAGTGATGCGCGAGGATCGCCAGCCGGATCGCCATCGGGTCGACGCCGTCCGACCGCAGCTTGGACACGAAGACCAGGTTGCCCAGCGACTTCGACATCTTCTCGCCGTCGAGCCGCACCATCCCGGCGTGCGCGTACCGGCGGGCGAACATCGGGCCGCCGCCGCCGGCCACCCGGGCGTGCGAGGCACTCAGCTCGTGGTGCGGGAAGATCAGGTCGCTGCCGCCGGCCTGAACGTCGAACACGGCGCCCAGGTACTCCGTCGCGATCGCCGCGCACTCGACGTGCCAGCCGGGACGGCCAGCGCCGAACTCCGACTCCCAGGCAGGCTCTCCCGGCCTGGCGGCCAGCCAGACCAGCGCGTCGAGCGGGTCCTTCTTGCCCGGCCTGGCCGGGTCGCCGCCGCGCTCGGCCGACAGCTCGAGCATCTGCGCCGGGTCCAGCCCGGACACCGTACCGAACGCCGGATCGGAGGAACGAGCGAAGTACATGTCGCCGTCCAGCTCGTACAGCGCGCCGTGGCCGGCCAGCGACACGTTGAACCGCTCGATGACGCCCATCGCCTCGACCGCCCCGACGAAGCTGGCCGGAGGCAGCACCCGCAGCGCCGCCATGTCGGCCCGGTACAGCTCGATCTCGCGCCGGGCAAGATCGCGCCAGTCCTCGCCGTCCCTGGCCGCGCGCTCCAGCAGCGGATCGTCGACGTCCGTGACGTTCTGCACGTAGATGACGTCGTGGCCGGCGTCACGCCAGGCGCGCACCAGCAGGTCCCAGGCGATGAACGTCGCCGCATGGCCGATGTGCGTGGCGTCGTACGGCGTGATCCCGCAGGCATAGAGGGTGGCCGTGCGCCCGGCCGCGGCGATCGCGTGCTCGCCGCTGGCCGTGTCGGTGATCCGTGGCTCGTGCGCACGCCCGGGCAGGTCGGGAACGCTCGCGGAGCGCCAGGATTCCATAGCCGCCAGGCTACCGAGGTATGGCCGCGCTGGCGTCCCCGGCATTTCCGGCCTGCTCGAACGCGAACGCCAGGGCGAGCAGCCGCGGCTCGCTCCATGGCGGTCCGATGAAGGACACGCCGACCGGAAGACCGGCGACAAGACCAGCAGGAACGGATACCGCGGGGTACCCGGCCACGGCCGCCGGAGTCGACGTGCCGAACACATGATGATCGCCGAGCACGTGATCGGTCAGCCAGGCGGGACTGCCGCTGAGCGCGACCACCGCGTCGACACGGCGGGTCCGCAGCGCGCCGTCCAGCGCCGTGGTGGCCAGCCGGCTCGCCTGCGCCCGCGCGGCCAGGTAGTCCTGGTCTGCAAGGTCGCCGCTGGTCGCGTCCGCCTGCTCGAACAGTTCCTGGCCGAAGTGAGTCAGCACGGTGGCTGCGTTACGGCTGTTGAAGGTGATCAGGTCGGCAAGGGTCGCCGGGTGGCTGCCGGGCAGCCCGCCGAGGTAGGCGTTCAGGTAGTGCTTGAATTCGTGCAGCAGGGCGGCGTGCTCCGGTTCCCCGATCTGGCCGGCGCCGGGGAGCTCGACCGGGTCGATGACCTCGGCGCCGCGGGAGCGCAGCCGCGCCACCGCCGCGTCCAGCAGCGCGACCGCAGCCGGGCCCGCCGCGGGCGACCCGTCCCGCCAGACGCCGAGCCGGGCGCCGGCCAGCGCGCCTGCGTCGAGGAAGGCCGTGTAGTCGCCCGGGTGGCCGGCCGCCCGGCTGGTCGCCTCGTCGGCGGGATCGGGGCCGGCCAGCGCGCCGAGCAGCACGGCCGCGTCGGCGACCGAGCGGGCCATCGGGCCGGCGGTGTCCTGGGCCGGCGAGATCGGCACGATGCCGGTCCGGCTGACCAGCCCGAGGGTCGGCTTCACGCCGACCACCCCGCAGGCGCTGGCCGGGCTGATGATCGAGCCGTCGGTCTCGGTGCCGACCGCGACCGGGGCGAGCCCCGCGGCGACGGCGACGGCCGAGCCGGAACTTGAGCCGGACGGGTTGCGGCCCGTCCCGTGCGGGTTCACCGCCTGGCCGCCGAGCGTGCTCCAGCCGCTGCTTGAGTGGGTGGAGCGGAAGTTCGCCCACTCGGACAGGTTCGCCTTGCCGAGCACCACCGCGCCGGCCGCGCGCAGCGCGCGGACGACGAACGCGTCACCGTTGCCTGAGTCCCGCAGCGCGGGCGAGCCGGCCGTGGCGGGCATTCCCTCGACCGCGATGTTGTCCTTGATCAGCACCGGGATACCCTCGAGCGGCCGGCCCGGTGCGCCGTTCGCCCTGCCGTCGTCGCTGGCGCGGGCCTGCGCCGCGGCGGTGGCGCTGACCGTGATCACGGCGCGCAGCCGCGGGTTGAGCCGCTCGATCCGCGCCAGGTAGAACGCGGTGAGCTGGGCCGAGGTCAGCGCGCCGGACCTGATGGCGCGGTGCAGCTGGCCGACCGTGGCCGTGGCCGCGTCGATGCCCGTGCCGGCGATGTCCTCGCTGAGGGACCCGGCTTCCGCCATGATCGAAGAATAGTTGAACAGCCGGTCAAGGCAAGGCCCGGCCCGGGGCCTGCGGCGCCCGCGGCGCGGCGATGACCGCATCGACGCGCTCCAGCAGAGCCAGCGCGGTAAAGGGCTTCTCGATCAGGGCGACGCCCTCGTCGAGGGCACGCTGCGGTCCCAGGGCCTCCTGGCTGTAGCCCGACATGAACAGCACGGCCGCCTCGGGGCGCAGCTGCCGGATGTGCCTTGCCAGCTCGAGGCCGGAGATCTGCGGCATCACCAGGTCGGTCAGCAGCAGGTCAAACTCGTGATCGGCGGCCAGAGACAGCGCTTGGGACTCCGTCGAGGCCATCAGCACCGAGTATTCGCTGCGGCGCAGGATGCGGGCGGTGAGTTCCAGCACGGCTGGTTCGTCCTCCACGACCAGAACCGTCCGGCCCCGCCCCCGGCTGGGGCTGGCGACGGCCACGGCAGCCGTCACGGCAGTCGTGGCCCGTCCTTCAGCCGCGGGGAAGAATGCCCGGAAGGTAGTCCCCGCGCCTTGCTCGGAGCAGACGCTGAGGCTGCCGCCGGCCTCGGCCACGATGCTGTGCACGGTAGCCAGCCCCAGCCCGGTTCCCTTTCCCGGTGGCTTGGTGGTGTAGAACGGCTCGAAGATCCTGGCAGCGACCTCGGGGCTGATGCCCGTCCCGGTGTCGCTGACCGACAGCGCCACATAGTGGCCGGGCCTGACCCCCGGGTGCAGGCGCGCGTAGTCCTCGTCGAGCTGGGCAGCGGCTGGCTCGATCGTCAGTGTCCCCCCGCCGGGCATCGCGTCGCGGGCGTTGACCGCCAGGTTGACCAGCACCTGCTCGATCTGGCCCCGGTCCGCGCGGACCGCCGGCAGGCTGGCAGCCGGCTGCACGACCAGCTTGACGTCCTCGCCGATGCAGCGGGCCAGCAAGCTCCTGACGTCAGCGACGACGACGTTGAGGTCGAGGGCCTCGACCTTGACTTTCTCCCGGCGCCCGAAGATCAGCAGCTGGCGTGTCAGCTGAGCGGCCCGCTCGGCGGCGGACCTGATCTGCTCGACGTCAGCCAGCACGGCCTCGTTGCCGCCGGTTTCCTCCGCGACGAAGCTGGCGCAGTTGAGAATGACCGCCAGCAAGTTGTTGAAGTCGTGCGCGACGCCGCCGGCCAGCTGGCCCAGGCTCTCCAGCCGCCGCGACTGATTCAGCTGGGTCTCCAGCCGCACCCGCTCCGCCTGCGCCTGCAGGCCCTCACGGATGGTCTGTTCTTTCAGCGCCCGGCGGTGCGCCTCCTGGAGCTCGCGCGTCCGTTCGGCCACAGTCGCCTCAAGGGAGGAGTTCAGCTCTTGCAGGCTGGCGACCAGACGGCGGTTCTCCCGGCGGAGCTGGGTCCGCTCCAGGCCGGCCCGCACGCTTCGCACGAGATCGCCGGGCGGGACTGGCTTGGTCAGGTAGTCGTCCACCAGCCCGACAGCGGCGATGGCGGAGTCGGCAGACGCATAACCGGTGAGCAGTATCACCGCCAGATCAGGGTCCCCGGACTTCAGCCGGGTCGAAAGAGCGATCCCCGTCGTATCGGGGAGCCGCTGATCCACGATCGCGAGGGCCGGCCGGCCGGCGCCGAGGAGCTCCAGTGCAGACGCCCCCGATTCGAAGCCCTCCGCTGCGATCCCGGCCAGCGCCAGGATGTCCACGACGGTCTGCCGCATGCCCGCATCGTCGTCAATGATGTAGACAAGGGGCGCGCCTGGCGTTGTCTCAGGGGAGGCCAGGGTGCTCATTGGTCAGCTTTCGAAGCGTCGGCCACCAGGCCCAGCATCCGCAGCGTGTCGAAGGGCTTGTGCATGACAGCGAAGGCATTGGCCTTCACCGCGGCCCGCAGTCGCTCCTCCAGCGCGTAGGCCGTCATCAAGATGATCCGGGGTGGCGGCGTCCCCAGCTCCTGGAGCACCGACACGCCGTCGCGGCCCGGCATCCGGATGTCCATCACTACCACGTCAAAGGCCGCCTCCTGGACTTTGCTGAGCGCGGTCTCGCCGTCGGGGGCCGACGAGACGCGGTAGCCGTGATGCTCCAGGATCGCGACCAGCGTGTCGCGCATGCCGACCTCATCGTCAACCACCAGCACGGCGGGCCTGGTCATCGCGGCGGGTTCGGTCATAGCGCCACGCTCACCTTCGCGGCAGCGGGCAGGGTAGCGGCAGCGGGCAGGGTAAGGGTGAACGAACTGCCCACCGATGGCGTACTCCGCACCGTGATCGTGCCGCCGTGAGCATCGATGACGCGTTTGGTCACGGCCAGGCCAAGGCCGATCCCTCGTGCTTTCCGGGTGAAAAACGGGGTAAAGATACTGTCGCGGGTTTCCTGGTCCATGCCCATGCCGGTATCAGCCACCGTGATGTGCACCGATCCCGCCACCGACGTCGTGGAGACGGTCAGCACCCCACCGCCGGGCATCGAGTCGTAAGCGTTGGTGACGAGGTTGAGCAGCGCCTGGCGGATCTGGTCACGGTCTGCCTCGATCACGACCTGCGGCCCGTCGCGCTGGACCACCCGCACCCCCTCGGGGGGCGGCACCACCGAAAGGGACTCGGCCACCAGGTCACAGACCTGCACAGGAGCGATGATCGGCTGCCGGCCAGCGGCGAAGTCGAGGAGGTCGGACACGATGAGAGTGGCCGCCGAGATCTCGCGTTTGGCGGTGGCCAGGTGGCGGCGCATCGGCGTATTCACATCGGGCCCCGCCCCCGCCTCGATGAGGTAAAGGACGTTCATGACGACGCCAAGCGGGTTGCGCAGTTCGTGGCCCACCGTCGAGGCCAGCTGGCCCACGGCCGCCAGGTTTTCCTGCCGGACCAAGTGGATCTGCGCCGTCTCGAGCTCCGCGATTGCGCTCTGCAACGATACGTTGCGCTCCGCAACTAGCGCCGAGGCGTAGATGCGCCGCCGGGCCAGCGTCTCGACGACCGTGGTCATCAGAGCCGCGGCGAGCGCGCCAATCGCCAGGATGATCCAGGGCATGTCCTGGGCCAGTGACCCGACGAGCGGATGGGTGCCGTCGGCAACGATCAGCCACGTATTTGCCCCGACCCGGAACGGGTACTCCAGGCCCGCCAGCGGCAGGTCCTTCGTGGTCGTCACGACGAGCGCGGAGGGATCTGCACGGTCTGACAGGTAGAGCGCGATGTTCAGGGATCGCCACGGCGAGGATGCGGTGGACGGCACCGGAGTGGCCGGGGAGATCGCCGATTCCTGCCAGGCCACCGTCCCGGGCCCGGCGGCCTGGCCCATGGCGAAGGCAAGCCGAAGGCTCGCACCATCTCGCACCAGGCCCGAGACCAGGCCCTTGGTCACCAGCGCCCGGCGAGCCAGCCGTGCCTGGTCACCGGAAATCACCTGGCCGACGGCGGGGCCGTTGCCCTCTGCGGCGGTCACCCTCAGGCCGGCCGGGGTCTGGGTAGTCACCAGCCACGCCTGTCCGCTCCTGGTGGTCACCGAACGCGCCGCGTCAGCGAACAGCCCCGAACGGCCCTGCTCTGAATGGGCGATTGCCCCCAGCAACTGAAGCGAGGACTGGGTGCCGGTGAACGCGCTGCCCAGCACGGCAGCGACCGCCGCGGTCCGCTCACGCAAGATCAGCCGTTCCTGGTCCCGGATGACGTGCGCTGTGATCAGCGACGAAGCGACGACCACCACGGTCAGGACCAGCAGCATCACGGCTGAGATGAACCGGAGCGGCGACCGGCGCAGCCGGTTACCCGCAGTCGTCCCGTGCTGCGTTACTCCTGTCATGTGGTGCCCCTTATGGCATGCTGTCACAATTAGTAACTAACGTATCACAAGGAGTCAGATTGCACGCTGTCCCGCCCTGTCTCGCGGGCGGCCCGCGCCACCAGGGCGCGGCGGCGGCGCGGGCACCCGCGACGGCGAAGTCAGGCCTGGCAGGTGAAGGGGATACCGGGGTAGGCGTTGCCGTTGTTGGCGCCGGCGCTGATGTAGTAGGTGTATCCCGGGGGCGGATTGTTGTTGATCTCGACGACCACGTTGTGTGATCCGGCTGAGACGCCAGTGATAAGGAACCCGGCAAAGCCGGTACCTTGCCGATCAGTTCTGAAGAACTTATTGGTCGGGATCGGAGCGTTTCCGTCCAGTTTGTAGCCCGTTTGGAAGTCAGCGTTCGGCAGGTCGGTCTGCGCGAGGTCGAGGCCGACATGGACCGTGGAGCCGGTGCAGTACACCCAGGCGTAGCTGGCGTCGCTGTCGACCGTCTGCCCGTCCGACACCCCGGACCACGGCTGCATCTGCTCGGCGGAGATCGAGGGCAGGAAGCTCCCGGCGCTTTGGGCCTGCGCGACGCCAGGCACCATGAGCAGCGCGGCGGTGCTGAGCGCGACCGCCAGGGACGCTGCCGTGAGCGCATAGCGCCGCGCCCTGCGCAGCCGGGCTGAGGCGGATGAAGTCGTCACGGATCCCCTTTTCCGTTCTGCGCCGCGTCGGCCTGACCCGGCGGATAATTACTTTAAGTTTACTATAGTCACTTTAAGTAGTCACCGGGGTGGCGAGCCGCAGGCCGGCCCGGTCACGGGCCACCCGGTGGCGCCGTGGGAGGACTATGCGGGAGGACTGTTCAGCGCCGCGTGCACTTTTTTGAGCAAGGTCTGCTGGTCGAAGGGCTTCTGGAGATGAGCTGCTGCCTTGTCGACTGCGTACTGCGGGGCCGTTGCTTCCTCGATATAGCCGGACATGTACAGGACGGGCAGCCCGGGCCTCAGCTCGACCAGGCGTTCCGCCAGCGTGGCACCCGACATGCGGGGCATGACGGAGTCGGTCAGCAGAAGCTGGAAGTCACGGGAGGCCGCCAGCGACAGCGCTTCTTCGAATGTGCCGGCCTCGAGGGTGGCGTAGCCGTTGTGGCGCAGGATCTGCGAGGTGACTTCCAGTACGGCTGGCTCATCCTCGACAACCAGGATCGTCTCTCCGTGCCCGCGGCCGTCAGGGGCGGCGGCCGGCGTTGCCGGGATAGCGGGTGTGCCGGCGGCGGGGAAGTAGAGGCGGAATGTGGTGCCGGTGCCTTCCTCGGAGTCAACGCTCATGCTGCCGCCGGCCTGGGTGACGATGCCATGCACGGTGGCCAGCCCGAGGCCGGTGCCCTGATCCTGCGGCTTGGTGGTGAAGAACGGCTCGAAGATGCGGGCCGCGACGTCCGGGCTCATGCCGGTGCCCGTGTCGCTGACGGCCAGTTCGACGTAGCGGCCAGGGCTGACGCCGGGATGCAGCCGGGCGTAGCTGTCGCCCAGTTCGGCAAGGCTCGTCCCGATCGTCAGGGTGCCGCCCCGGGGCATGGCGTCGCGGGCGTTGATGGCCAGGTTGAGCAGGATTTGCTCGAGCTGGCCGCGGTCGGCCTCGATGGCCGGCAGGTTCACCGCCGACTCGAGTTGCAGTTCGACGTCTGCCCCGATGCTGCGGGACAGCAGGTTGCGGACGTCGGCCACGATGCCGTTAAGGTCGAGTGCCTGCGTCTGTACGGTCTCGCGCCTGCTGAAGATGAGCAGCTGCCTGGTGAGCCGGGCGGCGCTCTGCGCGGCGGCCTTGATCTCCTCGGCGTCGGCCAGCACCGCGGGCCTGTCGGCCGTCTCCTCGGCCACGAACTCGGCGTAGTTCAGGATGACGGCCAGCAGGTTGTTGAAGTCATGGGCAATCCCGCCGGCCAGCTGGCCCAGGCTCTCAAGCCGCTCCGACTGATGCAGCCGTTGCTCCACCGCACGGCGCTCGGCCTCCGCGCGGTTGCGTTCGGTGATGTCCCGGGCCACGGTCGATGCGCCGACCACTGTGCCGCTCGCATCCCGGATCGGAGAGACGGCGCTCAGCACGTCGATGATGCTTCCGTCCTTGCGAAGACGCTTGGCCTCGAAATACTCAATCCCCTCCCCCCGTCGCACCCGCTCGAGGATCGGTGCCAGCTCGACGGCTGTGTCCGGCGGGATGAGCACGGACGAGTTGCCCCCGATGATCTCATCGGGGGGGTAGCCGAACATGCGCTCCGCCCCGGCGTTCCAGCTCGTGATGACGCCGTCGAACGTAAAGCCGATGATGGCGTCAGCCGCCGACTCGACGATGGCCGCCAGCCGCGAGGCCAGCTCGAACTCACGATGCTCCATCTCATACAGTTCCTGCGCTATGGCGCGTCGCTCGGCCTCCGCGCGGTTGCTCTCGGTCACATCCCTGGACAGGGACGACAACCCGACCACCGCGCCACCCGCGTCCCAGATCGGCGAGACGGAAACCAACACGTCGATGATGCTTCCGTCCTTGCGACGAAGCTGGGTCTCGAAATGCTCGATCCGCTCCCCCCGCCGCAGACGCTCGTAGTTGCGCGCAATCCCAGCGGCCTGGTCCGGCGGGACGATTACCGACACGTCACGCCCGATCATCTCACCGGGGGCGTAGCCCAGCATGCGCTCCGCCCCGGCGTTCCAGCTTGTGACCACGTGGTCGAGCGCCGCGCCGATAATGGCAACGGACGCCGACTCGACGATCGCCGCCAGCCGCGACGCCAGCTCAAACTCCTGGCGCTCAGACTGATTCAGTTCCTGCGTTATGGTGCGCTGCCTGGCCTCCGCGAGGTTGCGCTCGGTCATGTCCCTGGCCACGGTCGACGCCCCGACCACCGCGCTGCCTCCGTCGCGGATCGGAGAGATCGACACCGACACGTCGATGATGCTTCCGTCCTTGCGGCGGCGCTTCGTCTCGAAATGCTCGACCCGCTCCCCCCGCCCCAGCCGACCGAGGATGGGCGCCAGCTCGCCGGGCCGGTCCGGCGGGACGAGCACCGACACGTTGCGCCCCACCATCTCACCGGCGGGATAGCCGTACATGCGCGCCGCCCCGGCGTTCCAGCTGGTAATCGTGCCGTCCAGCGTCTTGCCGATGATCGCGTCATCCGACGACTCCACGATGGCAGCCAGCCGCGAGGCCAGCTCAAACTCCCGACCCGTTGCAGAACCCGCCCCCTGAACCCCCACGGCTCCCCCGAACGCCACGTGCGGTGATGGCTACATGATGTAACTGTATCACTACAAAACGTCATAGTCTTGATCGATTCAGGAACAAATGGGACGTGCTGAGTCGATCTCGTGCACTCGCGTTGATGAGCGCGAACGATCCGGCGCGTCATAGGACGCGGATCCTTCGCGCTCATCAGAGCAGGCACGCGGAGTGCCCGGGATGGCGGGCGGGAGGGTCGGCGCCGGCCCTCTAGCGCGCCGCAGGACACTGGGGCAGGGATGGGAGGGATGGGATAGGCGGGTGGGTCGTCAGCGGGCTAGTGCGCCGCCGGACACTGGGGGAGGGATGGGATAGGCGGGTGGGTCATCAGCGGGCTAGTGCGCCGCCGGACACGCCACGGCGGGGGCGCGGGACGGGACGTAGATGACGACGGAGGGGTTCTCGAACACGCGGCGGTACCTTGCCGGGTCGGTGCGGAAGCCGGCCAGGTCGGCGGCGCGGGTGAACCGGTAGAGGACGACGTACCTGACGTCCTGGCTGGCGAAGATCCCGGCCGACCGGCAGCTGCCCGGATGCAGCAGCACCTGCTGTGACTCCAGCAGCGGCGCGCGGCCCGCCGTCGGCAGCGACCGCGGATGGGCGATCCGGAACGCGCTGTAGGACTGCAGGCCGGTGTAGCCGCCCATGGCCAGCACGGCGCGGTTGGTGATGCCGGAATTCATGCCGGGGGTCGAGATGATCGTGCCGCCGGTGTCGTGCCGCCCCAGCCAGGCACCCGCGGCCGCGACCTGCGGATCCAGGATGTCGGTATGCACCGCATGGCCCTCGGCCACCACGGCGCGGATCGCTTGCAGCCCCGAGATCGCGACGACGGCGCTGGCCGCCAGGGCGGCCAGCACGGCAACGGTCCGCCTGGGTACCCGCCAGCGCACCAGCGACTGCAAGATCAGGCCGGCGCCGAGCGCGCCGAGCACGGAGAGCGGGCCGCCCAGGTCGCGCTCGAAGCGCTGCGGGAAGCCGTCGGCCGCGGTCCGGCTGCCCGCGTACATCAGGCCGCACCAGAGCACCAGCGTCACGGTGGCGAGCACCTGGCCCGGCCGGCGCAGGTACCTGATGCCCGCCGCCAGCGCCGCGAGGCCGAAGACACCGAGCCAGACGACCGAGGACGACAGCGCGGACAGCACGTTCGCCGCGCTGAGCACCGGCTGGCTGCCCACCGCGATGGACACCGCGGTGGAGGTCGCCGACGTGCCCGCCCCGGACTTGCCGAGCAGGTAGGTGTAGGCGGCGTAGGCCACCGACAGCGCGCCCAGCCCGGCCAGCGCGAGCGTCAGCGACCGTGCCAGGCGGCGCGCCTGCGCCCGGCCGTCCGCGCGCTGTTCCTGCCGAACTTCCGCGCGGCGTTTCGCCGGCACTTCGCCGGGCACCCCCGCGCGGCCGGCCTCGGGCACCCCCGCGCGGCCGGCCTCGGGCACCCCCGCGCGGCCGTCCGCGGGCACCGCCGCGCGCCCGGCCCCGGGCACCCAAGCGCGCCCGGCCCCGGGCACCCAAGCGCGGCCGTCCCCGGGCACCCCGGCGCGCTGTTCCTGCGGCACGTGCGCTGGCCGCTGCCCGCGCGCTGTCCCGCGGCGCCGGTGCAGCAGCAGGTAAGGCAGCCCGACGATGGCGACGGCCGCGAGCAGCAGCACCAGGTACAAGGTGGCCACCGAGTGGTAGAGCACCACGGACGCGCCGACCACGGCGACCAGCAGGGCGGAGCGGACCGACGGCGACCCGTACAGCGTGATCAGCGCGGCGACCAGCATGACGAGGAGAAAGTACGCAGCGGTCAGGTCGGGATAGCGGCCCTCGGCGAAGCTCGCGTACGGGCCTCGCAGCACGAGGCCGGACAGGGCCGCCGCCACCAGCCCGTACTCCCACCCCCACAGCCGCGTGGCCAGCGCATAGGCGGCCAGGGTGGTCAGCACCAGCAGCGCTGGTGCCAGCACCGGGAACAGGGCCAGCGGCGTCAGCCCGGACAGCCGGCAGATGACCGCCGTCAGCGCCGAGAATCCCGGCGGGTAGATCAGGTACGTCGTGTACGAGCCATGAGCGAGCATCTGCTCGGCCATCACCGCATGCGAGAACTGGTCGCTGCCGCGCAGGTAGGGCCAGTCGTGCCGGATCGGCCCGGCGTACGCGCGCACGGCCGTCAGAGCCAGCACGATCGCCAGCACGGGCTCGCGAAGCACCGCGGCTGGCTGCCAGCCGCACTCGGTACCCGTCACTGCCAGCGGGCCGGCCAGCACCAGCGCGGCCAGGACCACGATCAGCAGCCACCACGGCGACGGCAGGCCGAGCGCAGCGGCAAGCGCCAGGCCGAAGGCGACGACCAGCAGCGCCAGCGTGCGCGGGTCGCTGATCGCGGGCGGCCGCGGCAGCACCGGGGCGGGCGAGCCGCCGGACTCACCTCGCGGGCTGGCTGGCTGGCCGGGCCGGCCGGCCGGCGCACCTCGCAGGCGGAGGGCCAGCGCACCGGAGCCGAAGACCACGACGACGGACACGATGGCTACCCACAGGGTGACGCCGGTGCCAAAGGCGCGCGCCTGGGCCACCGCCAGCACCGGCACGGACGCCATCGACAGGGCCGCCGACCACGCCAGCCGCTCCCCCAGGCCGCCCGCCGGGCGCAGGAAACCGGCCCAGAAATACCCGGGCAGCACGCCCGCAGCAATCGCGCCAAGGAAAGCGCGCGCCAGGTCCGCAAGCAATGGCCACCGCCGGTAACGGATTCAAACCGCGTACTCAAGGCCGGTTTCCCGGCCGAGTGGGTGCTGAGTCATCCGGACCCTACACCCGCCCGGACCTAGACTTCCGGGGTGACCATGAGCATCGGCAGTCTTGACACCGTAACCGCCCTTGGCCGGCCCGACCTGCTGGCCCCGGCCGTGGCAGCCGCGCTCGCGGCGGCCGACGGCGCTCTTGACGCCGGCGCCGTCGGCGTCGCGGAGATCGATCCCGCGCTGGCCGACACCGCCGCCTTCTGCGAGCGCTACGACGTGGCGCCGGACGAGTCGGCGAACTGCGTGGTGGTCACCGGGCGGCGCGACGGCGAGGCCAGGTTCGCCGCGTGCGTGGTGCTGGCCAGCACCAGGGCCGACGTCAACGGCCTGGTCCGCCGCCAGCTTGACGTCCGCAAGGCATCCTTCGCCGCCGTCGAGGTCGCCGTCGAACAGACTCAGATGGAGTACGGCGGCATCACCCCGATCGGCCTGCCGGCGCACTGGCCCGTGTTCGTGGACGCGGCCGTGGCCGCCGCGCCCCGGATCGTCGTCGGCAGCGGCGTCCGGCGTTCCAAGCTGGCGCTGCCAGGAGAACTGCTCGGCCGCCTGCCCGGCGCGCTGGTGCTCGAGGGCCTCGGCAGGTAGACAGGGAGCTACCCGGCCCGGATGCCCGGTGCCCGGCCTGGCGGGCGGCGAGCCGGGCCAACCAGGAAATGGGCGGCTGGCCAAGCCAGGGAGGAAAAATGACATTCTCGTGGCGTTCGCGGAGGAGATCACCGCGCGCGAGCCTCATCAGCGGCTGCATCCTGATCGCTGTCGGCTTGTGGGACCTGTTCTTCGTGCTGTTCCGTTCGGAAGGCGTGCTCTTTACGGTCCTAGCAGCACTCTTGCTGCTGGTGGGCGGCATTAACGTCGTGCAGGGGCTGCGGAAGTGACCCGCTACGGGAGCCAGGAGACGCGGCCGTGCAATGCCGCGTAGCCGACGAACGCGACCGTGTCGATCAGGGTGTGCGCGACGATCAGCGGGGTGACCCTGCCCCACCGCCGGTAGAGGTATCCGAAGATCACGCCCATCACCGCGTTGCCGAGGAAGCCGCCGAATCCCTGGTAGAGGTGGTACGAGCCGCGCAGCACCGCGCTGAACGCGATCGCGCGCCACGGCGTCCAGCCCAGCTGGTCGAGCCTGCGCAGCAGGTACCCGACCACCAGTACCTCTTCGAGGATGCCGTCCTGCGCCGCGTTCAGGACCAGCACGGGGATGCGCCACCAGACAGCGGGCAGGTTCTCCGGCACGACGGTCAGGCTGATCCCGAGATGGAACGCGGTCAGGTAGAGGGCGAGGCCGCTGCCGCCGATCACGGCCGCGAGCAGCGCCCCCCAGCCAGCGTCCTGAAAGGGCTGGCTCGCGTCCAGGCCCATGTCCGACGGCGTCTCGCCCGACCGGGCGAGCAGATAGAAGACCAGCGCGACCGGGGCGAGTCCTTCCGCTACGCTCAGTAGCTGAAGAATCAGATCCAGTAGCGGGCGGCCTTGTGCCAGCGACCCGACGAGCAGCGCATGCTGCTGCCGCAGCGACTGCCGCGCGGTCAGCGAGCCGATCAGCTCGATGAGCGCGTTCAGGCCGCTCGCGCCTAGCGAAACGGCGAAGACCACGAAGATTTCCCAGCCCATCAGCCGCCTCGGCGGCAGGCGCAGGCCGGTTTCCTCCCGTAGAGCCACGTCAGGACTTTAGCCGGTGGCCACGCCTGACCGGCCGGCGGCAGCGGCGGACCGCGACACGGCGGCCGGACGCCAGGCAACCGCGGAGCGCGAAACGGCGGCCGGACGCCAGGCAACCGCGGACCGCGACACGGCGGCCGGACGCGACACGACGGCGGGCCGCGAGGCGACCGCGAGACGCGACACGACGGCGAGACGCGACACGACGGCGAGACGCGACACGGCGGCGAGACGCCAGGCAACCGCGGGCCGGGTGGCGACGGGGCGCCCGGGGCTTCGCGGCCTGGCCGCGCGCAGCCCGGTCGCCCGGCAGTTTGCGCTGCTCGCGTGTTACCTGGCCGCCGGGATCGCGGCGACCTGGCCCCGTGCGGAGTACCTCACGGGCAAGGTGCCGGCCGTCCGTGACGTGAGCAGCTACGTGTGGGACCTGTGGTGGGTGGCCCGGCAGGTTTCCCACCTGGGCGACCCGTGGTTCACGCACCTGATGGCGGCGCCGGCCGGGATGCAGCTCGGGTTTGACACGACGATGCCGCTGGCCGGGCTGGTGATGACGCCGGTGACCCTGGCATTCGGGCCAGCTTGCTCGTTCTTCTTGCTGACGATCGCCATGCCGGGGCTGGCGTGCTACGTGATGCAGCGGGCGGCGCGGCTGTGGCTGCGCCCGCCGGGAGCGATCGCGGCCGGGGCGCTGTTCGGCCTGTCCGCCATGCTGGCCTGGCAGGACTGGTACCACCTCAACATCGCCATCGGCGCCGTGACGCTGCCGATGACCATGGAGGCCGCCGTCCGGCTGCGGCGCTGCCCCGGCCGCCGGCGCAGCATCGTCCTGGGGTTAGTGCTGGGCGCATCGGTGCTGGTCAACCAGGAGACCGCGGTCATGGCCGTGATCCTGGCCGCGCTGCTACTTGGCCCGTGGCTGGCCCGCCGGCCCACCGCGGCGCGGCTGCTGCCGTGCTGCGCCGCCGCCCTGGTCGCCGCCGCGGTCGCCAGCCCGCAGCTCGTCGCCATGGCCCAGCAGGCCAGCGCGGGCGGCGCCACGGCGGCGCCCGCCACCCAGGCGCGGGGGTACGGGCTGTACGGGGCGCAACTGCCCGGGTTGTTCGGGCCCTCGCCGCGGGTGGCCGACTTCGGGCTGTCCGGCCTGGCGGCCGTCTACCAGTACCGGCAGCCGACCGAGGGAGTGCCGACGTTCGGCCTGGTGCTCACCGCGCTGGCAGCGGCGGGCCTGGCGCTGTCCTGGCGGCAGCCCGCGGCGTGGTTACTTGCCGCAGTCTGGCTCGGCTGCGCCGCATTAGCCCTGGGGACGACGCTGCAGGCCGGCCACCGGCAGTACGTGCCGCTCGCCGAGGTGTGGCACGGCGCGCGGGTATCGCTGGCGATGCCCTACACCTGGTTCGTCCGGATCCCCGGCATGTCCGCCCTGCGAGAGGCCGACCGGCTGGCCCTGCTCGGCCTGGTCCCGGCCGCCGTGCTGGCCGGCCGCGCGGTGGACTGGCTCCGCGACCACGCGCGGCCGCTGGCGGTCGCGGTGCTCGCGCTCGCCGTCCTTGAGGCCGGCTGGTCGGGGATCCCGCACCGCGGCACGATGCGCACCGCGCTGCCCGCCCTGGACCGGCCCATCGCCGCCGACCACTCCGGTTCGATCGTGGTGGACATCCCGTTCGGGCTGCGCGGCGGCCTTCCGCTGTACGGCAGCGCGATCTCCCCCCGGCCGCTGCTGCTGGCCACCGCCGACGGCCACCCCCGGGCGATCTCCTACAGCTCCTGGGTGCCCGCTCCCACCGCGGCCGCCATCATGGCGCACGCCTTCTACCGCGGGCTGGTCGCGGCCCAGCACGGGCATCGCGGCTCACCCGCGCAGCGGGCCGCCGCGCGCACGGACGCCCGCGGCATGGACATCGGCTGGGTACTCGCCTGGCACCGGCTGCGGCCCGCCGTCCGCAGCTACCTGACGGCGACCGGGTTCCGCTTCAGCTACCGGGCAGACGGCGTGTCCGTCTACCGGCCGTCGAGCGTCCCGGCCGCTTCGGCGGAGCCGGCCGCTTCGGCGGAACCCGCCGCCCAGGCGGAGCGGGCCGCTTCGGCGGGGACCGCGCGGCCGCCGCCGGCCCGCGCGATCGCGAGCACCGACTGGCCGAACGGCGGCCTCGCGATGATCCGCTCGGCAAGGCGGACGACCGGCACCACGAGACGGTCGTAGAACGTCATCGTGCCGCCCTCCGACGGCGTCTTGCCGAGCAAGCTAGTGAACGCGTAGTAGCAGAGGAGCCCGAGCGAGTTGGCGTACCGCACGGACACTATCTCCAGGCCGGCGCTGCTCAGGGCGGCCCGCATCGAGCGCTTGGTGTAACGCCTGACGTGCCCGGTGGCGACGTCCACCTTGCTCATCGCGAACGGGAACGCCGGGCAGACGAGCACGATGTAGGCGCCGGGCCGGACCAGCCTGCGCATGCTCCGCAGCGCCTCGACGTGATCGTCGATGTGCTCGAGGACGTTGTAGGCGATCAGGCAGGAATGCTCGGCCCGCTCCGAGGCCGGCAGGGTGACCTGGCGCACCGACACGCCGGGGTAGGGGGCCATCTCCTTCTTGAGCTCAAGGACCGAGGCCGGATCCGCATCGGTGGCAGTGAAGCTGCTCACCAGCGGGATCCATTCCCTGGCGTAGTCGCCGAGGCCGCTGCCGATCTCGATCGGGCTGTCGCCGAGATACGGCTCAGCAAACTGCGCGAACCACTTCCGGTGGTTCCTGCATTCGGCGAGCGCGGCAAGCACGTCGCACTGGACCTCGCGGTTACCCCGGATCTGCGGCACGTCGCTGGTTACGTCCCCCCGAGAACGCACGCTTTCCATCCACGCTACCTTTCGTAGCCGAGAACTCTGACGAGGGGGACATCTGTTCACCAACTGACTCAGGTGATGCTACCGGCGCCCGAGGGCCGGCGGTGCCACCGGGACGGGCGCGCCGCATGGTGAATGATGACCTGCGCGCCGCATGGTGGATGATTCAGACTGGTCATGGACGATACGTGCCACGATATTCGGATCCGGTCATCGGCGAAGGCGTGACACGCGACGTCGTCCGGGCCGATGATCGAGGTGACGCTGAGGAGCAGCCATGTACCAGCCGTACCCGTCCGGCTCGCAGATGCCGGAGCAGCCGCGCCGGCCCGTCGCGCCGCCGCCGGTGCTGATGGCGGTCAAGCTCATGTACGTCGGTGCGGCACTGTCCGCCGTCCAGCTCGTCGTCGGCCTCGCGTCCATCGGCAGCCTCAAGGCCGCGATACTCAAGGACCACCCGTTGTACACGAAGGCCCAGCTGAACGACGCCCAGTGGTCCATCCTCGCCGCAACTGCGCTGTTCGGGGTGGTCGCGGTCGGCCTGTGGATCTGGATGGCCCGGGCGAACGGAGCCGGGAAGGGCTGGGCCCGGATCGTCGCGACGGTCCTTTTCGCGCTCGGCACCATCGAACTGATCCTCACGGCGGGCCAAGCACACGCGGTGATCAGCCTGGCGTTCGGCGTGCTTGTCTGGCTAGCCGGGCTTGGCGCGATCGTCCTGCTCTGGCGCGGCGAATCGCGGCTGTACTTCGCCGCGGCGTCGGGCAACGGCGTGCCCGGCTGACTGCTCGGGTGCGGGAGCCGACGGAAGCAGCGCCAGCAGCTGCCGCCAGGCAAGTTCCGTGCCGGCCGCCAGGCAGCCGTCCACCACGGCATCGGTGCCCAGCGCGCTGACCCGGACCTCGGGCAGCACCGGGGCCAGCAGGCGGAGCTCGCTGGTCACGGCAGCGGCGAAGCCGGGAGCCTGGCCGATGCCGCCGCCGAGCACGACGAGCTCGGGGTCGACGACCGTGACGACCGAGCAGATCGCCTTGGCCACCAGCCGCGCCTCCTGCGCCACCACGGCGGCCGCGCGCTCGTCCCCCCTGGCGGCCGCGGCGAAGACCCGGCGCGCGGACACCGGTCCCCGCATGCCCGCGCGGCGGGCGGCACGCACCACGGCCTGCGCCGACGCCGCCGCCTCCAGCGCGCCCCGCTTCCTGGCGTCACCGGGATCCGTGCCCAGGCCCTCGGAGATGGGCATGAACGCGATCTCGCCGGCCACCCCGTGCACGCCGCGGTGCAGCCTGCCGTCCAGCACCAGCCCCATGCCGATGCCGGTCCCGATCCAGACGAAGGCGAAGCTGGCGAACTCCCGGCCGTGACCGTGCGCCTGCTCGGCAAGGGCGGCGGCGTCGACGTCGTTCTCCACGACAAGACTCCGGCCGAACGCCTCCCGCAGGCCGGCCAGCACGGCCGGGCGGCTCCAGCCGGAAAGCTGGCCGGTCAGCGCCATGGCGTTCCGCCGCGGGTCGTACACTCCCGGGCTGCCGATCACCGTCTGGGTGATGGCGCCGCGCTCCAGCCCCGCGTCCGCGCACAGGGCGTCGGCCAGCCGGATCAGCTCGGCCACCCGGCCGGTCACGCTGGCGGCGCGGGTGCGGGCGGACGCCTGGGCGCGGACCTCGCCGGTCAGGTCGGCCAGCGCGCCGCGCAGGTACTGCAGGCCGATGTCGAGGCCGAGCACGAAGCCCGCGTCCGGCCTGATCTCGTACAGCCGGGCGGAACGGCCAGGCACGCCGGTCCGCTGGCCGGCGATCCGCACCAGGCCGGAGCCCTCCACGTTCGCCAGCGCGAGCGAGACCGTCGGCTTGGACAGCCCGGACAGGCGGGCAAGGTCGGCGCGCGAGCAGGGACCGAGCTGGCGGATGTGGGTGAGCAGCAGCTGCTCGTTCAGCGACCGGATGAGTTGCGGCCTGGCTGCCTGGCCGCTGCCCGGCCGGCCGGCCGGGCCCGGTGGTGTCACCGCCACCTCCTGGGTCATCGCAGGTAGGCCAGGTGCTGGCCGTGCAGTGCCCGGTACTCGCCGATCAGCTCCCGGGCCGCGGTGATGCCCGGAACGAGCGGGTGTCCGGACAGCGCCACCGCGGCCAGGCCGGCGTCCCCGGTCATCGCGGCCTCGACGATTCCGCGCTCGTAGTCCTTCACCTGCTCCACCAGTGCCCGCGCCGATCGCGGCAGCGACGGCGCCGGCAGCGGCGACAGGCCGTCAGCGTCGACGCGGGCGGGAACCTCCACGACGTCGTCGGCGTCAAGGAAGCCCAGGCTCGTGCCGTTGCGGATGTTAACGATCACCTCGCATGCGCCGCGGCCGGCCAGCCCGTCGATGACTCGCAGCGCCAGGCCCTCGTAGCCGCCTATTCGCGCGGCGCCGATACCGGCCGTGCCCGCTGCCTCGCGCCGGGCACGCGCCTGGCCCTGCCCGCTTTCGCCCTGCATATCGGTCCGCATGTAGGTG
>Ga0302325_10007770_pt1 | contig 23694 bp, 15 predicted proteins | sample Palsa_T0_2_FD_201948 | JGI IMG/M metagenome (GOLD analysis project Ga0302325, IMG submission 201948) | Peat permafrost microbial communities from Stordalen Mire near Abisko, Sweden - Palsa_T0_2 | ecosystem: Environmental > Terrestrial > Soil > Palsa > Peat permafrost | place: Sweden: Abisko... | reverse complement strand
GGTCAGGCCGCTAGTGCTAATCCGCCATGGCGGATTAGCACTAGCGGCCTGACCCCTTATGTCCTGGCGACGACACTGTTCGTCCTGGCCCTGCTCAGCAAGAGCGTGACGGCCACCCTACCGGCCGCGCTCTTGGTCGTTGCCTGGTGGAAAATGGGCGCGATTTCCTGGCGGCGGGATGTCTGGCCGCTCGTGCCTTGGCTGGGGCTCGCCGGCGCGAGCGGGTTGCTGACGGCCTGGGTGGAGCGGCGCTTCATCGGAGCGGAAGGTCCGGGGTTCTCGCTGGATTCTCTCCACCGCTGTCTCCTGGCCGGACGGGTTATTTGGTTCTATCTGGCGAAGCTCTTTTGGCCGGCCAACCTGATGTTCATCTATCCGCGATGGAACGTGCCCGCGACCACTGGGAGGGGACTGCTTTGCTTCGTGGCGGCGATCGGCCTAACCGCCTTCCTGTGGCTCCTCCGCCGGCGGAGCCGAGGTCCGCTCGCCGCGTGGCTGTTTTTCGCCGGCTCGCTGTTTCCAGCGCTCGGATTTCTCAATGTCTATCCATTCATCTTCTCCTACGTGGCGGATCATTTCCAGTACCTGGCCAGCCTCGGCATCATCGCCCTCGCCGCTGCGGGCATCGACCGTTGGCAGGAGCCGCGGCGGGCGGCCATCGGCGCCGTCCGGCGACGGATTCCAATACCGGAGGCAATCCTCCTGCTTCTCCTGGCAGTCCTGACCTGGCGGCAATGCCTCATCTATCGGGATGCCGAGACTTTGTACGCGGCCACGTTGCGGAGCAATCCCGACGCCTGGCTGGCCCACCTTAATCTGGGCAACATCGACTTGGAAAAGGGCCGGACGGCCGAAGCGATCGATCATTACCGAAGGGCGGAAACGTTGGAGCCGGATTATCCCTCCATCCACTTCAACCTGGCCAAGATCTGGCTGCAGGAGGGCCGGCTGGCCGAATCCATTGCCGAAAACAGGGAGGACTTGAGGCTCATCCCCACCGACGCCGAGGCCCGCAACAACCTTGGCATCGCCCTGGCCGAGTTGGGCCGGACAGCCGAGGCGGAGGTCCAGTTTCGGGAGGCCCTGAGGCTGCGGCCCGACTATCCCCGCGCCCGCGCCAATCTGGAGGAGCTCCGCCGGATGTCCGGGGCCCCGAGGCCATGAGTTCCCCCCGTTGGGCCATCCTGGGGGGCGGAGTGCTGATCGCCGCCGCCGCCGGATTGGCGTACGGCAACAGCTTCGGCGTCCCTTTTATCTTTGACGATGTGGATGCGATCACGAGAAACCCCACGATCCGACCGGGCTGGACTCTGGCCGGAGTGCTCGATGGCCAGGCGGGAACGAGCGCGGCTGGACGCCCTCTGGTGAACCTTTCGCTCGCCTTGAACAGGGCGGTCAGCGGCGCGGGGGTCTGGAGCTATCACGGATTGAATCTGCTCATCCATATTGCGGCCGGGCTGGCGCTCTTCGGGCTCGTTCGCCGGACGTTATGCCAGGTCCGCTGGAGGGGCGAGACCGGAACCGCGCTCGCCGTCGCGCTCCTCTGGACCTTGCATCCGCTCCAGACCGAGTCGGTGACCTACGTCATCCAGCGGGCGGAGTCGCTGATGGGCCTGTTTTATCTGCTGACGCTATATTGCTTTGTCCGGGGGGTAGGGCGCCTTGTCCCCAAGGCGCCTGGTCTCGACCGGCACGCGGCTTCGACCGGGCGGGTTGGGGACAACCCGCGCTACCTGGAAGGGCCGACCGATTGCGGAAATGACGACATAAATCAGCGGCGGGGCTGGCTTATGTTGTCCATAGCCGCCTGCCTCCTCGGCATGGCGTCCAAAGAAGTGATGGTGACGGCGCCCATCATGGTGCTGATGTACGACCGGGCGTTCATCGCCGGCAGTTTCAAGGAGGCCTGGCGCCGCCGGCATCGGTATTATGGCAGCCTGGCGGCGACATGGATCTTGCTCCTGTACCTGATCCTCGAGGTGGGCGGAAACCGGGGTGGTACGATCGGGTTTGCCGTCAGTGTGCCCTGGTGGAAATACTTCCTGACGCAATTCCAGGCCATCGCGCACTATCTCCGGCTCGGTGTTTGGCCTCATCCCCTGGTCCTCGACTACGGGGCGGAGTGGGCCCGCGGCCCGGCGGACGTGGTGCCTTATGTGCCGGTGGTGGCGGCGGTGGTCGCTGGAACCCTCTATGCCCTCTGGCGCCATCCGAAGGTGGGATTTCTCGGGTTTTGGTTCCTGGCCATTCTGGCTCCCACCAGCAGTGTCGTTCCCGGCATCCGCCAGACGCTGGCGGAGCACCGGATGTATCTGCCCCTGGCGGCGGTCCTGGTGGCCCTGGTGCTGGCCGCGGAGCGCCTTTTGACGTGGCTGGCTCCCCGAAGGGGGAAACTCTTGGCAGGCGCCTTTTGCCTCCTCGCGAGCGGGGGGGCCGGAGCGGGAACCCTCGCGCGCAATCGCGATTACCGCAGCGCGCTTGCGATCTGGAGCGACACGGTGTCGAAGCGCCCGGAAAATGCCTATGCCCATTTCAATCTTGGTTTTGCGCTAAGGGATGCCGGGCGTCCGTCCGAGGCGGTGGGTCAATATGAAGAGGCGGTGAGGTTGGATCCCGGGCTGCCCGAGGGCCACGATGAGCTGGGAGTGGCCTTGGCCAACCGCGGCCGGCTGTCGGAGGCGATAGCCGAGTATGAGCGGGCGCTGCAGGGCGAGCCGAACAGTCCGGATTTCGAGTTCAACCTGGCCAATGCGCTCGCGCAGACGGGCAATCTTCCGGGCGCGATCGCCCACTTTCAACGGGTCCTGAGCCTGAGGCCCAATTTCCCCGAGGCCTGCCTGAACCTGGGCAATGCACTCCTGCGCTCGGGCCGGCCGGAGGAGGCGGCCCGGCAATATCGCGCGGCGCTGCAGCTCAGGCCGGACTACGCGGACGCGCGGAACAACCTGGACTATGTCCTGCGCGCGCGAGCGCTGACCGGACCGCGGCCATGATAAACCCGGCTTTCCAGCCAGGGGGAATTCCGTTGCGGGATGGGAACACGAATTCTAGACCGCCAGGGGTGGATCCCGCCCCTCTTGCCTCAGACGCTCGGACCCCGGCGGATCCCCGCTGGGCCCCCTGGGTGGCCGGAGCGGGTCTGGTGATCGCGGCGGTTGTCGCGTACGGGAGGAGTTTCAGCGGGCCTTTCGTCTTCCTCGACGTGGCGGCGATTCAGAACAATCCGACGATCCGGCACCTCTGGCCGATCTGGGCCGTGCTGCGGCCCCCGTTGGATCAGGGCATCACCGTGGAGGGCCGTCCGGTCGTCAATCTGTCGCTGGCGTTGAACTATGCCCTGAGCGGGTCGCGGGTTTGGAGCTATCATGCGGTCAACGTTGCGATCCACGCGGCGGCCGGATGCGTGCTCTTCGGAATTGTCCGACGGACGCTGGCTCGGGCTGCAGCCCGAGCCAGCGCCCGCCGACCAGTCCGCCGAAGCCTTGGCGAAGGAGGAAGCCTTGGCGAAGGAGGGCCGGACTCGGCAAACAAATATGACAGTACTTTTCTGGCCTTCGCGGCTGCGCTTCTTTGGACGGTGCACCCGCTGCAGACCGAATCGGTCACCTACATGATCCAGCGGGCGGAGTCGCTGATGGGTCTATTTTATCTGCTGACGCTGTATTGCTTCATCAGGGGAACGGAGGACGCAACCGAGGTAGCGCGCCTTGTCCCCCAGGCGCAGGAGCTCGGCCCGCGCGAGGCCTCGAGCCAGCGGGTTGGGGACAACCCGCGCTACCTGGGAGGGCTGGCCGAGCGCGCAAATCAAGAGCAGGGCGGGCGGCGGGGGTGGATTATCTTATCCGTCGTCGCCTGCCTTTTCGGGATGGGGACGAAGGAAGTGATGGTCTCCGCTCCGGTCATGGTGGCCTTTTATGACCGAACCTTCCTCAGCGGTAGTTTCCGGGAGGGGTGGCGGCGGCGCGGCGGCTGGTATCTGGGGCTGCCGCTAATTGGGTCGGTGTGGTCGACCGGCGGAAACCGCGGTGGGACGGCCGGGTTCGACCTCGGCATTTCGTGGTGGGGATATCTTCGCACCCAATTTCCGGCAGTCCTGCATTACCTGCGGCTCAGCCTCTGGCCGCATCCGCTGGTATTTTACTACGAGGTGCATTGGTTCCCGTGGGCGGAGGTCGGGATCGCCGCGCTCGTCGTCGCCGGCCTCGCGGCCGCCTCCGTGGTCGGGTTTTGGCGCCGCTCGGGTTGGGGATTTCTCGGCCTGTTTTTCTTCGCGATTCTGGCTCCCACCTCGCTGGTGCCGGGACTGAGCCAGACCCTGGCGGAGCATCGCATGTACCTGGCCCTGGCCGCGGTGGCGGTCGCGGTCGTGCTCGCGGGAGCGAAGCTTTGGGCCAGGACCGGGATCGCGCCGGCCGCCTATGCCATCCCGGTCCTGGCCGCGGCGGTCGGACTCGGGGCGATGACCGTGCGGCGCAACGCCGCCTACCGCAGCGAAGTCGCCCTGTGGAGCGACACCGTGGCGAAGGCCCCCGGCAATCCCTACACGCAAAACAACCTCGGCATCGCCCTGGTCGCGGCGGGACGGATCCCCGAGGCCATCGAACATTTCCGCCGGGCCCTGGAACTGCGGCCCAACTATGCCGAGGCCGAGGACAATCTGGGCCTGGCGCTGGCCGATTCGGGCCGCCTCGCCGAGGCGATTGCGCACTTTGGGACCGCGATCCGGCTGAAGCGGAATTATCCTGAGGCGCGGATGAATCTCGGCGTGGCGCTGGCCGCCACCGGCCGGCTCACCGAGGCGAAGTCGCAATTTGAGCAGGCGGTGGCGCTCGAGCCCGGCAATGTGGAGGCCCGGAACAATCTCGCCGTCGCGTTGGCGCGGAGCGGAGACCTTCGTGGCGCCATCGTCCAGTACGAGGAGGCCCTGCGCGGAAATCCGCGCAATGCGCAGACCCATTACAATCTTGCGAATGCCCTGGCCGGGACCGGACGATGGGGGGAGGCGATCAGACATTACGAGGAGGCCCTGCGGCTCGAGCCCGGATCCGCCGAAACCTCCGCCAACCTGGGCGTCGCGCTGGCCAATGCCGGCCGCCTCGACGACGCGGTAAGCCAATACCAACGGGCGCTGGCCCTCGCGCCGAACGATCCGGATATCCACTACAACCTGGCCCTGGCCCTGCGCGCGCTCGGCCGGACGGCCCAGGCCCGGGAGCAGGCGGAGGCCTCGGCGCGCCTGCGCTCGGCGCGCCCAGGACCATGACCGCGAACTCCAGGATCGCGGAGGCGCTGCGGGCGGCGGTCATCGTGCTGGCGGGACTATGGATCTATTTTCCCGCGCTGCGCGGCGACTGGGTCTGGGATGACATCACGGAGGTGGCGCAAAATCCCGTGCTGGAGGATCCGGCCGGGTTGCGGTCGATCTGGACGGCGGCGAAAGGCGCGGATTATTTTCCCCTGAAGACGACCCTGCAGTGGCTGGAATGGCGCGCCTGGGGACCCCACCCGCTTGGCTACCACCTCGCGACCCTCGCGCTGCATCTTCTCAGCGCGCTGCTCTTCTGGCGGCTCCTGGCGCGGTGGGGCGTGCGCTGGGCGTGGGTGGGAGGCCTCCTCTTGGTCCTGCATCCCCTGGCGGTCGAATCGGTGGCGTGGATCGCCGAGACGAAGAACACGCTTTCGCTGGCGCTCGCGCTCCTGGCGCTGCACGCCTATGTCAGTTTTGACGAGCGCGCCAGCGCCGTCAAAACCGCCCGCCGAAGCCCAAACGGCGAAGGCCGGGCCTTCTACTGGCTCAGCCTGCTTTGCTTTCTCGCCGCACTGTTGAGCAAGACCACGGTGGCGATGTTTCCCGTGATCCTCCTGCTCTACGCCTGGTGGCGCCGGGGTCGGGTCGGCGGGTCCGACCTGGGCGCGAGCGTTCCGTTTTTTGCGCTGTCGCTCGGGCTCGGCCTCGTGACGGTCTGGTTCCAGGAGCATCGCGCCATGGCCGGCGCGGATGTGGGAGCGGGCGGCCTCGGGTCCAGGATCGCGGGATCCGGCCTGGCCGTGGCCTTTTACATCGGAAAATTTGTGTGGCCGTCCGCGCTGATGCCAAATTACCCGCGCTGGAGCATGGCCTCTCCGCGGCCGTGGGAATTCCTCCCCTGGTTGGGCCTCATCGCGCTGGCCGCTCTGTGCTGGTCGAGGCGGGCAGGCTGGGGGAGGCACGTCTTGTTCGGGATCGGCGCCTTCGTCATCAGCATCGCGCCCGTCCTGGGCCTCGTGCCGATGGCCTACCTGCGGATTTCCTGGGTCGCCGACCATTTCGCCTATTTTCCGATGCCGGCGCTGGCGGGGCTGGCGGCGGCCGGAGCGGGGTCGCTGGCCGCCCGCCGGCCGCTGCGCGCTCCGGTGATCGCGGCAGCCGCGGCGGCCGGTCTCGTCCTTGCCGGCGTGAGCCGGAGTTACGCGCGAATATTCCGGGACGATGATGCCTTTTGGTCCTATGCGGTGGCGGAAAATCCCGCTTCATGGCTCGCCCACAACGATCTCGGGCTGGTGCGGGCTCAGGCCGGCCGCTGGCCCGAGGCGATCGCCCACTACGAGGAGGCCATCCGGCTCAATCCCGGATTTGCGGAAGCACACAACAATCTGGGCGCCGCCTTGGCCGTTTCGGGGCGGCTGCCACTCGCGATCGGGCAGTTTGTGGAGGCGCTGCGGCTCCAGCCGCATTACTTGCAAGCGCGGATCGACCTGGCCAATGCCCTCGCCCAATCCGGCCGTTTTCCCGAAGCCATCGAGCAATATGGCCAGGTCCTGCGGCGGGAGCCGGGAAGCGCGGAGCTGCACGGCCACCTGGGATTTGCCCTGTCGGAGTCGGGGCGCCCTTCCGAGGCGGTGGCGCAATACGAGGAGGCCTTGCGCCTGGATCCGAACTTCGCGGAGGCGCACTACCGGCTCGGCAACGCGCTCGGCAATGCCGGACGCCTGGCGGAGGCGATCCCGCATTACGAGAGGGCGGTCCGCCTCAATCCCGCCTTTGCCGAGGCTCGCGCGAATCTGGGGCTGGCGCTCGCGCGCGGGGGGCGGCCGACCGATGGCATCGCGGAGCTGCGCGAAGCGCTGCGGCTCAGGCCGGACTATGCGGAGGCCCACGCCTACCTTGGGTTGGTCCTGGCCCAGACCGGACAGTTTTCGGAGGCGGTCCGGGAGGATCAGGCGGCGCTCCGCCTCGATCCGGGCAACGCCGATGTAAGATACAACCTGGCGTCCGCTTCCCGTGCGCTGGGCCGCTGATCGATGAACCCGGCGGAGCGCGCGCGGCGGCGGGCCTTGTGCGCCGGTGTTATCCTGGTCCTGGCGGTCTACGGATTTGCCGCCCGGTCCGGACCCCTGGAGGCGATGGGATCATCGGCCGCGGAGTCCTACTATAACCTGCTCGTGCGCGGGTTTCAGTCCGGGCATCTCAGTCTGTCCCGGGAGGCCCCGGCCGCGCTCGCGCGCCTGCCGGATCCCTACGACCCGGTGGCCAACGTGCGGCTGCGTGAGGCGGCGGAACCGCTGCATGACCTGAGCTATTACCGTGGAAAGCTCTACCTGTATTTCGGGGTGACCCCGGCGTTGCTGCTTTTCTGGCCCTATGCCGCGCTCACGGGCCATTATCTCCTGCACCGCGGCGCGGCGGCGATTTTTTGCGCGGGCGCCTTCCTGGCGGCGGCGGTGCTGCTGCGCTCGATCCAGCGGCGCCATTTCCCGGAGGCGCGGGCGGGAGTGCTCGCCGGGTGCGCACTCGCGCTGGGTCTCGCGACGGGCATGCCGATTCTTCTCGCGCGGGCGGATGTCTATGAGGTCGCCATCGCCGGAGGTGCGATGGGAATCTTTTTGTCCCTGGCGGCGCTGTGGCGGGCGCTGCAGCAGCCCGGCTCGGCCGGATCCTGGCTGGCGGCCGCCAGCACGGCCTACGGAGTGGCCGTGGCCTCACGGCCCTCGCTGCTTCCCGGCGCCGCCATTCTGCTGATCCCCGTTTTCTGGGGTGAAGGGCGGCGCGATCGGCGCTGGCTGAGGAACCTCGGCTGTGCCGCCGGACCCTTGATCCTGATCGGATTGGGCCTGCTCGTGTACAATGATCGGCGTTTTGGCGCACCGCTGGAATTTGGCCAACGCTACCAGCTGGCCGGCAGCCGGCAGGATGCCGGGCACCTCTATAGTCCGCGCTTTCTCTGGTTCAATTTCCGGGTTTATTTCCTGGAGCCGGGCCGGTGGACCCGGAGTTTTCCCTTTGTCGGCGGCAGCTCGTCCCCGTCGCTGCCCGCGGGGCATCGTCCCGTGGAAGATCCTTTCGGAGTGCTGGTCGATATCCCTCTGGCGTGGCTGGCGCTGGCCGCGCCGCTGGCGTGGAGGGGGCGGCCGCCGGCGGAACGCGCGGTGTTGCGCTCGTTTGTCATCGCGATCGCCTGGCTCTGCGGGAGCGCCGTCCTGGTGCTCGGGCTTTTGGACGGAAACTGCAGCCGGTATGAGGTCGATTTCCTGCCGGAGCTGATCCTCCTCGCTGTCCTGGGCGTCCTGGGATTGGAGCGGACGTTGGCCGGCCGGCCGACGATGCGGCATATCCTGGGCGGCGCCGGGAGCCTGCTTCTCGGCCTCTCCGTGGCCTTTAACCTCCTTGCGGCTATCGCGCACTACGCCCGGGCGCGGAGCGACTTCGGGGGGCTGCTTTTGGATGCGGGGCGGCCGGAGGCGGCGATCGGCGTGCTCGAGGAGACGCTGCGGTGGCAGCCCGATTTGTCGGCGGCGCGGGTTGAACTTGGGGATGCCTACGTCCAGCAGGGCCGGACGACCGACGCCCTGGCGCAATTTGCGCAGGTCGTGCGGAAGGATCCGGATGATTTTGAGGCGCGGGCCAACCTGGCCAACGTGCTCATGCGGACCGGGCGATTCGAGGAGGGGATCGAGCAGTTCCGCGGCGCCTTGCGGGTCCATCCTGGAAATGCCGCCATGCACGGAAACCTTGGACTGGTTCTCGCCAAGATGGGGCGGATGGATGAGGCCGCCGCCGAGTTTCGGGAGGCGGTGAGGCTCGATCCCGGCTCAGCCCAATTCCATAACTACCTGGGCTCGGCGCTGGCCAATCTGGGCCGCATGGCCGAGGCGATCCCGGAGTATGAGGCGGCCCTGCGCCTTGCGCCCGGGGATGCCACCGCGCGGGAAAATCTGGCGATGGCCCGGGCGCGGCTCATCGCGCCCGCCCGCTGATTGCCACTCGATTTACCGAATGGCGACGAGTACAGGTCTTCCATGGCAGGAACAGCCTTGACGGGTCAGGCTAACTCCGGGCGCTTCGGCGCGCAGCGGCGCGGGATCTTTCTGGCGGCCGCGGTCATCGCCGCGGCGGGCGTCGCGGCCTATCACAACAGCTTCTCCGCGCCACTCGTCTTCGACGATCTCGGGTCGATCCGGGACAATGGGACGATCCGCCATCTTTGGCCGATGGGGCCGGCCCTGGCGCCGCCGCCCGGCCTGACCGTGAGCGGACGTCCCGTGGTGAATCTCTCCCTGGCGGTCAACTACGCGATCGGCGGGACGCGCGTGTGGAGCTATCATGCGGCGAACCTGCTGATCCACGTCCTGGCCGGGCTGACCCTCTTTGGAATCGTGCGCCGGACGCTGCTGCGGCAGGGCGAAGGGCGGGATTCGACATTGTTCGCTGCGGCCGTCGCCCTGCTCTGGACGGTCCATCCGTTGCAGACCGAGTCGGTGACGTACGTCATACAGCGGGCCGAGTCGCTGATGGGGCTGTTTTATCTTTTGACGCTGTATTGTTTTATCAGAGGGGCGGCGGACACAGATGAGGGGGGGCCATGGTTTATTTTGTCCGTGACCGCCTGCCTCCTCGGTATGGCGACCAAGGAGGTCATGGTTTCCGCGCCGCTCATGGTCTTTCTGTACGACCGGGCGTTCGTGAGTGGATCGGTCGACGAGGCTTGGCGGCGGCACCGCCGGCTGCATCTGGCCTTGGCCGCGACGTGGATAATCTTGGCGTGGCTGGCGCTGGGCGCGGGCAGCCGGGGCGGAAGCGCAGGCTTCCATACGTCCGTGCCGTGGCCCAGCTACGCTCGCACCCAGGTCTGGGCCATCGTTCATTATCTCCGGCTCGCGGTTTGGCCGCATCCGCTGGTTTTCTATTATGGCCGGATGCTGCGCACGGGGTTGACGGCCGGATGGTGCCTCGACGCGGCCGTCGTCGGCCTGCTGGCGGGGGGAACGGGCGTCGCCCTTTGGCGCTGGCCGAAGCTCGGATTTCTCGGCGCCTGTTTCTTTGCCGTCCTGGCGCCGACCTCCAGCGTGGTGCCGGTGGCGACGGAGACCGTGGCCGAGCACCGCATGTACCTGGCCTTGATCCCCGTGGTCGTTCTCGTCGGGCTGGGGGCCGTCCGCGCGCTCGGTCGGCCGGCGGCCGTCGTTTTTCTGCTGGCCGTGGGATTGGCGCTGGGCGGCCTTACGATCTCCCGCAATGAGGCCTATGCCTCCGATTTGGCGCTCTGGGGCGATACGGTGCGGAGCGGGCCGGAGAATCCCGTGGCGCACAACAATCTCGGCGAGGCGCTGAGACTGCGAGGCCAGCTGGCGGAGGCCGAGGATCAATTCAGGCGGGCCTTGCGGCTGGATCCGGCCTATGCGGACGCCTGGAATAATCTGGGCGTAACCCTGGCCGCGTTGGGACGGCCCGACGAAGCCATCGCGGTGCTGGCCCGGACCGCCGCAATCAAGCCGGACGATGCCGAGGCGCAGCTCAATTGGGGGAACGTCCTGCAAGAGAGGGGATCCTTCGCTGCCGCGCTCAGCCACTACGAGGCGGCGCTGCGCCTGGAGCCGGATCGGGCGGATACCCATTTCAATCTGGGCAGAATGCTGCTGCGCGAGGGCAAGGCAACCGGCGCCCTGGCCCAGTTCCAGGAAGCCGTGCGGCTCAAGCCGGAGGACGCCGTGGCGCGAGACAATCTCGGCATCGCGCTGGCCGAATCCAGCCGGCCGGGCGAGGCGGAGGTGCAATTCCGGGAGGCGTTTCGGCTCGTGCCCGCCTATCCGCAGGCGCACAACAACCTCGGGAGCCTGCTTGTCGCGCAGGGCCGCGTCCTCGAGGCCGTCTCCCAATACGAGGAGGCCGTGCGCCTCGATCCCGGCCTGCCGGAACCCCATTGCAACCTGGGTGCCGCGTTGCAGCAGGAGGGGAGGCGGGCGGAGGCCGAAGCGCAGTTCGAGGCGGCGCTGCGGCTCAGGCCCGATTATCCGGAGGCGCGGGCCAGGCTGGACCAACTACGGCGGGCGCCCTGAGCGGCCGAGCCGATCCGGCCCTTCTTGCGATTTGCCATCGATCCGCCGCCGGCCCCAGGATGAGCGATTGAAGATGCCTGGACCTCCTTCCAGCTCGCCCGGCCGAAGGATGCCATTGATCGCGTGGGAGTGCGCCGTGATCTTTGCCGCTGCGCTGGTCGCCTACCTCCCGGCGATCGGCGCCGGCACGATCTGGAATGACAGCGACTACATCACGCGGCCGGAACTGCGCTCGCTCCACGGCCTCGGGCGCATCTGGTTTCAGCTGGGGGCGACCGAGCAGTACTATCCGGTGCTGCACAGCGCGTTTTGGCTGGAGCACCGGCTATGGGGCGACCGGGCGACGGGCTACCATCTGCTCAATGTGGTCTGGCACGCCATGGCCGCCTGCCTGCTGGTCGTGGTCCTGCGGCGGCTGGCCATCGCCGGGGCGTGGCTGGCGGGCCTCATCTTCGCCCTGCATCCGGTCTGCGTCGAGTCGGTGGCGTGGATCTCCGAGCAGAAGAACACCCTTTCGCTGGTGTTCTATCTGGGCGCGGCGCTGGCGTATCTGCGCTTCGTCGAGCGAAGGGGTCAGGCCGCTAGTGCTACTCCGCCGCGGCGGAGTAGCACGAGCGGCCTGACCCCTTATGTGTTGGCAACGGTGTTGTTTCTGCTGGCCCTCCTGAGCAAGAGCGTCACCGCGACGCTGCCCGCCGCCCTCCTCGTGGTGTTCTGGTGGCAGCGGGGCCGGCTGTCCTGGCGGCGCGAGGTGCTTCCGCTCGCGCCCTGGCTCGCCCTCGGCGCGGCGTCGGGACTCTTCTCCGCCTGGGTGGAGCGCGCCTATGTCGGCGCGGAAGGGGTCAACTTCGGGTTGAGTGGCGTGGAGCGGATCCTCGTGGCCGGCCGGGCGGTCTGGTTTTATCTGGGCAAGCTCCTCTGGCCCGCCCACCTGGCCTTCATCTACCCGCGCTGGCAGGCAAACTCCGCCGCGCCGTGGCAATACCTGTTCCCGCTCGGCGCGCTGGCGCTGGCCGCGCTCCTCTGGCGGCTCCGCCGCCGGACCCGGGCACCGCTGGCGGCGCTGCTCTTCTTCGTCGGCTCGCTTTTTCCCACCCTGGGGTTCTTCAACGTCTACGCCTTCGTGTTCTCCTACGTGGCCGACCACTGGCAGTATCTGGCGAGCCTGGGGGTGGTGGCGCTGGCGGCGGCGGGCCTGGCCGCGGTGCCCGGGCGGCCGGGCCGGATCCTGGCGGGCGTCCTCGTGCTCGCGCTGGGCACGCTGAGCTTCCGGCAGTGCGGGATGTACCGGGATCTGCCGACGCTCTACCAGACGACGCTCGAGCGGAATCCGGACTCCTGGATGGCCCAAAGCAATTTTGCCAACCTCCTGAGCCAGCAGGGCCGGCCGGCCGAGGCGATCCGCCACTATGAGGCGGCCATCCGGCTGGCGCCTACGTATCCCGAAATTCATTACAACCTGGCCGACGCGCTGGTGAAAACCGGGCGGAGCCGCGAGGCGGTCGGGCAATACGAGGAGGCGCTGCGCCTGCGCCCGGACTACGCGGCCGCGCACGCCAACCTGGGGACGACCCTCGTCGCGCTGGGGGATCCGGCCGCGGCGCTGCCCCATTTCGAGCAGGCGCTGCGCTTCCGGCCGGATTTGCCCCAGGCGCGCTACGGATTGGGCTTTGCGTTGGAGCAGGCCGGGCGGCGGTCCGAGGCGATCGCCCAGTACGCCGAGGCGGTGCGCCTGGCGCCGGGCGACGCGACCCTGCGCTACAGCCTGGCCAACGCCCTGGGCAATGCCGGCCGGCTGGACGAGGCGGTGGCCCAGTACCGGATGGTGCTCCGGCTGAGGCCGGCCGACCCGGACGTCCACTACAACCTCGGCATGGCCCTGCGGGAGCTGGGTCGGACCACCGAGGCCCGCGGTGAATTGGAGAGTGCGGCCCGGCTCGGGGCGCATCATTGAGCGGATGCGGCCGATCGATCCAACGGCGGTGGGCAGACCCTTACGGCTTTCCCGCCTGCTGCCGGGCGGCGGCGAGGCTGCGCCAGGCCACGGCGAGGCCGGGATTTAGCCGCACGGCGGCTTCCAGGTGCGGGATCGCTTCCCGCGGCCGCTTTTCCTGAAGCAGCACGGCCCCGAGATTGGCCTGGTGGTCCGCGGATTTTGGCTCGAGCTGCACCGCCCGGGCAAAACATCCCTCGGCTTCGGCCAGACGACCGCTTTGCGCGAGGACGGCGCCCCATTGATCCCAGATCCTGGTGTCGGCCGGCGCCTCCCGGGCCGCCTGTTCCAGCTGATCGGCCGCCTCCGGCAGGCGGCCCGCCTGCACCAGGGTGATGGCCCAGTCATAACGGCCCTCGGGAAAATTGGGATCGATGCGCAACGCTCGTTCATAGTGGGGGAGCGCTTCCGCCACTCGATTTCCCTGGGACAGGGCGTTGGCCAGATTCACCTCGACGTCGGGAGAATCGGGCTCGAGCTGGAGCGCCTGCCTCTCCTCGGCGATCGCCCCGGTCACATCGCCAATCTTGGCCAGGGCGTTGCCGAGATTGGTGTGGGCTTTGCCAAAGCCGAGCCGGAGGGCCTCGCGGAGCTCGGCGATCGCCTCCACCGGCCGCCCGGCCAGCTGCAGGGCATAGCCGAGGCTGTTGTGCCCCTCGGGTAGGTCGGGCTTCAGGCGCAGGGCAGCTTCGTAATGGGAAATGGCGGAGGAAAAGCGCCCAGCCTGCAGGTCCACCTGACCCAGATGGTCCTCGGCGGTCCACGACCCGGGATCACGGCCCAGCACATAGGTCCAGAGGGTCGCGGAGTCTTGGAACACCCGGACGTAGCCGTTGCTCTCGAGAGCCAGGAGAGCGGCGAGGACGGCTGCGGCGCCGCCAGCCCAAATGGGGACGGTCCGAGCCAGCGCGCCCAGGGCCGCAGCGCCCAGGCCGGCGATCCCGATGAGGGCAATATAGGCAAAATGATCCGCCACCCAGGAGTAGCGCATGTACGACATGGAAACCAAGTCTATGACTGGCAACAAATTGAGAACAAAAAATCCGAGGGCGAAGAGCACATGCCGGCCCCAGGAAGCCCGCCGGGCCCAACCCCAACCCGCCAAGGCCACGAGGGCGATCGCGGGAAGGAGGTGGAGCGGCGAGGGCGCGACGACCGCGGGCGCGTACAGGGGCGAGAGTCCCGCCGGAATCACGGACTTCAGGAAGTAAAAGCCCGTCGCGATCGCCGCCCGAGCCAGGCGCGTGGCCGGCCCTCCCGGGTCGATGGTCCAGCCTCCGATCGCCACCCGATGCTGGAAGCGCAGGGTCACCGCGCCCAAGGCGAGCGCGACCGCGAAGAAAGGCGCCGCGGCCGCCACGTCCCGGGCGGCGATTCGCCCGCGCTTCCACCAGGCATGCAGCAGGAGCACCACCGGGAGCATGACGACCGAGCTCTTGGCCAGCATCGCCGCCAGGAAAAGGAAGAGCGCCCGCGCGTAGGCCGCGGGGCGGCGGGCCTCGTCCCAATCCAGCCAGGCGTCGATCGCCAGGAGCAGGAGCGGCAGCGAGAGCGTGTTCTTCAGCTCGGCGGCCCAGGCCACCGATTCCACCGCGAGCGGGTGCAGCGCAAAGATGAGGCCGCCGATCCAGCCCCAGCGCGCGCCCAGCCGGCGCAGCACCCGCCACACCAGGAGAGCGCTGGCCAGATGCAGCGCGAGGCTGACGGCGTGGTAGCCGGCGGGGTGCGCGCCCCAGGCGCGCCATTCGAGCCACTGCGCGGTGGACTTGAGGGGAAAATAATCCGGCCCCGCGGGCGCGAACCAGATCTTCGCCAGTCCCGCCGGGTCCGTGAGTATCCTATTTTCGGTTACCTCGCGCTCGTCGTCCCAGAGCCAGCCGCCGGCCAGCGCGGGCCGCAGGACCACGGCGCCGAGGACGATGAGGGCTGCCGCCGCCAGCAGCGCCCGGAGGGCGCGCGGGCGCGCGGCCGGGGATCCGGGGCTGGTCGGAGGGGCGGGCATGGGCTCGATCCCGGGAGTTTACGCCGGATTCCGGGGCAAAGATCAAACCTCCGGCACCCGGGTTTCAGCGGAAAGGCCGGGCTCCGCCCGGCGTCCGGCCCTCCGGAGGCAAAAATTAACACAAAAATGCCACAAACCTATTGACGGGGAAATCCCGCGTTCCCATAGGTTGTGGTCACTGGGGCAGGAGGCCACATCCCCTTGTGGTCAACAACCGGTTAATAAGTTCTAGCAAGTTTAGATCGCCTGGGGCTTTTGCGCGCCTCAGACACAAATTTTTCATCCTTCTTTTCCCTCAATTTCAGCCGCTGCGGCAATCCCCGAGTCATGCTTAAGACATTCCAGGTTGGCACCAAGACCTTCGTCCTCGACCAGGCGAAGGCGGAGGCGGCGTTCGCCGCCAAGAAGGTCATCAACGGCCGCCAGACGATGACCTTCAATCTGCTGCCGCTGAAATACCAGTGGGCCTACGATCTCTACCGCACGATGAAGGCCAACCACTGGGAGCCCGAGGACATTCCGATGGGCAAGGACATCGAGCAATGGCGCGAGGAGAAGGCGCTGGCCGACGTCGACCGGTGGATCATTCGCATGGGCATCGGCTATTTCTCGGCGGCCGAGGGGATCGTGGGCGACAACATCCAGCACGTGGTGCGCGAGCTGGTGACCGCTCCGGAGCTCAAGCTCGTGCTCGGCCGGCACGCCCATGAGGAGAACATCCACGCCGATTCGCTGCTCTACATGATCGCCTCGCTCGGCATCAACCCGCACGAGTGCGAGGCGATGTTTGAGGACGTGCCCACCATCGTCCGCAAGAACGAGTTCGTCACCCGGATCTCCCGCGACCTGCGCCGGGACATCGACCTGACCCGGCCGGAAAACAAGAAGTTATTGGCCAAGAACATCTTCGTCTTCGGCCAATGCATGGAGGGCACCCAGTTCTACGGGCTCTTCGGCATGATCCTCTCGCTCTACCGCCAGAACAAGATCCCCGGCATCGGCCAGATGTTTCGCTACACGCTGCGGGACGAGTCCAACCACATCGAGGTCTTCCGCAACCTCTTCATGGACCTGGTGGAGGAGAACCGCGAGATTTGGACCTCCGAGTTCAAGGAGGAGCTGCGCGGCCTGATGCGCGAGGCGGTGGACCTCGAGAAGGAGTTCATCCGCGACTGCCTGCCGGTCAACGCCGTCGGCCTCAGCCTCGAGGACTTTTTGACCTATATCGACTATATCGCCGACCGCCGCCTCGAAGGCTGCGGCCTGGCGCCGCTCTCGAGCGGCATCAAAAATCCGCTCCCGTGGCTGGCCGAAATGATGGATATCAAGAAGGAGCAAAACTTCTTTGAGGGCCGCGTCACCGAGTACCAAAAAGCGTCCTCCCTTTCCGTTACGTCAGACGACGAACTCTGATCGGTTAAATTTCCCGCCTTAGGCCCTGGATTATCGGACCCGCCCCCGGTTCGAATCCAGCGACTCCCCCTGAGAGCTTCCGGTTTCGCCTTGTCCGGTGCTGTGCGCCCCCGCCAGCGCCTTCGAGTCAACTCCCGCATTTCGCTCCACCACTTTTGTTCCAATTCCGTCACGAAATTCTCCCATGAGCACTCCTTCCCTCGCGCATGATCTGGCGCTCAAGCGCGCCGTCCACGCCCCCGTCGAACAGAAACCCCATTATGCCTGGCGCGACATCCTCGCCCACGAGGACATCGCCGTCCCCGCCATCGTCCTGCTCTGCCCGCATGGCGAGGAACGCTTCGCCCTGGGCGAGGTCGCCGACACGCTGGGCAAGGCGCTGACCAACGTCTGCGTGGCCCGCGGCGAGAAGGAGATCTTCACCGAGACCAACCGCGCCTGGGTCGCCGGCATCTGCCGCGAACTGGCCACCAACCTGGTCCACCAGGCCCTGGCCCAGTCCCCCCTGCGCCTGACGCTCAACGCGCTCTACGAGCTGATCGAGAAGACCCTCGTCGACAACAACGCCTATTTCGTCGCCAAGAGCCTGCTGCTCAACCGCGCGCGCAAGCTGTCGGTCGACCGCGAGGCCGCGGCGCAGAACGCCTTCCGCGTCATCCGCCGCAACAACCAGGTCGTGCCCTGGAACGAGCAGAAGGTCGAGATCGCCATCCGCAAGACCTTCCTCTCCCTCGAGCGCGACTCCTCGCCCGCGGTCGCCATCACCCGCGCGGTCGCCGCGCGGGTGCAGATCTCGAAGCAGGCCTTCGTGCACATCGAGGAGATCCAGGACATGGTGCAGGAGGAGCTGATGAAGGCCGGGCACTACAAGGTGGCCGAGGCCTACATCCTCTTCCGCGCCGACCGGGCCTCGGCCCGCGCCTCGGGCACGTTCGAGCCCCCGGCGGCGGCCCCGGTCGAGCCGGCGGCGCCGGGCCAGGAAACCATGGTCGTGGTCAAGCGCGCCGACGGCCAGAACCACTTCTGGGACGGCGCCGACCTGCGGAAGCGGATCGAGTTCGCCCGGATCGACCTGGAACTCTGCCTGACCGCCGACCAGATCGAGCAGGAGCTGCGCCGCTCGATCTACGACCAGATCAGCCAGAAGGACCTCGACGCGACCATCATCCTCAATTCGAAGACCCTGATCGAGAAGGATGCGGATTTCGCCAAGTTTGCCGGCCGGATCCAGCTGACCTATATCTACGAGGAGGTCCTGGGCTGGGACATCGTCGTCGACGGAATCGGCAAGCTGAAGGAATTCCACCAGCGCGCCTTCAAGAAATACCTCGAGCACGGCATCGCCATCAAGCGCCTCAACCCGAAGCTGCTCGAATACGACCTTGTCCGCCTCGGCGCCGCCCTTGATCCGTCCTCCGACCTCGAGTTCGATTTCCTCGGCATCCAGACCCTCTACGACCGCTACCTGATCGTCGACAAGGTGGGGAAGAAGACCCGCCGCATCGAGACGCCCCAGTTCTTCTGGATGCGCGTCGCCATGGGGCTCTTCCTCGGCGAGACCGGGGACCGCGAGCCCAAGATCGCCGCGCTCTACACGCTCTACAAGACGCGCCGCTTCTGCTCGTCCACGCCGACCCTCTTCAACTCCGGCACGCTGCACTCGCAGTTGTCGAGCTGCTACCTCTATTTTGTGGACGACTCGATCGAGGGCATCTTCCAGCGCGGCATCGCGGAGAACGCCTACCTGGCCAAGTGGGCCGGCGGCCTGGGCGGCTCCTGGACGGCGGTGCGCGGCACGGGCGCCTACATCGGCGGCACCAATGGCGAGTCCCAGGGCGTCATACCGTTCCTCAAGCTGCATAATGACCAGCTGGTCGCGGTGAACCAGGGCGGCAAGAGAAAGGGATCCGGCTGCGCGTATCTGGAAACCTGGCACAATGATCTCTACGAGTTCCTCGAGCTGCGCAAGAACACCGGGGACGACCGGCGCCGGACGCACGACATGAACACGGCCAACTGGATTCCGGACCTGTTCATGAAGCGGCTGGAGTCCCGCCAGCCCTGGACGCTCTTCCGCTCCAATCAGACCAAGGACCTGCACGACCTCTACGGAAAAAAGTTCGAGGAGCGCTACGTCCATTACGAAAAGCTGGCCGAACAGGGAAAAATCTTCGGCCAGAAGGTCGAGGCGATCGAGCTCTGGAAAAAGATGCTCTCGATGCTCTTCGAGACCGGTCACCCGTGGATCACCTTCAAGGACGCCTGCAACATCCGTTCTCCGCAGGATCACGTCGGCGTGATCCACTCATCTAATTTGTGCACCGAAATCACGTTGAATACCTCGAAGGAGGAGACCGCGGTGTGCAATCTGGGCTCGGTCATCCTCGACTCGCATCTCCTGCCGGACGGCGCGATCGACCATGCCAAGCTGCGCGAGACGATCGGCATGGCGGTGCGGGCGCTGGACAACGTCATCGACATCAACTTCTACCCGACCGAGGCGGCGCGGACCTCCAACCAGCGGCATCGCCCGATCGGCCTCGGCCTGATGGGGCTCGCCAATGCGCTCTATATGAAGGGCGTGGCCTTCGCCTCGCCGGCGGCGGTGGAATTCAACGATGAGGTCATGGAGGCGGTGGCCCATTACGCCTACGAGGCGAGCTCGGATCTCGCGGCCGAGCGCGGAGCCTATTCGTCCTATAAGGGCTCCAAGTGGGACCGCGGGCTCCTGCCGCAGGACACGCTGGACCTCCTCGAAGCCGAGCGCGGCGTGCCGGTCGACGTCCCGCGCGGCGGCAAGATGGACTGGACGGCGCTGCGGGCAAAGATCGCGGTCCAGGGCATGCGCAACAGCAACGTCCTGGCCATCGCGCCCACCGCCACGATCTCGAACATCACGGCCACCTCACCCTGCATCGAGCCGACCTACAAGAACCTGTTCGTAAAATCGAACCTCTCGGGCGAGTTCATCGTGCTCAATCCCTTCATGGTTAAGGACCTGAAGGCCAACGGCCTGTGGGACCAGGATATGATCGACAACCTCAAGTACTTCGACGGCGAGCTGAAGGACATCGCCCGCATCCCCGAGGCGCTCAAGGCCCGCTACCTGACGGCCTTCGACATCGATCCCAAGTGGATCGTCGAGGCCGCGGCCCGCCGCCAGAAGTGGATCGACCAGTCGCAGTCGGTGAACCTCTGGATCAAGACGCCCGACCTGAAGACCCTGAGCCACATGTATCGCCACGCCTGGCACGTCGGGCTCAAGACGACCTATTACCTCCGCTCGCTCGGCGCCTCGAACATCGAGAAGGCCACGATTTCGGTGAAGAAGGAAACCCGCGGCGCGATCAAGGAAGGCTCCGACGGCGGCCAGAATTCCGGCGACGCCGGCGGCTCGCACCAGGCGGAGACCCTGAATCTCCCCGAGACGGTCGAGGCGGCGGCTGCAGCGGCCGCGGCCAAGAAAGTCTACACCGCCGCGGAGAAGCTCGTCTGCAGCATCGAGGCGATGAAGAACGGCGAAGTCTGCGAGGCCTGTCAGTAGCGCGTCGAATCAATGCTTAAGTTTTTTGAGCATTTCAGCTTCAAACACCTCATAGACGACGCTGCGTTCTTCGAGGAAGATGGCCTCGATGATGGCGCTATCCCGATAGCGGAAGATGAGGCGATACTTGCCGATGCGCAGGCGATAGTGTCCAGCCAGAGTTCCTTCAAGTTCCCGAATGGCACCCTGTTCGCGGCGGAGCCCTGCCAAAGCGCGCTTCACCGCCTGCCGTGGCTCGGGTGCCAGTCTTCGGGCAAAGGTGTATACGGGCTCCTGTACGATGACAGTACAGGTCATTCCGGGATATCCTCGATGCGATACGACTTCAGTTTGCCGGCCTCGTTGTCCCGGATCGCCTTCATGGCCGCCGGATTGGCCAATATCTCCATGGTTTCGACCAAGGCCTGCATGCGTTCTTTTCCGATCACGTAGGCGACGGGTTCGTCATGCTTGGTGATGGTGGCGACATATCCGCCCTGAGCTTCCTTGACCATTTTTGGGAAGCGGGCCTGGCCATCGGTAATTGAATATGTAGAAGACATGATAAAAATATGTAATTGGTGTCCTGGGGCAGGCAAGGGCATTCCGACCACGACCGCGGCGGTGCGAGGGGAAAACCAAAGGGGTCAGGCTAGGATTGCCGCGATTTGGCGGGCAGTCGGAATGGGTCAAAACCGAAAGGAATTCGGATGAAATTAGAACGTTATGGCGCCGAACGAAGACTTGAATCTACGACCGAATTCAGGGCACTCTGGCCCAAGGGACAAGAATTCGATGGCCCTGGGATATTGCCTCAACTCGATCTCTTTTATGAATAAACCCATTGCCGCGGCGGCCGAGGTGCGGATCGCGAAAAACGGCCCCTATCTCGTGTCCGGTGGCCTGCCGCTGCTCACGGAGACCATCGGCACCAATCGGGAGGGGGATGCGGTGCAGTGGATCCCGGGAGCGGAATATCCGCCCAAGGCGAGTTACGCGCTATGCCGCTGCGGCCAGAGCGCGCAAAAGCCCTTTTGTGACGGCACCCATGCGCAGGTCGCGTTCGATGGCGCCGAAACCGCCTCCCGTGAACCCTACCGGGATCAGGCCAAGCTGATCGAGGGCCCCACGATGTCGTTGACGGATGCGGAGAGCCTCTGCGCCTTTGCGCGTTTCTGCGACCCCAAGGGACGGGTGTGGAACCTCGTGAACCGGACGGACGGCCCGGCGGCGCGCCAAGACTTTGTGCAGGAGGCCTGCGACTGTCCCTCGGGCCGGCTGGTGGCATGGGACAACGCCACCGGCAAACCGGTCGAGCCAAAATATGATCCTGCGATCGCCCTGGTCGAAGATCCGTCCAAAAATTGTTCCGGACCGGCCTGGGTGCGCGGCGGCATCCAAGTGATCGGCGCCGATGGTTTCAAATACGAGCTGCGCAACCGCGTGACGCTATGCCGCTGCGGCGCGTCGCAGAACAAGCCCTTCTGCGATGGCCAGCATGCCGCGATCGGCTTCCGGGCCGGGCCGGCGGTTTAAGACGGCCGACTACGGCTTGAGCGCGGCCTGAACGGCCTGCGCCAGGGCGTCCCGAGCGTGTTCATATTGGGTTTTCACGGCGTCGAATTTGGACGGTCCCACATTCTTCAGCTTGGCGAGAAGCTCTTGGGCGACCACCAGCTTGTCTTTGGCGATGCCCTGGGCGTCTTCGTTGGGGAGCGGGGGATACACATTGATGGCCTGGCGATAACCATCGAGCTGCTGAGTCGCCGCCTGGATATACTGAGCCATTGCCTTGTCGCTCTCGCCCGAAGGCATGGTGGTCGACGGCATCTGCTCGGCGCACAGGGCCATCGGCAGCCCGAGGGCGAGAAGGAGGGTGAGGCCCAGCGACTTCGGCCGGGTCCAAACGGACAAATTGTGATTTTCCATGCTTCGTTTGAGCACAACCCGCGCCAAAGAGTTCCGATGCGAGGTCCATTATCGCCCTGGCGGTGGGGAGAAACCCTACCTTATAATGATCTCCCACCCCTCGACTCGGGAGTTTCTCGACCCCATCCCAGCCTCTTTCCTATCCTGATGCCCCAAGCGGTCTTGACTCGGCGGGTGGGGCGGATTCCAAAGGGGGCGATGTCGCAAGCACTGCCAGCGCCGACCCTGCGCCTGGCCACGGAAAGGGACGCGGAGGGAATTCAGGCGGTCTACGCGCCCTATGTGCGCGACACATGCATCTCGTTTGAGGCGGAACCGCCGAGCGTCGAGGAAATCCGGCGGCGCCTCGGCAATGTCCTGCCACGCTGGCCGTGGCTGGTCTGCGAGCGCGACGGGGAAATCCTGGCCTACGCCTACGCCAGCGAGCACCGGGTGCGCGCCGCATTCCGCTGGGCGGTCGATGTGGCGGTTTACGTGCGGGAGGGACGGCAGCGCACGGGCCTGGGCCGCGCGCTGTACACGGGGCTCCTCCCGTTGCTGGGCCTGCAGGGATACTGCCATGCGTACGCGGCGATCTATATACCGAATCCGGCCAGCGTCGGTCTGCACGAGGCGATGGGCTTCCGGTTTTTCGCGGCTTTTCCGCAGGTCGGCTACAAGCAGGGAGGCTGGCGCGATGTGGGCTGGTGGCATCTCGCGCTGCGGGATCTGCCCGCGAGTCCGGAGGAGCCGTTGAGCCTGGCCGCGATCCGTGCCCATCCCGACTGGGAAAAAATACTCCGCGACGGACAGGCTGTTCTCCTCTGGTAGTGGTACCCGACGGGAACCCCGTGAGGGACAGTCGGTCTACGGGTCTGCGCCACCCGTGGTCACCACGACTGCCGGGGGCGCCTATTCAAACATGAAGACCAAGACCAACGCGATTTCCGCCAACAAGGTCCGCAACACCATTCCGCATCACGTCGTCGCTGAGCGAGCCTACGACATCTGGATCGCCCGCGGCCAGCCCGTGGGCTGTGACCACGAGAACTGGGCCGAGGCCGTGCGCCAGTTGACGGTCCCGATCCCGGAGGAGGAGGAGACGCTGTCGTCCAAGATGACGCATTGGGACGAACCGCTCGGCACCGGCATCGAGAGTTCGCTCAATTCCATGACGCCGACCTCCGGCCAGCGCAGCGCCACTTCGCTTTAGGCGACACCCTAATTCAGCCACCCGCCCGTGGCCTGGACCGGTTCGAGACGGCCGCCGCGGGTGACCCAGGCGGCGAGGGCGCGGCGTTCGGCGCCGGGATTGGCGGGCACGGGCAATTTTAGCTCTGCCATCGCCGCGCCGGCCTCCAGCGGCATCCGCGCATCCGCCAGCGCCAGCGCGACAAATTCGTGGTGGAGGACTTCGCCGCGGTTTTCGCCGGCGGTCACCTTCGACGCGTACCCGCCGCCGAGCAGAACGACATGCACCTCCAGCGCCAGGGCCGGGGCGCCGGCAGCGGGCACGAAGCGAACGTGGCAGATGCCGTCATC
>Ga0302325_10007768_pt1 | contig 23695 bp, 21 predicted proteins | sample Palsa_T0_2_FD_201948 | JGI IMG/M metagenome (GOLD analysis project Ga0302325, IMG submission 201948) | Peat permafrost microbial communities from Stordalen Mire near Abisko, Sweden - Palsa_T0_2 | ecosystem: Environmental > Terrestrial > Soil > Palsa > Peat permafrost | place: Sweden: Abisko... | reverse complement strand
TTTGAGGAGAGACTGGCGACTCTGAGGCTGATCGTATGCCTGTCTGTTTGCGCCCCTTTGCCCGCCTGCGATAGCGTGAACCATATGAGTGGTGTTTCTCTAAGGCTGGATGAAAAAGTTGTTTTGATTACCGGGGGTTCGCGGGGGATTGGCGCGGAGACGGTGCGGATGTTTTCACAGGCTGGGGCGCGGGTTGCCTTCAGCTACGTTCAGGCGCAGGCGCAGGCTAAGGCTTTGGCGGCCGAATGCGGCGGGGCAGAGCGAGTTCGCCGGGCTGTGGCGTTGCGGCAGGAGCTGGCCAGCCCGGCCGATGGCCGCGCGCTGGTGGAGTCCGCTGTAGAGGCCTTTGGACGGCTGGATGTTCTGGTGGTGAATCACGGCATCTGGCCTCCAAACGATGCGCCGATTGCCTCGATGGCTGAGGCGCAGTGGCGGCAGACGATGGACGTGAATCTGGACTCGGTTTTTGGGCTGGTGCAGGCGGCGGTTAGGCAGATGCTGGGCCAGGATCGCGCTGATGCGAAGACGCCGCGCGGGCATATCGTTTTGATCAGCTCGACAGCAGGGCAGCGCGGCGAAGCTAACCATGCCGACTATGCCGTTACCAAAGGCGCGCTGATTAGTCTCACCAAGAGCCTGTCAAGCGAGCTGGCGCCACAGGGGATTCTGGTGAACTGCGTGGCTCCGGGCTGGGTGGCTACGGAGATGTCGGCGGCAGCGCTGGATCACCCTGAGGTTGGGGCGAGGATTGCGGCGGGGATTCCGGTGGGCCGGCCGGGAAATGTTGCGGAGATTGCCGGGCCGGTTCTGTTTTTGTGCACGCCGCTGGCGGGGTTTATCAGCGGCGAAGTGCTGAATGTGAACGGCGGCGCGGTTTTGGTAGGCTAGGCTGGCGGGAAGTGGGAGGGTTATTCGGATGCGGAGAATTTTGCTTACGGTTTTAGCCCTCTCAGTGCTTGCCTCGTCTCCATGGACGGAATTGAGTTCGGTAGCAAGTGCTGCTTTGCAGCAGGATGATGGCGCTAAGAATGCGCAGCAGGCGCGCGCCGCGCTGGACGCAATGGTCAAGGCGCTGGGCGGGGATGCGTGGCTGCATATGCAGAACCGCGAGTACATTGGCCGAAGCGCCGGCTTCTACCACGGCAAGCCTTCCGGAGCTACGGTGGAGTATTGGGAAGTTCACGCGTGGCCGGACAAGGACCGGGCAGAGTTCACCAAGCATCGGGACGTGGTGCAGATTTATAGTGGGCGCGTGGGTTGGGAGGTCATCTATTCCGGCCAGAAGGAGTTGCCGAAGGATCAGGTGGAAGAATACCTGCGGCGGCGGGATCACTCGATTGAGACAGTCATAAAACAGTGGCTCAACGATCCGACGACGATCCTTATCTACGAGGGCCAGCACTTGGTGGAGAGCCATCTAGCCGACCAGGTTACGCTGATCTCGGCGAGCAACGACGCAGTCACTATTCAAACAGACTCGCAGACGCACTTGCCCTTGCGGCGCAGTTTCCAGTGGCGAGACCCGCTGTATAAGGACAAGGACGAAGACGCCGAGGAGTATGACAACTACCGCCCGGTGGATGGCTTTCAGACGCCGTTTAACATTACACGCTTCAAGAATGGGGATATGGTGAATCAGCGCTTCCTGTTCAAGGCTGTTTACAACCAGGCTCTGCCGGCGGACGAGTTCAGCCCAGACGCGGCGGCGGCCAAGATTGTGAAGAAATAGTCGGCGGCGATGCCATAACTCCGACTGGAATTCGAGGGCCGGCGGAGCCATATCTCCTATAAGAGCCATCTGTCTCAAATCTGCGGCTTATCGCAATCAATCTCCGCCGCTGTTTTCTACCCCTGAAAATGTACAACTTTCGTGACTTGCTCGCGCAATCCGTGGGATGCCATGGGTAACTAGTTTCCACCTACACTTAGGTTTCAACTGTGAGTACCAACTCACGGAGCTTTCCGCTCTCCGGGGGCTCTGCGGTATGAAGTCGGGCCAGGCACAGGTAGATGAAGATGCTATGCGTCAAAAGGATTGAGCCATGAATCCGATTTCACAACAGCAATCCCTTGATGAGGATTTTCGTACCCAGCTGCAGGACTACGGGCTTCGGTACGATCCCATCACCGGTTTGCCCAACCAGACTTTCTTCCGCGCGGCGATACGGAAGATGTTTTACGATGCCATGGCCCAAGGTAACGAGATTGCCCTGGTGTGGATCGACCTGACCAACCTGCGGCGGGAATATTCTGTGGGTGGAGAAGAAGCAGCACAGCGCCTTTTATGCACGGTTGGCGATGCGCTTCGTCCCTGGGCGGATGACGGGGAGCTTGTTTGCCGATTCAGCGATCGCACTTTTCTGCTGGCCCTTAAGCGCGACGAGTGCCTGGACGCACGCCTGGAGTTGATTTTGGAGGCAGCGTCGCACCGTCACTTGCGCGGTTCCGAAGGAAAGCCCGAGATTTCGGCTGGCGTGGCATTTTTCCCAGAACACGCGACGATGCCGGAAGAGCTTATTCGCTTTGCCTGCCTGGCCGCTTCTGCTGCCTCGCGTACGCGCAGCCGAACGGCGGTTCGCTTCCATGAGGAGATGAATGCGTCTCTGCTCTACGAGCGCTCGCTCGAAATCGACCTGCGGATCGCGCTACGGGATAACCAGTTGAGCCTGGCGTATCAGCCGCAGATCGATCTGGCTACGGGCAATGTCATGGGCGTCGAATGCCTTACCCGGTGGCACCATCCCACTCGCGGCCATGTCTCTCCGGTGCAGTTTATTGCGGTTGCGGAGCAGTCAGATCTGATCGACGAGATTTTCTCGCACTCCTTGCGGCGTTTGCTGGCCGATGCTGCGGCGTGGCGCTCGGCCGGAGTCGTTCTGCCGACCATTGCGGTCAACGCGTCGGCGGCGAATGTTCGCCATGAGGACTTTGTTGGGATTGTCGAGAGGGAGTTGGGGGTACGTCCCCTGAAGTCAACGCGGCTGGAAATTGAAGTGACAGAATCGCTGTTGATGGACGATGAGGCTCTGTTCCTGGAACGCCTGAGGGCTTTGCGCTCGATCGGAGTGAAGGTCTCTCTGGACGATTTTGGCACGCGTTATACCAGTTTCAATGCTCTGAAAGACCTGCCGCTGAACTCAATGAAGATCGACAGATGTTTTGTGCATGGAGTAGAACGATCAAGCCAGGCGCAGTCGCTGTGCCGGACGATTGTGACGATGGCCAAGCACTTGAGGCTGACTACCATTGCCGAAGGGATTGAGGATGCGGGCGAGCTGCGCGCTCTGAAGAAGATCGGCTGCCAGGGAGCCCAGGGTTATCTCTTCCAGCGCCCCGTTCCGAGCCCTCAATTCCTGCGTTTTCTGCATGAATGGCCGGAACGCAAGTTGCAGGGTGAGTTCGCAGGGGTCTTTCTGGATGCTGATGTAAATCCGCGCTATGATGTGGACCCGCTGTTTGGCGTGGCTTGATTCGGTCTTCGCCTACTGGCTGGACCCAATAATGGACCCGCTAATTCGGTGAGAATCTCCTTGCGCGGCTCCTATTGCCGCGCTTTTTCTGCCTGGGAGTGGCGGTTGCTGTCGCTTGCCCTCAGCCCTGCCTCGATCCATGCCGTGACCTGTGCCTGCAGGACCCGCCATTTATAATTTGCATTTGCGCCGGAGTGCGCAGCACTTCGCCACCGGAGCCGCAGATGACGTTAGAAAGCCAAACCCTGAACATTGGGCAGATCATGGAGTACCTGCCCCACCGTTACCCTTTTTTGATGATTGACCGGGTAATCGAGTTTGAACGCGCGCGGCGGATCGTGGCGATCAAGAATGTAACCATCAACGAGCCATTTTTCAACGGCCACTTTCCCGGCTATCCGATCATGCCGGGCGTTCTGGTGGTCGAGGCGATGGCGCAGGCTGGATGCATTCTGCTGCTGAACGAAGTGTCGGATCGCGAGAAGAAGCTGGTGCTGTTTTCGGGAATCGATGGCGCGAAGTTCCGGCGGCCGATTACGCCGGGCGACCAGCTTCGGCTTGAGATCGACGTGCTTTCGTTCCGGTCGCGCGGCGGCCGTATGGCGGGCAAGGCTTACGTGGATGGGAAGCTGGCCTGCGAGGCTACGCTGACCTGCGCCGTGGTGCCGCGGCAGGCTGCCCGGCAGAGCCAGGCCGAAGAAGAATCGCCTGCCGCGGAAACGGTGACTGCTGAGTGAGCATCCACGCGAGTGCGGTGATCGCTGCAGGTGCGGTGGTACCGGAATCCTGCACTGTAGGCCCGTTCTGCACGATTGGGCCTGAGGTTACGCTGGGCGAAGGCTGCACTCTAGTTTCGCATGTGGTGCTGGATGGCCGAACACGGCTGGGCGCTCGCAACGCGATCTTTCCGTTTACTTCAATCGGTATCGCTCCGCAGGACTTGAAATATCGTGGAGAGCCTACCGAAACGGTGGTTGGCGATGACAACACGATTCGTGAATGCGTGACGGTTTCGCGCGGAACGGCCAAGGGTGGAGGCATAACCAGCATTGGATCAGGATGCTTGATTATGGCCTACGCGCACATCGGCCACGACAGCCGGGTGGGCAGCCATTGCATCCTGGCCAATGCGGCTACGCTGGCCGGGCATGTGACTATCGAGGACTATGCAACGGTGGGCGCCTTCAGTCCGGTGCACCAGTTCTGCACTGTGGGCGCTCATGCTTACATTGGCGGCGGGACGATCGTTACGCAGGATGTGCTGCCGTATTCGCTTACCTCTGCACGGCGCGAAAACAAGGCTTTTGGCATAAATAAGGTTGGGCTGGCGCGGAAAGGCTTTTCTCCGGAGCGGCTGGCTCTGCTGCAGAAGGCCTATCGCCTGCTGCTGGCCGCCAAGCTGAATACCTCCGCCGCTCTCGAAAAGATGAAAGAGCTACAAGGCCAGCCAGGCTCGGAAGAGGCGACGGAAGATATCGCCTATCTGATTTCGTTTATCGAGCGCAGCCAGCGTGGAGTGATCAAGTAACCGTGACGGGCGTAAGCAAGCTGGGCCTGATCGCCGGCAATGGCCGTTTTCCTTTTCTGCTGCTGGATGCGGCGCGGGCCGAGGGCTGCGAAGTCGTGGTCGCGGCGATCAAGGAAGAAACCGATGCTGAGATCGACCAGCGCGCGGCGGCGGATGCCGGCATCTCCGTGCATTGGCTTTCGCTGGGAGAACTGTCCCGCCTGATTGAAACTTTCCAACGTGCCGGCGTGACGCGCGCCGTGATGGCCGGGCAGGTGAAGCACAAGCAGATCTTTTCGAGTATTCGCCCGGATTGGCGGCTGGCCAAGCTGCTTTTGAATCTCCGCACGCGCAATACGGACATGCTGCTGGGTGCGGTCGCGAAGGTACTGGGCGATGAAGGGATTGAGCTGATCTCTTCGACTGCGTTTCTGGAGCCGCTGTTGGCGAAGGAAGGCGTACTGAGCAGCCGCGGTCCGGATGAAGAGGAGCGCAGGAACATCGAATACGGGCTCAGTGTCGCCACTGGACTTGCGGGTTTCGATATCGGACAGACTGTCGTGATCGCCGCGCAGGCTTGCGTGGCTGTGGAAGCGATGGAAGGCACGGATGAGGTCATCGAGCGTGCAGGGAAATTGATGCAGACGCTGGATGCCGAGGCATCTACGCTGGAACGCCGGCTCACCGTCATCAAGCTGCCCAAGCCTAAACAGGATATGCGCTTCGATGTGCCGGTGATCGGACTGCGGACGCTGGAGACGATGATCCGGGCTGGCGCGAGCTGCCTGGCGGTCGAGGCGGAACGGACGCTGCTTTTTGACCAGGCAGAATTAATTCGCCGCGCTGCGGAAGCTCAGATTGCCATTGTGGCCGTGCCGCGCCGATACTGAATGGCGGCGGCGAGTGCGTGCCGGTGCTTGTAACCAATGCCGGCCGTAGGTCATCTCAGATCTTGTTCCATCTCGCATGTGGGCTACATATTTGGTCCGTACTAATCTGGTTCAAACATTACCCTGGAGGTTCCGCGCAATGAAGAAATTCGCTTTGCTCTCACTTTCGGCAGCCCTGTTGCTGCCGGTCGCTGCTCTTCCCGGCCACGCGGCTGATATGCTCACTGCCGGTACCCCCGCGCCCGGTTTCACGCTTCCCTCACAGGACAATACGCCCATCAGCCTGGACGAGTACAAAGGCAAATGGGTGGTGCTCTACTTCTATCCCAAGGACTTCACCGGCGGGTGCACTCTGGAGGCGCACAATTTCCAGCGCGATCTGGACAAGTACAAGGCGGCCAATGCCGTGGTGCTGGGCGTGAGCCTGGATACAACCGATAGCCACAAGGGCTTCTGCACCAAGGAAAGCCTGACCTTCAAGTTGCTTGCAGATCCAAGCCACAAGGTGGTGGATGCTTATGGCGTTCCGATGAAGACCTTCACGGACAAGAAGACCAATGCATCCGTGACGATTGCGACGCGCCAGACATTCCTGATCGATCCGTCGGGCAAGATTGTGAAGACGTGGGATGTCACTGATATTCCAAACCACAGCGCCGATGTACTTGAGGCGATTGCGGCGGGCGGAAAATAAACCTCAGCTGAGCTGAGAATAAACTTGGCAACGAAACTGGCCATGAACTCTTCATTTCTTTCCTCTCGGGGAAAGGAATGTCGAGCTCATGGCCAGAACTGTTCAGATAGCACGGGCTTTTGTCTGCGAAAATGCGGACGAGGGACGCGCCGTCGGGTTTTGCTTCTTTCCGGCGCTTGCCCTCATTGGGCTTGAGAAAGGAGAGATTCGATGGGATCGCTGCTGCACGCCTGGCATGGCTGGTTTCTCGCATTGTTTCTTTTTTGCGCGGCCCTGGTGTTTTCGAATGGTTTTCATTGGATTCTGTTCCGGCTGCTGCGCAGATAACAGATGGAAGGCGTCTCGCGTTCGCTGGGCTGGGGACTGAACAAATACCTCGGCAGTCCCGCGCGCGCCATCTTCGTTCTCACGTGCCTTTTTCTGGTGCTGCCGTTTGCGCCGAGCGAGTTGAAGCCCTACCTGGGAGAAACAGCCCACCAGTTGCTTGCCGTGGCTATGGTGATTTCGCTCGGCTGGTTTGGCGTTGGGGTCGTGTACGTCGGCGAAGCGGCCTTTCTGCGCAGGTATGACGTCACGGTCGAAGATAACGTGCGCGCCCGGCAGATTCAGACCCAGATGGTGATCTTTCGCCGGGCGTTGATCACTTTCATCTTCGTCATCACTGCTGGCGGCCTCCTCTGGACTTTTCACGATGAGCGCATCTGGAAGGCTGGAACGGGACTGCTGGCCTCGGCTGGAATCGCTTCGCTGATATTGGCCACGGCGGCGAAGTCGACGGCATCGAATTTCCTGGCCGGGTTGCAGATCGCTCTCACTGCGCCGATCCGCATCGATGACGTGGTGGTGGTTCAGGGCGAGTGGGGACGCATTGAAGAGATCACCTCAGCCTATGTCGTGATCAAGATCTGGGATCAGCGCCGGTTGATCGTGCCGCTCTCTTACTTTATTGAGAATTCCTTCACGAATTGGACGCGGCACTCGGCCGACATCCTGGGAACCGCGTTTCTGTACGTCGATTACAGGGTGCCGGTGGAAGCGCTGCGGGCGGAGTTGCAGAAAATTGCTGAGAGCTCTCCGCTGTGGGACAAGCGCGTGTGCGGCTTGCAGGTGACCGATCTCAAAGAGCACACGATGGAGATTCGCCGCCTGGTGAGCTCGAGAAATTCGAGCGAGAGCTTTGATCTGCGCTGCCTGGTTCGCGAGCAGATGATTGCCTTCCTGCGGGATAACTATCCGGAGGCTCTCCCGCACTTCAGGCTATTGGGAGCGCCGCAGAGCTCGTCGCAGAATTCTGACGCTTCCGGCTCCAGGCTGGATGACCTGCGGTTGCACGCTACGCGGGAATAAGCGACCGCGACAAGCGCTCCAGATTTCGCTGCAGATTTCGCTCTCGTTGTATAGACGCAAAAAAGCCCGGCTGTCGAGAAACCTCTCGGCCGGGCTCTTTTACTTGCCTGGGTATTGCAGGTTAAGTTGTGGACTTACTTCGCTACAGCCTTCTTCACTGCTGCCTTCTTGGCCGGAGCCTTCTTCGCTACGGCTTTCTTGGCTGCAGCTTTCTTAGCTGGGGCCTTCTTTGCTGCCGCCTTCTTGGCTGGAGCCTTCTTGGCTGCGGCCTTCTTTGCGGGAGCCTTCTTTGCGGTCTTCTTCACGGCTGCCTTCTTGGCAGGCGCCTTCTTTGCTGCTTTCTTTGTTGCCAAAGTTTTACCTCTCTTGGTTGGTTTGGTGGTGCTCTTGCCGATTACAGCTTTCTTCGCTGCAACCTTGCCGCCGCTTTTCGCACTCTTGCTGCTCTTTTTTGCGGCTGACACTTTTACGGCCTTCTTTGCCGGCTTCTTGACTGCTGCTTTCTTCTTCGCAGGAGCCTTCTTGGCTACGGCTTTCTTGGCCGATTTCTTTACCGCTGCAACTTTCTTTGCTGCGGCTTTCTTAGCTGGGGCCTTCTTTGCCGCGGCTTTCTTGGCCGGCGCTTTGACTGCCGCCTTCTTGGCTGCCTTCTTCGCCGCTTTCTTTGGAGCCGGTGCGGCTACTGGTTCTGCAACCACGATCACTTCAACCACGCCAACTTCAGCGATGCTGGCGATGCTCTCTTCCTCTTCATCTTCGAGTTCGACTTCCTGGGTTGGATTGACGTCGGCTGATGGTGCGCTGTCGCCGAAGTCACTGCTTGCGTACATGCGTATATCTTCTGCCATTCTGTTTTGCCTCCAGCGCCTCTGCGCTGTGTGAGTTTGTGCTCGTGCTTCACGCAAGGGGCTTCACGCAAGAGCTTGGGCGCGTTCACCTTCGGCGCACATTGTAGCAATAGCTTGCACTTGTTTTGCAACAAAGACAAGTACGTAACTAGCTACTTCTGCATATTTTTATTGGATGTGTTCTTGGAATGGCTCTGAGACTTTTTTGAATTGCTCGATTTATGCGCTGCGGGAGCAGCCTGTTGCTTGGTCGCGGCTGGTTCTTTCTTTTTATTCAAAGCTGATTTCGTGCTGGATTTTCCTGCTGTCGAGTGCTTGCCGCGAGCGCTTTGCGCAACGGCCGGTGATGCGTTTTTACCCAATGAATGGCTGCGATTCTGCGTTTGACGTGTTGTGTGCTGCGAGCTACCTGAGCCACTTCGCAGTACGATGCGCGCAGGCTCGGTGACGCGGATTCTCTGCCCCGCAGTGACGCTGGTGCCAGTCACATGATTCCAGCGACGTAGATCGTCGAGCGAAACTCCGAAGCGATCGGCGATCTTCACGAGCGTGTCGCCTCTGCGAGCTTTGTAGACTTCAACGTGAGTTGCAGGGGCTGAAGGCAGAGGCACGGGCACCACGAGCGCATCCACATTTTGAAGATCGTCACCGGAATGCAGCTGGTTGGCAGTCGCCAGTTGGTCGACCGTGACGTGATAGCCGCGCGCGATTGTGGCCAGCGTATCCTCTGGAGTGACGCGGTGGTAGCGCCATGAGTTTCTGCGGTCTTCTGGAATCGCCGCGATGCGCTGCAGAAAGAGCGTCGCCGTGCCCACGGGGACATGCAGGCTGAAGGGCTCCGTCAACAAATTCGCAGGAGGAGTGGTCATGCGCAGCAGGCTGGGATTGAGCGCTGCCAGCTCCTGCTCATCCGCATCGACGATGTCGGCTACCAGGCGCAGGTCAACCGAGTAGTTGATGGGAACGGTGTCGTACGCGATGGGCGGATCGGACTGCACGTCATCGAATCCATACTGATGGGGATTCTTGGCGATGATGGTCGCGGCGATGATTTCAGGAACGTAGTCCTTGGTTGCGGCGGGCAGGTTGTTGCGCCTGTACAACTCCCAGAAGTCGGCATAGCCGGTCTTTTGTACCGCGCGCTGCACCATGCCGGAGCCCCAGTTATAGCCCGCCATGGCCAGGTACCAGTCGCCCAACTGGTTGTAGATGAACTTCATGTAGCGGGCGTAGGCACGAGTCGACTTCTCAGGATCGAATCGCTCATCGACATAGCCGTTTTGCGTCAATCCGTAGTACTTGTCGTGAGGCATGAACTGCCACATGCCGCCGGCGCCCGAGCTGTGATTCACAACCTGCGGCTGAAATGCGGACTCGGCTACGGCGAGATAAATCAGATCCTGCGGCACGCCCTCTTCCTGCAGCACGCGCTGAATCATCGCCTTGTAGCGTCCGGCGCGCTGGAAGGAGTGCAACAGCGTGTTGTGACCGCGCTGCGTATTGGCAAAGAAGTTGATGTAGGCGGCCACGTAGTCGTTGATGACCAAGGGAAGATCCGATTTGGTTGTGGCGAGCTCTTCCTTGGCCTTGGCGACGAGGTTGGGGTCGACTTCGAAGGTGACGTCGTTCGCGACGTCGGCGGGCGTTGGCTCGATCGTGGGCGCGAATCCATTGCCGCGCTTGAGCGCTTCCATCTCAAGGGCGTTCACCGCGTCAAGAATGCGGTTGAATTCGTCGTCAAGTTGAGGATCGGCCTTAATGTCGAGTCCGCTCGACAGCATCCGATCGACGGCGCTGTCGAAATCCGCTTTGGCCTTGATCAACTGGCCTGTGCGATAGTGCGCTTCTCCACTTTGAAAGTCGCGCTCCACCTGGGCAATCAATTTCTGGACCAATTGCTGGGTTTGTTGCTGGGCCTGGCGCTGCTCCGCGGTTTGCGGCGGTGCGGCGGGCGCTGGAGATGGCTGTGCAGGCAGCGGTGGAGCAGTGGCCTGGGCATGGCTGGCTGCACCGGTTGACGGCTGCGCGGGAGTCGCGGGGCAACCAGTTAAGAGGATTGACAGGAACGACAAGGTCAGCGAAGCGGCGAGAGAGACAGGCAGAACGCGCTCAACCGCACTGGAAGCAGGATCGGAGGCAAGACGAGATTTGCGGAGGTGAAAAGTCTTCATGGGAGACGAAGGATTCTGTATGGTTGCCGCGCAAGCTGTATCCTGCGCCGTGGCGACGCCCGCTGCCTTCTCTACTTTCCTGGCTTACCCGATGATAAGCTATGAGCTTGAGGGTGTTAGCGCGTAGCGGCGTGAACCTCTCGCGTGACGCCTCCCCATGGATTCAAGCCTCCTACGAAATTTCGCCATTATTGCCCACATCGACCACGGCAAGTCGACTCTCTCTGACCGTTTGCTGGAGATGACCGGCTCGCTGACCGCGCGTGAAATGCAAGCTCAAGTGTTGGACGCGATGGATCTGGAACGGGAGCGGGGCATCACCATCAAAGCCCACGCCGTTCGCATGATGTACAAGGCGAAAGACGGCATAACGTATCAGCTGAACCTGATAGACACGCCGGGGCATGTGGACTTCAGCTATGAGGTTTCGCGTTCGCTGGCCTCGTGCGAAGGCGCTTTGCTGGTCGTGGACGCCAGTCAGGGCGTGGAAGCCCAGACGCTGGCCAATGCCTTTCTGGCGATCAGCGGCGGACTTGAAATCATTCCGGTGATCAACAAGATCGACCTTCCGTCGGCGGACATCGTGCGCACACAGGAGGCTATTGAGCAGGCAGTGGGGCTGGACGCGACCGATGCCATCCCGGTGAGCGCCAAGACCGGCCTGGGCGTCGAGGAAGTGCTGGAGGCCATTGTGCATCGCCTGCCGCCTCCCAAGGGCAACATCAACGCTCCGCTGCAGGCGCTAATCTTCGATTCGTGGTTCGATCCCTATCGCGGCGTGGTGGTGCTGGCGCGCGTGGTGCATGGCCGCATGCGGCAGGGGCAGAAGATTCGCTTTCTTTCGAACGGCCGGGTCTTCAATATCGACACGCTGGGCGTGCTGACGCCGAAGCCGGTTCCTATTCAGGAACTGACGGCCGGCGAGGTTGGTTTTTTTACCGCGACCATTAAGAATGTTGCGGATACGAAGATTGGCGACACGGTTACAGACGATGAGCACCCCGCGGCAGAGGCTTTACCGGGCTTTATGGAGATCATGCCCATGGTCTTCGCCGGCCTCTATACCGTCGATTCTCATGAGCATACGCTGCTGCGCGATGCTCTCGAAAAACTTCGCCTGAACGATTCTTCGTTTTTCTTTGAGCCGGAGAGTTCCGTGGCGCTGGGCTTTGGCTTTCGCTGCGGCTTTCTTGGCCTGCTGCACATGGAGATCATTCAGGAGCGGATTGAGCGCGAGTACAACCTGGACCTGATCACCACCGCTCCAGGAGTGCGCTACAGGATCACGCTGACCAGCGGTGAAGTGGTCGAGGTCGAGAATCCGTCGCGCTGGCCTGAGCCTACGAACATCGATCTGATCGAAGAGCCGATTATCAACGCCATGATCCTGACGAACGAGGAATATGTCGGCGGCATCCTCAAGCTGGTCGAGGAGAAGCGTGGACGGCAGAAGAACTTCGAGTATGTGACGCCGACGCGGGTGATGCTGACGTATGAGTTGCCGCTGAATGAGATCGTACTCGACTTCTACGACCGGCTTAAATCGGTCTCGCGCGGCTATGCTTCACTCGACTATCAACTGGCGGGGATGTGGGCTTCGCCGATGGTCAAGATGGATATCCTGGTTTCCGGCGAGCCTGTCGATGCGCTCTCGATCATCGTGCATAGGGATTTCGCCTACGAACGCGGCAAGGCGCTGGTAGCCAAAATGCGCGAGCTTATTCCCAGACAGCAGTTCGAAGTGGCGATCCAGGCCGCGATCGGGGCCAAGATTGTGGCTCGCGAGACAGTTGCTGCGCTGCGCAAGAACGTGATTGCCAAGTGTTATGGCGGCGACATCAGCCGCAAGCGCAAGCTGCTGGACAAGCAAAAAGAAGGCAAGAAGCGAATGAAGCGCATCGGTAAGGTGGACATTCCGCAAGAGGCATTCTTGGCGGTTTTGCGCGTAGGCGAAGACTCACAGTCCTAGAGCAACCTGTGCCAATTTGCACAGACCCGGCGCCTAACTGCTGATGGACTGATTCATACAGCGTTCACGACGAACTGTGGAAACCTTTGAAATCGATAAAGGCGCGGTCACGTTGGGGAGAATGGGCGTTCACAGCTTCAGGCTAGGAACAATCTATTGAATTATAAAGACTTAGTGCATTAACCAAATATGCAAGGACTTTGGCAAGTGCAAATCATGCGTATTTTAGAGATATTTCTAAAAAAGAATCCACAGATTTTTCCACAGGAAAGCTGCGGTAAATCAGGGAATTTCTGTCCACAAATCGTAGCGGCATAATTCAGGATTGGCAATCAAATTGCTTAGATCTTTGCCGCGCCAGACGCGCTATATATATTGGCAATCCAAGCGACTAAACGGCGGAGAATTGACACAGTTGCAAAGCGGGCTGGAAAAACGAATTCGCAGAGCTGGTTCGTTAAAACGGGACAGCCTCAGGAAGTCCGAGGCTGTCCCGTTTGCGATAAGTCGATTGCAGTGCCGCTAGTTATTAGGGGCCGGTGCTGCCGGGGCTGCGGGAGTTCTCCGCGGCGCTGGCGCCTTGTTGCCTGTGCCCGTGGCTGCCGGTGCTGCCGACGGAGGCGGCGCAGGTACGCCGGACTTGGCGTTGTAGGCGTCGATGATCGGCTTAGTGATGTTAGTGGAGTCAGCCGCCCACAGTACCGGGCTCTGCTGTTCGCTCACGTCCACCACCAGCGTGTAGCCCTGTTCTTTCGCGTAAGCATCAACGACTGTATAGACTTTCGAGGCCAGGGCGTTGTACATGTCCTGAATTTCGGTCTGGAAGTCGTTACGCGCATCTTCAGCCTGGCGCTGCAGCTGCTTCGTTTTCTCGTCGATGGTCTTGGTGCGGCTCGCGCTTTCAGCGGGGCTCAGCTTATCGCCCTGAGCTTGCAGCTGCTTCTTCAGGTTTTCGACCTCGTCGTTCAGCGCTTTCAGTTGAGCTTGCTTGGGCTCGAACTTCTTTTGCACATCGGCGAAGTTGCGCTGACCCTCATTGGTTTGGGCGACCGCAACCTGAAAAGCCAGCACAGCTACCTTGGCTGGAACTGGAACAATAGGGGCAGCTGACGCGGCGGTGGCGGGGGCAGGCGCCAAGGTTTGAGCTGCGGCATTGAGGGCATTCGTGGCATTCAGCATCAAGCCTGACGCCAGCAGGACAGCTATAGCAAGGGTACGCTTCATTTGAATCGGAAACTCCTTCGGTCTTCCTGGTGTGTGCCCGCATTCCTTCAGGGAAGCAAGACATTGCTTCCTGTCAAACCTCTGGAGTCTTTACGGGAATCTGCTCGGCCGGAACGACAGAAGCGGAACTGGAGTAAGACGCGGACAGAGAAGTCAGCAGGAACTATTTGGATTATAGGAGGCGGGCTGGGGATGGTCAAACGGCTTTAAGTCGATATTTAATGCAAATGCCTTGATTTTTACCTGATTTCTATAAGCCTGTTTGCAGTTGCGGACACGAGGAACACAAATGGGGGTGATAAGTGAAGGGGCTGCATCCGAAGTTGTTCGGATGCAGCCCATGGTTCCTTTCCAAAGCAAAGCCCTCGACTTAGAACGTAGTGGAAACTGTCAGGCGGAAGGTCTTGGACGGCTCACGCAATTGGTAGTTGGCGCCATATAACTGGATCGCCTGAGCATAGGAGTAATCGCCTGCGCCGCCCGGTGGGAACATCTCGCGGGTGATCAGATTTTCGCCCGGATTCTGCTGCAGTACGCGCAGTGGATTGACTGCGTAGTAGATGCGGAAGGGCGCATTGATGATGGGCATGATGACCTGCAGCTCAGCACCGGTCGACATGCGGGGAACAAAATTAGTGCCTGCCAGCGGCCGGATGTAGTCGCTGAACTTGATCTGTACGCCGCCTTCGCAGGTGCCGTTGTTGTATACCGGGCATCCGTAGAGGGGTGCGCTCAGACTGGCATTGCCTTCAGGGCTCTCTTTCAACTGGTTGAGATTGGCCGCGGAGTTAATGCCAAAGTCATTGAAGATAGCAAAGGTAACCGGGCCCGCGATGGGGATGCGGTACTCCAGATTGTTGGTGAAATTGATATCGCCGCCGACCGAGACGACACTGTACACCGGTAGAAGAATCTGGATGCACTGACCCAACTGCGGATTGTTCGGGTCGCGTGGCACGCAGCTTCCGTCCGGATTGGTCAGATTGAACTGAATCTTGTTGGGGATGTAGGCATAGGGCGTCGTGCTGCGAATATCGAAGCCGCGCAAATCCGCTTCGCCTCCGGCGTAAAAGCGGTTGTTGGGAGGGGCCACATCGCCACCCCAGCCCTGAATGTATTTCAACTCAGCGCGCCATCCAAGGACGTTGCGGCCTGCTGGGTCTGGGAGAAAGAGCTTATATGGAGTGAACTTCTTGTAGGCGACCGCAGGAAATATGTAGCGGACATTTCCGCCGATGCCGGCGATCTGCATGATTGCCGAAAATTCCTTGCCGCTATGCGGACGCTGCGGGTTGTTGATGGTGTTGTAGATGTAGCTGAAGGATGCAGAGCTGTTGACGATTCCGTTCAGAGCGTTCTGCCCCTGGATTCCGGAACGGAAAGCGATGTTTTCGAAGAGGTTTTGCGAAGCCGTGCTGAAGGCGGTAATCGACGAGCGGGTGAGGGAATACGTAAAGCCCACGCGCTGGAAGTTATGCCGTGGAAGCGGATAACTGACGGAGGTATTCAAGCCGACCGTGGCGTTGTTGTAATTCTGCAGCAGCGACGATTGCTGTGTGGTCAGGTTCGCGGATTGGCCGGTGGTTGCCTGCTGCGCTTTGGCCGCGTTGTAGTCCGTTTTGGTATCGAAGAGCTGGAAGCCCAGATTGAGCGGCCGGTTGCGGAAGTAAGGCTGCGTGAATCCGAACAGAAGCTGGCGCTGCACGTTGCCGAGATTGGCCTGCAGGCTGAGTGTTTCGCCGAGACCGAGGAAGTTGTTGGTCTGATAGTTCAAGCCGAGGAATGCGCCGGACAATCCGGATACGCCGCCATTGAGGCCGATGGAGTTCTTGCCTTTTTCCTTGACCTTGAGCAGCAGATCGACGGTGCCTGCTTCTGTATCCTGATGCGCTTCTGAGTCCTGGTCCACCTTGAGCGGGTCAAAGTAGTCCAGCTGATTGAGGCGCAGCAAACTGTATTCCCAGAGCTGGGAGTTATAAACCTGACCCTCTTCGAGCAGCAGTTCGCGGCGGATCACGCGGTCGCGGGTAAGGGTGTTGCCCTGGATCTCGATTCGGCCTACATAGAAGGGCTTGCCCTCATCGATATCGATGTCCAGAGAGATGGTCTTCTTGGCTTCATCGTAGGTGGTCTTGGGGATGGCGCCAAAGTTGATGTAACCCAGTTGGCCGTATGCCTTCTTCAGGTTTTCCATTCCCTTGCCAATTACGGTGGAGTTGAACCACTCTCCGTCTTTGATCGCAAAGGTGTTGCGCAGAGCCTTGACGTTCCTCACCGCCTTGTTGCCAGTGAATGTGATGCTGGCGAGACGGTAACGGTCGCCTTCTTCAATGGGCAGCAGAATGTCGATTCGCTTGCCCTTGTTGGGCCGGAAGGTGATCAGCGAAAGGCCGCCTTCATCGCGAATCTGAGTGCGCGGCTCTTCGACGGCAGCGTTGTAATAGCCCTTGTCTCGATAAGCGAAACGAACGCGCTCGGCGTCTTCTTCAAGACGGGTGCTGTCGAAGGTCTTGGCGAAGAGATTTTCGAAGATGATGGAGTAGGGAATGCCAACCGGGCGCAGATTCTTCATGGCGCGGCGGAGCACCAGGCTGCTGATGTGGGTGTTGCCGACAAACTTGATTTGGCCGACTTTGACCGTCGGGCCTTCCTTGATGTTGAAGTTGATCTGCACCGAGGCGGGAGGGATGGTCTTCACTTCCGTTTTGATGGTGGCGAACTGGTGGCCGTGCTCGGCCAGCAGTTCCTTGATGACCGTCTCGGCGCGCTTGATCTTGGTCGGATCGTATTGGCTCTCGACTGAGATCGAGACTTTCTCTTTCTTGAACCGGTCCAGCACATCGGACTGCGATACGGAATTCAGCCCTTTGTAATTAATCTCCCGGATATTAGGCTTTTCCCGCAGGTAGATATTAAGGATGATGCCCTTTTCAGAGTCTTCGCGCTCGATGCGTAGATCATCAAAGTAGCCCGTGTTCCAGAGGGAATTGAAATCGCGCTCGATCGAAACCGGATCGTAGGTATCGCCCTGATGGGTAAACAAGCGGGCAAGAATGGTTTCCTTGGGAATACGGCGGTTGCCGATCACCCGGATCTGCTCAATCGTGTTCGATGTTTGCGCCAGCGCAAAGGTGCCGGCAGCTGCCAGAAGGAGGATGGCGAACAAGCGGAGCAAAGGAAATTGAAGAAACAGGCCGCGACCGGAGCCGGGTAGGCTGCGGAATCGAGAGTGCCCGGGCTTCACCGTGGTTGGACCCTGCGGCGAGCGACTGGGCTGATACGGTGCGTGGTGCGGTACATGGTTCGACTTGACGGGAAAGATAAGCACACCCTCACTGCTCAAAAAATCGGTTCTGATCTCGGCTGCGGATCGGCGAAAGACCCATTATATTGGACCGAACCAGCCCGACCCAAATGAGCCTGCCTGGACTCGATCCCTGCCTAATACTGCGGTCAACTCTCCAACTCCGAATCGATTCGATAGGCTTCTTCGCCCTGGTCCCATGCAATGCTCAGGACGTTGGGCTGGCAGCATACCTGGCAGTCTTCAACATAACTCTGTCTGCGACCGGCAGACGGATCTACGCTGGTTTCATTCCACTCTCCGCAACCTGCACAAACAAAACCGACATCGTCCGACATGAGATACGTGGATTCCTACTACCTAAACCATCTTCAGTCTATCGGAAGCGGGCCGGGTGCGCCTTGCAATGATCGAGTCAAGCGAAACGGAAGCTGCTTCTCTTAGACGTAGGACTATGATTCTGGTGAGGGATGCTGCATGACTGATGCAATTCGCCAGGATATTAAGCTGAATGCCGGGCGAACCGTGTACGACTTTTCCGCTCTCTCGCCGGCTGGACAGGACGTGCCGCTGTCACGGTACCGAGGCAAGGTGTTAGTGGTGGTGAACACAGCAAGCAAGTGCGGATTTACCCCGCAATACGCAGGTTTGGAAGCTCTATATAAGGAATATAAGGATCGTGGCGTCGAGGTTCTGGGCTTTCCCTGCAACCAGTTCGGTGGCCAGGAGCCGGGTACAGCGGCGGATATTGCACGGTTTTGCGAGCTGAACTACGGGGTCAGTTTTCCCATTTTTGCCAAGATTGATGTCAAGGGACCAGGAGCCCACCCCCTCTACAAATTTCTCGGGAGTAAGCGAGCCGGGATCCTCGGCGCGCTCGGTTTTGGAGGCATCAAGTGGAACTTCACCAAATTCCTCATCGACCGGGAAGGCAATGTCGCGGGGCGATACGCTCCTGCTACCGCTCCCACTAAGCTGGCGCCCGCAATCGACAGGCTGTTGTAGGGTTATGCTCCGGTCGGCGGAGATGGGCGGATTCCCTTGTCGCAATCCCCTCTCACTGCCCTATACTTGGCTAGTCGGTCAGGCGATGTCTGCCAGGCCATTTTTAGGTATTCCGTCGTGCATTTTTGCGGCGCGTTGTTTCGGAGGACAGGATGGCCGGGCAATCTGGACATTCCGCACAATCGGCTCAGAAGCGTGTTCCGCCCTTAGCCGAAATTCCTGACCGGCTCTACTTTCGCATTGGCGACGTAGCCCGTATATGTGGAGTAGAACCCTACGTTCTCCGCTTCTGGGAGACGCAGTTCCCAAATCTCAAGCCAAATAAGGGTGGCACCGGACAGCGCCTATATCGCCGCCGCGAGGTGGAACTCGCGCTGCACATCAAACAGCTGGTCCACCATGAGGGCTACACGCTGGCCGGCGCACGCCAGGCAATGGATGCCGCTCCCCGGCCTCGAGTGAAACAGGGACAAGGCAATCTGCCCCTGAGCACGGAACAGGCCCAGCAGCGGCTGGATGCCGTTACTGCTGCGGTTGGGCGAGCGCGGGCTGAACTTCGCGACCTGGCCCGTCAACTCGCAGTGCAAGAGCCTACCGTCCATCGACGCCGGTCAAGACTGACGACTTTCAAGTCTCCAGAGCCGCTGCTCCCTCTGTAATAAATAGATCAGGTCTGTCTCTCCCAGAAGCTGCAAATCCTTGGCTACCGCTTACGCGGGTAACCATGTCCCCTAATCTTTGGTAATCTATCCTTAGAGATTGCGCTAATTTTCAGCCGGAAGATTGAAACAGAATCGTGCTACGGTTAAGCCAAGTGATTTCCGAGTACGTGGTCAGTACGCGCGCTTTCCAACGACGGCAGCAGTCGCGCCATCAGCTAGAGGATAGGTTTCGCTATGAATTGCCCCTACTGCGGTACTCCAAAATTTAGAACGTCACGGATGCGTATTGCAGATATTCCCCGTCTGGCTCTTTTGCAGTTCCCGGTGCGGTGCAGGCTTTGCAGAGAGCGCTTCCATATTGGGATTTCGCTGGCCCTGCACCTCAAGCAGGCGGAGCGTGTCCGGGAGAATGAGGAAGCGGAAATCCGGCGAAAGAAGTACAACGGCGAGGATAAGACCGAAAAACCCGCCTGACTTTGCAATAACGGGATGCTGGTGGGGCGTTGGCCCGGATGCATATTCGCGCAAAATAGCGCAATCCTAAAAATTCAATCGAAAAAAAGTAACCGGTCAAAAATGAGCACCCGCAATGGGGCACCGGTCGCTCTGCAAAGGTAATCGCCTCTTCTCGGGAGGCGCGGGCTGCCCGTGTTCTATGCAGCGCCAGAACGGTGCGTTAGAAAGGAATGGCATGAATATAGATTGGAATGAATGGATTGGTCGGGACGGGCAGATTTGAACTGCCGACCCCTCGCACCCCAAGCGAGTGCTCTACCAGGCTGAGCCACGTCCCGACACGGTACAGCCGGCTCGTAGCGAGCCGGCGTGGGGTTTCAACTTCAGTTTACATGAGCGTTGGCTTTAGTGCTTGGGCGGGACGTACTCGGCTGGCAGTGCAGCGCCATCGCCGAAGAAGAACTCCTGCATCTGCTCGACCAGGAAGCTCTGCGCCTGGGGCGTCCAGGGCTGCAGGCGATACTCGTTCAGCAGCATCTTCTGGCGCTCGGACCATTCGGCCCAGGCGGCCTTGGAGACGTTCTTGTAAATCTTTTGACCAAACTCGGAGTCGAAGGGCGGCTCGTCGAGGCCCTCCATCTCTTTCTTGTTGCGTACGCAAAAAACCATGTGTGCCATTGTGCTTTAAGGCTCCTGCATTCATTGTAGGGGATATTCGGGGACCAAAATCATTTGCGTGGGCGGCCCTTCTTCGAGAATTTGCGTTTTCCGCCGGGACGCGTGGCTTCTCTTCTGGAGGCTTTGGCCTTGCCAGCTTTGGCGACTGCGGCTTTCTTAGGAGGCTTGCCGGCGACTGTGCCACCTTTCTTCAGCTTGAGTGGAACGTCTTCGATGATGGCGAATTGCAGTTTGCGTTCGAGGGCCAGCACGCGATCGAGAATCACTCGCACTTGATCTCCGGCGCGATAGACGCGGCCGGTTTGGGTGCCGACAATCTCGCGCGTGTTTTCGCGATAGGTGAAGCGGTCGCTGACCAGTGTTTCGATCGGAACCAGGCCCTCTACGAACAGGTCTTTCAGCTCGACGAATAGGCCGTATTTGGCCGGATTGAGGATCATTGCATCGAATTCTTCACCCACCCGATCCTGCATGAAACGGACTTTCTTCCACTCGACCAGCTCACGCTCGGCATCGGCGGCACGGCGTTCGGTGATGCTGGTTTCGGAGGCGATGGCAGCGAGTTCAGCCTCTGGAATCGGCGCGGCAATTGTCTTCGCACCCGGGGTTGGTTTGCGCAGGTCGAGACCTCCGAACCGCTTCCCGAAAGACGGTGCGCCAAGCCCCTCGTTGGTATGCGACCAGGGCGAGCTTTGGCGGTCGGCTGCGACTGTGCCGTGACCGGAGACGCCTTCGCCCAGCAGCGCCTTGGCGATGCGGTGCACGATCAAATCAGGGTAGCGGCGGATGGGCGAAGTGAAGTGCGTGTAGCTGGGCGCGGCCAGGGCAAAGTGGCCTTCATTGACCTCGGAGTAACGAGCCTGCTTGAGCGAGCGCAGCATCAGGTAGCTGAGAATGCGCTCCTCCGGCTTACCGGCGATGCGGGCGCTCAGTTTTTGATACATGCGCGGGGTTACGGGAACGTCTTCCGGCACTTCGTAGCTGCGGGCATTGCGCTCGTTGCGGCCGCCGCGCTGCTGCTCGCGTCGCTCGCCTCGGGGCTGGAATTTCTTCACCGGTAGCGCGCCTAATCCCAGCGAATAGCCGAAGGCCGCGGCAGCATCTTCAAAATCGACTACGCGGCGTGGGTCGGGCTTCTCATGGATGCGATAGATCGAAGGCACGTGTAGGTCTTCAAGCCAGGTGGCGACGCACTCGTTGGCGGCCAGCATGAACTCTTCAATGAGGCGGTTGGCCCAGGTTCTTTCAGCGCGAGTCACGCTCTGCATCTCGCCCTCGGTATTGAATTCGATGATCGGCTCGGGCAGATCGAAATCGATGCTGCCGCGCTCGCTGCGGCGCTTGTTGAGCAGACCGGCCAGCGCGCGCATCCGTTCAAAGTCGGGGACGAGTTTGGCGTATTTCGCGCGCGTTTCGGCGTCGCCATCAAGAATTTTGTGGACTTCGGTATAGGTCATGCGCGCGGCAGAGCGGATGACGCCCTCGACGATTTCGTAGCTCTCTACTTTTGCCTCGGGGGTGAGACGCATGAGGCAACTTAGAACGAGGCGATCTTCCTGTGGACGCAGCGAGCATATGTCCGTGGAGAGCTCGTGAGGCAGCATCGGAATGGCGCGGTCAGGAAAGTAAACGCTGGTGCCGCGCAGGCGCGCTTCAAGATCGAGATCGGTGCCGGCGCGAACGTATTCGGCTACGTCGGCGATGTGTACTTGCAGCTCCCAACCGCCATCGGCCAGTTCGCGGACCAGAACTGCATCGTCGAAGTCTCTGGCTGTCTCGCCATCAATGGTGAGGATGGGCAGATTACGAAAGTCGTGCTGGAGATTTTGCCGCCGGTCCACTTCAGCCTCGTCAAGATGAGCGACTGCACGCGCTTCTGCCAGCACATTCTCTGGAAAGATGCGTGGAAGCTGGTGCTTGCGGATGATCATCTCCACATCGACGCCGAAGTCATCCGGATGCCCGAGCACTTCAATCACGCGTCCGAAAGGCGGCTTAGTGGGCGTAGGCCAACTGGTGATTTCTACATCGACAACTAGTCCCTCCAGATCGTCGTAGGCTGCGGCGGCCTGAGCCTCAGTGCCCAGCACGCGGTGCTCCGCGGCGTCGCCGACCTCAGGCACTTCAGCACCCTCGGGAATCATGATCGGCTGGGTCATGCGCGAATCAAACGGAGTGACGAGATTGCCGCGATACTCGCCGGGAAGATATGCGCCACGGCGGCCTTTGCGCGCGTAGTGGAAGACGCCAACGACGGTAGGGTTGCGCCGCTCCAGAACTCGGACCACGCGCCCCATTCTGCGACCGTCGCGTTTGGGCGGCCCGACTTCGACCAGCACCTGGTCGCCCTGCATCGCGCCGTTGATCTCGTTAGGCGGGATGAAGATGTCGTCGTCGCCGGTCGAGCGCTGCCCAGGCTGCAGATTGGGTCGAACAAAACCGAAGCCGTCACGGTGCAGATCAAGACGCCCGGCGGCGAGATTTTCGCGTGTTTCAGGCTTGCGGCCTGCTTCGAGTGCGCGCACAACTTCAGGAGGCTTGATCGCCCAGTGCTCGCGATCCACTTTGATCAAATAGCCGAGCGACGTCATGCGATCCAACTGCTCCAGCAGTTCGCGGCGCTGCTTGCCGCCGCCGAGGCCCAGCTCGCGCACCAACTGCTTATAGCCTGCCTTCTGGCCGGCTGCGCGGCTGATGTGGCGCTCTAACTCACGATCTTCCATGTATTCAGAGTAGGCTATCGGGCACGCAACGAGTAAACCGGCTGCGTGCCGAAAGATGTTCCGTTGGAATACGCCTCTTGTCTCTTGGGTGACTCGAATTGGTCAACCTGGCCGGAGTCTTCGGACTAAGATCACTTCGGCTGGCGATTAGGGGCCCGCCAGCGGCAAGGAGGAAACGAAATGGCGCAGCGTGCAGAAAGGCCGGAGACAGAGTCATATCCGGGAATCGCGAATCAGGTAAAGGGCGAAGCCAGGGAGATGGTCAACGATGTAAAGGATGAGGTGAAACATGAGATCCACCGCATCCACACGGCAAAGGAGCCCGTTGACCCCTCACAGACCGATCAGGTGGTGCGCAAGCATGTGAACGGTCTGTCGATCACATTCTTTCTATTGATCGGCCTGTTTCTGGTCATTGCGATTGCCGGGATTGCGATCGGCGGGAGCACCATCTTCGGGCACCACTAGGTTGTGGCGCGGTTAAGACCCGGTGCAGACGTGGAATGGAATTACATTTCTTCGCAATTCATTTGGAGATGTAGCCAGGCCCTCGCACTACCTTGCCCGGTAGAGCCCCAGTCATCTTTCCTGCTGCGATTACAGGAACGCCGTTGACCAGCACGTACTCCATGCCTTGCGAAAGTTGATTGGGCTGCTCAAAGGTAGCCAGATCGCGGATCGTTGCCGGATCGAAGACAACGATATCGGCCCACATACCATTTTTCAGCACGCCGCGATCGGTGAATC
>Ga0302325_10007766_pt1 | contig 23696 bp, 20 predicted proteins | sample Palsa_T0_2_FD_201948 | JGI IMG/M metagenome (GOLD analysis project Ga0302325, IMG submission 201948) | Peat permafrost microbial communities from Stordalen Mire near Abisko, Sweden - Palsa_T0_2 | ecosystem: Environmental > Terrestrial > Soil > Palsa > Peat permafrost | place: Sweden: Abisko... | reverse complement strand
GCGACCTGGTCGGCATTCATGACACCATGGTGCCCGACCAGCGCCGCCGGTGCCGGGACTCCGGCCGGCGCGGGCGCGCCAGGCGGCGTCTGGCAGGATCGGCGCATGACCCCCGAATCCCCTGGCGCCGCGCGGCCCGGCGCTACTCCCGACGTGTCCGGCCTGGTAATCGGCGTGCTGGGCGGGACCGGCGATCAGGGTCGCGGGCTGGCCAGACGCCTGTCGATCGCCGGGCATCGCGTCGTGATCGGCTCGCGGGACGCGGACCGCGCTGCGTCGGCGGCGGCCGGGCTCGGCGGCTGCGCGCTGCTGAGCGGGGCAGTGAATCAGGATGCGGCCGCCGAGGCAGATCTGGTGATTGCCGCCATGCCCTGGGAGGGCCACCGGGACCTGCTCGCCTCGCTGGCCGGGACGCTGGCGGGCAAGATCGTGATCGACTGCGTGAACCCGATGGGCTTTGACTCCAGGGGAGCGTTCGCGCTCAGCGTGCCGGAGGGCAGCGCCGCCGAGCAGGCCGCGGCGGTGCTGCCGGACAGCACGGTCGTCGGCGCCTTCCACCACGTGTCGGCGAAGCTGCTGCTTGACCCGGAAGTGGCCGCCATGGACCTGGACGTCCTCGTGCTCGGCGATGACCGTGCCGCCACCGACCTGGTGATCGCCGTCGCGAGCGAGATCCCCGGCATGCGCGGGGTGTACGCCGGCCGGCTGCGGAACTGCGGCCAGGTCGAGGCGCTGACCGCGAACCTGGTCTCGATCAACCGCCGCTACAAGGCGCACGCGGGCATCCGCGTCACCGACATCTGACCAGGGGCGGGCGCGCATCCCGGCATCAATGACGATGCATCAGGGTAATGTCACACACTGTGATTGGTAGATCACGTTCAGGTGTGACAGGGAACGGGCAGGACAGTGCCGCGGTGTGGCTGCCGTCGCGCAGCCGGACGCCGCTCGGCGCGGTGATGATCAGGGCCGCGCTGGCCCTGGCGCTCCTGCTGCTGTCGACCGTCATCGTGTACGCGGGGCGGGCCGGCTACCGGGACGCGGCAGCGCCCGGCCAGCCGCTGGGACTGCTGGGCGCCCTGTATTACTCGGCCGTGACCCTGTCGACCACCGGCTACGGCGACATCGTCCCGGTCAGCGCCACCGCGCGGCTGGTCAACACGCTGATCCTGACGCCGATCAGGGTCGTGTTCCTGATCCTGCTGATCGGCACCACGCTCGAGGTGCTGGCAGAACGGACCCGCGCGCTGTGGCGCGTCTCCCGATGGAGGTCGAAGATGGCAGGTCACACCGTCGTGGCGGGCTACGGCACGAAGGGCCGCAGCGTCCTGACCACGCTGCGGGACGCGGGCGTGCCGGCGACCTCGGTCGTGGTGGTCGACATCCTGCCGCACGTCGTGGCGGAGGCGAACCAGGCCGGCGTGGCCGGCGTCACCGGCGATGCCACCCGGCGGCAGGTGCTGGCCAGCGCGGAGATCGCGATGGCGGCCCGGCTGGTCATCGCCGTCGACCGGGACGACACGGCCGTGCTCATCGCGCTGACCGCCCGCCAGCTGTGCCCGGCAGTGCAGATCGTCGCGGCGGTCCGCGAATCGGAGAACGAGCCGCTGCTGCGCCAGAGCGGGGCCAGCCAGGTCGTGGTGTCCTCGGCGGCGGCCGGCCGGCTGCTCGGCCTGGCCACGATCGAGCCAGGCGCCGGCCAGGTCATGACGCAGCTGCTGAGCCGCGGCCAGGGCATCGAGCTGACCGAGCGGCCCGTGCAGGCGGCCGAGCTCGGACGCCCGGCCAGGGACGCGTGCGCCGGGGTCGTGGCGGTGCTGCGCGACGGCAGCGTCCTGGCGCTTGACGATCCGCAGGCCGGCACCGTGCAGACCGGGGACAGGCTCGTCGTGGTCGGCGCGAGTTCCGCCGGTCAGCGGTAGGAGTACTCCGGGGTCGGGAACGCGCCGCCGACCACGTCCGCGGCGAACGACTCGGCAGCGTCCCGGAGGACGCCGGCCATGTCGGCGTACCGCCTGACGAACTTCGCCGTCCGCGGCGACAGCCCGGCCATGTCCTGCCAGACCAGCACCTGGGCGTCGCAGTGCGGCCCGGCCCCGATCCCGATGGTGGGGATGTCCAGGCTCGCGGTCACCCGCTGCGCCAGGTCGGCCGGCACGCACTCCAGGACCACCGAGAAGGCGCCCGCGGCCTGCAGTGCCTTGGCATCGTGCAGGAGGCGCTCGCCGTCCTCGCCGCGGCCCTGGACCTTGTAGCCGCCGAACGCGTTGACTGACTGCGGGGTCAGGCCGAGGTGGGCCATCACCGGGATGCCGGCCGCCACCAGTTCCTCGACCTGCCGGACGACCCGGTAGCCGCCCTCGAGCTTGACCGCCTGGGCCCCGGTCTCCTTCAGGAACCTGGTCCCGGCCTCCAGGGCCGCGGCCGGCGAGGTCTGATAGGAGCCGAACGGCAGGTCAGCGACGACCATGGCCCGGCTGGAGCCGCGGACCACGGCCGACGTCAGCGGGATGAGCTCGTCCACCGTGACCGGAATGGTGGAATCATGGCCATAGACCACCATCGCGGCTGAATCGCCTACCAGCAGGACCGGGATCCCGGCGGCGTCGAAAACCGACGCGGTCAGCGCGTCGTAGGCAGTGAGCATGGGCCACTTCTCGCCGCGGGCCTTGGCCGCCGCGATGTCCCTGACAGTCAGGCGCCGGGCCGACCGGCCGCCGTACAGCGGCTCTGGGGTCCCGGCTGGCGAGGTCGTTGGCGCGGCCTGGTCATGGCCCTGCGCAGCTGTCATCTCATCCTCCGCGTCTCGTTGCGCCCTCGTGGCGTCCCCGGACCATCTGATGATCGCATGGCGGGCCGGACGGTGAACAGAGGCAATTCTGCCCGCTTTGCGATACGATCATGTTTCGTATTGTTTGAGGCGAGCCCGTACCAGCAAACGCCCGCCGACAGGCTCGCTCTTCCCGGGGACACGCATGGACGGCACCACCATCCACCGGCGCCGCTGGCTCATTCTCAGCGTCCTGATCATCAGCCTGTCCGCCATCGTCCTGGACAACACCGTTCTCAACATCGCGCTCAAGACCATCGCCGAGCCGCGGACCGGGCTCGGTGCCAGCCAGAGCCAGCTTGAGTGGGCTATCAACTCCTACACGCTGGTCTTCGCCGGGCTGCTGTTCACCTTCGGCGTGGTCGGCGACCGGATCGGCCGCCGCCGGATGCTGATCATCGGCATGGCCATGTTCGGGCTCGCGTCGCTGCTGTGCTCCTATGCCCAGACACCGGACCAGCTCATCTGGACCAGGGCCGCGATGGGCCTCGGCGGGGCCGCGGTCATGCCGCAGACGCTGTCGATCATCACCAACGTGTTCGACCCGGCTGAGCGGCCGCGAGCGATCGGGATCTGGGCGTCAGCAGTCGGCGTGGCCATCGCGATCGGCCCGATCGTCGGCGGCCTGCTGCTCGATCATTTCTGGTGGGGCTCGGTCTTTCTGATCAACGTCCCGCTAACCGCCTTCGGGATCGCCGCCATCGTCGTGCTGGTGCCGGAGTCGCGCAGCCCGAATCCCGGCTCGATTGACTACCTCGGCGTGCTGCTGTCGATCGCCGGGCTCGTGCTGCTGGTCTACGGCATCATCCAGGGCGGCGATACCGGCACCTGGCTGGCCGCCGGCGTGCTCGGGCCGGTCATCGGCGGCCTCGCGGCCCTCGCCGTGTTCATCTGGTACGAGGGCAGGACAACGCATCCGTCGCTGGACGTCCGGCTGTTCCGCGACCCGCGCCTGTCGTCGGCCGCGGCCGCGATCTCGCTGGTGTTCTTCGCGATGGGCGGCGTGTACTTCTTCATCAGCTTCTACACCCAGAACGTGCGCGGCTACAGCCCGCTGCACGCCGGGCTGCTGACGATCCCGCTTGCTGCCGGGCAGCTGCTGTTCGCCACCAGGAGCGCGCGGCTGGTCCGCCGGTTCGGGGCAAAGGCAGTGTGCACCACCGGCCTGCTGGTGATGTCGGCTGCCCTGGTCGGGTACCACTTCCTCGGCACCGGCACGTCGCCGTGGGTGCTGGAGCTGACCTTCTTCGTCCAGGGCTCGGGGATGGGCCTGGTCATGCCGGCCGCGACCGAGGGCGTCATGTCGGTCGTGCCGCGAGAGCGCGGCGGGGCCGGCTCGGCCATCACCAATACCTCGCGCCAGGTGTCGGTCGCGCTCGGCGTCGCCTTGCTCGGATCGGTGCTGGCCGACGTCTACCGGTCCAGGCTGCAGCCCTACCTCACGGTCCTGCCTCCTGGCGCCCGGCAGAGTGCCACGGTCTCGATCGCGCAGACGCAGGTCATCGCCCAGCACCTCGGCCCGGCCGGCGACCGCCTGCTGACGGCGGCAAGCTCGTCCTTCGTCGGGGCCATGCACGTGGCCGCGACCATCTCGGTAGCCATCGCGCTGCTCGGAGCGGTGGCCATCGCGATCTGGATGCCGGGCCGGCCAGCGCTGACCGCGCGCCAGGACGTCGCGCTCCTGGCGCCAGGAGAGCCCGTCACGAGTTCGGGAGCAGCCGATGCCTGACCACCAGCTTCCTGCGACGGCCGGGGGAGCCGCCGTGGTGCCCGGCCGCCGGCCCGGCCGCCCCCGCAGCGAGCAGGCCGATCAGGCGATTCTCGCGGCCGCGCTCGACTTGTTCGCCGAGCGCGGCCCGGACGCACTCGGCATCGAGCAGGTGGCCGCGCGGGCCGGCGTCGGCAAGGCGACGATCTACCGCCGCTGGCCCGGCAAGGAGGACATGCTGATCGATGCGCTCGACGCGCTGCGGACCCGGCTCCCTGAGGCGCAGGGCAAGTCGGTGCGCGCCGACCTCATCGCGCTCCTGAACACGATCTGCCGGGAGGCGGCCGATCCCCGCCGGGCCCGCCTGTTCGCGCTCCTGCAGGGCGAGGGCGCTCGCTACCCGCGGCTGATGGCGAAGTACGTGGAGACCGTGGTGCAGCCGCGCCGCGACGTGGTCAGCTCCGTCCTGCGGCGCGGCGTCGCCACGGGCGAGCTGCGCGAGAACACCGATATTGAGGCGGCCACGTTCCTGCTCAATGGGGCTGTTCTGGCGAGCATGTACGGACCTGGGCCGACTGATGCCCGGTATGCCCGGCGCGTTGTGGAGGAACTCCTGCGCGGCCTCGGCTCACGCTGACCGGTACGCTCGCAGCCATGCTGCTGACGAAATTCGGGCACGCCTGCGTGCGGCTGGACAAGGACGATGCCCGGCTGGTCATCGACCCCGGCGTGTGGGCGGGACCGGACGTGCTGGCGGGCGCCAGCGCCGTCCTGATCACCCACGAGCACGTCGATCATCTCGACGACGCTGCCGTCCGTGGCGCGCTGCAGGCCGACCCCGGGCTTGAGCTGTGGGCAAGCGAGGCAGTGGCCGCGCAGTTCGCTGAGTTCGGGAGCCGGGCGCACGCAGTTCATGACGGCGACGCGATCACGGCCGCCGGATTCGACGTGCATGTCTACGGCACCGATCACGCGCGGGTGGACAGCGCCATCCCGATCGTCCCCAACACGGGCTTCGCCGTGGACGGCACCGTGTTCCACCCCGGCGACTCCTTCACCGTCCCGGCGGAGAACATCCCGGTGCTGCTGGTGCCGGTGAGCGGGCCGTGGCTGAAGTTCAGTGACATCGCTGACTACCTGCGGGAGGTCCGGCCGCAGCGGGGCTACTGGATCCACGATGCGCTGCTGAACGACAAGGGAGCGAGCCTGTGGGAGAACCTGCTGGGCCTGGTGCCGGCGTCCGACGGCCCGGCGGCGTTCCTGGTGCCCGGCACTAGCGTCGAGCTGTAGCTGCTGTCGCTGTCAGTCCCGGCCGGCTCCGCCGCGGCAGCGCCGGGCCGACGGCACTCTAGGAAGGTCGGGCTGTGAGCACTGCCGCCTTCCTGGCAGCGCTGCTCGGGGTGGGCGTTCTCGCCGGCATCGTCAGTACCGTCGCGAGCCTGGCCTCGGTCGTGTCCTACCCGGCGCTGCTGGCCCTGGGCCTGCCGCCGGTCAGCGCGAACGTGACCAACACGGTGGCGCTGATGTTCACGGCCGTCGGCGCGGCCGCCGGGTCGCGCCCGGAGCTGTCGGGCCAGCGCGCCAGGGTTCTGAGGCTCGGGCTGCTCACCGCCGCGGGCGGCGGAGCCGGCGCGGCCCTGCTGCTGGCGGGAACGGCATTCCGGATAGCGGCTCTGCGCCGGCTGGCGCGGAGCAGGAGCGCGAAGGCTGGGGATCACGGGCCGGCGTCTTCGCGGTGGCGGTGTACGTCGGGTACTTCGGCGCCGCAGGCGGCGTCCTGATGCTCGCGCTGCTGCTTCGCCTGTTCCGTCAGTCGCTCGCGCGGACCAACGCGCTGAAGAACGTGATATCGGGCCTGGCGAACGCCGTCGCGGGCATCGGCTTCGCGATCTTACGAGATCATGAAAGGCGGCGACGGTCAGCGGAAGGCAGGGGCGACTTCCCGCATGAAGAGTTCGCAGGTGTCCTTCTTGCGCTCCAGCGGGCCGAGGGTGAAGTCAGGGACGATGAGCTCATCGGCGCCGGCGGCCTGGTACCGGGCGATGATGTCGGCGGCCTCGGCCGGGTTCCCCACGATCACCGGCCGTCCGCCTGCTTCCTGCCGCTTCTTCTCGAGCCACTTCTCGTCGGTGGACAGGAACAGCAGCGCCTGGGTAGAGACATGGATCTCGGCAGGATCGCGGCCGGCCTCCTCGCAGTGCGCGCGCAGCACCGAGACCTTATGCGCGAGCAAGTCCGGCGTGGTCCACGCGTTCCAGTGATCGGCATACCTGGCTGCGATCCGCAGTGTCCGCCGCTCCCCGCCGCCGCCAATGAGGATGGGCATCCGGTCCTGGACCGGGGCGGGCTGGCACGGTGCGTCCCGCAGCTGGAAGTACTGGCCCGAGAACGTCGTGCGGGGCTGGCTGAGCAGGGACCGGAGGATCTGGACGGCTTCCTCGAAACGGTCCATCCGCTCGGTTACGGTCCCGAGCTCGATGCCGTAGGCCGCGTGCTCGTTCGCCTGCCAGCCGGCCCCGACCCCGAGCGTCAGCCGGCCCTGACTGACCTGGTCGACCGCCGCGGCGATGTTCGCCAGGACGGCGGGATGCCGGTAGGTGACGCTGGTGACGAGCGGAGCGAGCCGCAGCCGCGGCACCGTCGCGGCGAGTGCGGCGATGACCGACCAGCACTCGAGCGTGTCCCCGTCCAGCGGCGTCGAATCCGCGCCGTTCGGCATGAAGTGATCGGCGAAGTACACGCCGTCCCAGCCGGTGCGCTCGCAGTGGGCGGTGATGGCGTGGATGTCATCGAAGGACTGAGCGGGCGATGGCCAGATGCTGAAACGCATGCGGGCATCCTAATCACCAGCAGCTGACACCGGCTGAGCAGCGGCGGCTATCCGCGATCCAGTGCCTGCGGGTCTGAGCGCCGGGACGTACCGCCAGGCGACGCAGGCAAGCGCACCGCAGGGAATCGGGAGCAGGTACGTGACAGCGCGGTAGAGCAGCACGGCGGCCGTTATCTGCGCGGCGACCTTGTGGTCGGCACCCGCGGCCAGGATGCCGACGAGGCCAAGCTCGGTAATTCCGGCGCCGCCCGGAGTGATCGGCAGGACGGTGAGCAGGCGGACGAAAGCGAACGCGGCGAGGCACGTCTGCCACGGGACCTCCGACTGGGACAGGCCCACGCCGCGCACGCTCGCGAGCAGCACCAGCCACAATGCGATAGAACTCGCGGCCGTGGCGGCGGTGATCCGCCAGCCGCGCGCCGCGAGGAGGCCCGAGGCCCGCTCGCGGAATCGCTGCAGGGAGCCGGCGGCAGCCGCCGGCGGCGTCTTGCGCACGAGCCGGCAGCCGCGCGTCACGGCGCGCTGGAGCACGGCATCGGCGCGGGCCGCGAATGACTCGCTCCGCAGCAGGAGGCCGAAGCCAGCGGCCGCGATCAGGAGCACGACCAGGCCGGCGATGGCCCCAGCCAGCAGGCCTGCTTGCGGCCTGCTCACCGACACCATGATCAGCACGGCAATGACCGGCAGGGCAAGCCGCGCGAAGACAGTCCAGATCCCCGACACCAGCGTGTAGAGCACGTAGTCGGCGGCGCTGATGCCCCAGCCGGACAGCATCTTCCAGCTGACACCCATAGCCAGGGCTCCGCCGGCCGGAAGCGTGTTCGCCACGGCGGTGGAGCCGAGATTGACCACCGCCGCCTCGCGGAACCGGACCGACGGCAGGATGGACTGAATCATCAGCCAGCCCGTGACCAGGCTGGCTGCTGCCGCGACGATAACCAGCAGGACCTGCGGCCACGCCATCGCGCCGACGCTGGCCCAGACGCTGCTGTAGGACGCGAAATGTGGCAGCGCGAAGCCGAAAATCGCGCCGACAAGGACAAGGGACGCGGCCGTGCCTGCTATTTTCCGGCCGCGCCGGGACGGGCCTGCGGCGGCCGGCGGCTGCCACTGCAGCGTTTCGCTGCCGGGGACCGTCAGTTGCGCTGACATCAGGCCGGGGGCTGCCACCGCGACTAGGTCGGGGACGGGCAGGATCTCGCCGTCGCTGATCCCGGGGCTGATCACGAGGCGGCCGCAGATCCTGGGCCAGCAGATCCGTGAGCAGGGCCACCGCCGTCAGCATGGCCTGAGCTGAGTATCGCGCCCATGGGTCGCCTCGCGATCTAGAAGACGCAGCGAGGCGGATCTCAACACAGGCACATGGTCTGGACCGGGTCCGGAACTCGTTCAAGCTGCCTCAGCGGATACAGCAAACCCCAGCATACGCGGTCGCAAGCCCCAGAGCCCGTGCCCGATTTGGCGGCCCGCCGTTACTGATCGGGTGTCGCGTGCACCCGGCCGTCGGAAATGGCTCGGAGCAGCCGCCGGTAATCCTGGTCGTTCTGGTCGGCGTAGGCCATCGCGAAGTCGGCGATGGCATGGTCGAAGTTCTCGCTGCTGCCAAGGTAGCCGGAGATGACGGAAGCCCGCCCGGTGCGGGCGTGAGCGCGGGCAAGCGCCCATCCGCAGAGCCTGCCGTAGTAGTTGAGCTGGAGCGGATCCATCAGGGTCACGCTCATGCTCCCCTTCATGTCGCGCAGCTGCCGGACGTAGTAGTCCTTGGATCCGCCGTCCGGTCGCTCACGGGAGTCGGCGATGCTGGTGCCGATTCCCGTGGTCCAGCCAAGGAAGGGATCGGCCGCCGCCTGGGTGAGGCGCTGGCCCCTGACCACGCGCTCACCCTGGTGCTTGGAGTCACTGTCGCCGGCGAACGGCGCCAGCACCGACGCCTGAGCCTCCTTGAGCTGCAGGAACAGCGGCTCGTCCGCACGGTCGCCGAGCAGCAGGAGTACGAATGCCTCGGTGCCGACCGAGCCGACGCCGACGACCTTGCGGGCGAAATCGCCGAAGTAGTAGCGGCGCAGTACCTCCTGGCGGTCGACGTCCAGTGTCTCCTGGTACAGCGCGATGGCCTGGCGCAGTTCCTCCAGGGTGCCGGGGTGGCGCTCGATGGGGTAGCGGACGATCACCGGGTGAGAGGGGCGGATCCGGTACTGGCCGTCGACGTGGTCGCACATCTTCAGGAAGGCCTTCAGGCTCGTGCGGCGATGGGCCTTCTTGATATCGCGCGCGCGGCGCCGGACCGCGGCCTTGGGCTGGACCGCATCGAACAGGCTGGTGACCTGATCGATATCCACTCTGGAATACCAGACGTCGAGGAAGCGCATCGCGGCGTAGCTCGCCATCTCGGTGCGGTAACTGTGCACGGCCGCGCGCGCCGCGGCGCGGGCGTCGCGGTCGCGGAACTCCTTGTCCCTGGCGGCGACGGCGAGACTGGCCGCGAGCCGCTTGACGTCCCATTCGAACGAGGCCGGAAGCGTCTCGTCGAAGTCGTTGACGTCGAAGACCAGGCGCCGGTCGGGAGCGCCGAACATGCCGAAGTTGAGCAGGTGCGCGTCACCGCAGGCCTGCACCCGGATGCCGGTCGTGGGCGTGTGCGCCAGATCCCACGCCATCGGCGCCGCCGCGCCGCGGAAGTAGGCAAACGGCGAGGCGGCCATGCGTCCGTACCTGATCGGGATCAGGTCCGGCACCCGTGTCCTGGCCTGCTCCTCGAGGATGGCTATGGGATCCGGCCGGTCCGCTGGCGGGTCCCACCCGGCGTGGCTCGGCCGCGAGACCGCGCTGCGATGCTCGCGCCCCCTCTTCCGCCACTCACCCGGCGTCAGCAGCTCATGCGGCGGGGCAAGAACACCCGGTGACATTCTGCTCATCTGGTCATCGACCCCCCGATCGCGACCGCGGGTCGGCTGCCCGCTGGCCCTGCCTGTCCAGATCCTACGGTGACGACCCGATCACCCACTGTTGCGGGGTCTGGCAGAGCGCTGCCCGGACTGTATCGTCACTTCTGTGACGGGATGTGCCGCGCCAGTCCGGCCGACGGCCGTCAGCAGGAAAGGAAGACCGGGTGGCCACGACCGCAATCCTGGAGTTCCGGCTTAGGCCGGATCAGCTTGAGGCTGCCTACGCGACGGTGCATGACGTCCTGACCGTAACGCGGGCGTTTCCCGGCTGCCTGGACATCGAGGTCCTGATCGACACTGCTGACGAGGCTCACCTCGTGGTCGTCGAGCACTGGGAATCGCTGGAGGCCGACTCCGCCTACCGGGCCTGGCGGGCGACTCCGGAGGGAGCCACCGGCCTGGGTGACTTCCTGGCGGCCGTGCCGGTGCTCACGATCCTGACGAGCAGCGAGCTCTGACCCTAGCCGGGCAGCGCCGCCGCGACCAGCGCGCCGGCCTCGGCCTGCAGATCGGCGGCTAGCCGGTCTACGTCGCTGAGCAGGGTCGGGTCCGCGACGAGGCCGAAATTCAGCGTCCCGGCGAGCGACACTACTGCGACCCGCAGCGCGTGCTGCTCGCGGATCTCGGCCAGCGTGTAGAGCTCGCGCACCGGGGCGCCCAGTACCTGGACTGGCCGCCGCGGACCGGGAACGTCGGACACGTTCAGCGCGAACGACCGGGGATGCGCGAGCACGCGCTGCACGAACTGGGCAAGCCGCGGCGTCCGCGCGAGGCCGTGCATGAGCGCGTCCAGGTACTGGGCGTCATGCTCCTGCTTACGGACTCTCGTAGCGGCCTGGATCTCGGTCAGCCGCTCCAGCGGGTCGGCCGGGCCGAGCGGCAGGTCCAGGCAGAAGTACGAGTCCCGGTTCCCCTGTGCAGGTCCGCTGGCGGCAGGACCGCCCGACAGTCCGTGCAGGCTCACCGGGACCTTGACCCGGACGGCGCCCAGCTGGCCGTGGTGGCTTTCCAGCCAGCGCCGCAGCCCTCCCGCCACCACCGTCAGCACGGCGTCGTTGACGGTCGCGCCCGCGGCTGCCGCCGCGCGGTGCAGGTCGTCCAGGGCGGTACTGGCGAAGGCGACCTCGCGGCGCGCGCCGATGTGCCCGTCGAACGGCGAGCGCAGCCAGGGCTGGGGCACCTCGCGCGCGACGGCGCGAATCCCGTCCAGCCGGCGGCGCGCTGACGCCTCCGCCGGCCTGGCGGCGCGCGGACGGCTGCGCGCCGGGGGAGCGCCAGCAGCCGGCTCCTCATCCCAGAGCACCGCGCCCGCCAGGCGCATGGCGGTGGATCCGTCGGCCAGGGCATGGTGGATACGCCACGCCAGCGCGGTTCCGCCGCTTTCCAGCTGTCCGATCACGTCGATCCGCCACAGCGGCCGAGAGCGGTCCAGATGCTGCCGGAAGATGTCCGCGACGGCGGCCCTGAAGGCAGCCTCGTCGAGCGGCCCCGCCCGGTCCTGGGCCACGACATGCGCGCTGACGTCGACGTCCGGATCCGGCACCCACCACGGCGCGCCGTCGATCTCGCCGAGCCGCAGGCTCAGCCGCGGCGCCCGGTGCAGCCGCCCGGCGATCGAGGACCTGAGCTGGGCGGCATCGATCGAGTCCTGCAGCGTGATGACCTTGCACGTGTGGCCGGCCACGGTCTCGTTCTCGAGCGCCAGGATGCTCAGGTCCTCGGGCGAGAGGCGCTGCGGAGCCAGGTCTGGAATCGGCCCGGATTCCGTCCGGCTGGCTTCGGCAGGCGGCAAGGCTCTCACTTCCGGTCAGATGACAATCACTCAGAGTAGTCAAGCCAGGCCACCATACCGCCCGTGCTGCCGGCAGCCGGCGGCGGTCAGCCGCGGACCGGCACTGTGATCGCGGACGGCCGGGCCGGGCTGTGGTGCACCTGCTGCTCGGCGGTGACCAGCATGGTCGCGGTCGCCAGCGGGTCCCCTGTGCCGGTGTTGCGCGCGTACCGGGGGTGCGCGCCGCTGGACACCTGCAGCCGCAGCCTGCTCCCGGCGGCGAACCGGTGCGCGACCGGCCACAGGTCGAACCGCGCTTGCCTGGTGCCGTCCTCGGCGGCGGCGGGCTGACCGGGGGACAGCCGCAGTAGCGCATCGCAGATGTTCAGCGACTGCCCGGCCGGATTGACCTGACACAGCCGCGCGAAGAAGTCCGTGTGCTGGCGATTCGACCCGACATGCAAGTTCACGACGGGAACGCCCACTACCTCGGTATCAGCCTCCAGCGGCGCGCTGGTGTAGGTGAGTACATCCGGCCGGGCCTCGAGAACCCGGTTGTCCACCCGCGCGGTGCCCTGATTGCCGACCGCGCCGGCCAGGCCAGGCGTGGGATCGGCCGGGTCGTACAGGTAGCGGTCTGGCTCGCTGGCCGGCGGCAGCGTGGGGCCAAGCCGGCCGCCTGGCTGCAGGTACCACGTCTGCGCATCGGCGGGCGGCGGCCAGTCCGGCAGGTCACGCCACTGCTCGGCCCCGGTGACGAAAATGCGGACCGGACCTTCCTCCTGGCCCGGCGCACGGCCGGATGCCGGGTCGAGCTCGGACCGCAGGAACTCCATCCCGTCGCGGACCCAGACCGCGGCCGCCTCGTCGTCAGCGTGCCGCCACGGGCCGATGGTGAGCCGCGGCTGCTGCCCGGCCTGCCGCAGCGCGGCATAGTCCCGTAGCTGAGCTGGCAGGAAGATGTCGTGCCAGCCCGCGGTCATCGCCACGGCCGCAGTCAGGCGTGCTGGTCCGGCAGCGAACTGGTGCCGGTCCCAGAACTCCGCATCGTCGCCGAGCCAGGCCTGCCAGTACGGCGCGGTGGCACCGGTCGCGAGCCGGTCCAGGTCACGCAGCGGAAGGTGACCGGCAAGCTCCCGGAGGCGTCCGGCGCGCAGCGACTGCCGGAATATCGCGCCCGCGCGCTCCTGATGGGCCACCTGGTCGGTCCACTCGAGCATCGTCTCCAGCGCGAACGAGCTGTTCGGCTGGATCAGGTCCCGCGGCCGGGTGCTGCTGACCTGCAGCGCCATTGCCTTGTGGTCAGGCAGCCCGAGCGTGGCCAGTGCCCACTGGGTGATGCCCAGGTAGCTGGGCCCCCAGGTGCCGAAGCAGCCCGGGTACCAGGACTGCTCCCGCAGCCAGGCCACGGTGGCCAGCCCGTCGGCCGCCTCGGTCACGCCGAGCGGATCCAGCTCGCCGCCGGAGCCGAACGTGCCGCGGCAGCTTTGCACCACGCTCTGGAAGCCGCGCTCGCCGAGCAGCCGGCCGGCCAGCAGGCCCCAAATGCCGCGCCGGCCGTAGGGGCAGCGGACCAGAACTAGCGGCGGCCGGCCCGCGGCTGCCGATTTCGCGACGTACCGGTCGGCCAGCAGCGTCACGCCGTCTGGCATCGGCACCCGGAGGTCACGCTCGACCTGAACGGCGTGCGTCCGCGCAGGCGGGAGTTTCATGGCCATCTCGAAGAACCGGCTCGCTGCCGTCATGCCGACTCCGTTCAGCCGGCGCTAGCCGGACCGGGGCTCGCGCCACCGGCTGGTGATCGGCAGCCGCCGGTCCCGGCCGAAGTTCTTGGCGCTGATCTTCGGGCCCGGCGGGTACTGCCGGCGCTTGTACTCGGCCCGGTCGACCAGCTGGATGACGCGCTCGACCAGAGCCGGATCGTGCCCGGCCGCCACCAGCTCGGCCGAGCCCATGTCCTTCTCCACGTAGTCGTCGAGCAGAGTGTCGAGATCGTGATAGTCCGGCAGCGAGTCGGTGTCGAGCTGGCCGGGTGCCAGCTCCGCGCTCGGCGGCTTGGTGATGGAGTTCTCCGGGATCGGCGGCGTCTGGCCGCGCTCGGCGGCCTGCTCGTTCCGCCACCGGGCGAGCTGCCAGACGAGCGTCTTGGGCACGTCCTTGATCGGCGCGAAGCCGCCGACGGCGTCCCCGTACAAGGTCGAGTAGCCGGTCGCGAGCTCGCTCTTGTTGCCGCAGGCCAGCACCAGGTGGCCCTCGGAGTTCGACAGCGCCATCCAGATGACGCCGCGGATGCGGGCCTGCAGATTCTCCGCGGCGAGGCCGTGCAGATCCAGGCTGGTGCCGAAGCCGTCCATCATCGGCTTGATCGGGATCGTGCGGGCGTGAATGCCCTGGCGCCGGGCCAGGTCCTCGGCATCGGCGACCGAGTGCTCCGAGGAGTACGGGCTGGGGTTGAGCACCACGTGCACCCGGTCGGGCCCGAGCGCGTCGGTCGCGATCGTCGCGACCAGCGCCGAGTCGATCCCGCCGGACAGTCCCTGGACCACCGAGGAGAAGCCGTTCTTGCGCACGTAGTCCCGGACGCCCAGTTCCAGCGCGCCGTAGATCTCGGCCAGGTCAGACAGCCGCGGCCAGATCATCGGGGCCCCGAGCGGCGCGTCCGGCTCCGGGGCGGCCAGCGGCGCGAGCTCGATCCGCTCGATCGTCATGGTCGTGCCGTCACCGGGATTCGCGCGCTGCCTGCCCGCCGGCAGCCCCGGATCCGCGGCCGCAACCGTCACGTCGGCCAGGACCAGGGCCTCCTCGAACTGAGGGCCACGGGCCAGCAGGTCGCCCTCCGGCGACACGATGATGGAGTCGCCGTCGAAGACGAGCTCGTCCTGGCCGCCCACCATGTTGGCGTATGCCAGCACGGTGCCTGCCTCGCGCGCACGCCGCTGGCACAGCTCAAGCCGGATGTCGTCCTTGTTGCGCTCGTACGGCGAGGCGTTGGGCACGACCAGCAGTCCGGCGCCCGCTGTCCGCGTCACCGCTACCGGGCCGCCGTCCTGCCACAGGTCCTCGCAGATGGCGACGGCGACATCAACGGACTCGCCGCCCTCGGCGGCCAGGCGGACCACCGGCAGCGTGTCGCCGGGCACGAAGTAGCGGTACTCGTCGAACACGCCGTAGTTCGGCAGATGATGCTTGGCCGAGGTGATCGCCACCTCGCCGCCGTGCAGCACTGCGGCCGCGTCGAGCGGCGAGCCGGCCGGGACGCCGACCCTGGCCTGCGCCTCAGGCCGCCGGTCCAGGTAGCCGACGACCACCGCGACTCCGTCGAGGCCCTCGGCGGCGAGTCCCGCGGCCAGCTGATGCACGGCCTCGATCGACGCGTCAACGAACGACTTGCGCAGCGCCAGGTCCTCGACCGGGTAGCCGGTCAGCGCCATCTCAGGGAAGACGACGATGCGGGCACCCTGCTCAGCGGCCCGCATGGTCCACTCGATCACCTTGTCGCTGTTGCCCGCCAGGTCGCCGACTGTAGCGTTGACCTGGGCGAGCCCGATCCGAAGCTGCGCCACGTTCTCAGCCTAATCAGTGCGGGCGCTCCTTGACGCAACGGCGGCTGACAGCCGAGAGTTGCGTATGATCACCGGTCCGCTGAGCGGGCACGTCGCAGTCGTCTCCGGCGGCGGCAAGGGTCTCGGCCGGTCGTTCTGCCTGGCTCTGGCCCGGCAGGGCGCGCAGATCGTGGTCAACAACCGGAACCGGCTGGTCGACTCCGGCGGCCGCGGCCCAGCCGACCACGTTGCCGCAGAGATCGCGGCGGCGGGCGGCACAGCGGTTGCCGACTACTCCGACGCCGCCGATCCGGCCAGCGGCGACGCCATGGTCGGCGCCGCGATGGACCGGTTCGGGCGGCTCGACATCTGCGTGGCCAACGCGGCGATCGGGTCGGGCGGCATGTTCCACTGCCAGCCTGCCGGTCAGTTCGACGAGGTGCTGGCAGTGAATCTGCACGGCAGCATCCGGCTGGCGCGGGCGGCGATGACCGTCATGCGCCCGGCCCGGTACGGCCGGGTCGTCCTCGTCGCGTCCACCGGCGGGCTGCACGGCGACGTCGGGCTGTCGGCCTACGCCGCCAGCAAGGGCGGCCTGCTCGCGCTCGGCCGGTCGCTGGCGGCCGAGGGCGAGCCCTGCGGCGTGCTGACCAACATGCTGCTGCCCTACGCGCTGACCCAGATGACCGACGCGGGCATGCCGGCGAGCGCCCGGCAGCGGATGGACCCCGACGCGGTCGCGCCGGTGCTGACTGCGCTCGCCAGTCCGCAGTGCACACTGAACGGCGAGTACATCGTCACCGGCGGCGGCCGCCTGCGCCGTGCCTCGGTCGTGGAGTGGGAGACGGTCGAGCTGCCGTCCGGCCCTGACCTGACTCCGGCAGCCCTGGCTGACCTGGTGGCTGCCAGCCATCAGGGCCAGCCGCGGGAGTACCGGGTCGCGGCGGAGGCCTTCGCGGACCTGGCTGATACTGGCCCGCCTGATACTGGCCCGCCTGATACTGGCCCGGCTGATAGTGAGCCAGCCCGGCAGAGGCGCCGGTGAGCCCCGGCCCGCTGCTGGTCAGCCTTGCCGTGACGGCCGGGGCCGTGGTGATCCTGCAGCTGCTGACGTTCTGGTACGCGATGCGGACCAGGGCACACGTGATCATGGACACTGTCTGGCCGCTCGGGTTCGTCATGATCGCGGCGGTGTCGTTCGGCCTGTCGGCCGGGCAGGGCGACCTGACCCGCCGGACGCTGGCCCTGGGGCTGACAGCCGTCTGGGGGCTGCGCCTGGCCGGGTACGTGTTCGCGCGGAACTACGGCACGGGGGAGAGCGCCCGGTACGCCTCGCTGCTGCGGCGCAATCGCGGCAGCCTCGCCGCCTTCGTGCTCCGCTACATCTACGCGAGGCAGGGCCGGATCATGTGGCTCGTCTCGCTGCCCGTCCAGGTGGCGATGTACGAGCGCGGGCCGGTCGGCGCGGTCACCTGGGCCGGGGTCGCGGTGTGGGCCGCCGGCTTCTGCTTCGAGACAGTCGGCGACGCGCAGCTGCGGCGCTTTAGGTCCGACCCGGGCAATGCCGGACGGGTGCTCGACCGCGGCCTGTGGCGCTACACCCGGCATCCGAACTATTTCGGCGACGCGGTGCTGTGGTTCGGCCTGTGGCTGCTCGCCTGCTCGCACTGGCTCGGGCTGCTGACCGTCGTGTCCCCGCTGTACCTGACCAACATGCTGGTCCGCCACACCGGCAAGAGGCTGCTGGAGAAGCACATGGCCCGGTCGAAGGGCGGCGCCTACGCCGACTACGTCCGCCGGACCAGCGGCTTCCTGCCGAGGCCGCCGCGGCCGGGCACGTCGGCTCCCTGACTGGCTGTCTTGGGCGGCTCGCCGCCGACCTGGATCTGCGAGCCGTGCAGCTCCCGGTCGCAGCCCGAGCAGTACAGCACCGGCCTGAAGTCACCGCCGCAGCGGGTATGGGTGAGCACCATCGCCGGGCCCTCGGCGGCCCGGAACCATCTGTCGCCCCAGCTCAGCATCACCATGATGTGCGGGAAGAACGCGCGGCCCTTGTCCGTCAGCCGGTACTCGGCCCGGCCGGAACCGGGGCCAGCCGCGACGGGAGTGAGGACGCCGAGCTGGCAGAAGGTCCTGAGGCGGTCGGACACGATGGCAGGCGGGGCACCGGTCATGACCAGCATGTCGGTGAACCGGCGGGCGCCGAGGAAGGCAGCCGCGAGCGCGGCCGCCGACCAGCGGTTGCCGATCAGCTCGATTGTCTGGGCGACCAGGCCCGGACCTGGTGAGCCGCCCGACGGCCGCCGCCTGGTCGTCGCCTGCGGAACTGACCGGGTGAAACTGCCGCTCGGCCCGAAGGAGCCGCGCACGTCGTGAGCGCCGGCTGTCAGCCCGCAGCGCCGGCAGCGCATGACCGGGGTGAACTCCTCACCGCACTCCGTGTGGTACATCGCCGGCAGGGGCTCGATGTGCTCGGTCACCCAGACTGCCTCCCACGACCAGATGGTCAGCAGGACCTGCCACAGATCGCGGCCGCAGTCGGTCAGCACGTACTCGGACCGGCGCGGGTTGTCCTGATACTGCGACAGGGCAAACACGCCGGCCTCGGTCAGGCGGCGCAGCCGGACCGCCAGGACCGAGTTCGCGATTCCCAGCCCGTCGCGGAAGCCGGAGTACCGGCGCACCCCGCTCAGCGCGAGCCTGATGATCGCCAGATTCCACTCATCGCCGATGAGGCCGAGCGCGATGGCGTCGGAATTCCCGGCCGGTGCTCCGGTCACCAGCCGCGCACGGACTCGCCAGGCGCCCAGCAGCTGTGGGTGCCGCTGGCGATCCGCTCGGGCAGCCGGGCGCGGGCGACCGGGCCCCGCCCGACATCGTTCGCGCGGAACACGACGCACTCGGACAGGTCCCGGTTCATGTCGGTGGTCAGCGTCACCAGGTACGCGTCGTCCTCGTCCGTCCCGCCGGCCCGCGGTGCCACGCCCGCCTCGCTGCAGAAGACGCCCGGCTCGAACTGGTAGCGCTCCTCGCGGCCCGTCAGCGTGTCGTGCTTCACCAGGCCGTTGAACAGGAACCAGCCTGGCTCGTTAGTGGCGGCGTAGGTGTAGCGGTACGGCTGGCCGCCGAAGCGGCTGCTGATCGTGCCGAACTCGGTGCAGGAATCGGACAGGTCCTCCTCGCTCGTCTGGCCGGTGACCAGGTTGATCCGCCAGCGGTGCAGCCTGGTCTGCATGATGTCCTGCGCCAGGAAGCGGAACATCTTGCCGGGCGGGCCGCCGGGCCCCGCGCTGGCCGGCTCGGGGCAGCCCTGGAAGAACCCCTCCACGATGAGCTCGTCCCCGGCCTCATAGGCGTTGGTCCAGTGCAGCACGTACGTCGGGTCGAACTCGAACCAGCGGATGTCACCGGACGCGCCGCGGCGGGGGATGACGCCGAGGCGCGATGGCAGATCCGGGTGGTACCGGGCGGCGTACAGGCCGCGCTCGATCAGCTCCGGCTCCCAGAACAGCGGCATGTCATTGAGGATGGCGTAGTGCTCGGTGAAGGCCATGTCGTGCGGCAGCCGCGGACCGGGCAGCTCGATCGGCACGTAGTGCACGAGATGGCTGCCGGCGTCGACGACGCCGTAGTGCAGGTACGGCGCGGTCGTGCCGTAGTTGAAGAACAGCAGCTCGCCGGTGCGGTCGTCGACCTTGGTGTGCGCGGACACGCCGCGGTCGCTCGGGAACGAGCCGCCGAAGGACGACTTGCCCAGGTCATCCAGTGTCAGCGGATCAAGCCGGTACAGGTCTCCGCACTGGTAGAAACTGGCGACCGCGACGCCGGCGTGCACGATGATGTCGGTCGACGCGGCGTCCTTCATCCGGCCGCGTGCGCCCCGCCCGTCCGGGCGGATCGCCACGGCAGGGTTCTCCGCCAGCCCGGCCCACAGCGACTGCCCGGCCTCCTGCTCGGCCAGCAGGCCGTCGGTCCGCACGAACCGGTTGGCGTAGGAGACCCTGCCGTCGCGGAACGACACCTTGTGGATCATCCCGTCCCCGTCGAAGGGGTGATACCGGACGATGGCCGGGTGCAGGGGATTCTCGGTATTGCGCAGGTACACGCCGTACAGGTCGTCCGGCAGTTCGCCGGTCACGTCCAGGTCAGCGGCGTCGTACTCAACGTTCTGCGGCCGCCACGCCCCTGACCGGTAGGGATGATCGTCGCCGGGCGGCAGGGTGCTGAGCAGCTTGCCGCAGACCTCGACGTCCGCCATTGACCTGTCCCTCCTGACCCCGGGGTAGCTACTGCGCGGTGACGATGAAGCTGACTGCGGTGGTCAGACTGCCGCCGATGTTCAGCGTGGCCACGGTCGCGGCCCCGTCAACCTGGCAGTCGCCAGCGTGGCCGGTTACCTGCCGGGCCGCGTCATGCAGCATGCGCACGCCGGACGCGCCGACCGGGTGGCCGATGCCGATGAGGCCGCCGCCGGGGTTGACCGGGATCGTGCCGCCGCGCTCGAGCTCGCCGTTCTCGACGGCCTTCCAGCTCTCGCCGGGCCCGGTGATCCCGAAGTGGTCGATGGCCATGTACTCCGACATCGAGAAGCAGTCGTGCGTCTCGATGGCGTCCAGTGCGCTCACATCGGCGATGCCGCCCCGCCGGAAGGCGTCAAGCACGACCTGGCGCACGTGCGGGAAGACGTAGGGCTGGTTCTTGCTGCGGTCCAGCTTCGGCTGCAGGGCGAGTCCGGCGGTGCCGTGGCCCCAGCCGGCGATGCGGGCTGCCGCGCGGCCGCCGAGCCGGCCGGCCAGGAACCGGCCGGAGACCAGCACAACGCCGGCTGTGCCGTCGGTGACCTGGCCGCAGTCGGTGCGCCTGAGGCGTCCCTCGACCACCGGGTTGGCAGTGTCGTCAGCTGAGAAGCTGTCCGCGGTGAACGACCAGGAGCGCGTCTGGGCCAGCGGGTTGTCCTTCGCGTTGCGCATGTTCAGCTCGGCGATCGCGCGCAGGTGGCTTTCGTCGAGCCCGTAGCGGCGGTCGTACTCGTCGGCCAGCTGGCTGAACATGTACGGCCACATGAAGGTCGCCGACTCGCCCTCGTGGCCGATCCAGGCGGCCGCGCCCAGATGGCGCGGGGCCTGCGTCCCCGGCACGTTGCGCTCCTGCTCGACGCCGAGCACCAGCACGCAGTCGTAGTGCCCGGCCTCGATCTCGGCCATCGCGGCGAGCACCGCGACACTGCCGGACGCGCAGGCCGCCTCGTGCCGGGCGGCCGGCTTGCCCCACAGCAGCGGCTCGACCGTCGCGGGCATGGCGCCGAGCTGTCCCTGCCCGGTGAAGAGCTGGCCGAACGCATTCCCGACGTGGATGGCCTCCACGTCCTCCGGAGCCAGGCCGGCCGCGGTCAGGGTGCCGGTCACGGTCTCGGCCACCATGTCGGAGATCTCCAGGCCCTCGCGCGCGTAGTTCCGGGCGTAGTCGCTCTGGTAGCTCCCTGCGATCCACACGTCAGTGCTGGCCATGACCTGGTTCCGCCCTTCGCTGCCGCCGGTTCCACGCTACAACAGACGGAGTGACCCGGCCAGGCTGCCAGCCCGGGCCTGGCGCAGGGCTAGCGCCAGTGACAATTCAACTAGCGGAGTGATACAACGAGCCGGTGAGCAGACCGGCACTATCGGTGTCACTCGGGCTGTGGCAGGACCGGCCGGCCGCTGAGGTGATCCGGACGGCTCAGGTCGCGGACGAGCTGGGGTTCGGCGAGATCTGGATCGGTGAGATGGCCACCTTCGACGCCTTCGCCCTCGCGGCCGTCGTGGCGGAGCGCACCCGGCACGCTGCGCTCACCGTCGGGCCGCTGGCAGTCGCCGTGCGGGACCCGGTGATGATCGCGATGGGAGCGGGCTCGCTGACGGAGCTGACCGGCAGGCGAGTGAACGTCGCGATCGGCTCGTCCAGCCCGGTGGTCGTCCGGCAGTGGCACGGCCGCCGTCAGGAACGGACGGCGCAGGCACTGGCCGAGTCCGCAATCGCACTGCGGGCGCTGCTGACCGGCCAGAAGGCTGAGGTAGCCGGCCAGGTCATCCGCACCAGCGGCTTCCGCCTGCGGACCGCGCCGCCCGGCAGCCCGCTCACGATCGCGGCCTTCGGACCGGCGGCAGTGCGCGTCGCGGCCCGGCACGCCGACCGGATGGTGATCAACCTGGTCACGCCGAAGTCGGCGGCGCGGCTCGTGCAGCTGCTGCACGACGAGTGCCGCGCTGCGCGCCGGCCGGTGCCGCCGGTGGCCGCCTGGGTCACCGCCGTCGTTGACCCGGATCCCGGCGCGATCGAGCAGCTGCGCCGCGGCCTGGTCGCGTACCTGGCGGTACCCGGATACAGCGAGATGTTCGCCGAGGCAGGCTTCGGCGCGGTCGTCGACTTCGCCCGCACCGGGCCGCATCCGCGCGACCTGCTCGCCGCGATCCCGCCGGAGATCACCGGCCATGTCGGCCTCACCGGGGACGTGCAGGCCATCGAGGCCCGGCTCGCTGACTACGCCGCCGCCGGCGTCGACGAGATTGCGCTCGTGCCCGGCTCTGGTAGCCGGGACCCGGCGGGCGCGGCGACTCTCGCGGCGCTGGCACCACACCCGTCGCCGGCCCCGGCGTAACGACGTCGCAGCACGCTCGCCATCAGGCCGCAGGGAGGAACCGTGGGACTTCACCCGGACGAGCGGGTGCGGGAGTACCGCGACAAGGGCTACTGGAACGACGACATGATCGACTCGCTGCTCCGCGAGCGCGTGCGTCACGACGGTGATGTTCTCGCCATCGTCGACCCGCTCAACCGGGACGCGCTGGTTGACGGGCCGTTCCGGTCGCTGACCTGGCCAGAGCTCGACGACCAGGTGTCCAGGCTGGCCCAGGTGCTGCTCGACGAGGGCATCGGGGCGGGAGACGTCGTGGGCGTCCAGCTGCCGAACACCGTGGAGATCGCCGTCGCGTTCCTGGCCATCGTGCGCATCGGCGCGATCGTTGCCCCGTTCCCCGTGCAGTACCGCGCGTACGAGCTGACCCGCCTGTCGGATGTCGCGCAGGTGCGGGCCTTCATCACCGCGAGCCGCATCGGCCAGCGGCCGGCCGCTGCCGAGCTCGCCGGCCTGAAGGCGCAGATCCCGTCGCTGCGGACGGTGGCCGCGTTCGGCGCCTGCCTGCCGCCGGGAGTAGTCGCGCTGGACCAGCGGATCGCCGCGGCCCGCGACCTGAGCGGCCTGGCGGCACAGCTCGCCTCCCGCACGCCGGACCCGAACGACTGCGTCACGATCTGCTGGACCTCAGGCACCGAGAGCACGCCCAAGGGCGTCCAGCGGACTCATTACGACTGGATGGCCATGTGCACCTCGACGGTCGAGGGCCCGCGCCTGACCGCCGCCGACGTGCTGCTGAATCCGTTCCCGATGGTGAACATGGCCGGCATCAACGGCATGTTCCTGCCCTGGCTCAAGGTGGGCGGCGTGCTCGTCCAGCACCATCCCTTCGACCTGGCGACGTTCCTGCGGCAGATCGAGCAGTACCGCGCCACCTACACGGTCGCGCCGCCTGCGCTGCTGACCCTGCTCCTGCACAACGAGGCGCTGCTCGCTAAGGCGGATATCTCCTCGCTGCGGCTCATCGGCTCGGGCTCGACGCCGCTGGCACCGAGCCTGCTCCAGGGCTGGCACGACAAGCTCGGCATCGAGGTCCTGAACTTCTACGGGTCTAACGAGGGCATTGCGCTGCTCGGCGTTCCCGAGGACATCCCCGATCCCTCGGTGCGGGCGCTGTACTTCCCGCGCTACGGCGCTCCGGGCCGGACGTGGTCGTTCTCGATGGCACGCATGACGCTCGCCCGGATCGTCGATCCCGTCACGGGCGCGGAGATCACGACCGCGGGCGTTCCCGGCGAGCTGCGCATCAAGGGACCAGGCGTGTTCCCCGGCTATCTGCCGGCCAGCGGCGTGCCGGATCCCTTCGATGCCGACGGATACCTCAGGACCGGCGACATCCTGGAGATCGCCGGCGACGGGCTGGAGTACCTGCGCTACGTCGACCGGTCCAAGGACATGGT
>Ga0302325_10007765_pt1 | contig 23698 bp, 22 predicted proteins | sample Palsa_T0_2_FD_201948 | JGI IMG/M metagenome (GOLD analysis project Ga0302325, IMG submission 201948) | Peat permafrost microbial communities from Stordalen Mire near Abisko, Sweden - Palsa_T0_2 | ecosystem: Environmental > Terrestrial > Soil > Palsa > Peat permafrost | place: Sweden: Abisko... | reverse complement strand
TGATTCTAAAGGGGATACCGACCAAATCGGCATCGTTGAACTTCACCCCGGCCCGTTCGTCCCGGTCGTCGAGAATTACGTCAAGTCCAGCCGTCTCCAGCCGGGTTCCGATGTCGAGCGCTGCCCTCATCAGAGTCTCGTCCTTCACATTCGTGGGAGTGACCACAATCTCGAACGGCGCAATCGCCGGCGGCAGCCAGAATCCGTTCTCGTCGTTACTCTGCTCCACCGCGGCCGTCAGAATGCGCTCGATGCCAATGCCATAACTGCCCATGATCGGCGTAACTTCCTTGCCATTCTTGTCGAGCACGCGCGCGCCCATCGACTCGGAATACCGGTAACCCAGCTTGAAGATGTGTCCAATCTCGACGGCCGTATCGATGCGCAGCGTGTTGCCGCAATTCGGACAACCTTCTCCCACGGTAACCGCGCGCAGATCGGCATAAGCCGTAGGATGAAAGTCCTTCCCCGGCGTGAGATTCTTCAGGTGATAGTCCTCTTTATTAGCGCCCGCGATCAGATTCGCGCGCCCTTCGAGAGCCTTGTCTACCAAAAGAACCGGAAGCGCCGCATCTTTCTTCAAGTCCTTCGCCCACTCAATCGCCACCGGCCCCAAATATCCCGCAGGCGACTTGAACAGCGCCCTGATCTCGCTTTCCTCCATAGGCCGCGTCGCCTGCGCTACCGTGGAATTGAGCTTCGCTTCGTTAAGCTGATGATCGCCCCGCATCAGTACGACAATCGCCCGTGACTTCGTCTTGCCGGTCTTCTCATCTTTCTCATCCGCCATCAAGGCCAGCGTCTTAATCTTGTTCTTCGGTGACACTCCCAGAAACCGCGCCACATCTTCGATCGTCTTCTGCCCCGGAGTGTGCACCTCGAGCGGCTTGCCGTCGCCCTCCGGAGCAAGATCGTCCACCGGTCCAAGCTTCGACGTAGCTTTCTCCATGTTCGCCGCATAGTTGCACCCATCGCAGCTCACAATCTGATCTTCACCCGCCGGCGTTCTCACCATGAATTCGTGCGATTCCTTCCCACCCATCGCTCCCGAATCCGCTTCCACCACCATGTATTTCAACCCGCAGCGGTCAAAGATTCGGCAATACGTGTCGTAATGTTTTTTGTAGGAAACATCCAGCCCCGCCGCGTCGATGTCGAACGAGTACGCGTCCTTCATCATGAACTGCCGTACCCGCAGCAGCCCCGACTTCGGCCGCGGCTCGTCGCGAAACTTCGGAGCAATCTGGTACCAGATCTGTGGCAACTGCTTGTAGCTGCGCAGTTCCTTGCGCGCAATCTCGGTCATCACTTCTTCTTCCGTCATGCCCAGGCACATGTCGGCGCCCTTGCGGTCTTTCAGGCGAAACAGGTTGTCGCCCATCAAGGCCCAGCGCCCGCTAGCCTCCCAAATCTCCCGCGGATGCAGCGCCGGCAGAAAAAATTCCTGCCCGATCCGGTCCATCTCCTCGCGCACGATGCCCATGATCTTGTTGAACGAGCGATTACCCAGAAAAAGATACGAGTAAATCCCCGCCGCCAGTTGCCGAATATACCCAGCCCGCACCAGAAACTTGTGGCTGGCAACTTCCGCGTCCGCCGGGGCCTCGCGCAATGTAGGAATAAACAGTTCCGACCAACGATGCATAGTGAATGATTTTCCTGTCGAAGTGGAATTGGTTATTGTAAATGATGGCCTGAACGACCCGAAGGAGGGAACAGCTTATGTGGGGACAGCCGCCCTCGGCTGTCCGCCGAGCGCAGCTCGGAAGCATTTGATTACGCTCCGCCAGCACCTCACTTGGCGGTGAGCTGCTTCAGAATCGCTTTCCCCAGCTTCTGCGTCTCCCCGAAAAACTTCTGATACTCGACGAACAGCCGGTTCAACTCCAGCGCCTTGTCTGTCGAGGGATGCTTGCGCAGGATCATGTCGCGCACATGCACCGGGTTGGGCAGGGTTGCGTCTTCGGTCAATTCTTCCAGCGCGGTATTAGGATCGTAGTGATACATAGAACCCTCGATTGAGTAATTTGGTAATCGAGTAATTGGGTTATTGAAAACCAACCGGCGCACAGTTAGCTGGACGTTTTTCAATTACCAAATTACTCCATTGCCCAATTACTCAATTCTTATACCAGTTCGGTACTCCACAAATCGTGCAGGTGCACAATCCCTTCCAGCTTGCCGCTTCCATTCACCACCATTAGCGAAGTTATCTTCTTCTCTTCCATCAACGCCAGCGCCGTCGCCGCAAATTCGCCCGTCGCGATCGTCTTCGGATTCTTGCTCATGGCCTCGCCCGCTGATAGATCCATCACATCTTTCCCGCGCTTCTCCAGCAGCCGCCGCAAGTCTCCATCGCTGATGATTCCCACCAGTCGCTCGCCTTCCACCACCGCCGTCACGCCCAGCTTCTTGCGCGACATTTCATAAATCACGTCCGGCATCTTCGTCTGCGGACCGACTCGCGGCAGCGCGTCCCCCGAGTGCATCAGAGATTCCACGCGAGCCAATCTCTTCCCCAACTTCCCGCCCGGATGCAGATTGGCAAAATCTTCCTCTTTGAACCCGCGTTTCTCGCTGAGCGTAACCGCCAGCGCATCGCCCAGCGCCAGCATCGTCGTAGTCGAAGCCGTAGGCGCCAGTCCCAGCGAGCAAGCCTCCTCCGCGATAGAACAATCTAAAGCAACGTCAGCCGCGGAAGCCAAAGTGGAGGCGCGTGTAGAGCGGGCGCCCTCGCCCGCTGATTTTGACTTTGCTTTTGTTCTCAATTCAACTGGACCTACCGACAACTTTGCCGCAGACTTCGCCGCTCCCCTCGAGCCTTTGCTGCTCCCGGCAGTCGCGGGCGAGGGCGCCCGCGCCACACTAAAAATCTCATCCCCTGTCATCGCAACCAGCGGCACCCGCAGCCGCTTGATCGTCGCCAGCAGCGCGAGAATCTCCTCCGTCTCGCCCGAAGCAGAAAGCGCCAGCACCACATCCCCCCTCACCACCATCCCCAAATCCCCGTGCAGCGCCTCCACCGGATGCAGATACAAAGCCGGAGTCCCCGTCGAACTCAGCGTTGCCGCAATTTTGCGCGCGATCAGCCCGCTCTTCCCCATTCCCGTGACCACCACGCGCCCCGCGCAACAAAACATCAAGTCCACAGCCCGCTGGAACGACGCCGCCATCGGGCCGCCAATACGGTCCGCCAGCGCGCGCAACGCCTCCGCTTCAATGCGCACCACGTTCTCGCCAATGTTTTTCATGAACGCGCGATCCTAACAGACGAATCGAATTGAGCCATTGAGTAATTGAGTCATTGAGCCATTTTGAAAACATCCGGGACATTTTAGCCAATGGGATTCAGACGTTATGTTTTCAATCACTCAATTGCCCGATCACTCAATGACTCAATGATTCTAGAAATGCTCCTCATTACTCCGCGGTTCCACCGGCTTCTGCCCCAACACCGCCAGCCCCTTAGCCTGGATCACTCGGTCCCACGGACCCGCCTGCCAGTTGTCCCGCGTCTTCGCCGGATTCTGCCACGGCGGCAGCGCAATCATCAGATTTTTTGCAGTCGAATGTACGTAAGGTTCATACATCGACCGCAACTTGTTCAGCTTCTGCCGCGCTTCATCGCCCGTTCGCATTTTCAATCCCGCGGTCGCCAGGGTCTCGCGCAGTACGTCGAAATCGGCGTCCGGCAGCCGTTCCGCGGCCGCCGGATCGTAGCGCGCATTCACCACCTGCGCCAGATCCACGGCCGCGTGCCGCGCCATGGCGAAAGTCATCCGCGCCTGTCCGGGATGAATGCCTTCGATTCCGGTAATCACCAACGAAGTCACGTCCAGCATGGTCATCAGCGCTCCCAGCCACGACTGGTTGTAATGCTGCGAACGAAAAAAACTCAACACCGGATAAGAAATGTGGCTCTCCAGCAATTCCGCTGACCAGCGCTCCCAGTCGTGCAGGCATCCATCGAGAACCCTCTGGTCGATGGCCGGATTCTCCGAAGTCCCCGCCAGCCGCACCAGTAACTCGGAAGCCGTCGGTGGCGATCCCGCTCGCGCGTCCAGCATCGAGATCTGAATCTCGCGCCGCGAAAACGAAGCGTACACCACCGGCAAGTACCCGATCACCACCCCCAGGAACGCGAAGCCCATCCCCGCTTCGATTACCGACAGTGCGCGTGCCAAACTGGACGTTGGCAGGATGTCGCCATAGCCTAGCGTGAAGAAGGTCTGGCCGCTGTGGTAAATAATCCTGCCAAACGTGAGCGGCTCATGGCTGAGTTGTTCGTGCCCGCCAATGCCATATTGCAGCAGGGCAAAGCCGATGATCAGCGTCGCGGCCCAGAACGCCAGCAACATGATCAGCGACAGCGGCCCGAAGTATCCTAGAAAATTTTGCTGCCGCGAAGGTGTCCGAATGCGCCCGGCAAGATTCCTCCACGGAATCCAGGTGCGCCGGTAGAACCATGCTGTCAGCTTGAAGTGCCGCGTCACGCGCCGCGGCAGCACCACCGTCTCAAACGCGTCCAGAAGCACTACGCAGATGATGACGATGCCGAAGATAGCCGCGGGAATGCTGCCGTGAAGGCTCATGCAGAGTCTCAGTCGAAATCTTGCTGCGGAAGGAAGGGTAACAGATTCGGCGTCCGGGTTCCGGGCCTGGTACAACTCACTTGAGATTCTCCGGACGCCGGCAGCCGGACGCCGGATTCTCCTACTGCGGCTTAGGTTGCGCTGGCGGGGTCTGTGCCGGTGTCGTGGCTGGAGTCGTCGTTGCCTTCTTCACTACAGGCTTCTTCTTAACCGCAGGCTTCTTCGCGGGTGCATTGTCATCCACAACGGTGATCTTCGGAGGCGCCGCCGGAAGCGCCGCCTGCGCCGTCTTCAGCTCCGTATGCAGACGCACAATCTCCTGTTCCTTCGACGCGGCCAGATTTTCCAGGCGCTCCGCCACCTGCTTTCGCGTGCCCTCAAAGCTGTTCAGATCAGTCGACAGCGCCTGCAGATCATCTTTCGCCCCGAACGCTCCTGTCGATTCCACTACACTTCCCAGCACGTCGTACAGCGCGTCCAAATTCCGGTACAGTTTGAAGGTCGCAGTCATGTCTTCCGGCGCGTTGCGCAACTGAGCGATGATCGCCGGCAAAGCATTCTGCAGATTGCGCTGGATCGAATCCACATTGCCCAGCGCCTGCTTCTTCGAGCCGCCGTCGGTCTTCCAGCGTTCAATTCGCAGTTTCGTGAGGTCGGCCTGCGTAGTCTTCGATGTGGACTCCAGTTGCGCCAGCAACCCGTTCAGTTGCGTCACCGAAGCATAAGAAACCGCAGCGCCCTGCGGCGCGGGCGCGGCAGAGGCCAGACTCCCCTGCACTGAATATTGCGGACTCGCATGCGTGGCAGGCTCCGGGGCCGCAGCGGACTGGCTGAACGCTGCCCCGGCCCATAGCAGCAAAGACAGCCCAAAGGAACAGCAGAAGATGAGTTTGGAGTTCATTGTTTGTAGACGGTGGCGTGCTACGCGCAACAGAATATCGACAAGCCGAGGATACTACAAACTGCCACATTCTTTCCGTGGGTTCTCAAGAAATCTCCCATACGAAACCGGTCCATGAGTGTGATGGCGATGTTGCAACAACAATCCTTCCGAGATGCCGCCGTATCCAGGACTCTTTGACTTGCCGGTTTCATCCCCAAACTCAAAATCATCTCCAAACACCAAAAATATCCAAGAGGTACAATTTGCAGTGGGGATCTCCTTATACAGGACGATCCAGGTAGATCGCCTTCGGAAAACGAAAATGGATTAGTAGCGCACAAAGAAGGAGCATAAAAATTGCAATAATGCTACCTTCAGGTCCCGCTGAACCTCCCGTAAGCCAATTCGGGCCTTGCACGGAGCTATTCAGGAGTCGGCCGACGCCGAGAAGACCACTGTCGGGCGTGCCGTAGAAAAAAGTTTCTGCCCAGTCCCAGGCTGCATGAAATCCGACGGCGAACCAAAGATTACCCGTGCGTCGAATGGTCAGGCAAAAAAGTAAGCCAGTCTCAACCACCTGGAGAACGCCAAGCGCGTTTTCTCCGTGATTGCCCAAGTGAGCGGCGCCGAACACCACGGAGAGGACCAGTGCCGCCGGCCAGAAGCGCATGCGCCTGGAAAAAGAGAACAGCCAGTAGCCGCGAAAAGCAAACTCTTCGCTTAACGACACGGCGAGAAATGTAGCGGCCCAGGCGAGAGCCGACCGAAAAACTGTGCTTCCCGAGAGCGCCACTGACTCAATTCGAAAGTGACCCCAAACCCGCAGAACCAGCAGGATAGCCGAAAGCATCGCAAAGCCCCAGACAGACCCTTCCCAAAATCTTCGTCCGAATGCTTGCCGGGGAGGAATACCGTAATCGTCGAGGGAGCGATTCTCCATACGGGAGACGATCCAAGTCGCCAGAGAGACAAAAAATACCATGATGGCTTGGGTCGGCAATTCCGTCTGCACGGAAAGAGCGGAACTCCTCCGGCCGCCCACGACATGCAACCCGAATATGAGAGTCGCCGGAGGAAGGAATCCGATTCCAACCCAGATGAGCAGGCGGATGCGATCACTGCGCCCCCAAGGCTGAGGTTGCAGGGCGTGTGCCACATTCAGCCCTTTCGAGCCATCGGCAGATGCCTGCTGGTTGGGCAATTCTTTGGTGAGTCCGGGACCAGATTTGTCAGGCAGGGTCAGACCTCCTGTCGGGAGACACGAGTATGACAGTCGAACCTGCGGAGCGCCAGCAAGTTTGTGCTTGGCTTGGCGGGGTTACTTTGCTATCCTTTTCCGCCTAAGCCGGACGCCGGGCGCGTGTGGAAGAAGGCGTCGAGCCATCGCGGTTACCGAGGAGGATCACATGGAAACTGCAATCGGAGTATTTGCTTCGCGTGATCATGCGCAGGAAGCTGTCAAGGAATTACGGGAGCGGGGGGTGCGCGAGGAATCCATCGTTTTTCTGACTCGGTCAGAAACCGAGGCCAAAACCATCGCGAAGGAGCTCGGCACATTTGTGGGAGGCTTCGTTGGGGGAGCTGCCGGCATAACAACCGGGATCGTCGCTGCGTCGCTGCTTCTTCCCGGGATCGGGACAGTATTCGCGCTAGGCATCGGCGCCGCCGCACTGCTCACGGGCGCGGGTGCGGGCGCGGGTGCGGGCTCCGCCCTCGGTTCGGCGGCAACCCACAACGCCGACGCGCCCAAGCCGACAACGGCTGAAAAGTCCGCTGAGGACGTCGCCTTCTTCCGGGAAGTGCTCAAGGAAGGCCGTTCGCTAATCGTGGTTCGAACCGAGTCCCAGGAACTTGCGACTTCCGCGTGCGAGGTTCTTGACCGGCTGGGCCTCGGCATGCAAAACCGGACGCCCGTTAGAATGCAAACCGCCGCCCGCCACATAGGCGACGTTGCGGTTCTGGATATCAGTGGAAGGATTACGCTGGGCGAAGGCAATGTTATCCTGCGCGAGATCGTTCGCGAACTGGCGGACAAAGGGCACAAGAAGATTGTTCTGAATCTGGGCGAGGTTCAGTATGTAGACAGCTCAGGCGTAGGCGAGCTGGTTAAGACTCACACCACCATTCGGAATCAGGGTGGGCAGCTCAGGCTCGTAAACCTGAACCAGCGAATAAACGATCTGCTCCAGATGACAAGATTGTCCGCGGTGTTTGATATTGAGAAGGACGAAGCCAGCGCAATCAGGTCTCTGAGCGGCGAAACCACCACACGGGCTGTGGCCTGAGCCGCAAAATTACTGTTTGCCGCCCAACCTCGCAAACTATTTCCCGCCGAGGCGAACGCTGATCCCGGCGCCAATCCGCAAATTGTTCTGGCGGTTGTTGAGACCATTGGGCAATCTCGTCATGAAGTACTCGGCCTGCACGGGACGAACGGAGACGTGTCTGGACACTTTCAAATCAATGCCGCCGCCCGCCGTCATCGCGAAATTATTTTCGGGCCCCGATTCGCCAATCCCATCGGTTGTGCGAATGCCTCCGAAGAGGGTCTGAGCGAACGGCGTAACTTTGCCGCGCCTGAAATTCGCTCTGGGTCCAAAGAGATAGGTAAACGCTCCTCCGACCAATGCGCCGTTTACGGTGCTGGTCGCCCCATAGCCGGCCAGATCTGCCACCACACCGAGCCAGTTGCTGGCGTTGTACTCGAACTGGCCGCCTCCGCCGTTTCCGTTGAATGTTTCCGAGGGGGCGACTCCGGAGAGGTTGGCATTTACATTAAAGCGCGCGAAGTAGTATCCGCCGTATAGCTCGACCTTTGAGGGTTCCTCCTGTGCGTTCGCCAGCAGTACGGTTCCAAATAGTCCAAGCAACAGGCCAACGGAGATTGATTTCCCCATTCTTGGAGCACTCCTTTTCACAGCAAATGCCTTTAAGTCCACTGAATCATATCCTAATCTTCCGTGCCTTCCTTCTCGCGCACAATATACGCACCCCACCTCGAACCATTAATCGACGATAATATTTAAGAGCGGTCAACACAAGCGCATCAAATAGAAGTATGCCCCTCACAACCACGACCTCACCGATCCGTCGCACGCTACTGTTTACCGCGATCATCATGGCCGTGCTCGGTCTCGCTCTCCATGCCCCCGCTCAGGACCTCGCCCGCCGCCTCATCCTCAAAGACGGCTCCTATCAAATGGTGACCAGATATGAGGTGAAAGGCGACCGCGTGCGCTACCAGAGCGCCGAGCGCAACGAATGGGAAGAACTTCCCTCCTCGCTGGTGGATTGGCCGGCCACCGAAAAATACGAGAAGGACCGCGTCACAGCCGCCATTCCCGAGGCCGCCGCCCTGGACAAGGAGGCCAAGGAAAAAGACAAGCAAACCGAAGCCGAACTGTCCCACCTTCCGCAAGTCGCCCCCGGATTGCGCCTTCCGGAAGATTCCGGCGTCTTCTTGCTGGATAATTTTCAGGGCCAGCCACAACTCGTCGAAATGCAGCAAACCGAGGGTGACATTAACCGCCAAATCAGGCCCAACATCTTTCGCGGACCCATTCCCACGGCCAACCCCAAACAAACCGTGGAACTCGAAGGCGAACACGCATTCCTGCACGTACACGTCGCCGTGCCTTCCATCTACATCAATGTCGATGAGCAAGACCGGAAGCTCCCGCCGAGCGGCGAAACCGCATCCGCCCAGCTTTCTCAACCCAGCCTCGACGCTCCACGCGCCGAGCCGCAACGCCCCCAGCAGCCGCAGCAGCCCGAGCAGGCCGTCATCCCGTTTGACCGCTTCCGCATCGTGCGCACAAAAGTAAAGGGCGGCAAGCGCATCGTGAGCGATCTCAAGCGCAACGTCAGCGGCAAAGTCAGTCAGGACCAGGATTTTGTAAACACCACCATCGACCGCATAAGCGGCGGCTGGTTCAAGCTAACCCCCACCCACGATCTCGCACCCGGCGAATACGCCCTGATTGAGATCCAGGGCAGCGAGGGCATGAACCTCTACCTCTGGGACTTCAGCGTTAACCCCGACGCCCCCGCCAACGCAAACCCCTGGAAGCCGGAAGTGAAGAATCAGGGCGGAAACAATCAAAAATAAAGATTAGAGACAACGACGCGGCGGTACGGGATTCCGAACCATCACTGCCGAAATTGCTCTGCCTTCGAAAGGGAATTTGGGCTTGAGCGAAGCGCTGGACGGCCGCTGGGTGCGATCTGCACGAGAATTCAGTTTTGCCGGATTTTGAAATTGCCCACTACCCAAAAATTATTTTTATTGACGGGAAATTGAATTCAGGCGACAATGGCAAGCATTTTTGGGGCGAGAAGGGATCACGCCGCAAGAGTCTGGGCCCGGAACGAACAATCAATGCTCGACTGGAAAACACGGTGCACCGCCACCGGATTAATCGCATACAGCTTGGTCTGGCTGATGGGCTGTGGGGCCTCTACTTCTGACATTTCGATAACTCCCTCCGCGGTTCTGCTTGTGCCCGGCCAGACTTTTCAATTCAACTTTGCCAGGACCGGAAGTGCGGCCAATGAGCAGCCGCTACCGGCATTGGTGGTGAACGGCGCGGTAGGCGGCTCAGCGTCCACTGGAACGATTACACCTGGAGGCCTTTACACTGCCCCGAGCACCGCATCCGGACAGAAGATCACGGTGGGAATTCAAGGCCAGTCAAGCTCGGCAGCCGTTACTCTTTTTAATTCCGGCAGCTTCACCGCTGGTTCCGTTGTGACGACCCAAAATCCGCTGGTGGCATCCTATTCGCTCACCGTTCCGGCTGCCACACCGGTCCAGGTACAGTTCGGGCTTGACACGAGCTATGGTTTTTCTACCTCGGCCGTCCAGAACCCCACCGGAGGTGCAGTCACCGTCTTAGTCGCGGGCATGCGAGCGGACACCGCCTACCACATGCAGGCGGTTCTAGACTTGGCCAATGGCTCCAAAGTACTGGACGCCGACCATGTGTTTACAACCGGCTCCCTTCCCGCTGGCCGTATCCCCGATATCACGGTGCAAATAACTGGAACTGGCACGCTGAGTCCCGGTGTCGAACTGTTATCAATGACACCTCGCGTAGCTGGTCAAACTCCGCTCTCCGCTGTGGCTACTGATCTGGAAGGTAATGTGATCTGGTATTACGATCTGGGAACGAGCAACGCGCTTCCCATCAAGCCACTACCCAACGGGCATTATCTGGTCCTTACAGCGCCGCCGGCTGCAGCAGCCGGTGTAGGCAACGATATCCAGGAGATTGATCTCGCTGGTAATATCATTACCGACCTTCCCCTTAGTACCGTCAATGCCGCGGTCAGCGGCATTTTTGGCGCGCAACTTTCGACTCTTCATCACGATGTAGCGGCCTTACCCAATGGACATTGGATATTGCTCGTCAATTATGACCTGACGATTAACAATGTGGCCGTGGGAGGAGATGCACTCATCGACTGGGATCCGCTGGGGGGCCCGGTTTGGACTTGGTCAACCTTCGATCATCTTCCGCTTTCGCATGCTCCCAATGGTTTAACAGATTGGACCCATTCTAATGCAGTCGTTTATTCGCCCACTGACGGGAACTTGATCCTCTCCATGCGGAACCAGAATTGGGTCATAAAAATTAACTACAACAATGGAGCGGGTGACGGCAGTATCCTGTGGACTCTGGGGGATGGCGGCAGCTTCACCCTACCCCCGGGACAGGCCCCGATCGAATGGAACTACGGTCAACATTATCCCACGTTTGTAAGTCCGAATAGCGCCGGGGTTATTTCCCTCATGGTTTTCAATGACGGGAACAACCGGTTGATGGATAGCAACAACGACGTGTGCGGCACTCCAGGAGTAGGTGCTTGTTATAGCAGCGTTCCCATCTTTCAACTCGATGAATCCACAAATACCGCCACGGTGCTGTGGGAGGACAATTTGCTGCCCTACTATTCCACATGTTGCGGCGATGCGTTGGTCCTGCCCAATGGCGATGTCGAGGTTGACGTCGCCAATGACTTTACAGTTACCCCAAACTACTCCGATATTCTAGAAGTCACCCAAACCCAGACTCCTGAACTAGTTTGGGAGATGCAAATTTATAATCAGCTGGCGTACCGGGGCATGCGCATCCCCAGTTTGTATCCCGATCAAATTTGGCCGGCTACTTTGCAGTCGGGCCAGCACCGCGTTCAGCCTGCGGTATCGCGGGCCAACGACGGAGGGGATCGTCGTTGAAGAGCGTGCAACAGGCTCGCGCTAGAAGCTAAGAGCTGGCAGCTAGAAGCTGCCCTCCTCCTTCATCACTCCGCGCTGCGCGATCCCAATGTTGTCGCGCGTCGTGTTCTTCACCAGATACATCATCTCGTCGGCCTGCCGGATGATGTCGTGCGCGTCGCGGGCATCGTGCGGATACGTCGCCAGACCGATGGAAGCACTCACTTTCAGATTAATTCCTTCCTCGCGGCAGAGAGTGCTGGCGCGCAGCGCATCGCGCAACCGCTTGGCCACCACCAGCGCTTGATCCTTCCCGGTCTGCGGCAGCAACACCACGAATTCGTCGCCCCCGTAACGGAAGGCATAATCAATCAATCGCAGTTGCGCCTTCACCAGGTTCCCAATTTCCGCCAGCAGTTTGCTGCCCACCAGGTGGCCGTGCGTGTCGTTCACCACCTTGAAGTGGTCGAGGTCGATGAACAGCACGCTGAACTCGTAGCCGAAACGCGACGACCGGTAGACCTCGGTCTCCAGCGTCTTGTACAAGTGCCGCGCGTTGTAGAGTCCGGTGCAGTCGTCGGTGATCGTCAGTTCCTGGATCTTTTCTACCCAGCGCGCGTTCTCGATGGCGATGGCCGCGTAGTCGCAAAGCGCCCGCAGGAAGAAAACTTCCGGCTCGTGGAATTGCGCCAGGTCTACATTCACCAGTTGGATCACGCCCAGCACCCGTAGCCTCGACCGCAGCGGCACGCAAATCACCGAGCGCGTCTGCCAGTGCGTGCTCTCGTCGACGCGCTTGGCAAAGCGCGGATCATGTTCCACATCGCTCGAAATTACCTGTTCGCCGTGCTTTGCCACCCATCCCGCGATGCCCTCGCCCATCTTCAGCCGGACGTTCTTCAAAGCCTCCGCCGCATCGCCCACCGCAATCGCAAAGTAGAGTTCGTTCCGCTGCTCATCCACCATCAGCAATGACCACGTATCGGGACGGAAGTACTCCGCCATCTTTTCCATAATGGTCTGCAGAATGGAGTCAAGGTCCAGCGACGACGTGAGCGCTTTGGCCACGTCGTGGAAGATGGTCAGTTCCTGGCTCTGGCGGGTTAGCTGCGTGCCGGTGGCCTCGGACATGCCTGATTCCTTAGATCTCAGTCTGGACGGAGTGACAGTTCCAAAAAGTATATTGGCGCACCGCCGCAGGAGCAATGAACCTTGGTAACAGGAACCCCTAAAGCCAATGCGACGTATCAAATACGGCCAAGCCGAATCAGTAGCTTACGGCTGCGAGCCTTCATCGCAGGTGTACCGTTCCGAACAGCCTCACGCAGAATTTCCACCACTCTGGGTCGAAATCGTGGCTCGGCCTCAGCCAAGTCGGCCAGTCCCTGAAGCGCGAACGTCTTCACAATGGAACTCCGGTCTTCCAGATAACCGCTCAACAAGGACATCGCGACCTGTTGCTCCTTTGCATTCAACAGGAGCCGCGGAACCATGACCGCAAGATGCCAGCGCAACTCTTGTTCCTGCGCCTCGCTCATCAAGCCGAGCAGTTCCTTCTTGTAAGGCCGGAGCAATCCACGATGTTCCCGTGTGACTTTCTCGGTCGCGTCCGCGGCGCGCATGCGCACCAGCGGATCCGCCGACCACAAACCTGCAATCAGTTTAGGAAAAAGCTCTGCATCGTTGGACACCATGGCCGCGACTCGGTCCGCGTGCCCGATTGACCTTCGATCTCCTCCCACGAGGAGAGCAAGAATGTCTTTTCGCAACATGGAGAGGAGCCCGGATCACTATGATAAACCGCCCCAGACTTGTTCCGTGAAGCCCTGTGCCAGAAGCATCGCAAGATCGCCATAGACCGTGCAGGAGCGTATTCTTAATTAATTATGCGAATGACCACGCGGCCCCGAATTGCGCTTTCCGCCGCCTTCCTGCTGGCGTTACTTTCCGTGCCAGCCCTGCCAGCTCAAAACGCAGCACCGGTCGATCCCAAGACCGTCCCCGTCATCGACGCCGGAATCGGCCCCTGCTCGGCCGAATTCACGGTCAATGATGCCTCCGGTGCGCCGGTCTATGATGCCAAAGTCCGCGTCCAGATCGCTTACGGATTCATGAACCTCCACAAGCTTGACCTGGAAGTCGGCACCAACGCCGCCGGCAAGGCCCGCTTCACCGGATTGCCCGACAAGCCCAGGCAAGGACTGTTTTTCCGCGCCTCCGGAGGCGGCCGCGAAGCCTCAGCCTTCGACGACCCCGCCAAGACCTGCAAGGCGGGTCTCGTCATCGCGCTCGAGAAGAAAACTCAATAACAGTTTTGGACAATCAGGGCGCTTCAACCCTGCGCTTTCGCCAAGGTGGAGAGTCACCGGATCGTCGTCCGAATCTGCCGCCAGCCCTACCGTGGAAGAGCGGCCTTTCCAGAGCCGCATTGGGTTGCGCAAGCGCTTATGGGCCTTAGCTCCCGAGGTACCTTCCCACCCTCCGGTAACATCTATTACTCGGCAACGTCTGGCGTCTGCCCCCCGCCTTCGCCTATGATTATTACGTCTGGATGCGGACGGAAGCTTAACAGGAGTCGGACGTGGGCGCCTTTGGGGAAAAACTTCGCAAGCAGCGCGAGCTGCGCGGCCTCGAGCTCGATGACATCTCCAACAGCACGAAAATCAGTGTCCGCATGTTGCGCGCTCTTGAAGACGAACACTTTGACCAGCTTCCCGGCGGAGTCTTCAATAGAGGTTTCGTCCGCGCCTACGCTCGCCAGGTCGGACTCGACCAAGAAGAAACCGTAGCCGACTATGCCGCCGCCTTGCGCGAGAAGCACCTCCAGCAGTCCCTTCTGCAGGATTTCAGCGACCCGGCGCCTGAAATCACCCCTGCCGCCACGCTCGAGCCTGGCAACCACGAGTCTCCCGCCAACCAGCTTCCCGACAACGTTCTTCCCAGCGGCGACCTTCCCGCCAACAATAACGATAACGATGACAGCAACGATCTCAACCACGAGCTTCGCCGGGAAGACCCCCGCAGGCAGAGTCGCCGGAATGAAGCTCGTCGCAACGAAGATCTTCGCAACGAAGATCGTCGCAATGAAGATCTTCGCAATGAAGATCGCAGTCAACCGAATCCGAGTAAAGACTCTCCCGCGTTGCCCGATTCCGCGACCCAGGCTCACGCGGCCAATCCTCCCGCCAGCCGCTACCGCCAAAAATATCCTGCAGGAACCCCCGACCAGCCCGCCGATGAGTCGTCCGCCCAGGTCCCATGGGGCAAACTGGCGATGGCTTTATTGCTGGTAACGTTGACTCTGGCCTTTTGGAATTTTCGCCCTCACGCCCAGCACAAGGCAGAATCGCACCTCGTAGCTTCTTCCGATCAATCGTCGGCGCCACTCTCCACGCCGGCGTCAACGGCAACCCAGCCCTCCGGCTCCGCCAGTTCGCCAACGGCCGGACCAGCCGCGTCCCCTACGACATCCGCCAGCCAACCTGACGCAAACCCGCCAGCCACCCACAGGACTGCCCCGAAGCCGCCTCGTACCTTCACCCTGCTGATCCGCGCCGATGAAACCACCTGGGTCTCTCTGACGGCTGACGGCAACCCTGTCGTCGCCAACGAAACGCTGATCGCGCCCGCGCATACATCCGTCCGCGCCAGCCGCGAGATCGTCGTGAAAGCGGGAAACGCCGCCGGCGTCAGCTTCCTGCTAAACGGCAAAACCATCCCCGCTCAAGGCAACGAAGGCGAAACGAGAACCTATGTCTTCGACGCCACTGGCCTGCTGACAACACCCCAACCCCCCAGCGTAGATCGCTAGCAACGGGTCTGGGTGCCGATCATGCTGCAGGTAGTTAGCCGAGCCGGGCGCCCACCCTTCGTTTCTTGAAGGCAGGATTCCACGGTCGTTTCCCGCTCGCCGCCGCTGGACGCTCGAATCGTTCCGTCCAGCCTGCCAATTCCACTGTTGAATTCATCATCAGGCACCTGGGGCTAAAACTCATTGCACCACCGCTAGCGCTCTGGTAGCATTTTGATTGAATAGACGAGTGTCCGTTCCTTTTATGTGTTCGTTGCGAACGCCCGCAGCACCCCCCGGCATCGCCACAAGTAAAGTCCAAAGCAGCTTTCTAAGGAGAACAAATTTTGCCCTCAAAGAATCGAATTTTATTTACGTCCGAATCCGTAACCGAAGGCCATCCCGATAAAATCGCCGACCAGATTTCCGACGCCATCCTCGACGCCTGCCTCGTCGAAGATCCCTCCAGCCGCGTGGCCTGCGAAACCCTTACCGCCACCGGCCTCGTAGTCATCGCCGGAGAAATCACCACCAAAGCCTACGTCGATTTCCAAAACGTAGTCCGCGGCACCGTCCAGTCCATCGGCTACGACAACGCCGTCTACGGCTTCGACTGCAACACCTGCGCCGTGATCTCCAGCATCAACAAACAGTCCGGCGACATAGCCATGGGCGTAGACACCGGCGGCGCCGGCGACCAAGGAATGATGTTTGGCTATGCTTGCGGGGAGAATGAGGAGTTGATGCCTACTCCCATCTCGTTGGCGCACAAGCTGACGATGCGGCTCTCGCAGATGCGCAAGAATGGAACCCTTCCCTTCCTTCGTCCGGATGGAAAATCCCAGGTTACAGTGGAATACGATGCCAAGGGCAAGGTGCTACGCGTGGACGCGGTTGTGATTTCCACGCAGCATGCCGAGACCGTCAGCAATGAGGAGTTGCGCGCGGGCATTCTGAAGCACGTGATCCAGGCGGTGATTCCGGCGCACCTGCTGGACGAAGACACCAAGTACCACATCAATCCCACGGGGCGATTCGTGATTGGCGGGCCGATGGGAGACACCGGGCTGACCGGGCGCAAGATCATCGTCGACACTTACGGCGGCATGGGGCGTCACGGTGGGGGAGCGTTCAGCGGCAAGGATCCGACTAAGGTGGATCGTTCGGCGGCTTACATGGCGCGGCACATTGCGAAGAACATTGTAGCGGCGAAATTGGCGGACCGTTGCGAAGTGCAACTGGCGTACGCCATCGGCGTGGCCGATCCGGTGAGCGTGCGGGTGGATACGTTTGGCACGGAGAAAGTGGATCCGGCGATAATTCCGGATTTAATTCGGGCGCACTTCAAGCTGACGCCGCGCGGGATTATCGACTCGCTGAAGTTGCGGCGGCCGATCTACAAAAAGACGGCGGCCTACGGGCACTTCGGGCGCAACGATCCCGACTTCACGTGGGAAGCGACCGACAAGGCAGCCTCGCTGGCTAGCGACGCGGGTGTGCGTGAGCCGGTGACGCACGCCGTGCGCAAGTAGACAAGCAGGGACTAACCAAGGTTCAACTCCGGAGATGGGCCGAAAGTGCCACTCCCTTAAGAGCCGGTTGGGTATGCTGAACTTTCCCCCGATTCGTGTATTCTGACTGAGCTAGGCAATCAAACTAATCTCTCAAATCAAATAAGGTAAACAGGAAACCAATCTAAATTTTCCAGCATGAAAGCGCCATAGGAGGCGTATGTCAACAGCAGCACAGAACAGCGATATCAAGAGCCTGGAACTGGCCGAACTGGGCAAGAAGCGCATCGAGTGGGCGAACCAGTCTATGAAGGTGTTGCAGATTATCCGCAAAGAGTTCATCAAGAACCAGCCGCTGAAGGGGATCCGCATATCGGCCTGCCTGCACGTCACGGCGGAAACGGCGAACCTAGCGATCTGCCTGCGCGACGGCGGCGCCGACGTGGTCTTGTGCGCTTCGAATCCACTCTCGACCCAAGACGATGTTTCCGCCAGCCTGGTGCGCGATCAGGGCATTTCGGTCTTCGCCATCAAAGGCGAGGATAACGACACGTATTACAACCACATCCTGGCGGCGATCGATCATAAACCGCATGTCACGATGGACGATGGCGCCGATCTAGTCACGATTCTGCACACTAAGAGAACGGACGCTCTCGAAGGCGTGATCGGCGGCACTGAAGAGACCACGACGGGCGTGATCCGGCTGCGGGCGATGGCGAAGGAAGGCGTGTTGAAGTTTCCCATCGTGGCGGTGAACGACGCCGACACCAAGCATCTTTTTGATAACCGCTACGGCACAGGGCAGTCGACCATTGACGGCATCGTCCGGGCGACCAACTTCCTGCTGGCCGGGTCAAAGTTTGTGGTGGCCGGCTACGGCTGGTGCGGCCGCGGACTGGCGAGCCGGGCGCGCGGCAATGGCGCGGAAGTGATCATCACCGAAGTCGATCCCACCAAGGCGCTCGAAGCCGTGATGGATGGTTTCCGCGTGATGTCGATGACCGAAGCGGCCAGGCTGGGCGACGTGTTCTGCACGGTCACGGGCAACAAGAGCGTGCTGACCAAAGAGCACTTCGAGTTGATGAAAGACGGCGCGATCATTTCGAACTCCGGGCACTTCAACGTGGAGATCGATATTCCGGCACTTGAAAAAATGTCGTCCTCAAAGCGCACGACACGCACTTTCGTCGACGAGTACTCGTTGAGAGACGGGCGCAAAATCAATCTGCTGGGCGAGGGACGGCTGATCAATCTGGCGGCGGCCGAGGGACATCCCGCGTCGGTGATGGACATGAGCTTTGCCGACCAGGCGCTTTCGGTCGAGTACATGGTGAAGCATTTCAAGACGCTGGAGAAAACGGTCTACCGCGTTCCCGACGAACTCGACAAGCGCGTGGCCAAGTTGAAGCTGGAGTCGATGGGAATCAAGATCGACCGTCTGACTCCGGAGCAGGAAGAGTATTTGGCAGGGTGGTCGGAAGGAACTTAGGGCAGTAGTCAGTGGTCAGTTTTTCGGCGGGGCGGCGAGAGTCGCCCCGTTTTATTTTCGTGTGTTATGACCGGCGCCCCGCAGTGAAAGCAGCACGCGTCCTTACTGGCGCAAGAAGCCGTGGCTTACGCCGCTGGAATCAATATAGTTGCCTGTGATTTGTCCGGTCGAGTTAATGTAAGCGGCCACGGTGCCCTGGTCGGCGCCAGTACCCGCGCCTGGGACGCTGAACTCGATGAAGGCGCCAGTGGGAGTTCGCACATAGCCGTGAAACACCGAGTTCGTATCGTAATAGTCGCCCACGATCGTTCCACCTGGAGTGATGTTATTCGCTGAGGTGCCGATGGAGTTTGGAGCGTCAAAGGTGGTAATCGCGCCGTTCAGGCTCACGAAGCCATGAATACTGGTCGAGTCGATGTAGGTACCGGCAACCGTCTCATTGGAGCTTAGTCCGGCGATCAGAGTGTCCACGCTGCCCGATGGAGTGATGGTTGTAAGAACGCCAGCGGGAGTACGCAAGAAGACCTGATACACATTGCTGGTATCGCTGGAGTCTCCGGCGACGGCTCCGGCATCGGTGAGTCCGCACAGACCAGCGGGAAAAGTGCCCAGGCCAGGACCTGTGCCGGCCCCGGGAGCGTCGAAGCTAGTGAACCTTCCGCCGGGAGAACGCACGTAGCCGTGCGTTGTGCCGTTTGAATCGGTATACGATCCCGCGATTTCCCCCTTCGTATTAATGTCGGAGGCCCCAGTGCCTTGGCCAGAAGCTGTGCCGGCTCCCGGAGCATCGATCGTCTTGAATGTGCCGCTGGGCGAGCGCAGGAAGCCGTGGGCCACACCGCTTGAGTCCATATAGGTCCCGACAATTACCAGCGCCGAGTTAATGCCACCGGGGAACGTGCTCTGGCCGGGACCGGCTCCGGGAGCGTCGAAGGCTGTGATTACGCCGGCAGCGGAGCGCAGGAAGCCGTGGTACACATTGCTGGAGTCAATGTACTCCCCCAGGATCGAGCCGTCGGCGACGATGCCAAAGGGGATCGTACCCTGGCCAGAGCCTGTGCCGGCTCCTGAAACATTGAACTTAATGATAGTGTGCGATGCAGGTACTCGCTGAGCGTGGGCCGGAAACGAAGAGGCCGCAATCACAAACGCGAGCGTCGCCAACATGGAAAGCGAAAGAAAACGGGAACGCGTCATGGGTAAATCCCTCCCATGGTAAGTGGTTGATGTTCTTGCCGTCGTCAGGACGTGCGGATTATAAGACTTGAGAGGCAATTCTGGCGCAAGAATATTTTTCAGAGCGTTCCCCCGTGTGCAAGAACTTGCCGGTTACCCCATCCTTCGCGCTCTTGCGCAGGGTGGGATTCCACGGTCGTGTGTCGCTTGGGGTTGCCTCGACGGCTCCCGCTGCCTAGAGAACTCCCTGAGACGGTTGAGGCACGAGCAGCAGCGTAGGGATCCCTTCGGCTTCGCTCAGGGCAGGCTCTTCGGCTTCGCATGCGGATTCATAAGGCGAATCCGGATGCTTCGCTCAGGATGACAGTGCGTCTGGGCCTGCCTTAGCGGCTGAAGCCGGGTTCCTCATTTGCGTGCTTTACGCGGCGCTGAAGCGCCGCTCTTCCACGGTACTGCAGGCTCCGTACTTGCCCTTGCAAAATCAGGATCAAGGTCAAAGGCAGCGGACGAGGGCGTCCGCTCTACACGAACGGCTTGTGCGGCACGAGTGAACTCATGCCCTTCCCGAGCATGCCTGCCGCGGCCTGTCTCTCGGTATATATGTTGTATCTACTTTGGTATATACTACGTATCACAGGAGACGAAAGGGGGCACATGCCGACAGCGCAGATTGTGAAGTGGGGGAACAGCCTGGCGGTGCGGATTCCGAAACCAGTGGCGGAAGAGGCGGGGGTGCGGGAGGGTGATCCCATCGTGATCGAAGCGGCGGCGGGAGAGATCAGCCTGCGCCGGAAGCAAAGAACTCCTACGCTGAAAGAACTGGTGGCGCAGATCACGCCGGAGAACCGCTATGAGGCGACGCCGGCTGGGGCGGAACGCGGAAAAGAGAGCGTGGAGTGGTGACGCGGCGCGTGTCACCTTCGGTCACGCCTTATGTGCCCCAGGCGGGCGATGTCGTTTGGCTCGATTTCGATCCGCAGGCGGGGCGGGAGCAGGCCAAACGGCGTCCGGCGCTGGTGGTGACGGAGCAGAGCTACAACCGGGCCAGCGGACTGGTCATCGTGTGTCCGCTGACCAGTCGGCGAAAGCCCTATCCATTTGCGTTGCCCGCGACCATCGATAAGGTTGAGGGCGCGGTGCTGGTGGATCACATTAAGAGCATGGATTGGGCGGCGCGCAAGGCGGCGTTTCACTCCAAGGCCGATCCTGCACTGTTAACTAAGGCGCGGGCTTACCTGGGGGTTCTGCTGGGGATTCGGTAGTTTGGGAAATGCGCCAGGTCCCTCTATTGCGGCGTCGCTGGCGCTGCGGCTTCGATGTCGTGTTCAGGGCGTGGCAACCAGCGACGAGAATCAGTAGTGACGTAGGGATCTTTCGACTGCGCATGCCGATTCGCTTCGCTCGTCGGCATGCTCCGCTCAAGACGACAGCGGCGGCTGGATTGCCGCGGGTGCGGCCGGCGCGACAGCGGATGGCTCCAGAGCGCCGCCGCAGTAGGGGCAGAACTTGTCGCCCAGGTCTACCGCGCGTTGGCAGTGTGGGCAGACTGGCTGAAGGCGGTTGCGGCAGCGGGGACAGAAGCTGAAACCCGGTGCGACTTCGGCAGCGCATTGCGGACAGTGGGCGGTGCGCGGTTTGCGCAAGATGAAATAGAGGACGATGCCCAACCCGTTGGGGACGAACATTGCAAGCAGCGTCCACCACAGGCGGCTCATGCCGCGCCGGCCCGCGTCCCGGTTGATGTAGCCGATCAGAATGACGTAGCAGGCGAGCAGCGTTCCCGCGATGGCCCCGAGCAGGCACCGCACTGCAAACGGAGGGGCTTTGGGATCCCTGCCTATGAAGACCACAAACAGCACGGGAATCGCCACGAATACCAGGGCGGCCAAGGCGTAGGCCCACGGCGAAAGAATGCGGAGCTCGTCTTTGAATCGCGAGGAAGTTTGACTGCTCGTTGTCATATTAGTCTCCTGACTCTGTACTTCGTTCCAGCAAGAATCTTGTTCCTGCTGCGATTAATGCTCGTTCGATTAATGCTCGTTCGATTAGCCCTGGTAAGAACCGGTGTGATCCGGCAGGTGCGTATCCTTGGCCAGCAGCAGTATTGCCGCCACCAAAGCTGGCATCACGCAGAAGACCAGGAAAGCTACTTGCCACACCGATGAAGGCAACTGCGCCCGCGCGCCTAACCATTCAAAGCCTCGCCACAGAGCGACTGTGCTGAGTAGCGCGCATAGGGTCACGGCTGTACAACTAACCGAAACCATCCACAGGCGTTCTCGATGGCGCTGCAATTCCAGGGCGCGGCGGCGTACCCTCATCTGCGTCGTTGAGACGAGGCTGCGCTCGGCGGCGATCGGGATCGAGCGCAACCCGCGAATCGTCTCGGCGGCGTTCTCGGCGAAGGCGCGGCATGAGGCACAGGTTTCGAGGTGCGCGGCCAACCACGCATTCGACGACGGTTGATCCTGACGCCGATCGGCCGCGGAAAGCGCTTCGGGACCGGATAATGCAATCAGTTGCCGTGCCCGTTCATGCGCGTCGTTGTTCGGAGTAGTCTTCACAGCTGGGCTCCTTTTAGCCACGGTTCAAGCGCGCTCAGACCGCGGTAGATTCTGGATTTCACAGTTCCCAAGGGCACGCGCGCCAGGGTCGCGATCTCTTCGAGAGACATGCCTTCCTGAAATCGAAGCATGAGCGCTTCACGGTATTCCGCGGGAAGATGTTGCATGCCGGCCGCGATGTGCTCGCCTTGCTCGCGCTGCAGAGTCAGATCGAAAGCCGAGGGCCGTCCGGTCGCCGGCAGATCGAAGGGTGCGGCATCGTTATTGTCATTGTCTTTGCCATTCATCAAACCGTCGAGGCTGGCGGGCTGTTTGCGGCGCATGTAATCGATGGCGAGGTTGCGCGCAACTGAGAACAGCCAGGTGCTGAATGCGTATTTGTCGTTGAACTGGTGGCCGCGTTCGAGCACGCGGATCCACGTTTCCTGGAAGAGGTCTTCGGCCAATTCGCGGCGTCCGGTCAAGTACACGAGGTAGCGAAGAAGGCGATGCTGGTATTGCTCGATGAGCCGGTCGAGCAAGTCGGGATCTCGACGTCGAAGTCCACGAGCGATCTCGGTGCTCTCTTGCGTCATCGAGCTCTCGAAATAGAAGGCAGTCGCGTTCATACTAGCTATTAATACGGGGGTGGGGGGAGAAAAGACGCATGCGGTCGGGAAGAAGGCCGCAACCGCCGTAAGCCATTGAAACGAAATGGGCCCTGGGCTGGTATCATCCCCAGGATGGCGCGGCGCGGGAAATTTATTACGTTCGAAGGATTGGACGGAACCGGCAAGAGCACGCAGTTGCGCAAGGCCGCGGCCGTGCTGCGCGCGGCTGGCCACAAGGTGGTGGAAACGCGGGAGCCGGGGGGAACGGCTACGGGCGAGAAGATCCGGCGGGTTTTGCTGGACTCATCGACCGAGGGTCTGTCGCCGTTGGCGGAAATGGCTTTGATGTTCGCTTCGCGGGCGCAGCACATTGCGGAGGTGATCCAGCCGGCGCTGGATCACGGGCAGATTGTGCTTTGCGATCGCTTCACCGATTCCACGGAAGCGTACCAGGGAAGCGGGCGGAAGCTGGGCAGCGAGGTGGTGATTGAGCTTCATCGTCTGCTTTGTGGAGATTTGCAGCCCGATTTGACGATCCTGCTGGACTCGGACCCGGCGATGAGCGTGGGGCGGGCGCGGCGGCGAAACCGGCGGGCGTCGCACGGGGCGAATAATATTTCGAACAAGGGTACGGGGAGACATCCCGACGAAAACCGCTTCGAGCAGCAGAGCCGCGGGTTCTTTACTCGCGTGCGGGAAGGCTACGTCGCAATTGCCGCGCGAGAGCCGTCGCGCGTTGTGGCGGTGGATGCCAGCGGGACACCGGGGCAGACGCATCGGCGGATTATGGAGATTATCGGGCCAAGGCTGAGGCTGGCGGCGAGGAACAGATGATTCTCCTATATCTGGTTACTTGTCATTTCTTAGCATTTGACATGTTTCA
>Ga0302325_10007764_pt1 | contig 23700 bp, 25 predicted proteins | sample Palsa_T0_2_FD_201948 | JGI IMG/M metagenome (GOLD analysis project Ga0302325, IMG submission 201948) | Peat permafrost microbial communities from Stordalen Mire near Abisko, Sweden - Palsa_T0_2 | ecosystem: Environmental > Terrestrial > Soil > Palsa > Peat permafrost | place: Sweden: Abisko... | reverse complement strand
ACTTTTGTACAGGGCGTAATAATTCCAAAACATTTTCTGGAATATTCTGTTTTAATAGGGGGTTCAGCCAATAGCACTCTTGGATTTCGCTCATCTACTACCTCTTACGGTAAAGTAGAACTTTCATGTCTTGGAATTATTACCCCTGATACGAAGTACTTGCGTTCTGACTCCTGCGGCGGCATGGAATACGACGAGACAATTTGTTTCGCCAATCCAAATCTGCATTGAAATCGAAGTTCAGCCTCGGTCTTCTCTGTGGCTTCACAGTCAACCATACAACTGGCATCAATTTTAGCTCAATCTGGCAGTCGAACACGACCTGCCGATACCTGCTGTACCCCGCAATCTTTCCTACATGCTCGCTCGACGCTCAGAGCATGCATCAATTGAAGGAACGCCCTTCAGCACTGACTTCTCCTCGGACGCGCACTCGCACTCGTCCTGTCGTAAGACGAAAATCCAACTCAAAACTTTCCCCTCCCTGCACAGTTCCCTCACGGAAGATGGCGGTGAAGAGGTGTGTGCTTCAAAACGCCTCAAGCAACGGCGACAGGGCCTCCACCCAACCAGGCCTCTTGTTTCGTCTCGCATAAATTCTGACGCTCATCACGCTTTCCCAAAAGCATGCAAAGCATCCCAGCCCCAAGCTTTCCCTTAGCTTGACTCAGTAAAGGGCATTTCTTGCCAGCTCCATGAGTCCAAACACACGCCAAACCGTGCTCCTAGCCTCCTTCATAGGCCCCGCGGCGAGCGAACCAGCCGTCCCCTGGCCCTTGCTCAACACCAAATGGCCAAAGTGCGAAAGCAAGGCATGCTAACAGTAATCATTCTGCTTGGCTTTTTTACGCGAGCCTGCTGGTTGCAGCCAATCACCAGATTTTGCACGCTGCAAGCCTGAAGGATCTGAAGCGCCACATCGAGCAGGGCAGAGACGGTTGGGCTGCAGGCATGGTGGGGCATGGTGGGCATGTCTGAGACATCTGTCGAGCTCCCCCTGCAAACTGCTATTTTTTCCTGCGAACGCCACGCCACAGCAGAACGTTTGTCTTGGACTTTCCTGATATCTGAGACCAAGATGGCGATCGACATATGGCCAACAACACTATTGCACGCAGTGCTGCGCCACAGGTACAGAGTTTTCTCCCACTCTCAGGTACGATTGGGGGTCACTGGCTCTAGCAAGTTGGCATCAGCCACCATGACTACAAAGTAACAGCTTTTCCAAGACCAGGTTTTCCGCATGCGGCTCCCAAGCTCTCCGACTTTTTGCATCGACAGCTTTGTGTGATGAAGCTGGAGCAAAATGTCCGGGGGCAGATTTCCTCTGGTAGGCTGTACCCCTCAATAGCTCTATCTCCATCCCAAAGGGTCAAACCCATTCGACAGATGGCCTTTCAACAGCTGCACCTCCACTTTCCCCACGAGACACGCCGTCCTCACTGGCTCGCTTACCGAACCACAGAGAACGTAATGACGACATCGTGCTCGTCGGTACTGTTACCAAAAGCAATGCAAGAATGATGCCATTCTTCCAAATCCCATCACCCGACCACATTTCCATCAACAGCTTCATAATATCTCTCGTTCGTCGACATACTACGAGATAAAAGTATCGCGAGATCGCGCGATCGCCTAGATCATGTACAGTAGGATATGTCAATCAGGGTCCAAACCCTCGCGATCCCCCCTTTCTCTAACCATCTTTGCACCACACCATGGCGCAAATGCAATCAGAACAGCGAAGATCCTTCCCCCGAAGCGGGAAGAACGGAAACCGGATGAGGGGTGGTCGCGTTGCATCGTTCTGCTGCATCTCTGGGCAGTGGTGGGCAGTCTGGGCCTTCGGACGACTGCTGAGAGTGGCTCACTATTTTAGGTGCAGATGCTGGATGTTTGGTTGCGGGGCAAGCGGTTGGCCTACGGCGCTGCGGCCTTGGCTGGCAACGCGCCGGTCACGGCTTCAGCGGACTTGTGGAGATGCCGAACGGTGAGAAGTTACCGCGTATTGCTCCACATCGGTCTTCCGAAGGTTATTAATTGAAAGCAGAAGCCGACGGCGGCCAACTCTCCCAAGTCCTGCAACTCCTGCCTACCTCTACCTCTTCATGAGGGTGTCAGCAAACGCAACAACGTGTCACGCCACATGGACAGACTCAAAACAGCAATGCGGCAAAAATACAACGTCTATCAGCTTTGTCAAAAACCGTCAACGCCACTATCGCACCAGGCGCGTGGCTCAAAATAGCTCTGCTGGCAAAAAATTTCACCCTCATCTCTTTTGTGTCTCTCTCAAATTCTCGCTCTCAAACACTCCGTCCATTGCGGTTCTTGCAGTTCTCATTATTAATAAACATCCCATCCTGAGTTGGTGCGAGCTTCAACTCAATCTAGACGTCCCGTCGGTTAGCAAGCGAAAAGCTTCGGCCAGCTCCGACATGGTTCATCAGCACGGTCCAGAAGCACTGGCTATCAGTACCATCAGTGGAGCCCCTCCCCCTCAAGCACTCCATAACGGCTCGCGCATTGCGCGCTTAAGAGCCCACGAATCATCAGACTGCAAGGCACTGTTGCGTATCGAAGCCGCAGGCAGTGAACATGCTGCATCAACTCTCGATTGTGGCAGATTCGTAATAAAAATGCCATGTCAGACCATCATATGGTGATTGCCTATTTGGGAAGTAATAGGGGGGACTGAAGATAAGAGAAGACCCTGCAGTATGCACGAGATTGCGGATGCCTGTTCAAGGATCTTGGCGGTGCTGCAAAACGGTCTTGTCTCGGCGTTCACTCTATGCTTCTTTTGACATGGCAATGGATAAATAGATTGCGAGGCTGGCTGGTTAGGGAAGTCCCTGCAGATGCCCAACCCTCTCTCTTTCTGTATGTCTTGATTGATTCGGTAGCCGCAACCGATGTGTTGCTGTAGAAATTGGTGTCATGTCAATATGTGTCATACGATGTCTAGAAGAAAGAGGGAAGCAGACTTTGATTGCGTGATTACACGTGCGGAGAAGTACTTTCTTGTCAATGCAAGTGCTATGTGCAAGGACGTGCGCAGATGGTTGGCAAGGACTTGATGTCACTGAGAAGTACCGAATGCCGCTGGTGCTGCTCAAAATAACTCCCCATCGCGAAGTATCAGATAAGTATCGAACAACAGAGGCCAGATCTGAGGCATCGAGATTTCTCAAATCTTTTCCTCGATTTCATACAGAAGATCAACAAGAATGAGAGACGATCAATTGCAAATCGAGCTCATCACAGAAGTATGGATGCGCACAGTGAAGAGATCATCGCATGTTCTTTCAAGCCTTGCACAGCCTTGGGGGTACAAATAAACTTTTCCCTTCGTCGGGGAACTTCCCACCTCCTCGTGAAGCCAGGCAAAGTCACGATACTTTGCCCCTCCTTTACCCCCCCAACTCACCCCAACGCTTTCCAATCCGTTGTTTATTACGTAGATCTTGAATCATAAATGAGGGGTGCAGCTCACACAGCATATGCGCATCGTGGTCTCAGGCAAAGATGAGTGCATGCCCATGCATCGAGATCGAGTTCTTGCGAGTGGAGACGACCTCCGAGGAGAAAGTATGCATTTCCTACGCCGCATATATTTTTAATCTATTTTTTCAACCTTCTAGCCACATTGTTCAACTCTGCCTTCAGAAAGCAACCAACGATCCGATCCGTGAAGCGGAAGAGGGACATTTCCCGTGGCCCGGTTAAATGTGATGGTGTGGGAGGGTTATTTCCCCGAGACACTCAACACGAAGGGGAATTTCCATATCGGGAAATCACAACAACCATCAATAACTTCACTTCTTCCTCTTCCAAGTACCTCCAGTTTCTTATCTCTCTCGCGCCTCAATCCCACGATATCCCCATCTCAATCTCTTCACCGCTCCCTCTCTCTCCTTCCCTCTTCCGAAGTCGCAACACTTTTACCTCTCGCTGCCATTTCACTCGCTGAAACTCTTCGCCACACATCAACACTACTTTGCGCGCTCGCTGTCGTCTCCACTCCCCCCAATACTTCTCCAGTGCTCCACCCCGATACACATAGACCCACAAATATAGATCCGTTCACAACACACACGAAAATCGAAATGAATAATTGAAGTGAAGATTTTCACCTTTTTCATCCACACACACAAAGCTATACGAAGGGGTACTGTACCCTCCCCGAAGATCCCCAAAGACCTAGACCACCACCACCCAACCGAACCGAAACGAAACCCTGATGGCATAGGAACCGGATTCCTGATCCGGATCTAGACAGGACCCTTTCTCCGCTCCCTTTCCCTTTCCCGGCCGTAGAGGAGCAAGCAGCGGCAACTAAATTAGGTCCTCCACCTTCCCCGTCAAAATATCAAGATGAACCCTTTCGCGATGTGATGCTCCGAGAGCGAAGTGGAAGTCGAGTGTGGATCTTTGAAGTTTGTGTTGTGTTTGTTGGAGCGCCACACCGGTGATCCACCTCGCCACAGACACTGTATCAAAGCAGAATTTCTTGCATACGACTTACGCGAGAAGGGAGGGGAGGGAAGTGGAGTCTTGGGGTTACGAGGTACATACTCCTCTCCATTCAATTCATTTACTGCGGAGAGGGAGAGGAAACCCTACCCCGCGGCTGTGAAATCCGAGATGGAGGCGTGAGGTGGAGGTGGAGGTGAGGTGGAGGCGGCCGACGACAGAGTCAAGTTGCAGATGGCAACGAAGTCCAGATCTTCTACACCAGCTACCTCACTAGCATAACTGCAAGCCTGCATACGCACGAACGCATGCCAAGACGTAGGAAGAAATGGAAGGTGGAGATCACTTGCGTATGGTAGAAGCGTTCTGCAGAGCTCGGCATGTTCTATAGTGAGGTGGAGATGGCCGCATGTAACGCAACGCGCTCGATTCGAAGATATACTTCGTATCTCACTTGGTTAATTTAATTAGAGTTTGGTGGGCTCGGCTGGGCTGGGGAGGCGGATGGTTGGTTGAGAGGTTGGGATTGGGTTGGTAGGGTAAGACGGTTTCCATCGGCGCTTCGAACGCCTTCGTTCAGTAGCTAGGAGGTGGAGGTACAAAGGCAGATAAGGAAGAGAGAAAGATCTAGAATTAGCATGGAGCTGTACTGTACTGTAAACAAGCGCGAGGTGTACACCTCTCATCCTGAAGAGTGATACCGCATCTGGAATCCCGCACCGGGCAGCAGCTGGAGGGAAAGAGGAGGGGTTGGCGGGGGTGGAGGGACCCCTGTGGGGAATCACATGTCAGACAGGGGTGTGCATGCTGAGACATCGCCTTCCCCAACATTTTTGCGTGCGTGCGTACGTGCGTGCGTGCAGATTGATTGCAGAGTGGTCGAGGTGGAGGTGGTGGAGCAATGAAACTGCAAGAGGGAAGGATTGGGATTGGGATTGGGATTGGGATTGAGGATTATTCAGCGGTGGTGCACTAAGAGGAGAGGAGATTGAGATTGAATGAGGAGGGAGGAGTGGATGGATGATTGATGGATATTGGGGGAAAGGGAAGGGAAGGGAAGAGTGGGATGGGAGAATGAAATAGGGATTGATCTGTGATTCTGTGGAGAGTGGAGAGTTAGGAGGGGAGAAAGGGTTGAGAGTGAGTGGAGAGTATGCACAGCATCGAGGTCGATTCGAGATCGTAAGTAGCATTAGATTTCAACGCTGGAGGTGGAGGTGGAGGTTCATCAATAGGTCTGTGGACTTAAGGGTTTGGGTAGGCGAAAGATGAGATGTAGAAGTACGGAAGGTGCTAGAACGTGATGCGGTATGCTTGGATTGGATACGAAGTAAGGCTGTGAAGGGAGGAGGGGCGGAAGGGTTGCGCCATGCAAGACAGCCGTTCCGGAGAAGCTGTATGGTGGTGGTGGTGGTGGTGGTGGTGGTAGGGGAGAGGGGGTTTCATTGTCTAGAGAACTTACCTACAGTACCTGTAAAAGAGGGGTGAACTGAACCTGCAGAGGGAGCTGAGCTGAGCTTACCCCGCGATTTTTGATTGCGTGTCTGTTTAGGGGTGGGTAGTTTGAAGCGAGGAGGGAAAGGGGTTGCGGGTGGGGAGTTGGATTTTACCGGTCTCCGCTTCAGTTCGAGATGCGTTTTCAGCTGCTGGAGTACGAATTTGAAGAGATAGAGAAAGGCGAAAGATGGAGAGAGATGGAGAGAGGGAACACAGTGTTGAAATGATGTCGTGTTTGCCGTTGCCTAGGTGCAAAAGGGGGGTTGCGCAGCACAGCACAGCCTGAACTGAATTGACCCCGCGATTTCGCCACAGCTCGGCAAACAAAGGGGGGTTGAAGCGAGGTCTGGCGCTTTGATACATCAACACTTTTCTGGAATATAGTAGGAATGTGAAGGAATACAGCATATGCGAAACGTGCATGCGTGAAGTGCGAGATCAGATGAGGTGATGTGGATGTGCAGACTCGTGCGCCAGCTGGGAACGTGTAAGTGGAGCAGAGGGTAGGAAAGCGTGCTGTAAATGCGGTGAAACGAGGAGACGGAGAAATTGGAGATGGGGGAGGAATGTTGTGTGATGTGAGGTTTGTGCGAGTTGTGATGTGTTACGGATGAAGTGTGGATTGTGCGACAGAGCTCGGCTTTAGAAAGGAAGAGAGGGTTTGTATTACTGTGGTTCGGGTTCTCGCGGCTTGGGAAGGGTGGATGGTTGGAGATTAGTTTAAGGGAGTTGGCTTTTTGAATAGTTGGTGATGGGGAGCTTATTGAGGGCAGCTGCAAGAAGGGTAAGAGTATATCGCTTACAGGATCCAGGGTTAGCAAAGGACGGCGAAATGAAGTTGTGTGGATGTGCCATCTTCAGAGTAAAAAGTCAAGCACGTATTGAAACATCTCTATTACGAGTACCATTACTAGAATACTACAGAAAACCCGAGATCTACAGACCAGCAAGAAGTATTCAAGCCACGGACGAGAAACTGCCCACCATTTAGAAGACCGTCTAGAATCCTCCTTGATTCGCATCAGTGAATGCAATGCTTATAATGAGGACCCTCAGATCAACAATGGCACTTCAGAGCCGCCCATTCTACCACAAGCCATTAACGCCTCACCCATCCATCACCAAGAAGATCGTAAACAAGATTCACTATTCTTCACATGTCATCTCTGCCCCAATTTCCAATTACGTCCCTCTTCCCTTGAAAATGCTGGGTTATCCAGCCCTTGAATTCCCGGCCCAAATATGAGATAAGCTCCCCCACATGCACGTCCCAATTATCGTTGCCGATACATATACTCTCCACTAGACCCCTATTTCTTGTTGACGCCAAGTTCGCCAATAAGATTGGGATCTAGGCGGCGTGGTGACAGCGGGAAGCGAGCGCTTCGAGGCTGAAAGCTAGTTCGGCAGAGCTCCTCAGACCAGGATCCGAATTGGATCGAGGTAATATTGCTTGCCGTTGATTCATCAATGGCGTTCTTCGTGCTTTCCCGATTCGGAGAAGTATATCTGTGAAATAATAAAATAATTTCAAGATTGGTTCAAGTAGGCCATCGTGTTCAGCGCTTTGGTGCTTCAAGAGAGAAAGAGCGGCTCGAACAGACAATCTCCCTTTCTCGGTCTTCTCCCCCGTAGCTTCATATTCAGATTAGCAACTCACGTCCGCGATCATTATCATCTCATAGGTGAAGCAACAAGCCTTTCTCCGAAATATATCTAGTTTCAACAAGCTTCTACAAAATTCGCTCGAATCCCTCAAATTCTTCCCATCCCAACCTCGGACCATGGTGAAAGTAGACTTAATGGTGTTAGGACGCAGTTGAATGGTGTATCAACAGTTCGAGGAGGATCATTGGCTAGGAGGTAAGGGAATGACCAAAGCCAGCGATTTTCATGCGAGACATCATCACGAAATTGAGTTCACAGAGAAATACGGAAAATTGATGTGATGGACAACAAAAATTGACCACTAACGACCGTCCCCTTCAAAATACAAACACAAATTCGATGTACCAGAACGGGCACATACATCGAAACCGACGTGCAAAAAAACTCGAAGCAACTTCGAATAAGTGTGAGGCTGCTTGACTTTAGGTTTAACAATTCCATCGACCAGACTAACTGCACACATTGAGCCGATCTGGCACGGAAGCTTGAGGTGGCACTCAGCTTAAGAAGCTTGGTGATAAAATATGAAGTAGAATGATTGGTACACAATGGTAATTTCAATTTGATATTCCATTGTACAAGTTGAATTTTAGACATTGATGAGGCACATGAGAATGGCGAGAAAATGTTGAGCTCGCCAATAGCGAGCCCTGCCTCATTTTAACATCTCCTTATACCAGAACGACTTTGTAATCTTACATTAATGATGGGCAAAAAAGATTGAGTTTCAGTACGACAATTCGCTTTCAAAACCCTGCCGCAAAAATGCGTACAGTCACAATCACTGTCATGGCGGCGGGGTCAGCTTCGCTAGTGGGAGGAACAGCATCAACCAGAATTAATCGCATGGTGGCAGTAAGCAAGGAACTTCTCTCCTTCCTTCCTTTTATTATTTCCCCTACTCCTTCCATCTATTACAACTTCCCCTCTCTCCTTCTTTCCTTTCCTCTCGACTTAAAGGGTAACTATTCAGCTTCGTCTCGCTCCCGTTTTCTTTTCTCTTTATCCTTCATAACCACACTGCCAATACCACCACCACCATCACCGCAATTACAATAGGTCTTACCGACCATTGCTTTACTCTTTCAGGGTGGGCCATGACCGTTGCAAGCCTCAGGCTTGTACTGTCAAGACCTTTTTGGTCTTTAATTGTTTTCTGATTATTCGAGGGATAAAGAGATACTTCGGGTATTATTTCCTAAAACTTTTGATTGCTGTTACTGACCCTTCACTTTTATAGTTTCGCAATCCAAACAGAAGTAGGACTTCCATCGAGATACCTTGAGAAATCTCATTGTACCGAAACGACCCAAATATTTATGCAGTTTACAACAAACTTCGAAGTTGATAACTCACTTTTGGAGATGTGGACTGAGTGTGAGCTCGAAAAGGACAGGCGAATTCTCTGTGTACCCAGTGGACATCGAACAATGACTCGGTGTGCAACAAACCCAGCAGTCAGGGGACAATGTTTTGATCCTATTCTTATTGTTCTTGTTGCTCAGCCCGGCTGTCATGATGTGTCGGACGTGAATAGCATGAGTGCCCAGGCTTGGAGACTTTAGACCAATGCAGTGGAGATTAGAAAAGCGAACATTCAAACTTGAGAATATATATAATGAGAAATAAACGGTCCCAAACTTTTAGAACGGAAGCGGAAACTTCTCCTTCGAAGGACGTAATTCCGACATAGCAGATAGTCAGTCCGTGATGTCTTTGACTGTAGAGGAGGTGCAGAAAGTGATATTTTGTTCAAGTACGAACACCAATGACGGTCATGGACTTGACCTCGTTTTACCACAACAGCATCAATGGTAAGTAACCCCTCTTCTCCTGCATAACGGATGCATGGAGACACATGTAAACAGTGAATAGGGGCAGCTTGCAGCTCGCTTATTGCGTGATTGTGAAGCAGGGTCCTAGCGCTCGCTTCCCCTTTCCTTCGGGACTCCCTTCACATGCCGGATAGAGTCATTCATGTACACAAAAGTTGTGCTCGATCACGAGTGGAATGATTTATCATCATTGGTATTACCCCGATTCGTCACAATCGGAGTGACAAGCTCAGTTTGCCTGAACCAGCCGTCTTCGTTCTGGAAGCTGGGAGATCGTGGAAGTGGCATGATAATATCTGCTTGGCTCTGGGCGAAACGCCGACACGCGGCCCCGGAATACAGCGGCCAGTGTGAATACTCCGATATTATTACGGGATCTGCAGGGTCTAGAGGCATCGGTCCTCACCATTGGTTGGGACATGAATTCGAAGTGGCGTGAAATTAACCTCCAGAACAACATACGATATTTTAACCCACGGCAAAGACAAGAATCACACCACAACGTCCAACAGCAGCATATCTGGCTGCCAATTTATGAAAACCTCGGGAGAATGACTATGCTGCGCCCCTTCGAGATCAAGAATTCTCGTGCCCTAGTCCTAGAGTGGGTTCTGGTACTGAATATAAGGACTGGTCGTGCGACGCCATGTTTATCACAATAACAACTAATAACAAGTTACAAGGCTTCTGAAATCTACACCGTCAGAAACACTTAATCACTATTGAATTGCTACTTACGACCTTGTTCGTAACACCAAGACTATTATCTACACTTTACACTCAAACCCAAACTACAACCGAGCCAGAAAAAACATTTGAAATCAATGAGAGGATACTTCGGAATTATGGCCGAGAACTCCTGCGAGCTCAACGGCAACGGGGAGAAAGTCAAGGTCGAAAATGCAGCCAAACATACATTATGGCAGCCACACAATGACGGCAATTCGAGGCCGGAGCCATTGTGGCACTTACGGGTCAGCGTTCTGAGAGACCAGGAAGGGCGGGGTGATGCCCTGAGTCGCAGATTTGTAGGTTTCTTAATCGTCCAACAGCATTGGGTTGAATCGTTTCTTACAAGATAAATAGGCTTTCAAGTCAATGCATCATCTTACACACGCAGCCAACCAACTAGAGTCTGCGTTCAGTGACAACTTCGAGCTTCGCAAGTGTGGCGTGGAAACCCCTGATGCCCAAGGTGGGCGAGTCAATGATGGAAGAAGTGAGAATATCACCATTGAGTACGACACAGAGACAGCCCAGGAGGGGTGGTCAGAGTTCTTGAAAAGACTGAGCGATTTGGAGGACGAATGGGAGCGCGAGGGGCAGCATGAGGGCCTCAGCGTGCTTTGAGAGGGCTGAGGGGTAGTGAAGGTCACACACCGCTGAGGATGGAAAGCGTTATGGCGTTGATGGCAGCGACAATTGTCTTGCTTTAAAGAGTACTATAATTGGGGGGTTCAAACGAAAGACACCCAGTTCGGGAACAATTTGCGTGCTAGACCACAGTTGGATAAATTCGGTGGGGAAAGGTATTGCGTAGGGTAAGAGAGGTATGAAGGTTGGGATCATTTTAAAGGCGTTCTGGGACCGGACTTTACAACAGACGTGCTCAATCAAAGAAATCCGAGTTATAGCTCAATTATCCACTAGTCTGAGACTCGATGCCCTCCAGGAAACTGGCGGAGCTACCCATTCGTGCTCCCAGGTCAAACCTTGCTGTCTTGGGGCCTCCACTGGAGGATAAGTCACACAGGTTTCAAGACGGCTTTGTCAATCCCAAGATAAGCTTTCCCGCCTTGTGAAACGTGTTAAAATAACTTCAAAAACACAATTGTCGTTATGCATAGCCTCGATTTGCCTGATTCTATTGGTGCCGAATTTGCAATTGTTCAGAAACACTCTTGGGGACAAGGAGTGAAGTTTACTGTAGCGAGGCCGCGAAGACAAGCGCCACCAAAAACGTTTCCCTCCCGTCTTCAACACCATCGCTTACAGCGCCATGCATAACAATCGTTAAAACACCACTTTTAAGCGAGCGCTCGAAAAACGCGTCTTGGCCATTTTTTACCTATTTCACGATTATTCAATTCGCCAGCCACGCAACGAAACCTTAATTAAATTATAAGAGCTATTAGAAAATTGGAGTTCCATATATAGCGATTAATTTTAGCTATAACGCTCCTGTTCTAGCGATATAGTTATAAAGTTATTTAGAAAATAGCGGGTTTTGAGCTAATTTTGTATGTGAATTCAATTAAACTCGCCGACTACGCCACGAATTATTATTAAAAATATAAGAGCTCTTAAAAAATAATAATTCCATATATAGCGATTAATTTTAGCTATTGTGCTCCTGTTCCAGAAATATAGTTATAAAGTTATTAAAAGAATAATAAAAACTTGAATTTTAAAATCCCCGCGGCTCCCAGCCCCTCGATTTTCCAGGTCGTCAAGCTCAAAAATCGCCCTTTTCTTAATAACTTTATAACTATACCTCTAAAACAGGAGCGCAATAGCTAAAATTAATCGCTATATGTGGAACTCCAATTTCCTAATAGCTCTTATAATTTAATTAAGGTTTCGTTGCGTGGCCGGCGAATTTAATCAAAATCGCATACAAAATTACACTCAAACGCCCACCTACCGACTATAGGATAAAAACGCAAGTAGAGCATAAATCCTGCAAAGCAATTAGAGGACTATACTTTGCAATTAATTTAAGCTACAGAGCTTCCATTCCAGAGTTGTGGGCGCTGAGTTTTTAATGGGTGGTAAGTCTTGAAATGGGTCAGACGCGTTTTTTGGGGCTCGCTTAAAAGTGGTGTTTTTAACGATTGTTATGCATGGCGCTGTATGCATCGCCAACCGTGCCGCAACCATCACGATCTTCTCATCACAGCTCAGACGGATGGTTCATTTCCATCTGAAGAAGCCGTTGAGCGAGATACCCCGCACAGGTCTGTGGTTCCGATGACAGCTGCCAACGCTGACACGAAACAGAGGTGCATGAACTCCGCACCGGACCGTGGACTGTGAAACTCCCAACCACCCCAAACCTCGTCGCCATTGGCCCATATCGGCCAAATATGGCCCAAAAGCTGCAGAGAATGATTCGAAAATGCGTGTGCACGAATCCTCGTCCGTATGATCACCCACTATGCCTCTATGAGATGCATCAGAGGCCTGCTATAGCAATGCCATAGTAAACTTTCCGACTGTGGATTCGAAGCCGCATCAACAGTAACTTCCACCACAAGGAGGAAGACGAGCCACGATGGCGCACGGCAGGTGGATCCGTCTGGCATCTGATTGCATCTCTGCTTGCTTTTCATCTTAATTGTTTCTGTTCTCCATATTGTTCTCACATGTCCAAGCATCTTCCCTTCTTGCTCTGCAGGCCATAATGCCTCTTCGTGGCCTATACAAACATTTATGAGAGTCAAGCTGCATTCTAGAACTCCATCGCCAGCTGACATCATGCATTTCGATCCCTCGCTGGAAGAGGTTCTTTCTTTGGTTCATGAATTCATTGAAAATTACATCGACCCACTTCTCGAGTCAAGCAATCCAGGGAGCGTTCAACATGCTGTGCTGTTACCAACGGGAGTTCAAGATTTCAGGTCATTGATCACAGCTGCACCAGCCCTTCGTCTGCGAAATGCGGCCCCGGAGCCTCAAGCCAATTGCCAGCAGGCATCTCAACAAATTCAACAAGCTTCACAGCAAGCATCACAACAAATACAGCAGGCTTCGCAACAGGCTTCACAGCAAATTCAACAAGCTTCACAGCAAGCTTCGCAAGCTTCTCAGCAGGCAGCGCAGTCAGCCTCGCAAGCCATCCAGCAATTTTCAAATTCAGCTTCTCAGTCCATCGCCGCGGCCTCGAGAAGCGTATCTAGCGCTATATCATCTGCCAGTTCTGCGATCTCAAGTGCTCAGTCTTCAGCAGAGCAAGCCATATCAAGAGCCAGTCAGTCGATGATGGGCGCTCAGGCGAGTGCACAATCAGCACAAGTACGTAGAACATAGGCCACTCCACATACTTTCTTGACATCACATTTCTAACGCCTTCCTACCATAGTTGGGTGCAAGTTCAGCGATACTTCAAGCAGGAGCTGCAGTAGCAGCAGCAACGGGTACGTAATCTGAGTCTGCCTCACCGCGGTTTCATTTTCGGGCTCAAATCATGTTTTAGGTTCTGCTGCAGCAGCCGGGTCATCATTCCTTGCAGCAGCGGCTAAAGCAACTCAAGGTGCACAAAATTCTGTAGCAGCAATAAGCGTAAGCTCAAGAACTAAGTTCAGAAGCACAATTCTAACGTATACAGGCCGCCGCCGCCTCCCAAGTTTCTCAAGCAAGTCAACAAGTTAGTGCATCACAGACAGCCGCCGTCACGGCAACACAGGCAGCTCTCGCTATCGTTGGCAGTATCATTGCCTCCACCTTGATCACAATCCTCATCTACTTCCTTGTCATCCGGCACAAGAGAAATGCCAGACGGCTATCACGTGAGCATCAATCATCTCCGGAGACAAACTTCTTTTCAGATCCGAAGTTTCCACGATCAGCTCAAAATGCCACAACAGTTGCGGCATCCCAGTCTGCTTATCCTGGAACTAGAAATGGTCCAATGAGTAGATCTCCTATGTCATTCTCAAGCTCCGCGAATGCAGGAGAAGATATGGTAGCTGAAATGAGGGACTCAGTTGTGAAAACAACAGTTGTGCCCTGGAACCCATCGAAACCTCCAAAAGCACCAACACTGAGGGAATGGCTGAAAGTCCAAGATGGCGTCTCACCTTTCGGACCCATCAATCTTCCCACCGATACCGAGGATCGTGCACCCCTAGGTGGTCAGCTGAAGTCGCCTCTTCGCAGCATTGATACAAAAGCACCAAAGACTTCTGGAATGATATCCAAAATCCCACTAGCCACACAGAGGCCTAGTTTCCCTTCGTACATTGGTAACAAAACTACAACAACCACGATACCGAAGAGCCTATCAATAACCCCAAAAAGTCCTAAGCAACCAGATACATTACCACAGCACTCGATACCAGGCCCATCCTATCGTGAAAGCAAAGCATCACTGTGGACAGACGACATCCCTTACCAAACACCATCACCAGCTCTCCATTCATCACCAAAACCAAAGAGACTACGGGGCACCCCTGCACCAGAATCAGTCAACAAAGGCTACGAAATGACAGTCCCATCACCAAAAACAGCTGTGCGCACCACAGCTGAATGGTTAGCAGCAAGAGCAGACGCCAAAGTTCGAGATTCTCAAACCTCTTTCTCGGAGTCCTCTGCATATATCGCAACCGCTAACGTTGGCGTGGGGATCAAGGGTGGGAAGCCGTGGAAGCCTTCAATGGGATTACCGAACAATCCGAAAATAGGTTCGGGAATGGCAAGACTGGGCCAGAAGAGTGTGAGGAGCTCGGAAGTTGATATGCAAGGTTTGAACAAGTTCTTAGCAACAGGAGATAGGGCAAGCCAGATTTCGAAGAGTGATGGGGGTGATGGGGGTGATAGAAGCCAGCGGACGTCCGCGGTAGGGAAGGCGTTATGAATAGAGAGTTATTGAGAGGTGGAAAAGAATGCGAGTTGGGGAGGTGCTGCTACGAACGCTGAGTGAGGTGTGAAAAGATGACAAGAGTAATAAATGCCATCGTAGCATCCTTTTTGCATGTAATCATTCAGATTAAGAAAAATTCTTTTCCAGTCGCCCTCTCATCACCTTCATCCACACAAGTCCAGCAAAACGTCCAACGAATCCAAGCCATACTCGCATGCCACTCCCTCCCCTCCCATATTGCGGAGCTGCCGTCCTTCCAAGACACAGCTCCTAATCAAGAGAGCTATGACACAACCCCGCTCCTTCAAACAAACATCCTGACAATAGCTCAACCCCTTCGAATCTCCCATCCCTAATTTCAGATCACCAACCGAGCTTGCGGGGCTGAACGTCAACCTTGTGCAGATCTAACGCAACCTTAATTTTGGAGGCGAAGGGGAGGCGATCATACAACGAAATAAAGCCACTTCCCGCTGCATGGATTACGATCAGGAGATTGTGCTCTTTTGTCAAGAGATCGAAAGAGCTTTTGACCAGTCAAAGTTTATTTGCGGTTCGCTTGGGTGAGATAGCACAGCGTGGACCGATCGAGGGACGGGATGGTTGTGGTGAGAGTCGGGTTGGAGGAGAGCGGGATGAATTGAGGACTGGTTTCGAAATTAGCAAGAGTGAGATAGGGCTTATAATACGAGCGAGATAATTGGAAGATGTCACTTTAATGAAGGGGGTGGCGATCAGGATTGTGATCTTCGATTCGTCGTCTGAGGTTCGAAGGTGGAAGTTGCAGTGCTTTTGATCGTCTTACGCCAGGCTTGCGAGGTTGTCGACATTTCTGTCCCTAGGCAAACTTCTTCGGACGCTCGGCAATCGGAGGGAGAAACTGCACAATGAGCTTGGTCAATAAGTTGAATCAACAGACTTGCCTAGTTGATCGCTTATTTTCAAGAACTCGCCATCAACTTTGAACCTCCTAATTGGAAATGAACAGTTAAGATAGGAGGCAAGTACCTGCGTATGAACTCAATTCGAGGGGCGCGGAGTAGAGAGGGGAGTAGAGAGGGGAGTAGAGAGGGGGAGTATTTGGGGAACGACCTCGCCCGAAAGACGAAAATCAGCGGACTCAGACAAAGCTCGATCCTGTCTCGTAGCAGCATGGAAACGCGAATCAAGCAGATTCAATTCGATTCGTCTATACAGTTCTTCTACGATGATCTATTCGCTTCAACAAATTCCCCAGCACGAGAGGAGAGAGCGGGGCTCAGGGGTTCGCTTACAGTGTAGCTCCGAGGCTAAGAACAACAACAGAAGTAAAGATCCCATCTTTAAAAGATTAGAGACCATGAGAATAATGATACTGACTCTACCTCGTGAATGATGAACTTGGGAAAAGTTCGTGATTGTCGGAATCACGTCCTGCTCCCACAATGCCTTGGCATCAACCTTCTGCACACAGGTGCACACTCCACAGTTCCGCCTGTCCGACTCGAGAAGAGCAATGTTGCCCAGCGAGAATTCTAAGACGTCACTCAATCATCACCCTTTTCAAGAGCTGTCCATTCATGCCGCTCTCTGGCCTTGTTGAGCCATAACTGGCGATTCAATATAGAACTAGCCGGTCGAACTCCACTTTTCCAACATCTTGATGTGGCTGTGTTTTCGCGAAACAACAGCCCCATCTTCACTCCACGACGGCTTGCAGCGCCAACTCGCGATCGAACGCTCTCGAATTGCTAATTATCCTCGTATACAGGAACTTGCCTTCATGGTTGCGGCCGTAACCGAACGAGACTGGGCGAGAACGATCTGGCTGATATATACCTGCCGTCAGGCTGCTGATCGACAATATGCAATGTATTTTGCTCTCAATCAGGGCTCGAGGTACGGGATACTGCAGCAAGATACTGCAGCTTGTGAATCAAGATCAGATCTCTCTTGAGCTCCCGCGCAGATCAACAGTGCGCCCGGGGCGCTTCTTGATCTTCAATGCTTCATGCAAAGTTGCAAAGCAGCAGAGGTGTGTCTCGGTGATGAAAAGAGACAAGCTTTCTATGCATGCTGCCTCTGAGCCTTGCAACCACAAGCTCGAAGCCTGGTTTCTCAAGGTGGAGCCGACGCAACTAGGCCCACACATTCTACCTCTATTGTACGAGGACTTCCTCTAACTCTCAAACATAAATTTCCTATCATAGCACAGACGAAGTAACTCATCCCGTCTATGCCAGCTTGTTCCCAACATCTTACATGTCCAGTGAAGGTGACAGGGTAAACTTCTCCCCGCATCACTTATCTCGATCTCAAGACCCTTGCAACTCCTTTCCCATCGTGGAAGCTGTTAACGAAGAGAGCTGAGCACAACTTGACTTTAAGCAGGACTTTGACACCAAGTGCTGCAAGAGTTATCACTTCAATCCCATGGCGGTCCTCACCGCTCGCGGAATCTCGTATTTCCGAAATGTCAAAGCAAAGGAGGCTCTCGGTAGCCTTTCCTCATAAGCTTTGCTGCGTAAAAGTGATTTTTGTTTTTGATATTGTCATCACCATTCAAGATCTAATCCAATGTTGAGCCATAAAAAGAAAGCCTTTCGCCGTCATCCGTGTGTGGCTTCCGACGGATGTTACACTTGTTCATCACCAGGCTTTATGCCACGCGGTGCAAGCGCCATGATTCTAGAATTTGGACCCCTAATGACCCCCATCAGCGCGGCTGCGAGGCGCCACACAGAGCTGACGCAGTGGCTTGTGACCCCCACCCACGTAAGTGGCAGCATTGGGAGAGTCTAGACTCTACCTAAGGATTGCACAACACAGGACTTTAAGCCATCGGAAGATGAGCTCGAACACGGCATTCGGTCCCAAACATTGAAACGGAATCCCATTTTCCGGGGACAGGGCTTGCATGAACCCAGCTCTTGGGGTTACTCAGACGTCATTCGGAACCTTCCCAACGGCTTCACTGCATCTTTGATTGACACAAAGAGTGTGCCGCACGCGGTGGCTTCCTGCAAGGCAAGTGTTCGTGGCCTTCCCCTCATGCTCTGGAAAAGCGTTGTGGAAGTCAACCTGCAAGCTCGCAGCTCATGGTTGCGGGGTTCTTGCTCTTGAAAAAGCAAATATTGCGCGGTGAGAGACGCCCTCATGCCACGTTCTCACCTCCTTAAACTCCGAAAAGGGGTAAATTTCTACTTTATAGGAAATGCTAGCTTGGTGCTTTTAGGTCATTCAATCTATTTTTAGTTTTCAGTTGACGAAATGTGCATTCCGCGGAGATGCTTCATATCTCGATCATTATACTTTCAGCTTTCAAAAGACTCTGCTCCTGAATCGTTTTCTTGGAGCGAACAGGGAGGGAGAAGCGAGTCCGGTTCTGGTCCTTACCGTGAGGACAGGGAGAGTTGTGATCGGCAAAGCAGTTTGAAGTCAGCAGCTCGGAGCACGGGGAACTGCGCTGCGAAAGTCGAGCAGTTGGGATTTCATAGCGAGAAAGATTGGCGTGCGAGGAGTTCAAGGGAATGGTTTTAGGTACTTAAGATGTGTATTATTGCAATTCGCTCTCTCTGAAATGGTCCAAAAAGTTTCCAAGGATGTTCTATTGATTGTATTCCGCTTCATCTAAACACATCCGAATCCTGGCCCCTTTGAGATTTCCTCCTATCTGCGGTCATGTCTGATGCTTTCAGAGGGCGTTGTGGTTGTATTGAGCAAGAGACTGAGTTACTCGTACCCTTCCAGAAGAACGTGAAAGGTAGTCTCGGAAATTAGGTACGCAGATATTCTGCCGCAGTCGGAACTCTTGCCTGGCCTTATTGACAGCATTGCCAGTCTCAATATTGGCTAAATACGTGAAATGGGATTGTAAAGAAAGTCAATTTTGAGATGCCAGTAAGTAGGAAGGGCAAAAAATTTAGCCCTTTGGCCTTGGGCAGCCTCGTGTTGGAACCTCCTACTCTATCGCGCCCCGCGAAGTTTTTTTTTTCTTTTTTTGGCGGATTGCCGTCCAAAGAAGCGAAGTATTCGAGAATACTAACCGTCGTGAGCTCCTCAGCGTGTAAAACATGGTGATCTAACCCTTGTCTGAGTCCTGTGTTGAGTCGATGATTGTGGTAGTCTCCGAAAAGGGGCTTCGGTCGCTAAAGGCCGTCGTTGGAAACCGATTTCTCTTGGGCACTCCAGAAGCAACAACGTCGAGGGGATGTATCAACTGCTATGTAAGAGGCCTATGATAATCGCGGAGTTTTAAGAGTTGCTTTGGATGGATTTCGATAATGGAGTTTGGTGACGGCTGCATATCTGCTATGGTGCGGTGAGCAGTTGAAGTTGTGCGAAAAGGGAAAGTAAGGCCCAACCAACCTCTTGTGCCTCTCATATAATATGATAGGTTAGGATTCTTCTCTAAGGAAAGCGCTTATAGTCAAGAAGTGAGTTTGTCGAATATGCGCTGTTTCGAGTGCAATGTTCGAATTCCTGGAATGTTTTGGGATGTTCGTCAGCGCAGAACGTGGAATCTGGGCATCGGCACCCTCAGTGATCTGGAAAGACATAAACAGAGAAGAATGACTCTAATCTAGCGTTGACAGCAGGCATTCAGTTGCAAGTGATAGAATTACTTTGCAGATCTGCAGAATGTGAAAACCCAGTGGAGAAAAGCAAGCTAGAGAAAGGTTCGTTGCATGATCGAGCTACCTCTCTCCCAGAGCAACATAGGCTTCTTGCGAACAGACTGACTGAATCTCTCGGGCTTTCAACTATGCAGATCCGTTCTTCTAGAACAGGTAGAATGTCACGCCATTTCAGCCACGACCTTCCCCTCAGTGCCAGCAAACCGTCCACGAGACCCCTTCCCCCCCAGGGGCTTGGAAGAAGGGTTGCCCGCCAGTCTGCCGTGGAACACCACAACCACGCATCTGCCATGTGCTACTCTGGCAAATCCTTGGTCAACAAAGGTTACAGGCGCACAAATTACTTGCTAGTGACCATGGATATCTGCCCCTGTCAGTCAAACTATGTGTCCACTGCGATGTAACCATGCACCTGCAGGGTCTTCAAAGTACTTGGGGGCGGCTTCTCGTAAAATATGAAGCAGAATCAGAAGCAATATCGATGTTGTACTGACTCCCATGACCGATTGAGTATTTCGATTCTTGTAGTGCAGGTGCTTCATGAGTATCGGGTGCCTGCACAGCATCTTCGATGTCCTCGATCTCGAGGGAAGATCATCCTTCATATTCAGGGAAGACGTCGCGAACGTGCGCTCTCCATGCGTCCGGGTGAATCAGGCGTCTTCGGTTATCCACCATCATCTGCTTATCCTTGTGTCGCTGGTAGACGAGAAATGCCATGTACACAAGTATAGCGAGAGAACAAAGTCCCATCCCCGAAAATATGACTATGAAGAGTGCTGCCTGGCTAACGATTCCTATGTCGTACTGCCTCGGTACGCTCGAATGAGGAGAAGGAGAAGAATTCATGGTCTGGACTGCCGTAAACAGTTAGAACTGTGTAGTTGCACGCAACGACACGCACTTTGGATTCTCAAGTTAGGCTGTCCTTACCGTGGCGTGAACGGGGCGCACGGGAAGGAAGCGATCTTAGGGATTTCGGAGCCGGTTGCAGAGAGAATGTAATACCGTAACTTGAACAATTATGGATCGAGGACTTTCGGACAGGGAGTTGTGATAGGATGCGAAGAGATAATGCGGCATTGAGATAGAGTTGTTGAAGGAACTCTTGCCAGGGTAATTAGAGACTCTTGAGTACCTGCATAATCCACTTCCATATTGTTTAATGTCACTCTTTTGGCAAGCGCGACTGAAGTGTCATGTTGCGGAAAGGGCGACCGATACACAGAAAAAATCAAAACTCATCGCTCACAGTCTATCTCTACAATCTAAGATTCACAAATTCGATTACATCTTTTAATTATCTTTCCACTTTTCGTTAAAGGAAACATCTGAATGCTAGAATTTCACAGAAAGGGAGAGATCGCTCGGTGGACACGTGACGTTTGAGTCCGACCAATTCCCCAATTCCCGGGGCAGCGTGGGCGTCCAACCGAACAACCGGGCAGCAAACGATTGGTTGTTGTAGGACTGAAGCCAGTTACTAAAGTGGCATTGAGATTTTTTCTTTCTTTCTTTCGAAATCTCTGCAACAGTGCATTGGCTCCTAGCAATTCCCAATGCGTCGGGCTAATGATAAATGGAACTCGGTAATTCTCCATTACCCTTGATGCTCATCAAAGTCTGACCATAACTCGAAAACGCATACTTCGTAATCAAGACGCCAATAATAATTGCTTTTCGAGTTTCAACAGCATGGCATGGGGTCACATTGCGAGAGTTCTCAGCCATAGGAGTGATCCGACGTGGTCGGCCCAATGGTTGTTGCCCGAACCCAGTTTGTCGGGACCGCCATCCGGTAAAGCAAATAATCGGCTTACGACGAAATGGTCATCCGATTGGGAAAATACAGTTAAATGGCTTGCCGATGCACGCCATTCATTTATAACGTTATTTCCTTTTCCTCGCTTACTTCCAGTCGGTGAGCATCTCGTTTACATGACAACCGTCCCGTGCAGCCCTGGATACCTAACATTGTGGATATATCCCAAGGACTGACATTTTCCTAGACTGCGATCCGCATAACCTCGCTGTCTCACCCTAGAGATCGCGCATGACCAGACCCTTGATCAGCGGATTCTACACCATCAGATGGCGGGAACTTTCCTACCATGCCAACCCCGATGTGTCGCACCTTCCACTTGGAATGACCCCATTTTATTCAACAAGGCTTTCCAGGGATCATCGCAGAGGCAGGCTTCTTGCTATAATGCCTTGGAAACGGGTGAGCCTCAATGGGTATTGTCCGGTCTTAAAGGTACCACGAGAGGGTAATCAGGGAACTTGTGCTCCGAGATGGTAGATGAAGTTAAATATAGGAAATGTGACCACTGATGAAAAGTATAAGATACATGACTCCATTTCTTCCAAGACTCAAGAAGTAGTGGACAATACTTGAAAGATCCCAAACTTCACTGAATCGAAGATACGAATCACGTTGCCAACGCCGCTTAGAAAATAAGTAATCACCATCAGGCCGCTTGAGACCTTGGTAGACTAGTGCAGCTTGTCAAAGTAATCTCCGTAAGTTGCCAAAACGTGGTTTAGAACAGGGGTATTTTTCTTGACTACAAAGGTTAACTTCAGCAAGTAGAGGCACGAACAACGTTGAGGCTTCAAAGCTGTACGTTCCCCCACAACTATCAGGGATCCCGCCCTAATGCCCCTCAAGAATTGCTATTAGGCAATAAAAATATCCGCCATTGACGCAAATGCTTAAAATCGCAGTTCAGCCGCCGCCTCATGCTAGTCCTGGGGTTCCGCTATATCCTCCTCTCGCGGCTCGCTTGAGCAGCGAGACCAGCGTTTTCACGGAACTTTCACAGATCTGGGCTGTTGCGACACTCATCAATGACTTCGATGAAATTCTTCACGACCAACTTGGTGGGAAGGTTGCCGACTCCGCACATCCACTTCCCGAAAGTGGAACTGGTACAAACGGCTCCAGCCGACAGAGAGATAGAGCGTACTTCTACTTCCCTGGTTTGGTCATTGGTGAGCCGGGTCGATACCGCGTTCGAGTGAGCCTGATGCAGATGGAACGTTCCCAAGATGGTTTGACGGAGGACGTCGTGAGGGTGCTTGAAACAGTTGATAGTCGTTCTATCAACGTCGACCATGGCGTCACAAGTCGTTCTAGACCAAGTAAGTAACTACAGGACTGTGTGGCCAGATACTGACAACAAAACCCAGACTCACGTGAGCGTGCCTTTTTGCGAGTCTTGCAAGAAGATGGCCAGGATGTTCCCTCGCATCGGTCACCTTAGGTCTAGAGAAGTCTACTTGGTTTGTGCGGCTGGTAGATGTATGCCGGTAACGCGACTCTTCTGTCTCTACAATAAAATCAGCCAGAATATCTTTAATATGGGGAGTATGAGTGGAATTTGGATAGAATTTGGAAAATTTCCAAGAGAAAAGGGAGTGGAAAGGAACCCAAGAGCGGTCGCGGATATGGCAAGTATTGAAGGATAACAGAACTTCACAATCATTTGAATGGAACAACAGCACTTCATGATTAAAACCTGTTTTATGTGCTAAAAGCCTAACCCAATGATGCATTGTGAATGAATCCAGACATTGGAATATGTGGCGAGAGAAGGATGGTTGTATCCGACGTCAAGGATGTGGGGCCCGGAAAGGGGCAACTCACGTGATCAAGCGCGAGGCTGAAAATATTGAAGTTTCGTGGTCCAGATTTTGACTCAAGAGGAAGCGACAAGTTTAGACTGTGACTCCTCACCTTCCGCCCCAACATAACCACGCACTGAGTATTTGATGAGTACTCTCTTCTTCCGACTGCCACGACATCCACTGCATTACTTCAGATCTTGGCCAGAGCAGCTCAGAAGCAGCAAGCATACAAGGCGTGTCAATATCAAAGACGCCTTCCCGCTGCGGACCTACAAAATGACAGCAACATCGTCTCCCTTGGCTGAGGAGCTCAAGAAGCTGAGTCTTACTACACCTCTGCCAAAATATCCCAATTGCTTCCCTGAATTCAATCCTGTGGACATTTACCGCGCGCATC
>Ga0302325_10007761_pt1 | contig 23709 bp, 13 predicted proteins | sample Palsa_T0_2_FD_201948 | JGI IMG/M metagenome (GOLD analysis project Ga0302325, IMG submission 201948) | Peat permafrost microbial communities from Stordalen Mire near Abisko, Sweden - Palsa_T0_2 | ecosystem: Environmental > Terrestrial > Soil > Palsa > Peat permafrost | place: Sweden: Abisko... | reverse complement strand
GCTCTACCGCGTCGCCTCCTATCAGGTGCAGCCAGGCAAGGAAACCATCGACTACGACGAACTCGAACGCACCGCCGAGCGCGAAAAACCCAAGCTCATCATCGGCGGAGGCAGCGCCTACCCCCGCATCTTCGACTTCGCCCGCATGCGCCAGATCGCCGACAAAGTCGGGGCGCTCCTGCTCGTCGACATGGCCCATTTCGCCGGACTCGTCGCCGGCGGCGCCCACCCCTCGCCGGTGCCGCACGCGCACATCGTCACCACCACCACCCACAAGACTTTGCGCGGACCTCGCGCCGGGCTGATTCTGTCGCAGGCCCAGTTTGCCGCGGCCATCGACCGCTGTGTCTTCCCCGGGCAGCAAGGCGGCCCGCTCGTGCACACCATCGCCGCCAAGGCCGTCGCCTTCCGCGAAGCCCTTCGACCCGAGTTCCGCGACTACGCCCGCCAGGTCGTCATCAACGCCAAAGTCCTCGCCGAAACCCTCGCCAGCGAAGGCTTCCGCCTGATCAGCGGAGGCACCGACACCCACGTCCTCCTCCTCGACGTATTCTCCAAAGGAATGTTCGGCAGCGAAGCCGAAACCGCCCTTCACGAGGCCGGCATCACCGTCAACAAAAACGCCATCCCCTTCGACGTCAACCCGCCCATGAAGCCCAGCGGCATCCGCATCGGCACCCCCGCGCTAACCACCCGCGGCATGAAAGAAGCCGAAATGCGCACCGTCGGCAAATGGATCGCTCAGGCCCTCGAGCAGCGCAACGACCCCGCAGCGCTCACCCGCATCCGCGAGCAGGTGTTAGAGCTGGCCGAGCAATTCCCCCTCTACGCGTGGCTCCGCGAACCCCAAACCGTAGGCGCGGATTAATTGGCGTAGATTAAGCAGGCCAGCTATGGGAATCGCAAAGCCGGGAGCCGTTTTCTTTGCGTCGATCACGCTAGTGTCTCTGGCCTTGGCCCCGTCCTGGTTTACGGTACTTCCGCGCCTGGATCACGGGGTCGCCACCATTGCAGCGTTCGCCTTCTTCAGCAAGCTCTGCCATCAGCGCCCCGACCGCAGCCTCATCGTCTTCGGATCGCAAACCGCCGTCTGCATCCGCTGCCTCGGCATCTACGCAGGAGCCGCTCTCGGCAGCCTGCTCCCGCTGAAGCACGCAACCGCCATACGCACCCTCATTGCAGCCATCGTCCTGAATTGCCTCGACGTGGCAACGGAGTCGCTGCACTTTCACAGCAATTTGCCACTGCTACGGTTACTTATTGGTGGAATGCTCGGAATTGCCGCAGGCGCGATGTTGAGAACTAGTAGCGAAGCAACAGCGGTTCATACTCTTGGCTCGTAGAGCGAATCGCTTGAAAGTTCTGAGGAGCCTTTGGGAATCAGAGTCGACAACAGCGCGGGCTTGATCGAAGGGCACCAAGAATGGTGAAGTAATGAGCACTCAAGGAGCCTCGCCATGTCCCACTATTGCCAGTACCATCTATCTATTGATTTCTAGAGCACACAATGGAATTCTGTGCCCAGAGTGTGGAGAGCCACTTCTGGATGCGCATACACTTCAGCTCACGCTAGCGCCTCCTACCCTCGAAGTCAGAATCGTTGAGGGTCTGCTGAAGAGTCATAAGCCACCTTCCCCTCACTAATCGTCCACCGGACTTCCCCCAACATCGTCCAGCCATCGAACGGAGTATTCGTCGCCTTCGACTTACTGGCCGACGCCCGAAAAATCCACTCCTTCTTAGGGTCGAACACCACCACATCCGCAAACGAACCCACCGCCAAAGTCCCGCGCCCCTTCAGCGAAAGCACCGCCGCCGGCTGCGTACTTAGCAAGCTGATTACTCGCCCAATCGGAAGGCGATGATGCTTATAAAACAGTGACAGTGACAATCCCAGGGCCGTCTCCAGGCCAGTGATTCCATTCGGAGCACGCTCAAACTCCTGCTCCTTTTCATGCGCCGCATGAGGAGCATGGTCCGTCGCAATGCAGTCCACGACGCCATCCAAAATCCCCTGCAGCATCGCATCCCGATCCGCCTGACCCCGCAGCGGAGGATTCATCTTCGCGTTCGTGTTGTAATTCCCAATCGCCTCTTCGGTCAGCAGAAAATGATGCGGAGCCACCTCGCAAGTCACATGCAGCCCATTCCGCCGCGCCTTGCGGACCGCCTCCAACGCCGCCGCCGTCGAGAGATGCGCCACATGCAAATGTCCGCGCGCGCCCTTCAAATCGCCCAGCAACCGAATGTCGCGCTCCACCAAACCCGACTCGGCTTCGATCGACATCCCCCGCAATCCCAGCCGAAAAGCCATCGCCCCGGCATTCATCGAGCAACCGCCCGTAAGCCGAGTGTCCTCCGCATGCTGAATAACAGGCAAACCGGCGCGAGCCGCCGCCGTCAGCGCCTGGTGCATAATCGCCTCGCCCAGAATCGGCTTGCCATCATCAGTAACGGCCACCGCACCGGCGGCCTTCAGCGAACCATACTCCGTAAGCTTCTCGCCCAGGCTCCCACGAGTGGCAGCGGCAATCGGGAAGACCCTCACCTTCGCGCCACGCTCCGCGCTCTGCATCCACCGCGTAATCTCCGGCGAATCGTTCGCCGGCACGGTATTCGGCATCGCGCAAACGCTCGTGAATCCGCCCGCGGCAGCCGCAGCCGTCCCCGTCGCAATCGTCTCCTTGTAACCCTGCCCAGGCTCCCGAAGATGCACATGAATATCCACCAACCCTGGAGCAACCACCAACCCGGTAGCATCGAGAATCTCCGCGCCTTCCTGTTTCGCGGCGGCCCTCAGCTTCCCATTGGCATCGACGCCAACCACACGCCCATCGCGAAGCAGCACGTCCCGTTCCGCATCGATCCCTGCTGCAGGGTCGATCAAGCGTCCACCACGAATCAAAATGGCGCTCAAGCAACCCTCGCTTTCTTCGCAGCCTTCTTCACCGGCGCTGCAACTTCCAGCCCGCCAAGCGCCCGAGCCAGCAAAGCCATCCGAATCGCCACCCCATGCCGCACCTGTTCCGCAATCAACGACTGCGGTCCATCGGCCACCTCGCTCGTCAACTCCAGCCCCCGTATAATCGGCCCCGGATGCATCAGCAGTGCCTCCGGCGCGTACTTCGCCATTCGCTCTCCAGTGGCTTGGTAGCGGCTCTTGTAATCCTCTAAATCTAGATGCAACCCAGCCAGCCGCTCCGCCTGGATTCGCAGCATCATCACCACCTGCGAAGCCGCCAGCGCCTTCTCGAAATCCCGTTCAATCGCGAGCCCCGGCCCTATCTTCTCCGCAAGCTCCGGCAGCAACGCCGGAGGCCCGCACAATATCACCTTCGCCCCCAACCGCGGCAACAGCAGCGCATTCGAGCGCGCAACCCGGCTATGCAGAATATCGCCAACGATCGTAATCGTCACGCCTTCCAGAGTCGTCGCATCTACATCGCTCAACCCGTCCCGCAAGTGTGCCAGCATCGTCCGCAAATCCAGCAGCGCCTGCGAAGGATGCTCATGCGTCCCATCCCCGCCACTCAAAACCGGCAGCCCCGTCGCCTCTTCCAGTAGGTAAGGCGCTCCCGAAGACAAATGCCGCAGAATAATGCACTCCGCCCCCAGCGCCTTCAACGTGATGCCAGTGTCCTTGAGCGACTCGCCCTTTTCTATGCTCGAAGACTGCGAACTAATCAGTGCCGTGTCCGCTCCCAGGCCCTTCGCCGCCAGCTCAAACGAAGTCCGCGTCCGCGTACTCGACTCATAAAACAACAGCGCCACCCGCCGCTTCAGTAGTCGCTTCATGCGCAGCAATGGGTCTTCGTTTTCCAGCAGTGCCGCCAACGAAAGCACCCCGCCAATCTCGTCCAAAGACAAATCGAAAACCGAGATCACCGAACCCTTCGGACGAGGCCTCGGCGCGGCAACGTCCCCAACCGGCGTCGAGGAAAGCAAAGTTTGAACAGCGGCTTTTCTACTTGGCATGTGAAAGTCACACTTCGGGACGCCGGTGTTTTTCCACCGCGCCCTCTCTCGATTTTCCTTTGAATCAACCGATCGAACCGCACTCCCAGAAGAATCGCATCGGATTCCCGGAAGCGCGAAACTCTAAACTGTAAACCTAATCGACGCGTTCCACCAGCAGCACCTGCTCGTCGCTATCGATCTCCTGCAACTTCACTTCGACAATCTCCCGCTGCGTCGTCGGCACCGTCCGCCCCACAAACGTCGCCTCGATCGGCAGCTCGCGATGTCCGCGGTCCACCAGCACCAGCAGCTGCACCCGCCGCGGCCGCCCATGATCGAACAACGCATCCAGCGCCGCGCGGATCGTCCGCCCCGTATAAAGCACATCGTCCACCAGAATAATGTCCCGCCCATTCACATCGAAACCCACCGCCCCCGGACTCACCACCGGTCGAACGTCATGCGTCGAAAGATCGTCGCGATAGAAGCTGATGTCCAGAACGCCGCTCTGCGCAGGAGTCTTCTCGATCGCGCCAATAATCTTCGCCAACCGCTGGGCGATCGGCACGCCGCGCCGCTTGATGCCCACCAGGCCCAGATTTTCGCTGCCATTGTTTTTCTCGATGATCTCGTGGGCCAGGCGAACTAGCGTCCGCTCGATCTCGGAGGCCGACATCAGCCTGCATTTTTCACGCAAGCGTGGCTTCGTAGGGGAAGTTGATTCTGTCATAACTCTCTCGCCGGATGATACGAGCCTTCAGCCGCCGGAGCAAGTGGCCCGGAACTTTTCCGCCCGACCCGCCGTATTCCCATCCAATTCAACCGCCGAAACTCGAAATTCCAAGCCGCGGCACACTTTCTTGCAGAAGAACCGCCAAATTCGTTGTAAGCTACCACCACTTTCAGCAAACGATCGCACCCAACCTGCGTCTCTATAATCGCGCATCGCCCCAGGAGGAAAGTCCGCTTGGCACTCACAATCACAGGACTATCGAAGACCTATCCCAACGGAGTAAAGGCCCTCAAAAACCTTTCCCTCACCATCGGCAACAACATGTTCGGGCTGCTCGGCCCCAACGGCGCCGGCAAATCCACACTCATGCGAACTGTGGCCACTCTTCAGGACCCCGACAGCGGCACCATCTTCCTCGATGGCATCGACGTGCTCAAAGACAAGGACGCCGTCCGCAGGCAGCTTGGCTATCTGCCCCAGGAGTTTGGCGTCTACCCTAGGCTCTCCGCCCTCGATATGCTCACCCATCTCGCCGTGCTCAAAGGCGTCACCAACGCCACCGAACGCAAAGACATGGTGGACGCTCTCCTCAAGCAGACCAATCTCTGGGACGCCCGCAAAAAGGCCCTAAGCACTTACTCCGGCGGCATGAAGCAGCGCTTCGGCATCGCCCAGGCGCTGCTCGCCAACCCCAAACTCATCATCGTCGATGAGCCCACCGCCGGCCTCGACCCCGCCGAACGCAACCGTTTCCTCAATCTCCTCAGCTCCATCGGCAGCAACGTCACCGTGATTCTTTCGACTCACATCGTCGACGACGTCCGCGAACTCTGCCCCCGCATGGCCATCATCGGCGCTGGCGAAGTCCTTCTCGAGGGCTCCCCCGCCGAAGCCCTCGACGCCCTCAAGGGCCACATCTGGAGCAAAGTCGTCGCCACCGACGCCGAACTCGCCGAGCTCGAAAAATCCCTGAACGTCATCTCCACCCACCTCATCGGCGGCCTGCATGAAATCCGCGTCTACGCCGATTCCAGTCCCGGCGAAGGCTTCAAATCCGTCGACTCCGGCCTCGAAGACGTGTACTTCCTCAACCTCGCCAATCAAGTGAAGAATTAGCGCAACGCAAGCCATTGGGAGTTTGTATCTATGGGACAGTTCTGGGAGTTCTTCTCATTCGAGCTGAAATTCAGGCTCAAAAGCATTTCGACCTACGTCTATTTCGCCCTCTGGTTCTTCCTAAGTTTCCTCTCGATCGCCGCCGAGGACTTCATCAACGTCGGCAATGACAAAATCCTGCTCAACGGGCCGTTCTCGAATAGTATCCTGCAAATCCTCTTCTGCCTGTTCGGCATCATCGTCATCGCAGCGATCTTCGGCACTTCGATCCTCCGCGACTTCCAGCGCGACACTTACCAGCTCATCTTCACCAAGCCGATCACCAAATTCGCCTATCTCGGCGGCCGTTGGGTCGGCTCTTTCGTGACCACCGTCCTGGCTTTTAGCGGACTCATCTTCGGCGAAGCTGCCGGAACCCTCGCCCCATGGGCCGACCACACCCGCATCGCCAGCGGCCACATCTGGTGGTACATCCAGCCCTTCCTGTCCATCACCGTCGTGCAGATCTTCTTCCTCGGCTCGCTCTTCTTCTGCATCGCCGCCCTCACCCGCAAAATCTTCATCGTCTATCTACAGGGCGTCGCGCTCTTCATGCTTTACATCATCACCAACGTCGTCTTTCAGGCGACCCGCTCCCTCGAACATTTCTGGTCCGCCATCTTCGACCCCGTCGGCCTCCGCCTCTTCGACAGCGTCACCCGCTACTGGACCGTCTTCGAGAAGAACTCCCAGCTACTCTCGTGGACCGGCATCTTCCTTTACAACCGCCTCATCTGGACCGGCGTCGGCATCGCCGCCCTCATCGCCGTCTACGCGCTCTTTCCGCTTTCCGTCGAGGCCCTCACCGCCGTCTCTCAGGGCCGCCGCGCCGCCAAAGCCCGCGCCAACGATGAGGATGACCCCCGCCCCAAACGTTCGCTCGTCGCCGCCAGGCTTCCCGCAGTTCATCAATTCTTCGGCCCCGGCGCCACCTGGGCGCAATTCGTCGCCCTCACCCGCTTGCGCGTCTCCAACATCTTCCGCGAACTCCCGTTCTGGGCGATCCTCGCCGTCATGGTCGTCTTCTGCGCCATCAACGGCCACTTCGCCGGGCGATTCCAGGAACAGAACGTCTACCCCGTCACCTACCTCATGCTCGGCGCGGTCGAGGGCAATGCCTTCATCTTCCTCATCATCGTCGCCACGTTATACTCCGGCGAACTCATCTGGCGCGAACGCGATACCCACTTCGACGGCATCATGGACGCGCTCCCCATGCGCGAATCCACAGACTGGCTCTCCAAACTCTTTGCTCTCGCCGTCGTCGAACTTTTGCTGCTCACCGTCGTCATGGTCGTCTGCGTCATCATGCAGACCATCGACGGCTACTACCACTACGAATTCCTGCAGTACTTCAAAGAGCTCTATCTCGTCACCTTCGCGCAAGTTTTCACGTTCACGTTGCTGGCGCTCTTTCTGCAGACAATCCTCAGCAACAAGTTCGTCGCCCACGGCCTCGTCATCGGCGCTTTTGTCCTCAACATCGTGCTCTTCAACTTCGGTTGGGAGAATACCCTCTATCTCTTCGGCAACATCCCGCCCTACACCTATTCCGACATGAACGGCTACGGTCATTTCGTTGCTGCGCTCTTCTGGTCGAGCACCTACTGGCTCGCCATCGCCGCCGTCCTCGGCGTCATCTCCATCGCCTTGGCCCTCCGCGGCTCCGACGATTCCTGGAAAGCCCGGCTACGGCTCTTCAAGGAGCGTGCTCCCCGACTCGCCCCCGCCGGCCTCCTGTTCCTGCTCATCGCCATCGGTAGCGGCGTCTGGTACTACTACAACGCCCACGTCCTCAACGAATATCTCAACGCCAAGGCCCGTCGCGACATCCAGGCCCAATACGAGCGCGACTTCAAGAAATACGAAGGCATCCCCCAACCCAAAATCATCGCCGTCGACGCCAACGTCGACATCTACCCCGAGAAGCGCGCCTTCTCCGGCACCGGCCATTACTTGCTACAGAACAAGACCGCCGTGCCCATCACCCAAATCCACATCGTCGACACCCAGCAGTCCTTCCGTGACGTCAAGTTCGACCGTCCCTTCCACGTCGTCTCGTCAAGCCCGCGCGGCCTCTACACCATCTATGCCCTCGAACAACCCCTCGCGCCCGGCGAGAAGCTCAACATGAACTTCAACGTCGGCTACGCCACCCACGGCTTCACCGACGGCAACGAACGCCCCGAGTTCGCCTACAGCGGCACCTTCTTCGATTCCGGATATTTCCCCGGGATCGGCTACAGCACCGACTTCGAACTCACCGATCCCCGCCGCCGCCGCGATGAACACCTCGGCCCGGTCTCCGATCTACCCAAACGCGGCGATCCCGTCGGCAGCGTCACCAACCTGTTCTCCCCGCAAGCCGACTGGATCACCTATCACACCGTCGTCAGCACCGCCGACGACCAGATTGCCCTGGCGCCCGGTTACCCCCAGCGCGAATGGCATCAAAACGGCCGCCACTACTACGAATACAGTATGGGCAACATCCCCATCGCCGACTTCTTCAACTACGTCTCCGCCAGGTATGAAGTCAAGCGCGACACCTACCCCGGAGCCAACGGCAACATCAACATCGAGGTCTACCACGACGCCAAACATCCCTACGACGTCGATGACATGATCGCCGCAAGCAAAGCCGGTCTCGCCTACTACGAAAAGAACTTCAGTCCCTACCAGTTCGCTCAATACCGCATCATGGAATTCCCCCGTTACCGCACCTTCGCCCAATCCTTCCCCAATACCGTCCCATTCTCCGAAGGCATCGGCTTCATCGGCCGCGTGACCAACCCCGACGATATCGACTTCACGTACTTCGTCGTTGCCCACGAACTCGCCCATCAATGGTGGGGTCATCAACTCATCGGCGGCCGCGTCGCCGGCTCCAACATGATGTCCGAATCGCTCGCCGAATACTCCGCCCTCCGCGTCATGCAAAAGAAATACGGCGACTACCAGATGCACAAGTTCCTCAAGCACGAGCTCGACGGCTACCTCCGCGGCCGCGCCGGAGAGAGCAATAAGGAAGTCCCACTCGACTTAGTCCAGCGCGAAGCCTACGTCTGGTATCAGAAAGGTTCCCTCGTCCTCTACGCTCTTTCCGACTACATCGGCGAAGACAAGCTCAACCTGGCCCTACATAACTTCCTCATGCAAGACCGCTACGCCAACGCGACCGACTCCCAAAGCGGCCCCTACCCCGATACAAGGCAATTCGTCCAGGCCCTGCGCGAACAAACGCCGCCCGAGTTGCAGTACTACATCGACGACGCCTTCGAGTCGATCGTCCTCTACGACAACAAAGCGTTAACCGCGACGGTCACTCCCACACCGGACAAGAAATACAAGGTCACCCTCACCGTCGACGCAAAGAAATTCAAAGCCGACGGCCTCGGCGCGGAAACCCCGATGCCGCTCAATGACTACATCGACATCGGCGTCTTCACCGGAAAGAAAGACCACGAGCAACCGCTCTATCTGAAGAAAGAAAAGATCACCCAGGAAAAGCAGACCTTCGAAGTAGTCGTCGACCAAATGCCAACCCGCGCCGGCATCGATCCCTACAACAAACTCATCGACCGTATCCCCGACGACAACATGATCGATGTAACCAAGCAATAAACCGCGACCTATCGAATCGAAAAGAGGCCCGGCGGAAGCATCCGCTAGGCCTTCTTGTTTCTGCCGGGCACATCAACCTCTAAGAAGCCACAACCTCATAAGGCCGCATCATCTCATTGTCCTCATGCTCCAGCAGATGACAATGCCAGACATACCGCCCCGCAAAACCCTCAAACGGCACAATAATCCGAACAATCATCCCCGGATCAACCCGCACAATGTCCTTCCACCCCACATCCGAAGGCGATGGCGGAATCGCCGCAGCCAAATATCGCACCGTCCCCTTCGACTGGTATTCCCAAACATCGAACTTCCGCCTATCCAAAATTTGAAACCGCACCAAATGCAAGTGAATCGGGTGCGAATCTTCCGTCAGATTTACCAACTCCCAAACCTCCGTCGAACCCAGCACCGGCTTCTCCGTCACCGGCATATGCCACGGCGTGTTGTTCAGCAACATGCCCATCGAATTCTTCACATCATCCATCTTCTCGTTCAGCGTGAGTCGCCGGGTCTTGACCGCTTCGCTCTCTGGAATCCGTCGCATCGGCCGCAAAATCTCCGGTACTGCGCCGCCCATTGCGGCAGTACCATCCGAAGCCGCAACCCGAAACTGCAGCAGCTCGAAAGAGTCGCTCTTCAGCAGCAACTCCTGGCCCGCATGGCCGCTGAAGTCGAACACCACATCGCCACGCTCCCCCGGAGCCAGCGATAGCCGCTTCACCGCTACCGGAGCACCAAGCATCCCCTGGTCCGAACCAATATGCTGAAACTCCGCAAAATCACCAAAGGAAATCCGGAAGAACCGCCCATTCGAGCCATTCATCAACCGAAAACGATACCGCCGCGGCTCGACCTCAAGATAGGGAGCCAGCTTCCCATTCACCAGCATCGCGTCGCCAAACGCCTCCGGAACCCACGGAGACTTCGGATCCCCCGACGTCGGGTATTCCAGCGAACCATCGCTCCGCAGCATCCGATCAAAAATCATCAGCGGGATCTCATACTTGCCCTGCGGCAAATGCAGCGCATCTTCCACGTCGTCGCGGACGATAAACAAACCCTGCAACCCCGCATAGATATTCAGCCGCGTAATGCCCATCGTGTGGTCGTGGTAAAAAAGCATCGCCGCGTCCTGACGATTCGGGTAGAAACACGTCCCCGACTTCCCCGGAACAAACCAGCCCTCCGGATAACCATCGCTCTCCGCCGGAGTCCGCCCGCCATGCAGATGCACCACCGTCCGCACCTCCGGCTTATCCGCCTCCGCACCGTGTAACGTGTGATCGATTGGCAGGAAATGGCGAGCAGGCAATTCGTTCGCCCATTCCACGATCAGACCCTCGCCGCTCCGCGTATCGAAGACCGGTCCCGGAAACGAACCCCCATAACTCCATACGCGCGTCGCTGGCAGGTCGCGATGCAATTTCACCTGCATTTCCCGCATCGCCATCCGGTAATAGGGAACTTGCACCGCGGCGTTCGCCGGACTCGGCCGCTTCCCACTACTCTTCGCCACCGGCATAATTGGCAGCGCATCGACCCATGGCTTCAGCGAACTGGCGTTCAGCGAAGCGGCAGCCACCTGCGATTCCCCTGAGACGGAATGCCCTGTAACAACGGCTCCCGCCATCCACAATCCCGTTTGGCCCAGGAACCTGCGACGACTAATCAATCCAAGAAACCTCAAATTTCATCATAGGCAAGAAATTGGGGGCATGAACGCAAAACCACCCATGCCCCCGATTGCAATCAAGCACTGCTTTTCAGCAATGCGCTAGGGTACCGGCAACGGAACCGGCGGAGGAGTCGTCACCGGCTCGCCCGTCGTCGGCGAAAGGTAAATCACCGGCGCTTTCGCACCGCTCGTGAAATCGAACATGAAGTTCAATTCATTCGCCCACGGATCGAAGGAACCATTGGCAATGCGTTCGCTGCCCAGCCAGTTGTTCTCGATAAAGTGAATCACCGAAGACTGGTCGGTCACCGTATGGTCGACAAAGTTCTGCCGCGCATAGGGCGAGATCACCAGCAGCGGAAGCCGCGGACCAAAACCGCAACGGCCCTGAGCATGTTCGACCCCTGGAGTGATGCCCGGAAGAATGTTCTGACTCGTCCCGCAGACGCCCGGGCCATTGAGAGCATCCGCCGCGCTAAGTGAGGAATTCACGATCGGAGGCATCTGGTGGTCGTACCACCCGTCGGAATCGTCATAAGCGATGATCACCGCCGTGCTGCTCCAGTCAGGCTGCTGTTCCAGGAAGTTGATCGTGTTCACCACGAAGTCCTGTTCGTCCAGAGGATCGGAATAACCCGCATGACCGTCCTGGAATCCAGGCGCCTTCAGATAGCTGACCGCCGGGAAATTCCCAGCCTTCACCGCATCGAAGAAGTCGTGAATGTCGTACTGGTGGTTCGCCGCGTCGCCAGCTTGGCCGATCGTCGCCACCGAAGCAGGCCGCGTATGCTTCAGGTTCTGCGTCGAAGCATAGTATTGGAACGGCTGATGGTGCGGAACATAGTCGACCTTCTTCGTCGCCGTTACCGCCGAGGTCGTGCTCCGCGCGCAACCCGTCGTGCCGTTCGAGTTGGTGATCGTCAGATCGAAGCCGCCCGAGAAAAAGCCCCAGGAAATACCCTTCGCATTCAGCAGGTCGCCAATGTTTTTGCCCGACATCGCCAGATTCGTCGCGCTCGAGCAGACATCGCCTGCCGGGTCGGCGTCGCTCACCAGCGTCAGACCACCGTAACCGTCATCCACTGTCGAGGATTCAGCCCCGTTCACATCGATCACGCCGTTCGTCTGTCCCGAAATCACATTGAGAGCGCCATCCGTTGAAGGTCCGAAGTTCGTCCCATACGAGTTGTCGCTCATCGCGAAGTGCTGCGCATAGTTCCAGTACGCGGTCACCGTGTTGCCGTCGTAATAGCCCATCACCAGGCCGGTCGTGGTCGCGCCCGCTGGCGGCGGTCCGGCCGTCCCGGTATAAGACGGGAAAAGATCCATCAGCCCGCCATGAAACGCCTCTTGCTCGGGAGTATAGTCATGGTCCTGATCGGCGGTCGCTGCCTGTGAACGATCCAGGCGGAAGGGGTTGGATGCGCCCGAACCATTGATCGGGCTCAGATTAGGGTTCACCGTCTTGAGCCAGTTCGTCAGGCCATTCACTGTCGGCGTCGACGGCAGCGGATTGAACACCGGCTCTCCTGCAGGATTAGTCGCATTCGGATAGGTGCCAAAGTAGTGATCGAACGACACATTCTCCTGGAAAATAATTACGACGTGCTTGATCGGGGTGCTGGTAGGGTAGTCGTTCGATGTCGCGTGCGCCGACATTGGGGCTGCGAACTGCCCGGCAATGAGCACTGAGGCCATTGACCATGCAACTAGTTTTTGCATTACAACTCCTTTGGACCAATGATTTGGCCGCGTAAAAACTATTACTTGGGAAATGTGAATGTAAGATGATTGCAATATGACGGCTCCGAAAATACGGTGGAACCTCGAATCTCACCCGTCTTCACCCCATCCGCTTCCCCCTCCCCGTCTTTGGCACCGAAGCCTCTGCCAGGCGCTGTGGCGAGATTACGCGAGAGACTCGGCTTTCCGATCTGCTAGGATGCAGCCCAGAGCCTAGCTCCGCATGCGCCGAAACCGCCTTCAATTCGTGCTGCTCGCCCTTGTCGCCATTGCCTCGCTGACCTACTACCTCGCCTCGGCGTCGGCCGTGCTCGAACAACTCTACGGCGACCGGGTCGCGCGCAATCCCACCTACCACGGCTTCCATCTGCAAGCGGTTACCGGGCTGACTCCAGAAGCAAAGTCGGCCGGCGTCTCGATGGGCGACAGCGTGCTCGCCATCGATGGCCGTCCCTTCACCGGCTACAGTGTAATGCTGGAGGAATTGCGCAAGTCCCACGCCGGGGACTTGATGCAACTCACCATCCAACCGGAAAATGCGGCGGGCGCGCCGCGCACCGTTTCGGTACAGCTTGCGCCCGTCTACGCCACGCGTCCCGGCTTCCTGGAGTTGGCGGCAAGGGTTTTCTTCCTGCAGATTCTCTTCCCCCTCGGCTGTCTGCTGCTGGGCCTCTGGGTCGTAGCCGCGAAACCGCGCGACAAGAACGCCTGGTTCCTGCTCGGAATCATGGAATACTTCCTGATCATCTTCGGCGAGAACCAATTCTGGCCGGGGCCGCTATTTGCCTTCACCGGCATTTGGGGCGACATCGGCGCGGCCGTTGGACCGATGAGCATCATGCTCTTCGGGATTTACTTCCCCGACCGGTCCAGCTTCGATGTCTCCGCGCCATGGATCAAGTGGGTTCTCGGAGGGCTGCTTACCGTTTTCCTTCCCTTCCTCATCTTCTACAGCTTCGGCTTTGCGTTCTCCTTCCGATCGATCGTCTGGCTCGCGCCCCGCCTCGCCCCCGTCCTCAAAGCGCTCCAGCTGGTGGTCATGGTCGCCATCGGGCTTTATTTCGCATGCCTGGGCCGCAAGGCGGCGGCCGCGATGTCGCCTGGCGTCCAGCGCCGGCTGGGTATTCTTTACGCCGGCTCGACGATCGCCAATGCCCCGATGTTCCTGGTCGTTCTCTACTCCATGTTCACCGGCCGCGACCTCGGCAATGGCGTCCCGCCCTATCTTTTCTTTGGGGCGTTGCTCGTTTTCACCCTATTTCCTATTTCGCTCGCCTACGTCGTCGTCGTCCATCGAGCCATGGACCTCCGCATCCTCATTCGCCAGGGGACCAAATACGCGCTCGCTAAATCTTCACTATGGTTCCTCCGCGCGTTGACCGGATTCCTGCTCGCGCTCGCCGTCATGCATGCGCTTCGCCACCATCCGGTCAAGCTTGAGGACGCCACGCTTGTTGTCGCCCTCGCCTTGCTCCTGCTGGTCGTCCGCTTCCGCACCACTAAAGTGCTCTCTTCCTGGATCGACCGCAAGTTCTTCCGCGAAGCCTACTCCACCGAGCAAGTCCTCGCCGAGCTCGCCACCCAGGCCCAGGGATTCGCCGAAACCCCGGCCCTCATTCACACCGTCTCCGACTGCATTTCCAATGCCCTCCACGTCGACCGCATCGCGGTCCTGCTCCGCTCCGGCGACACCTTCCGCCTCCAATATGCGACCGGGATAGAACCCGCAGGCGAACTCCTCCTGCCCAACAATTCCGAAACCATCGCCAACCTCAATCTCGTCAAAAGTCCCGCCAACGTCTACCTCGACAACCCCGATTCCTGGCTCCTCGCTGCTACCGACGCTGAACGCTCTGCGTTACGCAACCTCGGCGCCGAAATGCTCCTGCCCCTCCGCGGACGCAACCGCCTCCTTGGCGTCATGGCGCTCGGCCCCAAGCGCAGCGAAGAAGCCTATTCCCGCAGCGATCGCGCCCTGCTCCAATCCGTCGCCGTCCACACCGGCCTCTCCATCGAAAACAGCGAACTCCTCCATTCACTCGCTGCCGAGGCCGCCCAGCGCGAACGCATCAACCACGAAATCGAAATCGCCCGCGAGGTCCAGGAGCGCTTTCTGCCCCAGTCCTACCCCGAGGTCCCAGGTGTCGAACTCGCCGGCGCCTGCCGCCCTGCCCAGGGAGTCGGCGGCGACTACTACGACTTCATCGAAATGAAAACCACTGACCCCGGTTCAAGCAATGGCGAACTCTCGCTCGGCATCGCCATCGGCGACGTCTCCGGCAAAGGAATCTCCGCCGCCCTGCTCATGGCCAGCCTCCGCGCGTCCCTGCGCGGCCTCACCCGCAACAGCAACGGCGATCTCGCGACCATGATGTACGAGGTCAACGAACTCGTCTACGAAGCATCAACCAGCAACCGCTACGCCACCTTCTTCTTCGCCCACCTCGACCCCATCCGCCGCCAGCTCACCTACGTCAACGCCGGACACAATGCCCCCGCGCTCCTGCGCCGCCAGTCAGGAAATTCCCACCCGTTCGAAATCACCCGCCTTGAAGCTGGCGGTCCCGTCATCGGCCTCATCCCCGGCGCAACCTACCAGCAGTCCACCTTTACGCTGCAACCCGGAGACATCCTCCTCGCCTTCACCGATGGCATCAGCGAAGCTATGACCTACGAAGAAGAAGAGTGGGGCGAAGACCGCCTTATCGAATGTCTAGCCCAATGCCCCGACATGCCCGCAGCCGCGCTCGTCAAATGCTTGGTAGAAGCCGCCGACAACTTCGCCGCCGGAGCGCCCCAACACGACGATATGACCCTGCTGGTGCTGAAAATGCTACCCGTCCGCTCAGGCACACTCCCCGCCGCAGACCTGATCATTCCGTAAGTCTGGAGCAACGCACCCGCTACTTGCCCACCCGCAACATCACCACTCCATGCGAAGGAACCGTCGCCGAATAACCATCCGCAACAACTCCCTCATCGGCATGCGCCCAAAGATCCCGCACCGCATGTTCCCCACTCCACCCGAAATCCTTCCACGCCGCCGTACCCTTCGCCGCCGCAGCGCCGCGATTGAAAATCGCCACCGCATAATCTCCCGAAGCCAGCGGCTTCGCCCAAACCTCAACGTCGCCATCCTGCGCTACGCGCGATCCGCCTTTCCCCAGCGGATCCTGATCGACCGCAATCACTTCCTTGTTCATCAGAATCGCCTTGATCTCCGCATTGTCGATCCGCAAATCGTTCCCCGCAATCAGTGGCGCGGCAATCATCGCCCACAAGCTGAAATGCATGCGGTATTCATCGTTCGTCATGCCCCCATTGCCAATCTCCAGCATGTCCGGATCATTCCAATGCCCCGGCCCCGCATACTTCGCCAGATCGCTCTGCGCAAACCCAATCTTCGCCATCGAGTCATACCGGTCCCGAATGTCCCCCGTCGTCCGCCAAAGATTCCCGCTCACCAGCGGTCCCCATTCCTGCACATCCGCTCGTCCATACTGGCATAGCGAATACACGATCGGCCGCCCCGTCTTCTGCAACGCATCGCCCATCTTCTGATACGCCGCCCGCATGTCAGTGTCTTTCCAAACCCGCGAAGCGCTGCACCAGTCGTATTTCAAATAATCGATGCCCCACTCCGCATAGATCTTCGCGTCCTGCTCCTCATGCCCATAGCTGCCTTCAAACCCAGCGCAAGTCCGCGGCCCCGGCGAAGAATAAATCCCCAGCTTCAGCCCCTTCGAATGCACATAGTCCGCCAGCGCCTTCATGTCCGGAAAATTGGGATTCGTATGCAGCACCCCACTCGCATCCCGGGTCCCTTCCCAGCCATCATCGATATTGATGAAGAGGTAGCCCGCCTCCTTCATGCCCGACGAAACCGCCGCATCGGCAATCTCACGCACCGTCTTGTCATTGATCCCGGTACGAAACTTATTCCAGCTGTTCCAACCCATCGGCGGAGTCTTCGCCAATCCGTTATAAGCCACATCCTGAATCGCCGGCAGCTCCACCTTCGGCAAAGTCGCATAGTCCACCACCGGCGCGCGATACGAAGGAGTCGGCGTACCCCGCAGAAACGTGGTCGGCCCTAATTGATATGGAGGAGTAGCAGCCGGTGGAGGAGCCGCCGCAGCCGCCGCGCCCGTCTGAGGTCCACCCGGAAATCCCGGCGGAGGTCCCGGAAACGCCGGCGTCAGCACCAGCGTGTCACCCACAATCTTGCCCGTCACCTCACGGTTCTGCACCACGCCAAACCGATCGATAGCAACCGTGAAGTGAAAAGTGTCGCCATTGACCTGTCCATCCAGAATCTTCGAATCGCCAAAAGGAAGCGTCTGAATCCCAGAAATCTTCCCATCGACAACCTTCAGCCGATAAGAAATCTCCAGCGGCCCCATCGGCGAAGTCACCTTCGCCACCCACGTCCCGGAAATATCAGCGCTCGCCGCCGCGCCCGAAGAAGCCTGCGCCCAGGCAGCCTCAAACCCAACTACCGCGCCGCTAGCAACGCCAGCGAACACCAGTAAGACCAAAACCCTCTGCCAGCCACCCAATCGCTTCATATCATCCTCCGCTCGAGTATCCTGCTTCTCAAAACTACCTAAATTATTGTCATCTCGACCGAAGCGTTGCGGAGTGGAGAGACCTGGGTTTCAGCGATTATCCATCTCGACGAATACGTCAAAGTTTCAAGTCGACCCTTCACCAAACCTTGCAAATCGGGGCCTTCACCATCGGCTGCCCAGCCTTGCACCCAAACGCCGCCGCAAACTGCGGCATGTTCGTCACAATCCCATTCACCCGCGCCCACGAAGGCGAGTGAGGGTCCAGCGTCGCCCGCATCCGCTCGTTTTCCGGACGATCGTTCTCGCAAGCCCACTGCGCATAGCCAATAAAGAATCGCTGGTCCGGAGTAAACCCGTCCTTAGACTGAAGATCCTCTCCAGCCGTCTGCTTCTTCCACGCAATATAAGCCAGCAGCGTCCCACCCAGGTCCGCCACATCCTCCCCGCTCGTCAACTTCGAATTGATGTGAATGTCGTCAACTACGGTGTACTTCGCATACTGGTCCCGCTGGCAATTGATCCGGTCCTCAAACCCCTTCGCGTCTTGCGGAGTCCACCAGTCCTTCAAATTCCCCTGCGCATCGAACTGCCGCCCTTCATCATCGAAGCCGTGCGTCAACTCATGCCCAATCGTCCCGCCCGTGTTCCCATAGTTCGGCGCATCGTCTTCCTTCGGATCGTAAAGCGGAGGCTGCAACACCCCCGCCGGAAAATTGACATCGTTCATCTGCGCGTTGTAATAAGCATTTACCGTTGGCGGGGTCATGCCCCACTCCATCCGATCCAGCGGCTTGCCTACCTTCGCCCAGTCCCGCTTCTCCTCAAAAACATTCGCCGCCATCACATTGCCAAAATAATCGTCCGGAGTAATCGTCAGCGAAGAGTAGTCCCTCCATTTATCCGGATACCCAATCTTGTTCCGCACCGCATGCAGCTTCTGGATTGCTTGCTTCTTCGTCGCCTCGCTCATCCAGTCCAGATGCTCAATCTCGTCCTCCATCGCCGCCTCGATCTGCTCCGTCATCGTGACCACTTTCGCTTTGGTGTCGGCTGAAAATGTCCGCGCCACAAACTCCTGCCCCAGCGCCTCGCCCAGCGAATCGTCCACCTGCCGCTCGCACCGTTTCCACCGCGGCTGCATCTCCGGAACACCACGCAGGTACTTACTGTAGAAATCGAAATGCGCAGCTTCAAAGGTGCTCGATAGCGAACTCGCCGCCCGATTCACCGCATGGAAGACCAGATACGCCTTCAGCGAATCCAGGGGCTCGATGGCAAACTGAGTCTCCAGTGCCCCAAAGAATTTCGGCTGGCTCACATTGATCTTCCCCAGCGAAGCCTCCGGCAAGTTCAGCTCTTTCAGATAAGCCCCAATCTGCAGTTCCGGAGCGAGCGCCCCGACCTTATCGAGCGTCATCGGATGATACAGGTTGTAAGGGTCCCGCTCTTGCACCCGCGTCAACGAAGCCTCAGCCAACGCAGTTTCGATCTTCATGATCGCGGCAGCATCGCGGTCCGCCTTCGCCGGAGCCTCGCCCGCCAGCACCAGCATCTGGGCAACATACGCGACATACCGCTTCCGAATCTCCACGCTCTTCGCATCGGTCTTCGTATAGTAATCGCGGTCCGGCAAGCCAAGCCCTCCAGCGCCCAGGCCAATGATGACCGATTCCGCATTCTTCGCATCCTGCTCCGACCCCGCGCCAAAGAAATACAACCCGCGACGGTTGGCGCCCTCCCGCAAAAACTCCGCAATCTCCTTCCGGTCGCGAATCGCCGTAATCCTCTCCAGCTCTGGCTGCAAAGGCTTAAACCCCAACTTGTCGATCGCCGCCGTATCCATGCAAGCAGAATAGTAGTCGCCAATCTTCTGCTGCGCGGGAGTCCGGTCCTTCAGCTTCGCGTCTTCCTCCAGAATCCCCCAAAGAAACTGGCTATTCTCATATTCCAGCTTCGAATAAACATCCCACGAAGCCTGGTCCGCCGGAATCGGATTGTTCTTCTTCCAGCCCCCGCAGGTGTACCGATAGAAATCCACGCAAGGATCGGCCGACCGGTCCAAACTATTCAAATCCAGGCTAGGCGTATAAGGGATCGCACTCAGCGGCTTCTCCGGCGAGGCGGCGAGCTTGGATTCTTGTGCGAAAGCAACAGCGGTGCAGGCAGCAATCAATGCCAGCCCGAAACAGCGAAAAGTCATGGCGAATCTCCAATCCGATGATTGTAACCAGTGCTCGCCGATCGGTTGTCACGGAGTTACAATCGAAACAGGATTCCTATGAAACTCCGGGATCACCAAACCGCCCCGATCACACCCCTCCCGCTCCGCCGCTTCCGCCGCGGACGTCCCGACCGCGGGCGTCCCGACAATAGACGATCCCTTTCTAAATAACTCGAGCCTTTCTCCTGAAGGTGTATACCGAAGAAGAGATGGCGGCGTGGGTTCTCCCCTAGGAAAAGCCACTCTTCACCACACTTCAAGAGTTCCTCGGATTAGGAGAAATGCTCTAAGCTTGCATCGTCGCCGAAAAGGCTCCGCTCCAGTTGGCCCCGTTCTCGAATCAGCAGCCAGCCAGTGAATCCGCGCCAGCTATCCGGCCAAACCGCCTCCAGTTATACCCGCAAAGGATGGGATGAAATGAACAGCTTCAGCAGTCAATCGCAACTGAAATCCGGCAACAAATCCTACGAAATCTTCCGGCTCGACGCGTTAGCCACGAAAGGCGTGAACCTCGTCCGCCTCCCTTACAGCCTCCGCATCTTGCTCGAAAACCTCCTCCGTCACGAAGACGGCAAATCCGTCACCGCCGACGACATCACGTTCCTCGCCAACTGGGATCCCAAAGCCACCCCATCCCGCGAGATCGCCTACATGCCGGCCCGCGTCCTCATGCAGGACTTCACCGGAGTCCCCGCCATCGTCGACCTCGCCGCCATGCGCGACGCCATGAAGCAACTCGGCGGCGATCCAGAAAAAATCAATCCACTCCAGCCCGCCGAGCTAGTCATCGACCACTCCGTCCAGGTCGACGAATACGGCACCAAGGGCAGCTACGACATCAACGCCGCCCTCGAATTCCAACGCAACCGCGAACGCTACGCCTTCCTGAAGTGGGGCCAATCCGCCTTCCGCAACTTCTCCGCCGTCCCGCCTGGAATGGGCATCTGCCACCAGGTCAATCTCGAATACCTCGCCCGAGTCGTCTTCACTACTGAAGTCAACGGCAAGCTCCAGGCCTATCCCGACACGCTAGTCGGCACCGACTCCCACACCACCATGATCAACGGCCTCGGAGTCCTCGGCTGGGGAGTCGGCGGCATCGAGGCCGAGGCCGCCATGCTCGGCCAGCCCGTCTCCATGCTCCTTCCCCAAGTCGTCGGCTTCAAGCTCAGCGGCAAATTGAAAGAAGGCGCCACCGCAACCGACCTCGTCCTCACCGTCACCGAAATGCTCCGCAAGCTCGGAGTCGTCGGCAAATTCGTCGAGTTCTACGGCGCCGGCATCAGCGAACTCTCCCTCGCCGACCGCGCCACCATCGGCAACATGGCCCCGGAATACGGTGCCACCTGCGGTATCTTCCCCGTCGACGCCGAAACACTCCGCTACCTCCGCCTAACCGGCCGACCCGAAAATCAGATCAAGCTCGTCGAGGCTTACTACAAAGAACAAGGTCTCTTCCACACTCCCGACGCCCCGGAGGCCGAATACTCCCAAACCATCGCCCTCGATCTATCGACTGTCCAGCCCAGCGTCGCCGGCCCACGCCGCCCACAAGACCGCGTCCTGCTCAAAGACGCCGGAGCCAGCTTCAAACAAAATCTCCCCAGCCTCCTCGGCCCCACCGCCAATAAGAGCGCCGAACGCCAGGTAGTCCGGTGGGAAACCGAAGGCGGCCATGCCTCCTTAAATGGCAATCTGGAAAGCCCCGAAGGCGTTCCCGAGCAAGGCCCCATCACGACTGTCAAAGAACGCTTCAACGTCGAAGTCGATCAATACCTCGACCACGGCTCGATCGTTATCGCGGCGATTACCAGCTGCACCAATACGTCGAATCCCTCCGTCATGGTCGCCGCCGGAATCCTCGCCAAGAAAGCCGTAGAAAAAGGCCTCTCCGTCCCACCCTGGGTCAAAACCTCGCTGGCCCCCGGCTCCCGCGTCGTCACCGACTACTACCAAAACGCCGGACTGCTCCCCTATCTCGACAAGCTCCGCTTCAACGTCGTCGGCTATGGCTGCACCACCTGCATCGGCAACTCCGGCCCATTGCCAACCGATGTTACGAAGTCGATCGACGACCACGGATTAGTCGCCGTCTCCGTCCTAAGTGGCAATCGTAACTTCGAAGGCCGCATCAGCTCCGACGTCCGCGCCAACTACCTCATGTCCCCGCCGCTGGTCGTCGCCTACGCCCTCGCCGGACGCATCGACCACGACTTCGACAAAGACTCGCTCGGTAAGAGTGCCACTGGCGACGATGTCTATCTCAAAGACATCTGGCCCACTCAGCAGGAGGTCGCCGAAGTCATCGCCAGCGTCATGAAACCGGAGCTTTACACTAAGGAATACGCCACCGTCACCGACGGCGACGGGAACTGGCAGGCGCTCAAGTTCCCCAAGAGCGAAGTCTACGAGTGGGAACCCGACTCCACCTACATCCGCAAAGCCCCCTACTTCGACGGCATGACGGCAACACCCGCCCCGGTTGAAGACATCCGCAACGCCCGCGTCCTGGCTGTGTTGGGAGACAGCGTCACCACCGACCACATCTCTCCCGCCGGCTCGATCAAACTCAACGGCCCCGCCGGAAAATACCTCACCGAACACGGCGTCAAACCCGCCGACTTCAACTCCTACGGCTCCCGACGCGGCAATCATGAAGTCATGGTCCGCGGCACCTTCGCCAACGTCCGCCTCAAAAACAAGCTAGCTCCCGGCACCGAGGGCGGAGTCACCCGCCTCCTCCCCGAAGGCGAAGGCATGAGCATCTTCGACGCCAGCGTGAAGTACGCCGAGCGCGGAGTCCCGCTCGTCATCCTCGCCGGCAAAGAATACGGCTCCGGATCATCAAGAGACTGGGCCGCCAAAGGCCCCAAGCTCCTGGGAGTCCGCGCCGTCATCGCCGAAAGCTACGAAAGAATCCACCGCTCGAATCTAGTAGGAATGGGAATCCTACCCCTCCAATTCGTAGAAGGAGAAACCGTCGCCAGCCTGGGCCTCACCGGAGAAGAAACCTACAACTTCGAAGGCCTGGCAGACCTACTAGAAGCCAAATTCGCCAACGGTCGAATCCTCACCGTAGAAGCCACTACCCCCGAAGGCACCAAGCAAACCTTCCAAACCACAGTAAGAATCGACACCCCCCAGGAAATCCTCTACTACGAAAACGGAGGCATTTTGCAGTATGTGCTGCGACAGTTAGCGGGTAAGAATTGAACGCACTACCATTGAAAACGGGGTTATCGGCGCGAAGTTGCCGATAACCCCGTTTCACGTCGCTTGGACGGGCTCTCTTGCCTGGATGCGCTCCATCTCAATGGGTCTGAGGCTCTCGTACGATGGCTGGGCCGGTACCGCACCCTGGCGGTAAAGGAAGGATAGTACCGCCTTTGACTCCCCCCTTGCCATCCGGTAAATACATTGGAAACGATTCACCGTCTCCCAAGTAGAAGAGCGAAACCCGAGTGCTGACGGGGATAGCCCGACCATTCTGCTGATATGGACTGTAGGTCCACTGCCTAACAGCTGAGAGGGAGGGGTTTTTCAGTTCGTCGAAACCGCTCGTCACTTCCGCATCTGTGACCTTGCCGCTTTCATCGACCGTGATTTTCAGCATGACCAGAGCGTTCGAGCATTGTTTCATAAATCCATCCGGTTTTTTTTGCCGCTGGACTGCTCAAAAGGTGAGCTGCCAGCACCTTCTCGGGAATTTCAACATGTGCAGTGATGGGGCTTGCATTCTGAGACGCGCAGAGAGCATAAGAAGGCAAGAGCAGGGCAACGCCTAACAGAAGCCGAGCGGAGACAGAAGGAATCATGGAACCGACTATACGTGAGGTACTTCTTCCTCGAAAGTCCGCGTTTTCGGAAACTTCGCATTAAGCCCGGAGAGCCAAGTCGTTCCGCTAAACAAGACAGATGAAAAGGAACGGAGACAGCAGGCGTCACCAAAGCCGCTGAACCCCATACCCATCGTACAACTTTTCATTGCTGACCAGAAGCAGATTCTCCGCCTGCGCCTGAGCAATCA
>Ga0302325_10007760_pt1 | contig 23709 bp, 25 predicted proteins | sample Palsa_T0_2_FD_201948 | JGI IMG/M metagenome (GOLD analysis project Ga0302325, IMG submission 201948) | Peat permafrost microbial communities from Stordalen Mire near Abisko, Sweden - Palsa_T0_2 | ecosystem: Environmental > Terrestrial > Soil > Palsa > Peat permafrost | place: Sweden: Abisko... | reverse complement strand
TCCAGGCCAGTAAGAAATTCCGCCTCCGGAATATTTGGCGTGATTACGCTGGCGCGCTTCAGCAACTCGTCCTTAACAAACTTCAGCCCTGAAGTGTCCAGTAGTTCCGCGTTACCGGCAGTGGGCCGAAAAATCGGATCGAGCACCACGTGAGTGAAATTGTTCTTATCCAGAAATTCTGTTACCACGGAAGCGTTTCCGCGATTCGCCAGCATTCCAATTTTCACGCCGGCCAATGCCACGTCTTGCGCCAAGGTTTCAATTTGCGCGCGAAGAGTTGCGGCAGGCGTCGCGTGAACGGACACCACTCCCTGCGTGGATTGCACGGTGAGCGCCGTAACGGCGGCAACTCCGTAACAGTTAAGCGCGGCGAAAGTTTTCAAATCGGCGGCCACGCCAGCGCCGCAAGAAGGATCGAATCCCGCGATGGTGAGAAGAATCGGCGGCGTGCTGGGGGTTGGATTACTCAATTTTCGTTGTCTCCGCGCGCGGCCCGAAAATAAAAATACGCCTCGGCAGCCGGAAAACTGCTTCGGCGCGTCGGCCAATAAAAATGTACGCGGATTGTTGCTGTCGGTGCAAGACTAATCTTTGAAGCGTGGAAGCGAGCGGCAAAAAATAAAACGTCGTCCGCTGCGGGGGCTATGGGAAAAGTCCGCGAACCAGCGTCGCATCCGCGACGCGCCCCACCGCCAGCGCGTACGCGCCGGTTCGTAGGTGCGTGCGATGTTTCCGCGCCGATTCGTGAACTTCGCGGAACGCGCGGCGAATCACTATTTCTAGCTTTGCGTTGACTTCGGCCTCGGACCAGAAGAAGCTTTGCAAATCCTGCACCCATTCGAAGTAGCTGACCGTAACCCCGCCGGAATTGGCGAGAATATCCGGGATCACCATGATCCCTTTTCGCGCGAGGACTTCGTCGGCATGCGGAGTCGTCGGCCCATTGGCCGCTTCCGCGATAATTTTGGCCTTGATCTGGTCGGCATTGTTCAGGGTGATCACATTCTCCAACGCGGCGGGAATCAAAATGTCGCATTTCATCGCCAGCAAATCATCGTTCGAGATGCGCGAAGTTCCCGGCATGCCCACCACCGTGCCGGAACGTTCCTTGTAGCGCATCGCTTTCAGCGGATCGATTCCGCGCGAATTGAAAACACCGCCTCGCGAATCGCTGATCGCGATGACGCGTGCCTTTTTCTCCGCAAAAAGTTTCGCCGCGATCGATCCGGCGTTGCCGAACCCCTGAATCGCGACGCTCGCCCCGCGCAGCGCGAGTTTTTTCAGTTTGCACGCTTCTTCCACTGCGATCAGGCAACCGCGCGCCGTCGCTTCGTTTCTTCCTTCCGATCCGCCGATCGAAATCGGTTTTCCGGTTACCACTCCCAGCGACGAATATCCTTTGGTCATGGAATAGGTATCCATGATCCACGCCATCGTCTGCGAATCCGTGTAAACATCCGGCGCGGGAATATCCTGCTCGGGACCAATGATCGGAAGAATTTCCGAAGCAAATCGGCGCGTCATCCGTTCGAGTTCTGATTTGCTCATGCGCTTCGGATCGCAAATCACGCCGCCTTTGCCGCCGCCGTAAGGAATATTTACCGTCGCGGTTTTCCAGGTCATCCACATCGCCAGAGCCTTCACTTCGTCCAGCGTGACGGCCGGATGATACCGAATTCCGCCCTTGGCCGGGCCCCGCGCCACGTTGTGCTGCACGCGGAATCCGGTGAAAACTTTTATTTGCCCGTTGTCCATTTTCGTCGGGACGGAAACTTCGAGCACGCGCTTCGGCGCGCGCAAAATCTGCCGCAGTCCCTGATCGAGCTTCAAATATTCAGCCGCGATGTCGAACTGGATTTGCGAGATGCGATAAGGATTCAAATCCTCGCGCGGTGCGATTCGGGGAATCGGTGGAGTGTTCGCCGGCTTTGCGACAATAGCCATTCAATATTCCTCTTCTGACGCGGCAAAAGTCGGCCGTCGCCCAAGCCTAGCCCGACTTGCATCTCTGCGGTGCTTGGCGAATCGAAGTTTAGTCAAGCTGTACGGGAAGTCAATGGAAAGCGCTGATAAGGCGTGACATCCCGTCAATGCGCCTTAAGAAACCGCGGGCGAATTTGCGCGGCCCAACGTTGTATTACATTGATTATAAGCGTGTTAGCAATGGCTCGGGCGGCTGCGACAAACGCGCCCCGCAAGAGCTTGGCTTCTCGTTCAGGATCGATCCCGGCAGTTGTTCGTTGACCCCAATGGCGTCAACACGCTACGCTTCGCGCGGACCAGATTCTTTGATACCGATGGCCTTTGTACCTAACGACATGCCTCTTGCAACGGCGCAATCCGCGCACCGCCCGTTCGCGTATTTAAGAAGGAGCCGCACTTCTTCGTGACTGGGGAGACAGGAACGGAGTCGAGAGCCTCTGACGCGGCACTCGTCGCACGCATCATTCAGCGTGACGAGTCGGCGTTGGCAGCGCTGTACGATCGCTATTCGGGAATGTTATCGTCCGTCCTGAATCGCATTTTGCGCGACACGCAGGCCGCCGAAGAGATCTTGCAGGATATTTTTTACCAACTGTGGCGCACCGCGGCGCAGTTTGACCCCTCGCGTGGTTCGTTGCCAGGCTGGCTGCTGGTCATAGCCAGAAACCGAGCCATCTCCCGCTTACGCCGGCACAATCCCGCGAGCGGCGAATCGTTGCTGGAAAATACGATCGTGCTTCCCGCCACCCTGGAAAGCACCATCGCGCAGCAGCAATTGATAGGCAAGGTGAAAGGCGCGCTGGATAATTTGCCGAAGGAGCAGCGCGCGGCCATCGAGCTGGCGTATTTTGAAGGTTTGACCCACAGCGAAATCGCACAACGAACCGGCGACCCGCTAGGAACGGTGAAAACGCGGCTTCGCTCCGCGGTCGAGACGTTGAAACGAAATTTCAAGATATGAGCGGCACGCATCCAACTCGGGAAGAAGACTTCGACCTCTACGCACTCGGGGCGCTCGATGGCGACGAGAAGGTAGCGTTCGAAAGCCATCTTGCGTCTTGCGCGGGATGTAAGGAGAAGCTCGCCGAGGCCAACGGCCGAATCGCGATGCTGGCTTTTGCGGCTCCCGCGACATTGCCATCGCCGGGCGTGAAAGAGCGATTGATGCGACAGGTTGCGGCTACAACTCCAGAGATCAACGCAAGTTCGGCGCGAATCGTGCCGGAAAGCTCGGAGGGAATATTCGCGCGCTGGTGGGGATTGCTCTTGCCCCTGGCCGGAGCGTTTGCGCTCGCGGCGCTTTTGCTGTGGCTGCACAATGGACAACTCGAGCGCCAGATCGCTGCGCTGCGCGGAACGATCCAGGAGCAGGCGAGCAAGATCGCGCAGGCCCACGAAGAAGCCGAGTTAATGAGCGCGCGCGATACGGTGGTGGTATCGCTCGCGGTGCAAAAAAATCAGCCGCAGGGAACCGCGCGCGTTCTTTATAATTCGCGGCGCGGGATGCTCGTGTACAACGGCCGCCTGGCGCCGGTGGCCTCCGACAAGAGCTACCAGTTGTGGCTGGTGCCGATGAACGGGGCGCCGATCAGCGCCGGCGTTTTCAATCCGGTGAGCGGCGAAATGAATTCGATGATGGTGAAAGTTCCCGCCGGAATTGCAGCGAAAGCTTTTGCGGTGACGCTCGAACCCGCTGGCGGAATGCCTGGTCCGACCGGGCCGATGATTCTGGTTGGGCCCGTTTCGTAAGCCGTCCTGCCGCGGTTTTCACCTAGCACGGGCTCAATTGAAGAGAGATCCCTCGCTTCGCTCGGGATGACAACTGAGAGCAAAAAGTCGAAGTCAAAAACAAAATCAGAACAAATTCAAATTCGAAACCAAATCCCAATCCAAACCTAATTCCAACTCCAACTCCAACTCTCCGTACAAACGTCCGCCTTCGTTTTAAATTTTTGGCGACGCGGGGATGCGGTCGACGCCCATATAGGGGCGGAGGGCCTCGGGAATCAAGATTGAGCCGTCGGGCTGCTGGAAATTTTCGACCAGGGCGATCCAGGTGCGTCCCACGGCTAGCCCGGAACCGTTCAGCGTATGCACGAAATCGTTCTTGCCGGTTTTCGGTTTGAAACGGATTCCGGAGCGGCGCGCCTGGAACGCTTCGGTGTTCGAGCACGAAGAAATTTCCATGAATTCGTTAGCGGACGGTAGCCAGACTTCGAGGTCGTAGGTTTTTGCGGCCGCAAATCCCATATCGGCGGTGCAGAGCTGCATCACGCGATAATGCAGCCCGAGGCGCTGCAAAACCGCTTCCGCATTTTGCACCAGCGCTTCAAGTTCGTCGTAGCTGGTGTCCGGTCGCGTGAATTTGAACATCTCAACTTTCTGGAATTGATGCTGGCGTTTCAGACCTCGGGTGTCGCGTCCGGCGGCGCCCGCTTCGGAACGGAAACAGGCCGTCCAGGCGCAGACTTTGATCGGCAGCCTGCTCTCATCGATGGTCTCATCGCGATGCAGGCTGGTCAGCTCGACTTCGGAAGTCGGCGTGAGCCACAGGTCGGTGCCTTCGAGGTGAAACATGTCGGCGGCGAATTTCGGTAACTGGCCGACGCCGGTCAGCGATGTGGTATTGACCAGAAACGGCGGCAGAATTTCGGTGTAACCGTGTTCGCGGGTATGCATATCGAGGAAGAAATTCGCGATGGCGCGTTCCAGCCGCGCCCCCAGGCCGATGTAGACCGCGAAACGCGAGCCGGCAATTTTTATGGCGGATTCGAAATCGAGAATTCCCGCGCCTTCGCCGAGTTCGTAGTGAGGCTTGGGCGTAAAACCGAATTGCGGAGGCGCGCCCCAGCGCCGCACTTCGATATTGTCGGCCGCGGATTTTCCCACCGGCACGCTCGAGTGCGGAATGTTCGGGACCATCAGCAGGAAATTCTTCAGGCGTTCGTCGAGTTCCGCGATGCGCGCGTCGTTGCTCTTGACCGTGTCGGAGACTTCCTTCAGGTGCGCGAGCAGAGCCGTGGCGTCCTCGCCAGCCTTCTTCATGCGCGGAATTTCCTCGCTCGCCTTGTTGCGCTCGGCCTTGAGTTTTTCAGTGGAGAAAATCAGCTGGCGGCGTTCGGTATCGATTTCGCGGAACGGGGCGAGGTCGAGCGTCACGCCGCGATCGCGCGCCATTTTTTCGATGGCGTCGAGATGGTCGCGTACATATCCAAGATCGAGCATAGGGCAAGCAGAATACATGAAAGGCGTGCGGCTCGGAAAGCGGCGGATGCGCGGGTCGCGGCGGGGGCTAGTCTAATCGCAACACCGGAATTATTGTTGCTATTAGAAAATGCTACGTTGCTTGTTCTCAGTTGGTTGCGGCGATTTTTGAATTCGGCCGTGTTGCTATTAGAAACCGTGGAGGCATGGGGGAAGCGGCCGCCGAGGCGCGGCCACGCGACGCCGGGAGACCGTACAGATTGTCGATTAGAATTCACGGCGGGCCTTTGTTTTCTGGGGGTTGGATGTGGTTTCTAATCGCGCGAGTTGTCGATTAGAAATGAAATTTGTTGCCGAGGGCGCGGGCCTTGGGCTTCCGTGGATGCGGCAATGCGTGGCGAGACGCATTCTGATTGCGCTCCCGAATTGTTCCGGCGCTGCCGTCTGCATGTTGCGTCCTTATGGGGGCTGAAGAGTGCCCCGACTGACGCTAACAGAGTTGGAATTTGATTTCTATTCGTAGAAATACTGACGAGATAAGGCGTAGAAAAGATGGGAGTAGGCTGGGGGTGAACACGAACGCTAAATTCCACGGCGTTTGGAAGCAGGTCTCCCGTCGAGCCAAAGTCTGGCCCGCTGTCGAAAACCTAAGACCCAGGCTGAGGCGGGGCGGTCTGAGGCCCATACCTACAAAGATTGCCGGGCGCAAGTTAATGCGCGCACGTGCGCGGTCAAATGGCGGAAGTCAAATGCGCCCACCCCTTCCCAAAATCCGGGAAGGATGGGCCGCACGGAAGATCTGGGCGTTCCGGCGGGTCTGGAGCTGATTTGCGCCTGGGCTGATTTATACTCGGGCCATGTCGATCGCCAAGGAAGCGCTGCTTATGGACCTGGATTATTCGGCGTGGGCGAATCAGGTGTTGCTGGAGCCGTGCTCCGCGCTGACCGCGGAAGAGCTGGCGCGCGATCTCGGCGCGTCGCATCGCAGCGTGCTCGAAACGCTGCGGCACATTTATTATACGGAGCGGGTGTGGGTGCGGCGGCTGCGCGAGAACGCGATGCCGCCGATGCGCGAAGTCGGCTGGACGAACGCGGCGCGAAAGCGGTGGCGGAGAATGCGGCGCTGGTGGAGACAATAAGCACGGAGATACGGACGATTTCCTGCCTGCTGCATCCGCCGCTGCTCGACGAATTAGGGCTGCGATCCGCCCTTAGCTGGTACGTGGAAGGATTTTCCGAACGCAGCCAGATCAAAGTAGACCTGGAGATTGCCACGGATTTCGGGCGGCTCTCTACGGAACTGGAAACGGCGATATTCCGAATCGTGCAGGAATGCCTGACGAATATTCATCGCCATTCGGGCAGCAAGACGGGGGGTGATACGAATCGTGCAGGAAAACGAGCAGGTGACCATTGTGGCGGAGGACACGGGCAAAGGAATTCCCGTCGAAAAATTACGATTGAATTCCAGAGGACCGAGTGGCGTTGGATTTCGCGGGATGGAAGAGCGCATCCGCTATCTTGGCGGCAATTTGAAATTACATTCGGATGGTACAGGCGCGAGAGTGACCGCGATGATTGCGCTCCAGCTTGGCAATGCAGTGAGTGTTGGATTGATTTAGGCAGGAAACTTCTAAACCGGAACACAACGCCGCCGCGAGTCCCTCAGTGCGTTACGAACAGAAATAAAAATTAAACTGCCTGTTTCGCGTTTTGCTGAAACCAATTCCAGGTGTCTTTCAGGCCTTGCTCCAGTTTGGTCTGCGGGTTAAAGCCGAGCATGCGGCGCGCTTTTTCGATGCTGGCATAGTTGCGGGAAATTTCGCCGGCGCGCGCAGGTTCGTAACGGACGTCGATGGAGACGCCGGGAAGAACTTCTTTCATGGTGGCTAGAAGGCTGCGGAGTGACGTTTCGACTCCGGAGGCGATCTGGAAAACTTCTCCGGCCGCATCCGCTTTGTCGGCGAGCATGATGGCTTCGACCAAATCGGAAACAAAAACGAAATCGCGGGTTTGCTGGCCATCGCCGTAGACGATGAGCGGCTGTTTTTGCATCAGGTTCCTGAAAAATTGAGCGACGACGCTGCCTTTGTGATACGAGAAGGGGCCGTAGACGTTGGAAAAACGCAGCGCAACGGTATTCAAACCGTAGGAGCCAAAGAACGCCGAGCAGTAGGCTTCTCCGGCAAGTTTGCCCGCGCCGTACGGCGAAACGGGGCGCGGCACCATGCCTTCGTGAACGGGCGGTTCCTGCTCACCGAGGATTGCGCCGCCGGTGGAGGCGAAAATCATTTTCTTTACAGCTGCGTCGCGGCAGGCGAGCAGGACGTTCATGGTCCCGGCGGCATTGATCGTGAAATTCAATTCCGGGTCGGTGACGGATTCGATGACGCGCGTGTGCGCCGCAAGATGCACGACTGTATCGATCTCTGCGCAGGCTTTCTTGACAGCCGAGAGGTCGCGGATGTCACCAATTTGGAGATCAACGCCGTAATGCTCGATATCTTCGCGTTTGCCCATGCTGAGGTCGTCCAGGACGCGAATGCGATGGCCGAGCGAGGCGAGGCGCGCAATCAAATTGGTACCGATGAAGCCGCACCCTCCCGTAACCAGGTAAGACTTCATGTGATTTTCCTTCTGCGAATTTTAGTGGGGAGACCCGGGTGCTGTGCCGCGCGCCGGGGGGACGAGAGTGCCCTGCTGCAGGCGGTAATTCACGCCGCGCCAGCGAATAACTTTTTGCCCAAAGCTGACGAGCCAAATCCCGAAGGCCATCGCGTCCCACAAAGGAATCAGCGGCATTTTTTTCCAAAGGCCTTTTTGCTTCATGCCCCACACGCCGATGAGCCAGGTGATCGCGAAGCGGAAGGCCAAATAACCGCCCAGATACGCCACGGCGGTTGCGATGGTGGGATGTACGGTCATGGCGATCAGAGCCCAGGGCAATCCCCAGGTGAAGATCAATCCCACATGGCCCCAAGGACGCATGTGGCGCTGCACGGTGGCCCAGCGAACTCGTTTGTAAAAAAGATCTCTCAGGGAACGGAAATCGGCTACGGATTGGACCACGTAGGGAAGCAATTTCGTTTCGAGGCCTTGCTCGGCCGCGAATCGGCCGATATAAAGATCGTCGGCGGGGCGGCTTTCGAGCACGGGATAGCCGCCGAAGCCTTCGATATTTTTGCGGGTGGTGAGGATCGATTGCGAGAAAGTAAATTTCACGCCGTCGAGCTGGCGGGCGATTAGTACGTTGGCGAAGAAATCGGAAATCATGGAGATGGATTGCAGCTCTTCGAGGAAGGTCGTTTCTTTTGTCGACACGTAGAGGCACGTGGCGGCGCCGAGCTGGGGATCGCGGAACGGGGCTACGACGCTGCGCAGGTAGTCCGGGCGAACGCGGACGTCACCGTCGGTGATAACGAAAATATCGTGCTGCGCTTCGGTGGTGAGGCGCACGAGGCGCGCGACTTTATCGTTGATGGCGTCGCGGCCGGAGCCGAACAAGACGCGGATGCGGGACTTGGGGAAATCGGCGATTAATTTTTCGATTGCGGGCAGAGCGGGGTCGTCGCGATCTACGCAAAACAGGATTTCGTAGTCGGGATAATCCTGGCGGCAGAAGCTGGCGTAGTTTTCATAGGCGTCGACGTCCAAACCTTTGATTGGTTTCAAGCAGCTGACGGGAGGGGTGAAATCTGGCTGCTTGGCGCTTGCGAGCCGCGAGCCGGTGTAGAACCGGATGGTGCTATAGATGGCTAAGAGATAGTAGATAGACGGAATCGCAGCAATAGCCAAAACAACATGGACGAAGTACGTGGAAATTTGGGCACCTCTGGACGTGAGTCTATCACGGGACCGGGAATTCCGACAGGTTGGAAGCCCTCGTGAGTTGCTCGTAAACGGCGTTAAAGACTAGGTTTGGCGATTCGGAACCGTGTGCGCGCGGAAACCGTTCACGATTTAGGTTTCGAGGCTGCGGGATGATTCAGCTTCCAGACGATTTGGCGCATGATGCCGGTCCACATGTCGGCGTCGCGCTGGGGAAGTCTGAGGCGACGGACGAGCCGGCGGATTCTATCGTCTGCGTCCGCGACGGTGCGGCGGTCGAGGAAGCCGCTGAGGCTGAGCGCTTCGGTGAGCACGTTGGTGAAGCGCTCCACTTCGCCGGCGTTTGCAGGAATTGCTTTTTCGGGCAGACGTTCGAATTTCGCGATGGATTTGGCGTCGCGGATGAGTTCGTAGAGGCAGATGGCCACGGCCTGACCGAGATTCATGGAGATGTGTTCCTCGCGGGTGGGTATGCGCATGAGCCAGTGGCAGTGGCTGAGATCCTCGTTCGAAAGGCCGAATTTCTCCGAGCCGAACAGGAGCGCGACGCGATTTAGTTCGTGCGTGGCCGGCTTTTGTTTTCTGCGAGATGGTTTGCGCGCGGCGTGCAGTTGCGCCAGATGTTTGTGAATGATGCGAGCGCCGGCTTCGAGGCGGCGAAGCGGCAGGTGCAACTCGCGATGGCCGACGGCCGTCGTGCCGACGACGAGCGTGCAGTCGGCGACGGCCTCGGTGAGAGTTTCGAAGACCTCGGCAGTTTCGAGAATTCTTGCCGCGCCGACGGCGGAGCGCGCGCCCTGAAACGCGACATCATAAGGATGGACGAGGCGCAGGTGGGTGAAGCCGAAATTGCTGATTGCGCGCGCCGAGGCGCCGATGTTCAACGGATTCCGGGTATCGACGAGAACGATTCGGAGCCTGGCGATTTCCGCAGTCGAGAGCATCGTCGCTATTCTACGGCAGGTTCGTAGAGAAATGCCCAAAGCATGGTGGCGCGACCGCGAACGCCTTCATGGATTGCCGCTTCGATAGCGCGGTGCGATAATGGTGGCGTTCGCGAGCTTGGTTTTTGGATTTTCCGGCATTAAAAACTTTAATTCGCGGCAGGCGTTCGGAGCATACGGGGGCTGATATGGCGATGCGAGATGTGTGGGTTGAGAAGCGCGCTACGGCGATGAACGGCGGAGTGCGCAATTTTTCGCAGATGCATTACGCGCGCAAGGGTGTGCTCACGGAAGAAATGCAGTACGTGGCGCAGCGCGAGAAATTGACGCCGGAACTGGTGCGCGACGAAGTGGCCCGCGGCCGCGCGATCATCCCGGCGAACATCAACCACCGCAACCTCGAGCCCATGGGGATTGGCTCCGCATTCTTCTGCAAAATCAACGCGAATATCGGAAATTCCGCGACAACTTCTGATGTCGATGCCGAATTGGAAAAGCTGCATCGCGCGGTGCACTACGGCTCGGACACGGTGATGGATCTTTCGACCGGCGGCGATATTCCGATGATCCGCAGGGCGATCATCAACGCGTCGCCCGTGCCGATCGGCACGGTGCCGATTTACGAGGCGCTTTCGCGGGTGCGGCGTCCGGAAGATTTGACGATTCAGATTTTGCTGGAAGTGATCGAAGAGCAGGCCGAGCAGGGCGTGGATTACATGACGATCCACGCAGGCGTGTTGCGCGAATTCGTGCCGCTGACGCGGAATCGCATCACCGGAATCGTCAGCAGGGGAGGCGCACTGCTGGCGCAGTGGATGAGCTTCCACAAAAAGCAGAATTTCCTGTATGAGAATTACGACGCGATCTGCAAGATTTTCCAGAAGCACGACGTAAGCTTTTCATTGGGCGATGGTTTGCGCCCCGGCTGCCTGCACGATGCCAGCGACGAAGCGCAGTTCGCGGAATTGAAGGTTCTCGGCGAGCTGACGAAGAAGGCGTGGGAATACGATGTGCAGGTGATGATCGAAGGCCCGGGGCACATTCCCATGGACCAGATCGAGTTGCAGGTGAAAAAAGAAAACGAGATGTGTCACGAAGCGCCCTTTTACACGCTCGGGCCCCTGGTCACGGACATCGCGCCGGGATACGACCACATCACCAGCGCGATTGGCGCGGCGATGATTGGCTGGCACGGCGCATCGATGCTGTGTTACGTGACGCCCAAGGAGCATCTCGGCCTGCCCAATGCGGACGACGTGCGCCAGGGCGTGATCGCCTACAAAATCGCGGCGCACGCCGCGGATATTGCACGGCACCGGCCCGGGGCGCGCGATCGCGACGACGCGCTCAGCTATGCGCGGTTTCTTTTCGACTGGAACAAACAGTTCGAGCTCTCGCTCGATCCGGAAACCGCGCGCAAGATGCACGACGAGACGCTGCCAGACGAATCATACAAAGAAGCGAAATTCTGCTCGATGTGCGGCCCGAAATTCTGCTCGATGAATACCACGCAGATTGCCGACGGCTACAACGGGCTCGATCAGAAAGAGCGCGAAGTGAAGTTCGCGCAGCTTCTGACGAAGATCGAGAAGCCCGCCGCAATTGAAATTCCGTAAGGTCGGGCTTGCGTGTACGCCAGTTCTCACGCCGCGATGCCAACGTGCAGCCGGTTTTCCGGGGGGCAGCGGGCAAGTGGTGTACGGATTGTAGGCGCATGACGGATCGTCGCTTCAAGCACGACAGCGGCGGGTGGGTCCGCATCGGGAAGGGTGAAACAATCCAGGCCTGCCATGCGTATCAGGATATGTAAGTGCTTCTTGTTGCGGGGCGTGTTCTAAAGCGGAGGCGACAACATGCTGTCTTTGCTCTGCGTCGTGCTGCTGTATTTTCTGCCGTCGATCATGGCCCGGCATCGCCGTAACTTCGCCGCGATCTTCCTCTTCAATTTCTTCCTGGGCTGGACGTTCATCGGTTGGATCGCCGCCTTCATCTGGGCGTGTGCCGCCGAACCTTACATCCCCGTGGTAGTCGCCGGCACGCCCGTGTACGCCTACGCCGGCCATTCGAGCGCGCACTTCTGCAGCCGATGTGGCGCGCTCGCGCAACCCAACGGCCGCTATTGCGCCGCCTGCGGCCGCCCGATTTAACCGCGGCGGATTGCTTCGCGGTCTCAGTGTCCTCCCGCTTTTCTCACTATGCCCTGTGTCTAAAGATTTTGCAGCCCGCATCGTGCCCGCACCCACCAATTCCCGGGCCGCAATACACGCTTTTCCATCCCACAAGATTTATGAGACAGTCTCTAAGTCCCTGCCGCTCTGCGGAAAGGAAGAACCGCAAAAGTGTCCGCCCCAGAATCCGACAAAGTTCTCCGCGAGGAATTCAACCGTTGGGCCACCGATGGCAAAGGCGAATCGATGGAGCACGAGCACTGGCCCATCGTCAAGCCGGCGCTTGGACTGATGCAGATTGGGGAGACGGATAACATTCTCGATGTGGGCTGCGGCGCGGGATGGTTGTCGCGAATTTTAGCGAAGCGTGTGCCGCGCGGGCGCGTGGTCGGCATGGATATTTCGGATGAGATGATTCATCATGCGCGCCAAGCCAGCGCGCAGCAGGCGAATCTGGCATTCGTTGTCGGCTCCGTTGACCGGATTCCCTGGGAACAGAATTTTTTCGATCGCATCATCACCGTGGAATCTTCTTATTACTGGCCTGATCCGGCGAAAGGCGTGCGCGAACTGCATCGCGTGGCGGCCGACGGCGGGTCGGCCTGGACGCTCATCAATTATTACCGCGATAATCCGTATTGCCAGCAGTGGGGACCGAAACTCGCGGTTCCCACGCACCTGCTTTCCGCCGAGGAATGGAAAAAATTATTCCGCGACGCGGGATTCTCCGATGTCGCGCACCGGCTGATTCCCGACCCCACGCCGGCGCCCGAAGTGTACACAGGCCGTTGGTTCCGGGACGCGAACGAGTTGGCAGCGTTCCGCGCGATCGGCGCTTTGCTGGTGCATGGGACGAAGAAAGCAAGTCTTCCGGAACGAGTCTAGCGAGCGAGAAGGGACCCGTATTGAAGGAGCGCTGATGGCATTCTTGCGAGCGGCCGCCAAGGATGAAGTTTCACCGGGGACGATCCGGGAGCTCGAGGTCGGAGACAAGGTAATTGCGCTCGCGAATGTCGAAGGCAAGTTCTTTGCGGTCAACAATGTGTGCCTGCACCGAGGCGGTCCGCTGGGTGAAGGGGAGCTGGACCGGCAAGTGGTTACGTGTCCGTGGCATGGCTGGCAGTTTGACGTGACCAATGGTCAATTGCTGACCAACGCCTCGCTAACCCTGGCCTGCTATCCGGTGGAGGTCCGCGGGGAAGACGTCTTCGTAGATATTGGCTGATGAAGGACTTAGCTGGCTCCATGCGCGCCACGTTCAACTCCGGTACCGCCTGTAAAAAATCCCCACACAAAGTTCGCCATTTTTTCCCGCTTCAATGTATAGTTCGCGCGGCAGATTTGCCCACGAATGACGCAACCACCTACTAAACCAAGGCGTTGGCTCCTGGCTGTGGACCCGAGGGTGTACCACTGGGATACCCTGTTCGTGAAGGGTAAGGAAATGTGGCGGCACGCCGGGCACCGCCCGGATTCGCTTCGGCAGTTGAAGGCGGTGCAGCGGGGCGACCGGGCTCTCGCGTACCACGGAAAGCCGGAACACGCCATTTACGCGCTGGCCGAGGTCAGCCGGGATCCCTACCCCGACCCGCACGAGAGCGATACGAAGAAAATGGTGATGGACCTGCGCGCCATCGAGCGCCTGCCGCGGCAGGTGACCCTCGCCGAACTGCGCGAAAATAAGGCGCTGCGCAAAATCAAATTCCTGAAAAACACACGTATGACGATTTGCCCGCTCACCGAAGAAGAATATTCCGAGATTCTGCGCATGGCGGGAATCGTCGCGTCCCCCGGAATTCCACTGCCGTAGCTTTTCTCCCCCTGTTTGGCAGAAACTAAGACCTGAGTCTAGGGTCGCTGACTTGACCCCAGTGTAAACCCGGGTTTACACTTAGGGCGAGGGATCTCCTTTATGCAAAACATCGTGCCAATCACTGATCTGCAGCAAAAGACTAAGAAGTACGTCAACCGGGTTCGAGAGACGGGAGTGCCTCTCGTAATCACGCAACGTGGACGAGCCGCTGTTATTCTTGTCCCGGCGGAAGATTTTGAAAACTTCCTCATTCCCATTGATGAGAAATCCTACCCTGACTGGCGCACGAGGTTATCCCGAGGGCTCAAGCAGCTCGATGCGGGAGATAGCGTCGAACTTGAAAGCTTTTTGAAGAAGCAGAAAAAACGCAAGAATCGTGACTAGATCCTGCAAATTATTTCTGTCGCGAGACGCTTGCGACGATTTGCTCGCAATAGAAGAACCTTTGTACAGAGTTGTTGTCCAACGACTTCGTGTGCTGCGGCAGTTTCCCGAAGCTGGAGTGCTACTCGCGGGTGAATTTGTTGGCTTGCGAGCCTCGACGGTCGTGCCCTTGCGAGTTTTCTATCGTGTCACCGGCCGCGGAGTGGAAGTTGTTTACATACGCCATTGCAAGAGACAGCCGCCGAAGTAAACGGAAGAGCCCAACCGGGCGACTCTGGGGCTAGGAATTTAGGTGATAAATGCCGGAACTTCCTGAAGTGGAAACCGTCGCGCGAGGGTTGCGCGAAGCTCTGCCTGGGCGGCGAATACTCGCGGTGCGGCTGGGTAAGACCGATTTCATCGATGATCCGTCAGCGATGGAATTGCGGTTGCCGGGAAGCACGGTTCTGCAGATTCGCCGGCTGGGCAAAAACTTGGTTGTCGATCTGCAGAGTGGCAACGGCGCGGCGGAAAGCCTATCGCTGTTGATTCACTTGGGCATGACCGGACAGATTGCAATCCTTTCGCCCGAAGCGCCGGTTCCGAAACACACCCACGTGTTTCTGTCGCTCGATGATGGACGCGAATTGCGCTACACCGACGTGCGGCGATTCGGGCGCATGGCGATTCTGTCGAATGGCGAACAGGAACGCGAACTCGGAGGGCTGGGCCTCGAACCTCTGGAAATTTCACTGGAAGAGTTCCGCGCGAGGATCGGATCGAGGAAGACGCAAATCAAGGCGTTGTTGCTCAATCAGAGCGTGATGCGCGGGATTGGGAACATCTATGCCGATGAGAGCCTGTGGCGCGCGAAAATCCATCCCCGGAAAATGGGCTCGAAACTGACCGCCGAGGAGTTGAAGCGCCTGCACCGCGCCGTGCAGGAGATTTTGCGCGAAGCGATCCGTCTGCGCGGCTCGTCTATTTCGGATTATGTGGATTCCGACGGGCGAAAAGGCGAGTACCAGTTGCGGCATCGCGTCTACCAACGCGACGGGAAGAAGTGTTCGCGCTGCGGAAGCGTGATCCGGCACGCGATCGTCGCGGGACGCAGTAGCCATTTTTGCCCGCGTTGCCAGCCGGCCCCGCGTGCACGGCTCCGGGCGGCCGCCAAGAAACCATGCCGACGCTGATTTCGCGCCCACGGCATCAGGCAGCGGCCGCGCAAGGTCTCCCTGTATAGAAGTAGATCAGCAGCGCGCCGAGCAGCGTGAAAAATCCGGCGTAAATAAAACCGGCGTTGGCGCTGACGCTCGTCCACAGCACACCGACCACCACACTCGAAATCAAATCGCCCACTCCGTTCACCGCGGCTAATACGCCAAAACCCGAGCCGCGAACCGTGGCCGGAAGAATTTCGGCGGAGAGCGACTTTTCGACGGACTGCTGAATCGCGTCGTGGATTCCGGCGAGCCCAAATAAAATTGCGAGCACGGGAATCGTCGGCGGCTCGAAAATAAATCCCGCGAATGCGGCAACTCCGAAAAGATAGCCGACGGCGAGAATTCCTCGCTTGCTCATACGATCGGCCAAGGCCCCGGCGGGGTAGGTCGATACCGCGTCTATCAAATTGTAGAAAGTGAAGAGGGCCACGGCGATGGTCGACGCGCGGGTGAAACCAAAACGCGGCGTGAGGATTTGGCCGGCGCGAAGAATAAGAAGTGTGGGCGCGAAGTCTCCGACGCCGTGCGCGAAAACTCCAGCCAGATAATGCCAATACGTTCTCGGGAGCTGATTGAAACTGGAAACGAAACTGGGGGCTCGGCGCGTGCTATCTGGCTGGCCGCGTGGAACCAGAAATGCAAAAGCCGTGGCGGCGGCAAGGCCGGGAAGCAAAGTCCAGCGCAGAATGGAGCGCAGGCTCAGCACGCCGAGGAGCGCGGTGGCGCAGAGCGGCCCAAGGACGGCGCCAATCGTATCCAAGGTGCGCTCAAAACCGAAGGCGCGGCCATGTTGCCCGGGCGCGACGGAATCCGCCAGCAGCGCGCTGCGTGAAGGGCTGCTGGCGCGGCCGACCCATCCGAGTGCGCGGGTGAAGAGGATGGCCGGCCAGGAATTCGCGAGCGCGTACGCAAAGGTAGAAAAACCGATCACCACGTAGCCGATCACACCCGCGGGCTTGCGCAGATTCGGACGGTCGGCGATCCAGCCGCCGCCGAGTTTCGCAAAGCTGGCGATGCCGTCGGAAACGCCTTCGATGATGCCGAGCGCGACGGGCGGCGCGCCAAGACTCGCCAGAAACGCCGGAAGGATCGCGGTAGCGGCTTCGTGGCCCCAGTCGGAAAACAAGCTACCGAGGCCGAGGCCCAGGACGCCGCGCGTCAGCCAGTGCTTTGAAGCGGTCGGCGAGGGGGACGGCGGCGCGGGATCGTTGGCGGTTGGCATTAACATTAGGAAGTCAAAAGTTTAGCAAGCGGATGGTATGGCCGGCGAACCAGGAGCTTTGTCGGTCAGCGAAAGCGCTACGATTGCGAAGATGCGCTCGGCCCATCGCTCGCGCTCATCCGCCTTCAGCCACAGAACCGGCGAACGCAATTGGTTGAAGGGCGGCGACGAAAGTAATTCGGTCAGCAATTCGTGAATGCGCTGCTGGAAGGCGCGATCTTCGGAGCGAAAACCGTCAGAAGGAATTTCCGTCGCGACAGGAGGGACGCCAACGAGGATGGTGTAGGTGTTCATCCACCAGGCGAGCCACGCTTCGAGCTGCGGCCGGTGGCCAAATTTGTTCACGAGATAACAGTAATTATCGAGGACGGAGCGATCGGTGATCACGTGCGGCGCGCGGCGTGAGGCGTCGAGTTCCGCCGCGATCTGTGCGTGCAGAATCCAGAGCTGGCCTTCGAGGGTGGTCGCGGCGTTCACTGGGAATGGCGACTGGCGCGCGACTTCCGTGACCAGTTCGACGTTGTGATGCGATTTCTTCAGCAGCGCGCAGAGTTCGTAGGCGAGCGTCGTCTTGCCTACGCCGTGCGTGCCGATGAGCGCGAGTTTCAAAATTCGTCCTGGGGTGAGAGTCACTTCGTTTCTAACACAGTTTCCGTGGATTCGAGAACCAGGGCCAGCGATGTCGAGGTTGTTTTCGATTTGCGCGGCGAATAGAATCGAGCCTCATCGCCCGTTCATCGAGGAATCCTGCCGGGGTGAAAAGAAATGGGCGGTTTGATGGAGAGGCGCGACACCAGACGATGCGAGCCGTGATCCAGCGAGTGACGCGCGGGCGTGTGACGGTTGACGGCGCGATGACGGGCGAGATTGGCGCAGGGCTTGTGGCGCTCGTCGCCGTTGGTCGCGAAGATTCGGCGGCCACCGCAGCCGCAATGGCCGAGAAAATTTTCAATCTGCGGATTTTCAACGACGAGCACGGAAAAATGAACAAGTCGCTCGCGGATACGGGCGGCGCGGTCCTGGCGGTTTCACAATTTACTTTGTATGGCGACGCGCGCGGGCAGCGGCGGCCGAGTTTCATCCAAGCCGCGCCGCCGGAACAGGGCAAAGCGCTATACGAGGAATTCGTTGGGGCATTGCGCGAATTGGGAGTGCGCGTGGAGACGGGCGTCTTCCAGACGCATATGTCGGTGGAAATCGTGAACGACGGGCCGGTGACAATACTTCTGGACTCCGGCAAATTATTTTAGGTGGGTGTATGGGAGTGAATTCATGAGCGAAATCAATCGGATCGTGGATCAGATGGACCGGGCGATGAACGGCGAAGCCTGGCATGGGCCGCACCTGGAAGAATTGCTCAAAGATGTATCCGCGCAGCAGGCCACTGCGCATCCTGTTGCCGGAGCGCATTCGATTTGGGAGTTGGTGAATCACCTTGGCGCATGGAATGAGATTCTGGCGCAGCGAGCTTGGGGGAAGGCCGTCGCGGTGACACCGGAACAAGATTGGCCGCCCGTCACGGACACTAGCACGGACGGCTGGAAGCGGGGGCTCGAGCAGATGCGCGCGTCGCGAGCGCGCTTGCGGAGCGCCGTCGAAAAATTGAGCGACGCGCAACTCGACGATATCGCACCCGGAAAAGATCATTCCATCTACGTGATGTTGCATGGCGGGATCCAGCACGACCTGTACCACGCGGGACAAATTGCGGTTTTGAAAAAGGGTGCCGCGACAAAGGCGCGAAGCGGATCGTAAGCCGATCACGACCAATTCGATGAATCCATCATCACCTTCACCTGCTGCGGCACCCGGACGACATTTCACGGGTTTGATCCGCGCGCCGCGGGAGCAGGATTACGCTCGACTGGCGGAGCTCGCGGGCCAACTTTCGTATCCCTCGACAGCAGACGAAATCGCGCAGCGCCTGGCCGCGATGGCCGGCTCCCGCGAGCACGCCGTGTTTGTCGCCGAAACGCAGGGCGGCGAAATCGCCGGCTGGATTGCGGTTTTCATCAGCCGTGGCCTCGAAGTGAATCCGCGCGGCGAAATCAGCGGTTTGATTGTCGATGAACGGTTCCGGTCACAGGCCGTGGGGAAGCATCTGCTGGCCCGGGCGGAAGAATGGGCACGAGAACAGGGGTGCGACGTGGTGGGTCTGCGATCGAATGTAATTCGGGACCGCGCGCACGCATTTTATATTCGCGAAGGGTACCAGCACAGCAAAACCCAAAAGACTTTCCGCAAGAACCTGATTACAAAACTCTAATTAAGATAAGGGAATTCGCTCCGCCGCACGCAGCAAGACATCGGGGCGCCATTGTCAGAAGCCGCCGCCCCCGCCGCCGCCGAATCCGCCGCCCGAGAAACCGCCTCCACCAAATCCAGAGCTGCCCGACGAACTTCGCGGAGCCGAAGACATCACCGCCCCGACATGCGAGGACATGAAATTCAATTCGTTCACCAGATACAACGCTTGAAAACCCGAACCGTACGGCGCCTGGAACCACTGCGGAGGTTGCAGCGCGATTCCCGAAAAAGCTTGCACCCATTTTTTCTCGACGTGCAAGGCCATCGCGTAGGGCAAAAACTTTTCGAATAACTCGGGCCTGGTTTCAAGGCGGGCGATCTGATCTTTCTCGACGCGGCCCAGGAATTCCTCGAAGCCGAGAACTTTTTCGAGCGCGCGCTCCCCCACAGTGGTTCGCGACGACATGAACCAACCGAATACACAGATGATCAAGCCCGAAGTGATTCCGGCCATGGTCCAGGTGGTGTCGGAAATGCCTGTGACATTCTTGAGGACCGACGAGCCAATAAAGAACAGCACGCCCACCGCGATTCCTGCGCCGATATAGCCGCTCTTTGTGGTGTCGGGACGGTGAAAATAATAGCCGTCGGCCATCAGGGCGCTGAAGATACGGTCGCGGATCGTGGGCAAGTGCGTGTAGAAATGATTTTGCAGATCCGCGAGGCGAACGTCGGGACTAGCGCCGCCGTCAAACAGCGCGTTCAGCATTTCCTGCTCATGCGGCCGGGCACCGGTCCATTCCGCCGGCGGTTTCTTCAGGTGGAAGATGTACTCCTTGTCGTGGGACAGGCCGAGCATGTGCGTTTCTTCTTTTTGCTCGATGGTTAGATAGCCCTTCACGGCGAGGTCGACGAGCGTCGCGGTGATGTCGCTCATCGCCGCCTCGTTATCGACGAGCGTGCCGCATTCGCCCGGCGATAATTGATCCGGGGGATCGTATTGCACGGCGATAGCGTTTCTCTGCGGGTCGCGGCCATGCGTCCACCACCACCAAAGCATCGCGAAGAATACAAACACCGGCATCAGCAACGGAATATTGCTGCGCAGAAAGCGCAGGAACAGGGTGAATGAGGAAGAGGGATGCACGAGACCCTTGTCAAAGCCGACCACGGCCGTCAAGCCTTCGTGGAAGGACAGGGGGCGCGTGCTTTCGACGTCGATCGCGTCGCCATCGATCGTGGTTTTCGCGTCGTGCGCATTTGAGCCGTACGCGCCGGTGTAGGCGACGGCCCGGACTCCTGTTGCGCCGTCGGGTAACGTGATGCGCGCAGTGGCGAGATCGATGGGCGCGTCCCATTCATCGCCGGTCACGTTCCAGTAGAGTTCGTCGTGATCTTCCAGGAAGCGCAACGCATCGAGAACCTGGTAGTGAAAGATTATGGTTCGCGTCGTGTCTTCAGCGTCGGGAACGTAAATCTTGAATTTGGTGTAACGTCCCTGGCTGCTGCGCTCGTATTTGAGCTTTTGTCCGGCGTCGTCCGTGATGCTGATCGGATCGAGGAAGAGGGTGTAGTTGAATCCCCGAGGATCGGAGTATTGGACGGGAATCGTGCGGTAGATGCCGTGCCACACGCCGGTGAATTGCACTTCGATCGTTTCGGTCACGTCGATCGTGCCATTCGTGTGGACTTCGATCTGCGCGTCGAAATGCCTGATGCGGAGCTCGCGCGCCGCTGCCGGAAGAGCGGCACAGCAAACAAACAAAGCAACGAGGAGAACGCGAAGCGCGTTACGCATGGCCGGTCGAGTGGTTATGATGCGCCGCCAAAACTGACCTTGGGCGCGTCGCGTTCCGCCGGCGCCGAAACTTCGAAGAACTGGCGCGCCGTGATGTTGAACATGCCCGCGATGACGCTGGAAGGGAACTGCACGATCTTGGTGTTCAGGTCGCGGACTACGGCGTTGTAATAGCGGCGCGCGTTCTGGATGCTGTCTTCCACCTGATTCAAGGTGTTTTGCAACTGCGTGAAACTTTCCACGGCGCGGAGTTGGGGATAGGCTTCGGCCAGCGCGAAGACTTGGCGCAGCGCGGAGGTCAGCACATTTTCGGCATCGGCTTTCGCGGCCGGGCCTTGCGTGCTCATCGCCTGATTGCGGGCGGCGACCACGCCTTCGAGCGTGCTTTTTTCGTGGCCGGCGTAACCCTTCACGGTTTCCACCAGGTTGGGAATCAAATCGTAGCGGCGCTTGAGTTGCACGTCGATGTCCGACCAGGCGTTGTCGCACTGCACCCGCAGGCGGACCAGGCCATTGTAGATCCCGATCACGAAGATGACGACCAAGACGACGATGACCAGCAGGGCGACTAAAATCACCATTTAGACCTCCGAAGGCCGGCAACCGGAACGGACGAAGCGTGCATCAATTTTCTGCGGACGAGCATACGGCCACGCTCGCGCTGTGTAAAGGGCGCCTTGGCCGCCCGGGAGGCGGCTCAGTTCGGCGCAACCAGAGTTGGATCGATGCGAACAGCTTCTTTGAATTCAGCCTTAGCGCCATCGGCATCTTTGACGCGCAAGAGCGTCATGCCGCGATTGTAGTGAACACGCGCGGCGTTCGGATTCAGGCGAATCGCTTCACGGTACGCATCCGCCGCCGCGGCATACTCCCCCTTATTGAAGAGCACGTTGCCGAGGTTGAAGCGCGCGTCCGCGTTGTCGGGCTGTTCGGCGACAACTTTCTCGAACGCCACTTGGGCGCCGTCGAGGTCGCCCGCATCCATTTTTGCCGCGCCGAGGCCGATGAGCGCTTCGGCGAAATCGGGTTTCGCGTCTAGAGCCTTCTGAAAATATTCGACCGCTTTCGCGGGATTCTTGGCCACGAGATAGGAATTCGCGAGATTGTACAGCGCGTGAGGATCGCCCGGCTTCAGCGCCAGGCCTTTTTCATATTGCGCGATGGCTTCGGGAAGCTTTCCCTGGTCGTGGTAGGCAAGCGCAAGGTTGAATTCCACTTCGGGGCGATCCGGCTTCAGCGCGAGACTTTTTTCGAAACTCGCCACGGCGTCGTCGAGGTGGCCTTGTTTGTATTGCAAGTGCCCCAGTTCGAACCAGACGTGGGCGTCGCTTGGGTCGATGGCGACGATTTGCTGGAACTGCGCGATGGCATCGTCGGCGCGCCCCGCGTTTTGCAGTGCGATCGCATAATTTCCGCGGACGTCGGTGGCCTGGGGCTCGAGTTCAAGCGCGCGTTCGTAAATGGGGATGGCTTCATCCCATTTTTGGCTGGTGACCAGCGCCGCGCCGAGATTGTTCATGGCGTCGGCGTAGCGCGGCATCAGATCGATCGCCTTACGGTAGGCCGCGATCGCGTCCGCGGTATTGCCGGAAGCCGAAAGCGCCGCGCCCATGCCGTTGTAGGCCTGCGGAAATTTGGGATTGAGCGCGATGGCTTTCTGGTAGGCGGAAATTGAATCCGCATATTTTTTCTCGTGGTAAAGCGCGAGGCCCAGGTTGCTCGCCGTGACCGCGTCGGTGGGCTTCACGGAAAGAGCGCGATTGAAATCGGCGACGGCTTCGTCGTCTTTGCCTTTGGCGTCGAGCGCGGTGCCTAGGTTGCTGAGAGCTTCGGGCAGAGCCGGATTTATGGCGAGCGCCTGGCGGTAGAGCGCGATCGCTTCGTCGACGTTGCCTTTTTGGTAGAGCGCCATGCCGCGATTATTCAGCGCGACGGCCTGATTCAGAGTTTCGGTGGAGATTCGCTCCTGCGCGCGCGAAACTGGCGCGAAGGCGCGCAGCACAATAAGCGCGACGATCGCCGCGATTAGTGTTTTTCGAAACTGAAGGATTCCGTGCATGATTGTGCCCCTTTTCGCTTCGCCTGGCAGAGGCAGAGTACCACGAAGAACGGCGTGCGGCGTGAGGCAGCATTGATGCGCCAGCCGCTCGAGGATGGCTCGGTGACGATCGCGCGCGCGGCGCTCTCGGTGAATTTCCCTTCGCGGTTCATGCTCGCGGCGGCGATGAATCCCTGTCCTTGCGGTTTCTTTGGCGATACGACGCGGGAATGCCACTGCTCGCCGATTCAAATTCAGCGCTACGTCTCGAAAATTTCCGGGCCGTTGCTCGACCGCATCGACATTCACATCGAAGTGCCGGCGGTGAAATACAAGGAGCTGCGCGGCGACGTGGAAGTGGAAAGCTCGGCGTCGGATCGCGAGAGGGTTCTCCGCGCGCGCGAAATTCAGACCAAACGCTACGCCGCCGAAAAGAAAATCTATTCCAATGCGCAGATGCTGCCAAAATTGATCCGCAAAAATTGTACGATCTCGGCGGAGGGCGAAAAACTGCTGGAAACCGCCATACAAAAATTGGGATTATCAGCCCGCGCCCACGACCGCATTTTGAAAGTCGCGCGCACCATTGCGGACCTGGAAGCCTCCGACGCCATTGCACCGAAACACCTGAGCGAAGCGATTCAATATCGAACGCTGGATCGGACCTATTGGGCCTAGAGCCCCTCGAATGACGGCTTCGTTCTTGTGCGTACGGCCGCACGGATATATTCATAGGCACGGGCGGCGATGGGGCTGTGCGCCCTACAAGGGGATCTATGCGAGCCCGCAGAATGTCTCTCTGTTTTCTCGGACTTGTTCTGTTCGCCACTGCAAGCGCGAAGGAACCGCCGCCGCAGGTACTCGTGTGGCCTTCATCA
>Ga0302325_10007759_pt1 | contig 23714 bp, 18 predicted proteins | sample Palsa_T0_2_FD_201948 | JGI IMG/M metagenome (GOLD analysis project Ga0302325, IMG submission 201948) | Peat permafrost microbial communities from Stordalen Mire near Abisko, Sweden - Palsa_T0_2 | ecosystem: Environmental > Terrestrial > Soil > Palsa > Peat permafrost | place: Sweden: Abisko... | reverse complement strand
AGGTCGGAGCGCGCCTGGCTGAGCGCGGTGACACGGTCGCCGCCATCGGCATCACGAATCAGCGCGAGACCCTCGTGGCGTTCGACCGTTCGACCGGGCGTCCGCTGCACCGCGCCATCGTGTGGCAGGACCGGCGCTCCGAGCCCATCTGTGCCGAGCTCACCGACGCGGGGCAGCTCCCCTTCGTGCGCGCCACGACCGGCCTCGTCCTCGACCCCTACTTCAGCGCCACCAAGGCAGCCTGGCTGCTCCGCCACGGCGACCTCACGCTCAGTCCCGACGACCCGGACCTCTCCTTTTGCACGGTCGACAGCTGGGTGCTGTGGAACCTGACCGGCGCCACCCGCGGTGGCACCTACGCCACCGACCCCTCCAACGCCAGCCGCACCCTCCTGCTGAATACGGCCACGCTGTCCTGGTCCCCCGAGCTTTGTGCCCTCTTCGGCGTGCCAGCCCACACCCTCCCCGAGGTGCGACCGTCAGCCGGCAGCTTCGGCACCGCTGCGCTCGGCGACCTCGGCCCGGCCTCGGCGGTCCTCGACGGCATCCCGGTCTCGGGCGTGCTCGGCGACCAGCAGGCCGCGCTGTTCGGGCAGGCCTGCTTCGAGCCCGGCATGGTGAAGGTCACCTACGGCACCGGCAGCTTCGCGCTGGCCAACGCGGGCCGCGAGCGCCCGGTGGCGCCCGCCGGGCTCACCGTCAGCTGCGCCTGGGACCTCGGCGACCACGCCGGCGACGAGCGCGGCCGCGTCGCCTACGCGCTCGAGGGGTCGGCCTTCGTCTCGGGCGCCGCCATCCAGTGGCTGCGCGACGGGCTCGGCATCATCTCCTCCGCCGCCGAGGTCGGTCCGTTGGCGGCATCGGTGCCCGACAGCGGTGGCGTCACCTTCGTCCCCGCGCTCACCGGTCTCGGCAGCCCGTGGTGGGACCCCCGGGCGCGCGGCATCGTGACCGGACTCACGCGCGGTGTCGGCCGCGCCCAGCTGGCGCGGGCGTGCGTCGAGGGCATGGCGTTCCAGGTGCGCGACATGACCGATGCCATGGCCGCCGCGTCGGTCCACCCACTGACCGCGCTGCGGGCGGACGGGGGCGCCGCCGCCATGGACCTCCTCCTCGAGCTCCAGGCCGAGCAGAGCCGAATGACCGTGGCGCGGCCGGCCTCGCTCGAGTCGACCGCGCTCGGTGCCGCCACCGTGGCGGGACTGGCCGAGGGGGTCTGGACATCGCTGGCCGAACTGGCCGCGCTCTGGCGCGCCGAGACCGTCTTCGAGCCGCAGCTGCCCGTCGAACTGACCGACGCCGTGCACGAGGTGTGGCGCCGGGCGGTGGAGAAGTCGATGGGCTGGGCGGAACCGGAGCCAAATTGATGAACTGACGTACTTGACACACTCTCAACTGAGGTGCCGTTCAGTCCGCTTTGGGGCGTGCTTACTGCCTGCCAAGTGGGACTGGAGGCGCGGCTTGTTTCTGATTTGGTCAGGGCAGTTGTTGGGCGATTGCAATGAGAAAGCCGGCGCCTGACTGGCAATCAGGGGATAACGCTCCTGCTCTGGGAGCAGAGGGCGACGACGAAATCCCGCCTACAGGCCGACTCACCGCCAACAAGGGAGTATCTGGGTTTCCCGTCATCGTGTCATGCCAGGGCACACGTTCGCAGGGTCGGTCCTGGGGAAGTCATGACAGCACCCACCTTGCTCGCCCGTGCCAACTCGGTCTGCGGCTGGTCACCCCATAGCCACAATCGAGGCATTGAGCGCCGTGCCGCCCGTCGAACCGTGGAAGCCGGCATCGCCGTAGGTGAAGATGCCGCCGTCGGAAGCCACCATCCAGTAGCCGTTCCCCGTTGGGTCGGTGGCAATCCCAACGATGGGCTTGTTGAGCGGCTGCCCGCCCCGCGAACCCAAGAAAGCTGAGTCGCCATAGTTGAAGATGCCCCCGTCGGAAGCCGCCATCCAGTAGCCGTTCCCCGTTGGGTCGGCGGCAATCCCCACGATGGGCTGGTTCAGTGGCTGGCCACCGCGCGAGCCCAAGAAGGTCGCGTCGCCGTAGGTGAACACGCCCCCGTCGGATGCGACTAGCCAGTAGCCGCGTCCGTCCGGCGTCGACGCTATGCCCACGATTGGCTTGTTGAGATGGATCGATCCGGCTGAGCCGTAGAAGCCGGCGTCGCCGTAACTGAAGATCCCGCCGTCGGAAGCCACCATCCAGTAACCCTCGCCGTCCGGCGTGGCCGCCATTCCGACAATCGGCGCGTTGAGGTGCAGTCCGCCCGTCGAGCCGTAGAACGCCGCGTTGCCGTAGCTGAAGATGCCCCCGTCAGAAGCCACCTCCCAGTACCCGTCGCCCTTGGGGGTCGGTGCCATCCCGACCATCGGCGCGTTGAGATGCTGGCCGCCCATCGACCCGAGGAACGGCTCGCAGAACGAGAAAACGCCACCGTCCCCGGCCACCATCCGGTAGCCCGGCTGGGATGAACAGTTGACCGCGACGCCGAGCTGGAGGGCCTGCCCGGAGTTGGGGTCGATCATGAGCGACGACTCGTCGACGGCCTCGAAGGCGCTGGACGGCACTGTGTCGAGCTCGTTGACCAGAGACTGCGGCCACGTGGTATCCGAGGTTCCCCAGAAGGACCACGTGGGGCCGTTGTCGGCAAGGATCAGCCCATACTGCTGCATGGCGCGCAGCACGACCTGTGCCTGGGCCGAGTAGCCCGAGATATTGAAGCTGGCCTTGAGCCGGAACCGGGCTCCAAAGGGCGGCAGGTTGGGATTGGACGTCGACCCCGACTCATGGCGGGCCGGCCAAATGTACGACGCATCAGTCGACTCGGCCGTCATCCGGATGGCATGCGTAATGAGGCCGGACTGCACCTCGTCGTAACGAACGAGCCCGGGCAGAATCGGAAGGCCGGCGGCATCCGCGGAGGTCCAGCCCGCCGGTCGTAGCGCGTTGGAGTTGAGGTTCCATATCGCTCCTGCGCCGGCGGTCGAGCCCGACGCGCTGTATTGCGCGTTGTAGAGCTCATAGAGGTTGCATGTGGTGGGATCGACCATGATGGCGTGCCTGTCCCCCGTGCCTCCCGCACCACCCTGAATCGGCGTATCGGCGCTCAGCGGGTAGGGGCCAGGGTCGCTCTGGTCGGCGAATTCGAATGCGATCGGGACGAGTGGCTGTGACGGGGACACCACGTCGAAGGGCATGCCGAACGTCGGCCCGAACACGAAATGAATGTTTGTGGCGACACTGTTCATGCTCGCCAGCCACGTCGCGCTCTGCGGATTCACCGGCAGGTTCGCGACGGGGGTGTTCCAGACGTTGTCCGTCGGGAAGATGGGGCAGTTGGGCGCGCCCGGCAAGGGCGTGCCGGCCGAAGCCAGAACTGGCGGGCCAATCGTAACCAGGCTTTGCGACAGCATTACGGTGGCAATGCACGCGCCCGCCAAGAGCTTCCATCGTTTCACAGGTACCCCTCCCTACCTCCCTCTCTCGACGGTACCGCGCACTAGGTCGCAGTGCCGGGGACGGCGAAGCTGCGCTGTCCTCAGCCGATTTGTGCTGCTGACCTCATCATCGCTGCAGCCGAGGTCGCGAATGGCCACCTCGGTGCTATCAATGTGACGTGGGCCTCGGCGACGCCTTCTGGCAGTACGAGTGCACATTTTGTGGTCGGCGTGACCGGCACAGCCACACGCTGCAGCATTCACTGCCCGCCGCCACCGAGCCTCCAGGTCTCAGCCGGCGGTTACGGAGGGGGCGTCTCGTCGTTGTGTCTCTGGCGGTGGTTCTGGTGGCGACCTCGGTGGCCGCCGTGCTGACCGTCGGCACCAGTGGCACCACAGGCCTGGCGGCGCCCCGGGGGTATTCAGCTGGTCAGCTCATCTTCGATGACGCGTTCACGGGCACGTCGCTCGATTCTGCGCACTGGAACACAGTCATGGGGGGTCAAGGTGAGCAGACCTGGAACTCCGGTGGCCTCCCTGCCGGAGATTCCGCAGCGGGGACCCAGGTTCATCAGACCTACTTTTCTCCTTCGCAGGTGCAGGTGAACAACGGACTGGACCTCATCATGGTGCCCGACACCAAGTACGCATCACTGGGCTACGACTACAGATCCGGAGTCGTGACGTCGCGCGGCAAGTTCGCGCTGAAGAGCGGGTACGTTCAGATTAGGGCCAGGATGTCCGACGCATCTCGAGGAGGTTGGCCCGCCATCTGGTTCATCGATCCGAATGGCGGGGGCGGCAGTCAGGAGATCGACCTCCAGGAGGGGGGGTTCACCCTTGCGGGCGCAGCACTTCCGACAGGAACTCCAGAAGACAATGTGTTCGTTTCGACGTACCACACGCCATCGGGCAGTCAATCTGGGTTTAGCTATGCAACGCCCATCCCGATGAACACTGGGTTCAATACCTACGGGATGGAGTACGACCCCGGACATTCGATCAAGACGTACTTCAATGGCCGGTTGGTCGGTTCGTGGACGCACAACATCAGTACGACGCCCTACGAAATCGTCATCTGGAATTCACAGGCAAGCGCCGGCGCATCGGGCTTTCACACGACCGGCGCCTCTCCGAATCCCTCGGACATGAGCGTGGCCGAGGTTCAGGCGTACGCCTTGTCACCGTGATCAGTCACGCCCCGCACGCCTCGGCGGAGCCACCCGATTGGAGCGGGCTCGAGTTCTGGCACTCAGGATTCGCCGGGTAGGGCCACCGATCGGATCGGCTTTCCGCCTGCGATGAGGACCGCGTAGGAGCCGGAGTGATCCAGGTCAGAGGGGAGGGCTACGGTCTGCGAGCCGCTGCTCGACGAGAGGGGAGTCGACCAGACGGCGTGGCCAGAGGCCATAACCTCAAGGCGTGCGGAGACCGGAGCCGCCGAGCCGAGATCCACACTCGCGACGGGCGCTCCGACCTGTTCGGTCCCGATGGACAACTCGGCGGGAGGCACCTGATCAGCGCGGGCGGCTGCTGTCGCAAAGGTGGCGCCCGCAGCAAACATTGCCAACCCGGCGCAGGCCAACACGATCTGGGTCCCACGTGACTCGTGTCGGCTTTGGTCGCTCACCGTTGGGGCAGTCGTCATGCTTTTGCGCTCGCCCGGCGATTCCGCCGGCTTTGGCGGCATCGCCAGCAAACGACGGATATTGCTTGCGAGATACGTTCTCCACCCTGGGTTTCGCAGCCCCAGCACCAACAAGGCGAGCAGGGTGACGACGGCAACGGGAGTGGGGCGCAGATGGAACAGCCTCACCGCAAAGGCCCCGAAGAGGCCGATCGCCATCGCCCCCACCAATCCGCAGACCACCAGGTGCTCGTTGATCGGAGTGCGTCTTGCTCGGCGGCGCAGCCTGAACAGCCAGACGACGGAGACCAGGCCAGCAAGGATCAACACAGGAACGTCAGTTCCGGAGACCGATTCGCCCGGAGACCTCTCGCCTATGGGAAGGGGCTGCTTTCCCACGAGTTGCGAAACGTCATAGACCTGAATCGCGCCGTTGTCGTAGACGCGGTGCACTCCGGGGATGGAGTTGAACTTCTCGAGCTCTGCTGCAGTGAGGCGTACGGGCGTACGGGTCTCGCCCGGTGCGATGTAGGCACCGTACAGAGGCAACCCTTCGGTAAGACGAGTGTCAGTGACGACGTAACGAATGTCATCCTTCCGGATGAGCGCGAGATCAGACGACGTGAGCTGTTGATCGAAGAACAGAGGCGCAGGGTTGTTCGACCCGTTCAGAGGAGACACCGGTTCGACGTGCCCGATGTCGTTGAGCAATGCACCGTTATCGCGATCAACAGCCACATGCGATCCCTCCGGCAGATGGGTGCTGACCCAATTGGCCAGCGCGAACGATGGCGGGCCCAGCGAGCGCTCGTGTGCGCCAACGATGTACGTGCCGTTGACGAGGCCCGGCAGGGGGCCTCCCCCGTAGAGTGTGCTTCCGAGAAAGCAGATCACGGCAAGGCCGATCGTTGCGATCCGGGCCGCGATCCGGCGTTGGGCAACGAAGAACGTCGCCAGCCATCCTCCGACAACGACTGCCATGCCGAAGAAAATGAACGTGGTCGCACGAGCGCCGACCAGCTTGGCGTCTGTCGATATGTTGGTCAGCAACGCCAATGGATACGTTGCCGCCACCACGGCAGGCAGGTACCGGAGCTTTCCGCCTCGGACGCTCTTCTTCCAGATCACCGCGTAGAGGGAGACCAGGAGAATCAGGCAGAACGCGACGGCCGCCGCCAAAATGAGCACTGACTCCCAACCAGGCGTTCCGCCCCCCGCCGAGTTCTGGAAGAGCTTTCGATTGCCATGGAATTGGCCCAGCATCTCAGCGGCGCTGTCGGCCCCCTCCTGAATGAGCGGCCCGACGTACGCGGTGAGGACATGACCGACGAACGCGATCCACGCCCCGGCCAGAACAACGCCGACCAGAGCTGCGAGCCCGACGATGCGCGACTGCTGCCTCCGGCGCTCCCGTTGCATGTCCCACAACTTGATCGGAGATAGTGGATGCGCCTGATAGGCGTTCGGAAAGGTGCCACTGACGCTCGAGTTGATGACGGCTCGATGAGGAGAATCGCGCAGGAAGCGCAAGGCGGTGGCCCACACCACGAGGAAGGCAATGGTGAGCCACGCGGTGACATGGTGGGAGACGACCATTGCTGCGATTGAAACGAGCGCGAGCGCGAACAGCTTTCCCCTCGTCGGTTCGGGCGCGTCGATTGAGACAAAGAGCAAATAGACGACAGCAACGGCAAACGTGAGGGCGAGTGTCTGGTAGCCGTACTGAGCACCCAGCGAATAGAACTCTGGTCCCGCCGCGTAGACGAGGACGCCGATACCGCCGGCACGCGCCGAGCGACACGCTCGCTCCACAATGAGAAAGACGCACAGTACGAGCACGACACGGGCCGCCAGGAGGACGATCATCTGGTCGAGCAGCAATGGGAGTCCGGTCAGCCACTTGGTGGCGATCGTGACAAGCTCAATGCCTGGAAAGTACGGACTGACAGGCAGTACGGGATTATTCGGAAAGAGTGCCCGGCTGTCGAGAAGCCGCATGAGTGTGGCCGAATGGGCCAACTCATCGAAGTTGTCGAAGATGAGCGGGCTGCGAAGCGTGTAGGAGGCAAGCAGACCGACGCCGAGAATCCCCGACACCCACACACGCTCGTTCCGGGTCGCTGCCGTTCCCGTGAGCCGCCAGGCGCAGGCGCTGAAGATCAATGCCAGTCCAACCAGGAACAGGGGCACGACAGCGGCGAGGTGACCGTCGCGGCCAAGAGCGTCACTCATTCCCACCAGCAACAGACCGAGTCCCACCATCGCGATCACGGATCCGAGACGGGACTGTCTCGGTTCGGCTGCCGCCGGCCTGACCACCGGGAGATCATCGTGCATCGTCGACGTCATCCCGACATCGAGATCGTGACGACTGTCTGGAGTTTGCAGATCCATCGCTTGCCTTACTGCAGTGTCGTCTCGTGGACCAGCCCAGCGGACGGCAAGGCCTCGTGTGCTGACTACAGGAAGTCCCGCTCTCCTGTGTTGCAACCGGACCCAAAAGGCTTCCCGGTCAGGATCCCCAGTATGTCAGGGAAACCACATTCAGCGGACGCACATTGGCGGTCAAGGCGTCGAACCGGCAGGGAAAGCTCACGCACGCGAATGAGGTGTCCGGCCTCGTTTCTGACCTGGCCGCGGGGCACTCCGGAGCGGAACGCAACCGACCGATCTGTGCTCAGGCCCCTTCGCGACACACGGCCCGACAGAGCGCAGTGACTACCTCGGCGGTGCCGGCAGCCGGGAAGACGCAGTCGCTTCGGATTGCCATCCCGGCAGTGACTCTGTTCTGCTCGGTACTCCGCCGTCCGAGACACGTCCCTGCTGAGCTGCTCGCAGAGCGAACTTCACCTGGTCAGAGTTAGACTGCGCAGCGATGGGCGGAGAGTCGGTGGCGCAACAGACTTCGCGCAACCGTGCCTGTCCCGGCCCGCGCAGACAGCGTTCCCGATGGGAGCGTGCGCAGCGTGCCAACTAGCGGAACCGTCATCCTCTGCTATCACCGGATTGCCGAAGGTGTCGAGGACCCTTTCGGACTCTGCGTGAGCCCGGACAACTTTGCCGCCCACCTCGATGAGCTCGTGCGTCGACGTGAACCGTCGACACTCGACGACCTCTCCGTTGCCTCGCGTCGAACCAGAGTCGTCGTGACGTTCGACGATGGCTACAGCGACAACCTGACCAACGCACTTCCCATAGCTACCTCGAAGGGCGTACCCATCACCGTCTTCGTGACGAGCGGCTTGCTCGGTGGCCACACCGGATTCTGGTGGGATCGTCTCGCCGTTCTCCTGCGTTCCCGCCCTTCGGCCATGCGCGAATTCTGCCTTACGACAAGCGGTCAGACTGTCCGCATCCCGCTGGACGGATCTGACTTCGGCGCCGACCTGAACACCGTCCGACGCCACTTGCTGCCTCTCTCCGTATCTGAGATCGAATCCGCCCTCGACGCGGTCTCGGAAAGCTGGTCCGTCGGGTCGACTCCTCCTCCTGACGCCCGTGCCATGACACCAGCGGAACTCCTCGAGCTTGCGGCTGCCGATGGCGTCACAATCGGCGCACACACGGTCGATCATGTCCGGCTCTCTGGCCGTAAGAAACAGGAACAAGTCGATACGATCAGTGCTTCAAGAACAGATCTCGAGCAGTTTCTCGGCCGACCTGTCTCCCAGTTCGCCTATCCCTTCGGACGCCGTGACGATTTCGACGACTGTTCAGTTGACGCCGTTCGCTCGGCCGACTTCGACACTGCATGTACGACCCTGCCGGGTACCGCCCGACCTTCAACCGATCCCTACCGGCTTCCGCGACGCCTTGTTATGGACTGGGGACGACGCCGTTTCCAAGTGCAGCTCCAGCGTTGGCGAATCGGGTGATCGGCCTGATGCCCCGTGCGGACGCACGCGTGCACGACCACTCGTACCCCCTCCGAGTAGCCATGGTCGCCTCCCGCTTCCCGCCATTGCTCGGCGGTATCGAGACACACGTGGACGAAGTAGCTCGCAGAATGGCCGCCCGAGGTCTGGAGATGACGGTGCTCACCACCGACGTGAGCGGCGATCTCGCGCCCCGAGAAGACCGGGGAGGGCTCACCGTTCGAAGGTTTCGCGCCGGTCCACGCGCCGAGTCTGGTGCGCGAGATTGCCAAGGGGCACTATGACCTCGTGCACGTGCAGGGCCTCCATACGCTCCTGCCCCCAATGACGCTCAGGGCCTGCCAGCGTGCCGGGATCCCTACCGTGGTGAGCTTCCACACCGGAGGCCACTCAAGTCGGTTTCGCACCGCAATTCGGGAGCCCCAGTGGCGCGCGTTGCGGCCACTCCTGCGCAAGTCGAATGCGCTCATTGCGGTCTGTGCGTATGAGGTCGAGCAATTCGCCAACAGGCTTGGAATCGATCACCAGAGAATCCGGTTGATTCGGAACGGTGCCGAGCCTCTCCCCGTCGACGACAACGCCCGGGAGGTGGCCGCCGGCTCGCCGCTCATCAGCTCGGTCGGACGCTTGGAGCGCTACAAAGGCCATCACCGACTCGTGGCCGCGATGCCGGCGCTCCTCGAGATGGCGCCGGATGCGAGGCTGGTGATTGTCGGCCGGGGACGCTACGAGAAGCAGCTCCGACGTCTCGTGGGCCGGTTCCGGGTCGAGAGGGCCGTCACGTTCACCTCGTTTGACATCGAAGAGCGGGCAGCGCTCGGCGCATTGATTCGCTCCAGCGACATCGTTGCGCTCATGAGCGAGTACGAGGCAAACCCGGTGGCGCTCATGGAGGCGCTTGCGCTCGGGCGCAAGGTCGTCGTTGCCGATACCTCGGGACTGACCGAACTGGCGTCCGACGGACTCGCCACCGCGGTTCCACTGCGCGCTCCAGCAACCGAGCTGGCAAGAGTCCTCGTCTCGGTCGCCGCGGCGTCGGGACCCGGGAGCCCCCCCCTCCCGACCTGGGACAATTGCGTTGACGAACTCCTGCGGGTGTACGCCGAGACGGTCTCTTCTTCGGGGTGACTGCTCGCGCCGGGAGTGGAGATGACAGTCAGAACCTCGAGGCTCGACCCCGTCCCCCTTTCGACTTGCCTCGCACAGTGAGCGTCGTCATCTGCGCTTACACCGAACGTCGCTGGGACTCGCTCGTTGACGCGATCGAGTCGATGCATGTTCAGCGGCATCGTCCTGACCAGGTCATTGTGGTCGTCGACCACAATGAGGCTTTGCTTCAGCGGGCCCATGCAACCTTTCCCGGCGAGGTGGAGGTATTCGCAAACGCAGAAGGCACGGGCTTGTCTGGAGCTCGCAATACCGGGGTGCGAGCGGCGCGCAGCGATGTGGTCGCCTTCCTCGATGACGACGCCGAGGCAGAGCCCGGCTGGCTCAAGGAGCTGGTAGACCGCTACCTGCCCCATGTGGTTGGAGTGGGCGGTATGGCGGTGCCAGTGTGGCCCGGAAATGCCCGTCCCGGCTGGTTCCCGCAAGAGTTTGACTGGGTGGTGGGCTGCAGCTACCGAGGCTTGCCGAACACCGTCGGGCCACAGCGCAATCTGATCGGCGCCTCCATGTCCTTCCGCCGTCTGCTCTTCGACGAGGTCGGGTACTTCGACACGGCCATGGGCCGGATCGGAACGCTGCCGCTCGGATGCGAGGAGACCGAATTCGCGCTCCGCGTGCGCGAGAGGTTCGCGGGAACGGATCTCGTCTACGTCCCGTTCGCTCGAGTCCACCACCATGTGGAGGCGGAGCGGACGAAAGTCAGATACTTCCTGCGGCGCTGCTACGCCGAGGGGATCTCAAAGGCAGCCGTTGCCGAGCGTGCCGGCAGCGAACAGGCGCTGGCCAGCGAACGGAACTACGTGCGCTCGACGTTGCCCAAGGGAATCCTTGACGGCGTGCGAGCCGGCATTGGTGGCGACGCCGGAGGCTTCGCTCGGTCCATCATGATCGTTCTCGGCCTGCTGACTACCACCGCCGGCTACGTGTCCCCACGACTGCGGAAACGAAAGCCGTAGCGCGTCCGCCGGAGACACACATCTCGGAGCCGACGCGACTCGCACTCGCTCGGAATGCACTTGGACTTCTGCATTTTTCGTTGTATGACGCTGTGCCCGCATTCGGGAGTGAAGGCCACCCGGCAGTCGGCCGCGCAGCTCCGGCATGAGGGGCCGCGGATCGGAAAGAGTGCAAGGCATGAGCACAGAACGGCGCGGGAAGGGGCGACCGGGCGCAAGCCCGGGTACTCTGGCGGCCCTTGCCCCCCACTCCCCCACCCCCGAAGGCGCTGATCGGGACGCATCTTACGGTGAGATAGTGGCGGCGCTCAACCTGCTCGACGTCCCCCATCTCGACAAGTGGGCTCAGCAGTGGGATCAACTAGTGGATTCCTCGCCCCTTCCCTCGCCCTTCTTGCGATCATGGTGGCTGGCCGGGACCAGTCAATCGGGCCGTCATTTCCTCCTGGTGGTGGACGAGGCGCGACTGGTCGGCGGTCTCGCTCTCGAGGAGCGCCACCAAAAGTCGAGCATCCGGATGATGGGGTACGGGTCGGCCTCGGATCATCTCGATCTTCTGGCCGCTCCTGGCCATGAAGCCGCCGTGCTGAGCCTCCTCCGAGACTGGTTCAGCCGCCCTGGTGGTCGCCTGTTGGACCTCAAGGGCATCCAGTCAGGATCGCGGTTAGCTGAAGCCCTACCTGGCCGCGTTCGTCGCGAGCCGATGGCCGTGGCACCCTTCGCGATTTTGCCCGAGAGCGCCGAGGCCTTCCGATCGACCCTCTCCTCGCAGTTCCGCCGGAATCTTCGTCGTTCCGCCGACCGTCTCAGTGCCGAAGGGGTGACGCTTCGGATCGTCCGCGGTCCCGCTATCCTCCCGTCCCTCGAGACCCTGCGCGATCTCCACCATGCGCAATGGGGGGACCGGTCCAACTTCCTTCCGGCTTTCGATCGCTTCGTGGCCGGATGTGCCGGGGGCTCGGTGGCCGACGAAGTGGTCGTGCACGAACTTGTGATCGACGACCACGTCGTCGCCACCGTCATGGCTTTCGAGGTGGCCGGTCGCGTGAGCCTGTATCAGAGCGCCCGACACGCCGATACACGCTGGCGGGATTCGACGACCGTCCTTCTCGCCGCCATCATCGACGACGCCTGCGATCGGGGCTTCAGCGAAGTGGACTTCCTCCGAGGGGAGGAACCGTATAAGGGACGGTTCGCGCCCAATCGCCGTGAGATGATCAGGTTGGTTGCGGGGAAAGGGTTCGTTGGCCGTCTTGGGTGTGGCGCCATAGCCGCGAACGCTCAGGCCAAACGCATGGCAGTCCGCTGGGTTCGCTTCGGGCGGTCTCTCACCGCCCGGTGGAGGAACTAGGCCTTCTCTCGGGAGTCGCCCGGTCGATCAGGCGGTGTCGCTTCGCCGATGCCGAGAGCCCACGACCTTCGACTGAACGCGTCGTCCCGCGGCCCAGAGCCCGATGGCCCCAACTTTGGCCGTATCGACAATCACGGAGTGTCCCGGTTCTCGCGGGTTCAGGTGAATCCGCCTCAGGCGCGAGTTGAAGTCCTCAATTCTGTTCTCGCGCACCGTGGCAGCAGTGAAGTAGGTGAAGGTCACGGACTGCGAGATTTCGGGGCCGTTGTGCACCCAGTGCGGCGTGCCAGCGGGTATGTAGACCGCCCGCCCGGGCCTCAAGTTGAAGGTGGCCACTTCCTCCGGTAGTGCCTCGATCCGCCCGTGTGAGCCATCCCAGTATCTGTCGACCTCGTGCCGCCGAACAGCGTCGCATGCGTAGCGTCCGATACTTAGCTTCCTTGATCCCCTGACCTGCGTCAGGAGGCTGTGCTCGATGTCGAAGTGGACCGGAGTGACCGAATTTGGGGACGAGACAATGACGAATGCCACTCGCTTGCGCATCGGGCCCTGGCTGGCCCTCATCCCTGGCTCGAGCTCATCGAGAGTGGCATTCATCAGCTCAGCAAAACTGGGGTCGTCGTCCGCGTTGAGCAACGTGATCCACGAATCGGCGGTCTTCAAGTTGCGAATGACAGCACCCGGTTGATCCAGAGCGCCCCGGGGCGGTCCACCATGAGGAGCCAGCAAGGACTGACCGGCAATGTCGCAGACCACGGATTGACGCGGCAGCCGGTCAGCTAGGTCTGCGATTGCTTCAAGGGTGAGGCGCTCGTCGAGGTGGAGTTCATGGGCGAATTCCACAGGACGGTCAGGAAATCCGTCGGCGTACGGAATTTGCCCGATCGTCGGGGGGACCTCGCCTACAGATTGCGCAACCATCACTTCCCTTCTGGCACCCGCGTACCGATGCTGCTTCCCGGAAGGGGAACTGTCAAACGGTCTCTTAGAGCTCCGCACGGCCCGCGAAGGAGTCCCACATTTTCTGGCAGAGCCGCTCGACCTCTGGGTTGAGCTCCTTCATCTCGCTGCCTTTTTCGGGCTCCGAACGCACTTTGGCGACGATCGAACGTTGGGGAAGCGGGATCTCGATGTACTCAGCGAGCGCCGCCGCCACTTCCTCGGAACTGTTGCAGGCCCGCTCGTAACGGACGATCCGAATCCGCTCGTCGCGCCACAGCTGCTGTTGGAAATAGAGCTGGTTCCGGGCCCACCAAAAGAGAGCGGCCGCATCAAGTGGGGCGAGTCCGTCATTCATCAGCTCGATCACTGTCTGACGGGTCTCCCTCGAAGCGCCTCGGCAGCGCCAGTCCAACGGATCGTGGTCACAAAAAGGCTGCAGGTCCTCAAACGAATTGTTCTCGCCGAATCGCCTGAGGCTGGATTGCGCGACCCCTCTATAATGGCGAAGCATCCAGACCGCCTTCACCGGATCGGCGACATCCATGAGCTCAACCGCACGGTCGCTCTCGACGAGAGGCTTCGCAGCCACCACTTCGAACGGGATTCGGCGCAGTCGGCCCACGACCGTGGAATAGTCCTGCCAATCAGTCTCCCCAGGATCGGGATGGGCACCAACGAGACGGCGGTCGTGCTCCTCCACAATCAGGACACGCCAGGACCGGTCGAGGAACGTTTGCTGGAGCATCGTGGTTCCTGAGCGCTGGCAGCCGAAGATGAGGACGGTTCGTCGGCGGTCCCGAGGGACACGGATAACGGATCGGGTCAGCCGTTTCACAACGGCCCGCGTTCTGCGTCGGAGCAATGGCTCATCGTCGCGGCCCGGTTCGGCTGACCGTAGCTGCTTCGGAGATGTGTCAGTCACCCGTTCCGACTGTCCTCTCGAACCTTGCACTCTGGCGCTTGAGTCCCCCGACGCCACAACCGCCAACTCGTACCCCGTGGCGACGGAGACATTAGACGACAAATTGTCGAAACGCCGGTTGACAGCCGCCCGAACCCATGACTCGCCATGCCGATCGCATGTCGGTCACAACGACGACACGCCCAGAGGCAGAGATTGGCCCACTTTGTTGTTGCTCCGTTGATATTTCGCAGTGCCGCCCCGGTTCCCGCAATGCCACTGCCCACACGAAGCGGCCTAGGTTTACGCCCCAGCATGCGAGTATTGATGTTGACCCAGTTCTACCCCCCAGTGGCCGGTGGGCAAGAGCAGCATGTCCGAAACCTTGCGCATGCGCTGGTGGAACGGGGTCATCACGTGGAGGTCGCCACCATCGCGGTGAACGGTTCTGCGGCTACGTCACTCGACGGAGGCGTGACCGTCCACCACGTCCGGACGACGGCCCAGCGTCTGCCCCGGCTCTACAGCGATCGAGAACGGCCGCACGCTATGCCGGTCGTGGACCCCGGGTTTCGCAGCGCCATCGGGGAGCTACTTGGTGGCCGCCAATTCGACCTCCTGCACGCTCACGACTGGAGCATCGGATCGGCCATCGGATCGGCCCGTCGTGCCGGCATACCTGTGGTGCTCACCCAACATGATTACAGCCACGTCTGCGCCACGAAAAGACTGATGCGAGGGGATGTGGTCTGTCCGGGTCCGGCTCCACTCGCATGTGTCCGCTGCGCGTCGTCATGGCACGGGCCAATCGTCGGCCCGGTAGTCGTCGCCGCAAACGCCCTGAGCCGGCGCTCCCGCGGCAGACATGTGGACGCGTTCGTCCCGGTCAGTTCGGGAGTCGCCGTCAACACCAGGCTGCCCGGGCGGAGCCCCTATCGGATCATCCCCAACTTCATTCCCGACGATCTCGTACTCGACCAGACCTCCCCCTGCCCCGACGGGGCTATCGTGTTCGTCGGAGACCTGAGTCGGGACAAGGGCGTTGAAGTGCTCATCGAAGCGCATCGACGGCTCGACGGCGTTCCCCGCCTGGTACTGGCCGGAAGGCTGTTCGAGGACACGCCGATCGAACGCTCAGATCAGGTGGAGCTGCGGGGTTTGCTCGATCATGCCTCGGTCATCGAGCTCTTACAGGCGGCCTGTGTGGTCGTCGTTCCCTCTATCGTGCCTGACTGCTGTCCCACGGTGGTCCTCGAGGCGATGGCCCTCGGGCGCCCAGTCGTCGCGGCAGCAAGTGGTGGCATTGTCGACCTGGTGGATGACGGCGTGACGGGACTCCTTGTGAACCCAGGCGATCCCATCGCCCTGTCTACTGCGCTTTCGGCGATCGTCAACGACCACGCCCGCGCTGCCGCCATGGGACAGGAGGCTCTCGAACGAGCACCCTCCTTCACCGCATCGGTCATCGTCGGACAGGTCGAGAGACTGTACGAGCGGCTCGTGTCCGGGCTGCCACCGGAGGACTGATCCAAGGATCACCGCAGGACTGATCCAAGGATCTCAGTCGGGATCAGTGGTGTCTGACGTGAGACCCGGAGCCAGACGAAAGACCCGGAGCACAGCGGGGAGCAGAAAGACGGCCTCGCACGACGCCGTGATCGCCCACCCGGCGCAGATCCCTGTGAGACCCCAGAGTGCCCCGCCCAACGCCGCTCCCGACACCTCCGCCGTCGTACCCAATCCCATTACCTTGGCAGCATGGGAAAGCCGGCCCTGGGCCCGGCGGATCGACACGTAGTGATCTTTGATGACGTAGGCCGGCCCGACCAAGATCAAGATGCGCAGCGCGGTCGTACCGTTTGCCGCATAGGCAGGACCAAAGAGACGCAGTGCGTACGGAGCCGCAATCTCGACGACCAGCACGATGGCGCCGGACAAGGCGAGCCCGACAGGCAGCGTGTGGCGAACGTGCCGGTGAAGAAGGCCCGGATCTCCCGACCGTTCTGCAAAAAGAGAGAGTGCGAGCAGGTACGGAATGATGAGCAGGGTGGCCGAAAGCAGAAACGCGGCGGAGAAGTAGGCAACCTCAGGCGGAGTGATGATGAGCGTCGCCGTGAGCGGAACGATGAACGAGGCGAGGCCGATCGAAAGATTCAGCACGTGATGCTGCAGAGAGAGCTTGCCGAAGCGACGCACGATCGCCACGCGACTGCTTATCGTTCCCTCTCCAGAAGGGGTCCTCTCCAGTCGCAGCATCGGTATACACGCCAGGAAGGAAATGACGAGGGACATCGTCCACGCGAAGATCAACCCGGCACTGGTGCGAGTCGAGGCCAGGACAAGAACCCCGACGCAGGCAAGTTTCAGGATTGAGCTCAGGCTGCCCCGCCAGAGTTGCGCGTCACCGCGGTGAAGCCCTATCGCCAAATTGTCGAGGGTGAGTCCGGCCATGGTTGCGACTGCCCCCACGATGAAGAGTGCCGCTGTCACCGGATCTTCGCCGATGAGCTTCAAGCTCTTTCCAAGAAAGGGCGAGAGTGCCATCGTGCCGATTGCCAAGATGAGAACCACAGCACCGGCAATTGCTAACCCGGTGGTGAAGATCACCCGCCGCTTTGCAGCTTCGATCGTTTCGATCTCGGCCAAGAGCAGAAGCGGGACTCCCAGGGCGCCGAATGCTGCGAGCAGTAGCCCGGTCGAGGCCGCGGCAGCCGCGAGGCCGACGTCCCGGGCCTCGAAGAGGTGCGTCACCACCGCCCAGTAGATGAGCCCGATCACCGCGGTGGCGCCCTGCCGAGCGACGAGGTACCCGAAGGTGGTGAAAAGGCGCCGTACTTCGGCTGCTTCCCTCGGTTGCCCGCGGCCGAGAAGGCTCATCGATCGGCTCCCGCTTGCGTTCCGCGAGTGAGAGACTCAGGCCCTCGCGCTCCGTCCACCGGCCGGGCGCGCCGCAGCCACCGCTGTGGATCCGCCTGCTGCACAGGGCGATCCTAACCTTGGCCATTCGCCCTGGTCCTGGGGAGATACGGGAACTGGTCCCCGAGAAAGAGTGGCTCGCCTCAAGGAACTGGGATGGCGCGGAGGCTGCGCCCGCCCGAGACTTCCGACGCCATGAAGCGTTGTGGTCTTGAACCGGACGAGAAGGGGAGGTTCAGGACGCGGCGATGGAGTCGATTCAGGCCCATGTTTCTGCCCGGATGGCCGTGGACCCATCCCGGTTGTCAGAGAATTGTTAATGTTTTGGCCGAACGGCTCTATTGCGGGATGGAGATCGTTTGCGATTCTCTTCATTGACGACGCAGGTTTGTTGCGGGACTCGTCGCTCCTTGCTTGAGGTGTCGGGATGGGAGCCTCGCGGGAAACGGCGGTGAAAGCACCGTGACGGGATTGGGCGATGGCTGACAGGAAGGTTCCACCTGCGAAACACCTTTCTCTGTATGACCGCGCCCACGCGGGCAAAAGATGGAGAGCTCTGGGGGTAACAGACATGGACCCCGTGCCACCGGCAGATATGAAGCCGCGGATCCGCCCAATGCGGCTGGCCGAAGGGCGGGAGCACACCGTCAGCATCGTCATCCCTGCGAAGAACGAAGCGCGAAACCTGCCCCATGTCTTCGCCAAACTCCCTGAGGATTGCGAAGTGATCCTTGTCGATGGCTACTCGACGGACGACACCGTCAGCGTGGCGCAAGACCTGAGGTCAGACGTCACCGTCATCGGCCAGACCCGTCGGGGCAAGGGGAACGCCCTCGCCTGTGGCTTCGCCGCCGCCAAGGGCGACTTCATCGTCATGCTCGATGCAGACGGCTCGAACGACCCAGCGGAGATTCCCCGCTTTGTCGCAGCCCTAAGGGGAGGAGCTGACTTCGCCAAGGGATCCAGATTCCTCGCTGGTGGAGGCAGCTTGGACATTAGCTTGCTCAGGAGAGTCGGCAACTTTTGGCTCAACCGAATCGTCAATCTGCTCTACGGAACTCGGTACACGGACCTGTGCTACGGCTACAACGCCTTCCGACGAGAGTGCCTCGACGTCATGGATCTTGACGCGACCGAGGTCGATGGTCCCGAGCGAGAGACGATGCAGTGGGGAGACGGATTCGAAGTGGAGACGTTGATCAATGTGCGCATCGCAAAAGCCGGCCTTCGTGTCACGGAGGTCCCGAGCTTCGAGACCGTCCGTCACTTCGGAGCGAGCAACCTCAACGCATTCTCTGATGGCCTGCGAGTGCTGAGGACCATCCGGGCCGAGTTCCACGATTCGGCCCGGAATGCCGCCGCAGACTCTGCATTGGCGGACTAACACACAGCTCGGTTAGCTCTTGTTCTCGCAGTTGCCTCACGTCGCTGGATGCGGCACATGCGCAAGGCAGCGGGCGCGGAGCGTTGTTGACGCGCCTCTTACATATTTTGGAGGTCTGTTGTTCACGCAACGTCTCTGCGATGGAGGAGCTTGGCCCTTCGAGGAGCGCCAGGTACCACGCCTGTCGATCGTTGGCCCAGCAGCGTTCCAATACATTCGTCACACAGGCGCCCGAATTCTCTTCCGGTCCCCAGATGCCTTCGCTCCAACAGCCCAATCTTTGACACGGGTCCTGACCATCCGCACCTGTGGCATACACCGCGTCGTCGAGTGCGGCGACGCACGCTACGTTTTTGTGAAGTCATGAGTTTCGCATGTACCCAAAGACAATGAACCCCATACGGCTCTCATCGGCTACCTCACCATTCTACTTGAGGCGGCTTCTTTCGCGGTGGACCCGACTGAGCACGTTCAGAAAACGGGGTCCGACAGGCGTGGTTCCGACTTTGCTCGTTCGCAGTGCACCAGTGAGATTGGGCTGCAACGTCAGTTATTTTCCACTGAATGATCGAAGCCCTCGCTCGGCGACGGGGCGCGGGACCCTGCCGCAGGGAGGGCGCCGATGTTCGTGACGAATCATGTGGTCTCCGGCGTCGTGATCGGTCGTCTCCTGGAGCGGCATCCGGTGACGGCATTCGTGGTCGGGGTTGGGTCGCACCTAATGCTGGACATGGTGCCCCATTGGGGTTGCGAGACTCGCTCCATTGACGGAGGGCGGCTCTTCCTTCGATACGCGAAGCGCGATGGTCTGCTGGGCCTCGTGGCGGCCGCATCGGCAACGGGAGCAGTGGGTCGACAGGCCCGCCCGGCAACACTTGCCGCCATTGCGGGCGCGGTCCTCCTCGATATGGACAAACCGCTTCTCCACTTCTGGGGTCGCAACCCGTTCCCTGCATGGGTCAGGCGGATCCACGCAGGGGCCCAGTGCGAATCGCCACAGGGCTTGCCGAACGAGATCGCCTTCGGGCTCTCATGCGCCGTCGTCGATGTGGCGATCGCCGTTCGTGGCCGTCGACGCCACCAGCAATAGGGCAGACCGGTCCTCCGTGGGGAACGAGCATCTCAGGGCCAAACCGTCGAGGGTCCTTCCTCGGTGGGGCGGACGCGTCGGCCAGAATCTCCGCAGCCGACCACTCAGTCCGGCTCTGAGGGCTCGAGTGAAGGTAGTTCCAACGACAGCGAGGGTTAGGCGGCAATCACCTCGTCGAATACGTGCAACGGCTGAAGCGCCTGCAGAGAGGTTCGTCGAGTACCCCTGTTCCCTTGTAAGGGCGCGTGACCAGCAAATTGCCTCACCGGAGAAATAAAGCAAGGAAATACTTGTTATATTCAACCGGTAGAGCGGATCCGCCGCTCGGAAGGGTGGGCAGTCATGAGCGTGGCAATCGTGACAGGAGCGTCCCGGGGACTCGGGGAGGCTCTGGCAACGGGGCTGGCCCGGGCCGGCTGGTCGCTCGTGGTGGACGGTCGTGACCCGGTCACGCTGAACGCCGCGGCGGACCGCATCAGTGCGGCGGCCAAGGACGGTGCGCGGATCGCCGACGTCGTCGGCGACATCACCGACGACGACCACCGCCACCATCTGACGGCCGCCGCCTTGGAGCTCGGTGGCCTCGACCTCGTGGTCAACAACGCCGGGACACTCGGGGCATCACCGCTCCCCTCGTTGGCGGACTACCCGCTCGACGATCTCCGTATCGCCTTCGAGGTCAACGTCGTCGCCCCTCTGGGCCTGCTGCAGGACGCGCTGCCACTGTTGCTGCATGCGCCGCACCCGCGCGTGGTCAACGTGACCTCGGACGCCGCGGTGGAGGCCTACGAGGGCTGGGGTGGCTACGGGGCCGGCAAGGCGGCACTCGAGCACCTCGGCGCCGTACTCGCGGCCGAGTTCCCCACCCTGACCGTGTGGTCGGTCGATCCGGGCGATCTGCGCACGGCGATGCACCAGGCGGCCTTCCCCGGCGAGGACATCTCGGACCGGCCCGAGCCGAGCACCGTGGTGCCGGGCTTCCTCGAGCTCATCGGCAGCGATCGGCCGAGCGGCCGCTGGCGCGCCGCGGAGTTGCTCTCGACGGGAGCGGTCGCATGAGCGCGCTGCTGGTGCCGAGCCTGGAGCACGCGGTAGCGGCCCGCCTGCCCGAGCTGCACCCACTGTCGTTCTCCCTGCCCCCCGAGCTCGAGGCGCCGTCGCCCCCTGAATATCGCGGCATGACCCGCGACGCCGTGCGGATGCTGGTGGCGACCAAATCCGACGGCGCGCTGGTGCACTCGACCTTCTCCGAGCTCCCCCGTTTCCTCGACGAAGGCGATCTCGTGGTGATCAACACGTCCGGGACGCTCGCCGCCGAAGTCGACGGCACGGCGCCCGACGGAGCGGCGCTGCAGGTCCACCTCTCCACCAAGCTGCCGGCGGGACTGTGGACCGTCGAGGTCCGACGCGACGGGGAGGCCCACCTCGGTGCGGCGCCCGGGGACAGCATCGAGCTGCCCGACGGGGGCCGGGTGGCCCTCCTGGCGCCGTACTCCCTCGGCCCTGGAGGCCACGGAGTGCGGCTCTGGATCTCCAGCGTCGAGACGCCCGAGCGCCTCCACAGCTACCTGGCCCGTCACGGCCGTCCCATCCGCTACGGCTACGTCCGGGGCAGTTACCCCATCGGGGCCTACCAGAACGTCTACGCCACCGAGCCCGGGTCGGCCGAGATGCCCAGTGCGGGGCGACCCTTCACGCCCGAGGTGCTCATGCGCCTGGTGTCCAAGGGGATCGGTGTCGCCCCACTGGTCCTGCACACGGGCGTCGCCTCCCTCGAGGCCAACGAGCCGCCCTACGCCGAGTACTTCCGGGTCTCGCTGCCCACCGCCCATCGCGTCAACGACACCAGGCGCTCCGGCGGGCGTGTCATTGCCGTCGGCACGACCGTGGTGCGCGCGCTCGAGTCCGTGGTCGACGATCATGGCCACGTGCACCCGAGCGAAGGCTGGACCGAGACGGTCGTCTCGCCCGAGCGTCCCGTGCGCTCCATCGACGGGTTCCTGACCGGTTGGCACGAGCCGGAGGCCTCGCACCTCGCCATGCTCGAGGCCATCGCGGGACGGCCGCTGCTCGAGTCCTCCTACGCCGCCGCGCTCGAGGAGGGGTACCTATGGCACGAGTTCGGCGACGTCCACCTGATCCTGCCGTGAAGGCCGAACCCGCCGTCGCACCCGCAGCCACGGAGGCCGGCGAGCCCGAATCGCCCCTCCAGCAGCTGCCGACCACGCGCCGGGCCATCCTGAACCTGTTGAAGCGCCAGGGTCCCCTCGACGCCATCGCCGTGGCCGGCGCGCTCGCCCTCACCCCCGCCGCCATCCGCCTGCAGCTGAGCCACCTCGAAGACGACGGACTCCTTGCGCATCGTGACGAGGTCGCCGAGGGGGCGCGGCGAGGGCGACCCCGCCACGTCTACGAGCTCACGTCGGCGGCCGAAGCGCTCTACCCCAAGCGCTACGGCGATCTCACGACCGAGCTCCTCGGGTACCTGGGCGGGCCAGGAGCCACCCAGGTCGACGAGCTCTTCGAGCAACGTCGTCAACGGCGCGTGGCCGGCGCGCTGCCCAAGACGGCGCACCTCCCTTTCGACGAACAGGTCGCCGCGCTCACCGCGATCCTCGACGAGGACGGGTACCTGGCCGAGGCGGAGCGCCTGCCGGACGGCAGCTGGCGCATCACCGAACACAACTGCGCCATCCTCACTGTCGCCCACGGATTCTCGCAGGCGTGCACCAGCGAGCTCGCCTTCATTCGTGATGCGCTGCCCGGGGCCTCGGTGCGCCGGGTGGCCCACCTCATGGACGGCGCGCACGTGTGCGCCTACGTCGTCAGCCCGCCGCCGTCGTCGAGTCCGCCGACCTGATCTCAAGGACGGACACGCCGTCCACTTCGTGGATCTCGCTCTGCAGCAAGTCGACGAGGTGCTGGCCGCCGATCTCCACCACGAATTCGTCGACGGCATGGCCTTCGTCGCGCTCCAAGATGTTGATCGCCACAATGTCGCCCCCGACTGCCCCGATCCTGCTGGCCACCAAGCCCAGCGCCCCGGGCCGGTCCGGCAGCGCGATGCGCACTACGTAGCCAGCCATGGTTCCAACGTTAGGCGGTCAATGTGAACTGCCTGTTTCAAATGGCTTACGAATCGCATGTGCTGGGCATCTGCTCGGGCCGGTCGCTCACGCTGCCTGCTCGGACTGTCTGCTTGCCCGGGTCGGCACGTACTCGTCGATGTACTGGCGGTCGGAGAGGCGGGCGATCTCGTGCATGAGCCGATCGGTGAAGGACCGGCACTGGGTGTGGTCGTGGTTGGCCAGCGGGTCACCGGGGTCCTCCGGCGCGTCCATCTGCATCGGCGTGCCGAAGCGGATGGTGACGGTCTTGAACGGCCGCATGAAGTTGGAGTTCACCGGCTGGACCTCGACCGTGCCGACGACACCCACCGGAACGATCGGCACGCCGCACTCACGCGACAGCCTCGTCACGCCCGTCCTCCCCTTGTGCACGTAGGGGTCGAGCGTGCGGGTCCCCTCGGGATAGAGGCCGAGGATGTGGCCCTTCTTGAGGACGTCGTTGCGGGCCGTGTCGAGCGCCCGTTCGGACATGCTGCCCCCGCCCCGGCGGATCGGGATCTGCCCGGCGGCCCGGAAGAACCACGCTGTCTTCCACGAGTCGAAGTACTCCGCCTTGGCCAGGAACGTCACCTTGCGCCCGACAACCAGGGGAATGAAGAAGGAGTCGCAGAAGGACTGGTGGTTGGCCGCCAGCACGACGGGGCCGTGCTTGGGGATGTTCTCCCGGCCTTCCACCTTCACGCGCCACAGGACGAAGAAGATCGGGGTGAGGATTCCCTTGAGCACCCAGTACGTCACGTGTCAAAGGTACCCCCGCAGGGCGGCCCGCGCACCGGCTACCGGCTGTGCTGAACTGCACTGCCGGAACCAGCCGGCCGGAGGTGTGCGACATGACGACTGAGACCCTGACCGCCGAGCCGTTCGTGTCGGGCCTCTTTTTCGGCGAATGCCCACGTTGGCACGGCGGCCGCCTCTGGTATTCGGACTTCTTCGACCA
>Ga0302325_10007758_pt1 | contig 23714 bp, 18 predicted proteins | sample Palsa_T0_2_FD_201948 | JGI IMG/M metagenome (GOLD analysis project Ga0302325, IMG submission 201948) | Peat permafrost microbial communities from Stordalen Mire near Abisko, Sweden - Palsa_T0_2 | ecosystem: Environmental > Terrestrial > Soil > Palsa > Peat permafrost | place: Sweden: Abisko... | reverse complement strand
GAGGGGGTGTACACCGATTGAATTTCGCGGCGCTTCATGGCGATTTCGGCCTCCTTACGTGGACTCCGTGGCGCGCATAAGATTTCATGCCGTTTCGAGAATCCTCGACAGCAATCCTACCGGTACCCTCACCCATTCGGGGCGCTTGCGGAGTTCCGCGGCAGCTTCGTCGAGCGCGCACTCGATCACGCAATAGTCCAAAAGCGACCGGAGGTCGGATTCATTGGCGGGAACCAGCGGGCTCTGGCCCAGCGCGTCCAGATAGCCTTTCAGGAAAACCGCCGACACCCAATCGGACCAGTATCGCGACCAGAATTCGAGCGCGGCGGTAATCTCCGGGCGGCGGGTCACGCCGGGGAGCTGATCGAAGAAAACAGCTTGGGCCGCGTATTGGAAGGACAGGAGCATGCCGGCGACGTCGCGCAGAGGCGAGCGCTTGATTCTGTGCGCGCCCAGAGTACGGTCCGGCCGGCCATCGAATCCGATGAACACAAAATCCTTGCCGGTGTGCAGCACGCGGCTTAACTCGAGATCGTCGTGCAGCCGGATACGCAGCGAGGCGATCCGGCGGTCGGAAATAAGGCGCGCGCGGGTTCGTATTTCGTCGCCGCGTTCCAAAAGCTTCCGCGCATCGCTCTCGGTTGCGGCGGGCAGCGCGCCGAGCTGCTGGCGCAGGAGCTGAAAAGTCTCGGCGGTCTGGCTCATCAATCCGTGGAACATAGCGTGGCGATAATGATCGGTGAATGGTTCGGGAGCGAACTGGGGATCCGATGGATCCGAGCCGAGCGCCAGGTGCAAGTCCGCCACGCGTTTTCCAAGCAGGCGCGCGGAATCCAGATAACTTCCGATCGATTCATGAACGTGCGGAGGGGCCTCCTTCGTTCGAAGGTCAAACGGATGATGGCTGCCCTCCGGCCCCGTGAAATCGCTTTCTTTGCGGGTCAGGGCCGCCTCGAAAAACTGGCTCAGGGCATCCAGTGTGTAATGCCAGGCGTCACCTTGTCGATCCTGGACGAACGCATGGAGCGCGGCTACCGCGGTGGTGTCGCCGTTGTTCGCGCGATATTCAATGGCTCCGGCCAGAGGCGCGCAGTAGGGGAAGTTCCGCTCCGTGAGGAACGCGCCAACTTCGATTTCCGGATGAATTCCAGGTTCCACGCGCCGGTAGATTTTCAGTATGAACCGGTTTCCGTACGCGATGGATGTGTTGGACTGTTCCGCCTTCAAAACAGCGGACCCGAGATCGGGGTGGCTTTGGCCCCACGCGGCGCGTAACGCTCGCGTATGAGAGCCTATCAGCTCGCCTGCTCGTCCGCGAAAGCGACGCCGCCGGACGATCGCGCTGAACAAGGCGTCGCAAAACGCGGGATCCCAAATGGCGCTGTAGAGCACGCCGGGCGCGCCGTCCTGGGCGCGGAGTTGCGCGACCGAAACGTCGGACAATTTCTCCATCACCTGCGCGGCCACCTCGCCCTCGGCCACCGAGCCGGGCAACACGTAGATCTCGGGATCGCCGTCGTTGTACTCCACCTGCCCTAAGAGAATCTGAGCAGCAGTGTCCGGAATGGGAATGGTGTCGAGAGCCTCGATGGATCGGATGGGCCGGTCCTTGCCCTGGAACCAGCGCCGGGTCTTCAGGTAAGCCGGCAGTCGTCGCAGCAGGATCGCCAGGCTGCGGCCGTGAAACACTTGCGCCCACGACTCCACCGCGATGAGAGGCAGCCCGGACGGCGTCTCAATCGTTTCCTGGTGAGCCTGCTTGGCTTGGAACGCAAACCAGTAGAAACCCAGCGACCCCAGCGTAACCGTATACGGCCCCTCGCCCACCGGCGGAAACTCGGCGCGGCCGAAGATTTCAAGCGGCGTCATCCCCTTGACCTCCGCCAGATCCAGTTCGACGTGCTGAGGAAAGCGCGACAGATTGGCGATCACCAGGATGATCTCGTCCTGGTAGCGGCGAAAAAGCGCGAGCACTTTGCGGTTGGACGGGCGGAGGAATTCGAGTGTGCCGCGGCCCATCGCCTTGAACTGCTTGCGCTGTTCGATCAATCGCTTGGTCCACCACAGCAGCGAGTGCGGATTGTTCTGCTGCCCCTCGACATTGATCGCCTCGTAATGGTAGGCCGGATCGATGGTGATGGGCATGTAGAGCTTCTGGGGATTGGCGCGAGAAAAACCGGCATTGCGATCCGCGCTCCATTGCATCGGAGTTCGCACGCCATTGCGGTCTCCGAGATAGATGTTGTCGCCCATTCCGATCTCGTCGCCGTAGTAGATCACAGGCGTGCCCGGGAGGGAAAACAGCAGCGCGTTGATGAGCTCGATCTTGCGCCGGTCGTTTTCCAATAGCGGCGCCAGCCGCCGCCGAATGCCGAGGTTGATGCGCATGCGGCGATCGTGGGCATAGACGCGGTACATGTAATCGCGCTCTTCGTCCGTTACCATTTCGAGCGTCAGTTCGTCGTGATTCCGCAGAAATAGCGCCCATTGGCAGTTGGCCGGAATGGCCGGCGTTTCTTGCAGGATCTCCATCAGCGGAAAGCGGTCCTCCATGCGGATGGACATGAAGAGGCGCGGCATGAGGGGAAAGTGGAAGGCCATTTGGCATTCATCGCCATCGGCGAAATAAGCCACGGCGTCCTCGGGCCACTGGTTCGCCTCGGCCAGCAGAACGCGATCCGTGTATTTCGAGTCGACGTGAGCGCGGAGCTGCCGCAAGAAGGCGTGGGTCTCGGGCAGATTTTCGCAATTGGTGCCTTCCCGTTCGTAGAGATATGGCACGGCATCCAACCGGAATCCGTCGACGCCAAGATCGAACCAGAAGTCAATCACCTCCAGAATCGCTTCGCGCACATGCGGATTGTCGAAATTCAGATCGGGCTGATGCGAATAGAAGCGGTGCCAGTAGTAGGCCTTGGCAACCGGATCCCAGGTCCAGTTCGAGGTCTCGAAATCCTTGAAGATGATGCGGGCATCCAGATATTTGTCCGCCTTATCGCTCCATACGTAGAAGTCGCGCCAGCGCGATCCCGGGGCGGCGCGGCGCGCGCGCTGGAACCAAGGATGCTGATCCGAGGTGTGATTTAATACCACTTCGGTCACGACACGGATGCCGCGGCCGTGCGCCTGCTTCAGAAATCTTTGAAAATCGCGGAGCGTACCATATGCCGGATGGACGTTGTTGTAATCGGAGATGTCATACCCGTCATCGCGCCAGGGCGACGGAAAAAACGGCAGCAGCCAGATGGCGGTGATCCCGAGGTCTTGCAGGTAGTCCAGCTTTTCGGTAAGGCCGCGAAAATCGCCCATGCCATCGTCGTCGCTGTCGTAAAACGCGCGCGCGTGCACTTCATAAATGATGGCGTCTTTGTACCACAGCGGATCGGAATCTGGAATGGTAGTAACTTTGGTGGTTGCCACTTGCTCTAAGTGTGACCGATCAGGCAGAGAAGTTGTTTCTCCCGCGGGTTTCGGCCACTGAATGTAAGTTGGCCGCCCGCGAAGTCGGCTAGAGACGCGCGGGCGGCGAGGGGAAGATCTGTGGAGTTGACGCCGAGGCGGTTGCAGTCGAGCTGGAGCATCGCGCCGACGCATGGGGGAACGTTGTAGCCTGCGCCGGCTTGAAATATTCCAGCCGTCGTCCGCGTAGTGGGCGGTGTTTCCCACCGTTTGCGTAAACCCGGCGCGGCGTAGATACAAATGAGCGTGAAACTGTTTCAGTGCGGAGAGGTTACCCAAGGTGACGCCGTTCGGCTCGGGCAGCGCCGTCGAGCGTTTCGAAGAACCCGTAGCATATCGCTCCGCGCGGCGTCTACAGAGCAGCGGGCTGGAGCTCGCAAACTACAAAGGAGTAACTTTATGCTAAAAACGCTCGCGCTCTCCACCCTGATGGTTGGAGCGCTCTGCGCTCAGGAAGATACGCCCGACCATCGGTTGCGCACCTCAACCGCGGTCCTGCATGAGATCATGGGCGCGCCGGACAGGGGTATACCCAGGGACCTGCTCGAAAGGGCCGAATGTATCATCGTGGTTCCCGGACTGAAAAAAGGCGCGTTCCTGGTAGGAGGCGAGTACGGCCGCGGATATGCCGTCTGCCGGAACAATGGAGCCTGGGGCGGACCCGCCGCGGTTAGATTCGGCGGCGGAAGCTTCGGCCCGCAAATTGGCGGCGAATCCACGGACGTCGTCATGCTGGTGATGAATCGCCGAGGGATGGACAAGCTAACACAAGATAAATTCACGCTCGGCGGAGATGCTTCGGCGACCGCGGGACCGGTCGGAAGAACGGCGTCCGCTGAAACCGATCTGCAGATGCACGCGGAGATTCTCTCTTATTCGCGCACCCGAGGGTTATTCGCAGGCGTCGCGCTGGATGGGACCGTCGTCAGCAAGGACGGCAGCGAAGATCGGAAGCTGTACGGCCATGAGGTGAGCACCAAGGCGATTCTCGACGGCGAAGTTCCGCCTCCCGACGGCGCCCGCGGGCTGATTTCCGAGCTGGACCGCTTTCCACACACCAAGAGACAGAGCTAATCGGCTGGGATTTGGCGGCGGCATAATCAGCGCCGCCGCCGCTCGAAGGTAACGCTATGATTGCAATCTCCACCGGGTTATTCTTGGGAATTCCCATTCGTACCAGGGATTCGACTTATGTCGCTGCTCTTGATTTTGCTTGTCGTTTTACTGGTTGGCACGGCGCCCACGTGGCCGTACAGCCGAGGGTCGGGCTACTGTCCAAGCGGCACGCTCTGAAAATCGGAGCGGATGTTTCCGAGCTTTCCGATTTTCCGTCGTTCGTTACGTACGGATCTTGTGCGAGCGTCCATGGATAAAACCCGCTGAGAAGCGCCCCGGTCCACAGAACGAAGAATCGTTTCTTAATGCCCATTCGCATTCTCCTTGCCGCTGGGGCCGGTCAACTGATATTTCTTCCGCTGCTCGGGCGCATCGTCCGGTTTGGACGGGTCGATAGACGCATACTCGATGCTGGCTTGTGTGGGCAGCGCCAGCGAGGTCCCCGCGGCTTCCACGGCGTCCAGGATCCACAAATACAATTCCTGTTGGATCTGCATGAACTCATCGCCGTTTCGCGTCAGGACGTGAACGTAGATCTCAATGTCCAAAGAGTAGGTGCCCACTCCCACGAACCGCACCGGAAGCGCGCCGGTCTCGAGCTTGGGACGTTGGGCCAGCATCTTGGTGATCGAGGCCAGCAACGCGCGGACTTGATCCGGTCGAATATCGCGCCGCAAATTCAGCATGAAATGGAAAAGCATCTTGTCGCGCCGGTCGAAGTTTTCGAGCGTCATGGAAGAGAACTGGCCGTTGGGCACCGTGACGAGCGTGCGGTCCAAAGTGCGGATGCGGGTGGATCGCAGGCCGATGTCTTCGACGGTGCCCACGCGGTCGCCGAATTTGCAGAAGTCGCCGATGGATACCGGCCGGTCGCTAACCACCGCCACGCCGCCGAAGAAATTCTCGATGGTTTTCTGAGCGGCCAGCGCGATCGCAATGCCACCGACGCCCAAGCCCGCCACAATAGTGTTGGTGTTGTACCCCCAGTCGCTGAGCACCGCCGCGACCATCAACAGCAGGATGGCGATCTTCAAGACGCGCGAGGCGAGCGGCAGCACGGAATACGAAAAGGACTCGTGCTTCGATCTCAAAACGACACCCAGCCGGCCAATGATCAGGTCCACGATCCGCAAACCCAGCCAGGCGAGCCCGAGCAGGAAAAACAGCGCCAAGCCTTTTTCCAAATACTCGCGCACTCGCACTGAGGGGTCGATCCATTCGACTCCGGCTCGAAAGGCGGCTACCGCGAAAAGCAGTTGAAGCGGCCCGAGGAGACTTTCGAGCGCACTCCAGTCAACGCGCGGCGCAATCCGTTTCAGCGCCGGTTGCACCAGGCGAAGCACCAACCGAGCGAGGAGCGTCGCGAGTCCAAAGACCAGGGCCGTAAGCAAAGCAAGCGCGATCCAGCGCCACAGGGACGTATCGAGGAAGGTCCATGCGACCAGTGGTTCGGGCAGATAGCGCTCCACCGGCGAGTCGCTGGTCACCCTCGCAATCCGCGGGATGCGTTCGACGCTGTCGTCCGAGAAAAGCCAGACCGATATTCCGGAGCGAAGTTTCACGCGCTCGACGTCCAGATCGAGAGTCTGGCCGTCGATGGTAAACGAATCGACGCGTTCGCGGCCGGCCGGGGTCGCGCCGGAAGCGCCCTCAGAGTCGGGGCTGAGATCGGCGACGTCGAACTGAGCATCGCGGTCCAAAATCTCTCCCAACTGTTGAGCCAACCCCCGGCCCTCCTTCAACCGCGCGGTCCGAGGAAACTTGCGAAGGTCGAGGTATTTCGCGGCTCGCAAGTAATCGTGGGAATGATAGGCCTCTTGGAACGAGGAGACAGTGCTCTGCGGCGTATCGCGATTCAAAGGGTCGCTGGAAGCCGACTGCTGCGATGCGCCGCGCAAGATGCCGACAAAAACTATCGCCACTGCCGCCAGTCGCGGGTAGGGAAGAATCTTCCCGATCGGGATGGGCGCGCGGCGTTCGTCTATAGCCAAAGCTATGAGAGCGCGTTGGTTTGCGATAGGCACGCGTCGAAGTTTGCACTTTGGCTGCCAATTCCGAGAGCGGTTCTCACCGTTACAGACCGTCGGCATTGCGCTCACCGGGAAATTGCCGAAAACGTGGCGGTCAGGCCAACCTGGAATTTGACAAGACCCGCTCCCAAGTTGGACTATAGGCGACATGCGAAAAGCCACCTTTGCCCTGACCCTGTTCCTGGCGCTGTACCCCGCGGTCTCCCGCGCCGAGAAGAAAGTGATTGCGCCTCCCGAGTTTGCGCCCGCGCCCGGCGCAACCGCTAATTTCAGCCCGGCGATTTTGGTCGATGGAACCTTGTACATTTCCGGCCAGACTGGGGCCGACCTGAAGACGCGCGAGTTCCCCAGCGACTTTGAAACCGAAGTGAAGAACACGCTGGATCACATCGCCATCATTTTGAAAGCTGCGAACATGACGTTCGACGACGTGGTGTCGGTGCAGGTCTATATGACCGATGTCAGCCTATTCCAGCGCATGAATGCCGTTTATACTTCGGTGATCAAAGAGCCGAGGCCGGCGCGAACCACGGTGGGCGTCGCCAAGCTCGCGGGGCCGAACGCTAAGATTGAGATTACGATGACGGCGCGGAAGGCTCGCAAGTAGGCGGGACAACCGATGCGCATCCGCGGTCTGGTGTTGGCGGCGGCGCTTGCGCTGAGCCTTGCCTGGACTCGGAAAACCGGTCTTGCGCAGGACACGGCCGCCGATGCGATGCCTGCCGACGTTGACCGCGGCGCCGCCGGCCTGACGCACTGGTTGCACGCGATTCGGACGCGCGCCAGCCTGATGATGATCACCGCGCATCCGGACGACGAAGACGGCGGTGTGCTGGCTTTCGAGACGCGCGGCGCGGGCGCTCGCGCGGTTCTGCTCACTTTGAACCGCGGCGAAGGCGGCCAGAACGCGATGTCGTCCGATATGTACGACGCGCTCGGGCTGGTGCGCACCGAGGAGTTGCTCGCGGCCGACCGTTACTACGGCGTCGATCAATACTGGACGCGCGCGATCGATTACGGCTTCTCGAAGACGCGCGAGGAAGCGCTGGAAAAATGGGACCACGACCGCGTGCTCTCCGATGTGGTGCGCGTGATCCGTATGACGCGCCCGCTGGTGATCACGTCCGTCTTTGTCGGATCGGCCACGGACGGTCACGGCAATCATCAGGTGGCCGGACAGATGGCGCAAGAAGCCTTTCTTGCCGCGGGAGATCCGAAGCAATTTCCGGAGCAAATCAAAGAAGGCCTGCGGCCCTGGACGCCGCTCAAGGTCTACGAGCGCGTTCCGTTTTTCGCCGTCACTCCACAGGGAATGTACGACTACGCCATCGATAAGTACGTCCCGGTGCGGTTCTTCGATTACATTCGCAAGACTTGGTCCAGCGAGAAACCTTCCACGACGCTCGAAGTTCAGGAAGGCGACTTAGCGCCCGCGATCGGCTTAACCTATCTGCAAATTGGCCGCGAGGGACTGGGACTCCAGAAGAGTCAAAACAACGGCGTGGCGATTCCCCCGCCGGGGCCGATGGCGAGTCCCTATCATCGTTATGATTCCAACCTGCCGGCGGCGGAACATGAGGAGACGTTCTTCGACGGCGTGGATGTATCGTTGCGGGGCCTGGGTACGTTGGTTCCGAACCAGCCCGACTGGCTGAAGAGCGGCCTAACGGAGATGGCTCGCCTGGCCGATCAAGCCGCCGCGCAATACCAGCCGGATCGTCCGTCGGGGATTGCGCCGTCTTTGGCGGAGGGACTGGGCGTCACGCGATCCCTGATTGATCGGATACAAGCGGCTGGCCTGCCGGAACCCGGCAAATCGGACGTGCTGTTCGAATTGCGCGTCAAGGAAGATCAATTCGAGCAAGCGCTAGCTGACGCGCTGGGGGTTTCGTTGCAAGCCGCCGTGACGGTGGAGCGCGAGGGGCAGCGCCCCGGCCCGTACGCGCAAACGGGGCCGACCTTCGCGGTCGGGATTCCGGGCCAGTCGTTCGCCGTGATGGTAGACGTGCTGAACGAAAGTCCCGAGACGCTGAGCGTGGAGTCGGTGGCGCTGGCCGCGTCCGATGGGAAGGCGTGGAAGATCGCGAGCAAGGGGGATGTGGCTAAGAGCCTGGCCAGCCGCGCGCAAGCTCAGGCGCGTTTTCAGGTGACCATTCCCGCCGACGCGGCCTTCACTCGTCCCTATTTCACTCGATCGGATGAGACGCAGCCCTATTACGATTTGGCGGACGTCCGTTATCGAAATCTTTCGTTTGCGCCCTATCCGCTGGCGGCGAACGTTAGGTTGAGCTATCACGGCGTGGCGCTGCATCTCTCCGAGGTGGTGCAAACGATGCAGCGCGTCCAAACGCAGGGGATCGTGCCGCAGCCGCTCATCGTCGGGCCGGCAATCTCGGTGTCGGTAACTCCCGCCGCGGGCGCGGCGCCGGTGGGCGCAAAATCCTTCGAGTTTTCCTGTACCGTGCACAGCAACGTGAAGGGCGCTGCCAAAGGGGCTCTTCGTCTGAAACTGCCGGCGGGATGGCGATCCCAACCCGAACTCGGCGAGTTCGCGATGGAGCGCGATGGCGAAGATCAAACCATCACCTTCTCGGTGGCGCCCGGCGTCGTCGAGCCCGGCGAGCATAGCATCACGGCCGTGGCTGAATATCAGGGCAAGAATTACGAGGAAGGTTATCGGCTGGCGGGCTACTCCGGTTTGCGGCCCTACCCCTTCTACCGGCCGGCTGTGTATCGGGCCGTTGGAGTGGACGTCAAGATAGCGGATGGGTTGCGGATCGGTTACCTTCCCGGCACCGGAGACGACGTTCCGCAAGCGCTGGAGAATCTGGGTCGAGGCGCGCGGACGTTGGTGGCAAGCGATATCACGCAGGGAAATCTCTCCGGCTACGACGCGATCATTTTGGGCACGCGGGCGTATGCCGTGCGGACCGAACTGAAATCGGCCAACGCGCGGCTGCTGGATTACGTGAAGAACGGCGGCGTCCTGATTGTCCAATACAACTTGCAGGATTTCGATCAGAACTACGGGCCGTATCCGTTTAGTCTCGGCAACAATCCGCAGAAAGTAGTCGATGAGGGATCGAAGGTTCGGCTGTTGAAACCCGACGATCCGGTGTTTACCTGGCCGAATCGGATCACGGAGGCGGACTTCTCGGGCTGGGTGGAAGAGCGCGGACACGGCTTCATGCAGACCTGGGACGCGCGCTACGAACCGCTGGTGGAGACGAACGATCCCGATCAGGAGCCCCAGCGCGGCGGATTGCTGCTGGCGCGCTACGGCAAAGGCGCTTATATATACGATGCTTTCGCGCTATATCGGCAATTGCCGTCCGGCGTCGCGGGAGCGTATCGCATTCTCGCGAACCTGGTGAGCCTGGGAAAGAATCCAAACTGGCGCTAGTAGCCTGCGGCAGAAGTCTCTCTACGCACCCGAACAGAACAAGCTAAAGCATGTCCTACATTGTCCATCAAGCACTTACAAGGCTTGTGGGACATGCTTCAGTTTGTCCAAAACTTCTGCCACGGGCTGCTACGCGGCGCGGCCGATGGCTGACAGTTCCTTGACGATGCTCGACAGGAAAGCTTTGGCGTCGCCGAACAACATGATCGTGTTGGGCATGTAATATAAGTCGTTATCGATCCCCGCGAATCCAGGATTCATGCTGCGCTTGATCACCATGACGGTGCGGGCCTTGTAGGCCTGGATGATCGGCATGCCTGCAATCGGGCTTTTGGGATCGGTTTCGGCGCCTGGGTTGACGACGTCGTTGGCGCCGATGATCAGCGCCACGTCGGCATTGGGCATTTCCGGATTGATGTCGTCCATTTCGCGCAGCTTGTCATAGGGCACGTCGGCTTCCGCCAAGAGCACGTTCATGTGGCCCGGCATGCGGCCGGCCACGGGGTGGATGGCGAACTCGACGTTAACGCCGCGCTTGCCCAGCAGCTCGAACATTTCTTTCAATTTATGTTGGGCTTGCGCGACAGCCATGCCGTAGCCTGGGATCACGACCACGGTGCGGGCAGCGTCCAGGATCTGCGCCGCTTCTTCGGGGCTGGCGGAACGATAAGGCCGCGCCTCGGACGCGGCGGCGGTAGTCTGCAGTTGTCCGAAGGCGCCGAAAAGCACGTTGCTGAAGGATCGGTTCATGGCCCGGCACATGATGATCGCAAGGATAAGGCCGGAGGTGCCATCGAGCGCTCCTGCCACGATCAGAAGTTTGTTGTTGAGCACGAAACCCATCGCGCTGGCCGAAAGTCCGGCGTAGGAATTGAGCAGCGCGATGACTGTTGGCATGTCGGCCCCGCCGATCGGGATGATGAGCAGAACGCCGAACAACAACGCCAGCACAGTGAAGACCGGAAACAGCGCGGCATGCTCCGGCGAGACCACCAGGATGATGCCGGTCACGGCGGCAGCGGCGAAAATTCCAAGGTTGACGAAGTTCTGGCCTTTGTAAGTGATCGGTCGCTGGGGTAAAACCTCTTGAAGTTTTCCGAACGCCATCAGGCTGGCGGTGAAGGTGAGGAATCCGAGTAGCGTCTCGATGATGAGGGCCAGCATCTCCACTGTGGTCAGCGTTCCTAGATGGATTCCTTTGTAATACTCGGCGGTACCGATCAGCGCCGAGGCCAGCGCGCCGCACGCGTGCGAAAAAGCGGTCCGCTGAGGAACGGCGGTCATCGGCATGATGTACGCGATGGGAACTCCGATAGCCGAGCCGAGGAAGAACGCGACGAAAATCCACTGATAGCTGACGACCTCGAAGCGTAACAAAGTGCCGACCACCGCCAGCAACATGCCGATCTCACCGACGATGACGCCGCGGCGCGCCGTGGCCGGCGAATTCATCCACTTGATGGCCAGGATGAAGCCCATGGCCGCGAGCATGTACAGAATCGGAAGCAGGGTATCGTCGAGTTTCATTTCTTGGCCGGCTCCCGCTTCTTGAACATCTTGAGCATACGGTCCGTGATGAGATAGCCGCTCACGACGTTGAGAGTGGCCAGCAGAACCGCCAGGAAGCCGAGGATTCGAGAAAGCAAGGAAGCGTCTCTTTCGCCGGTAATCAGGATTGCGCCCACCACGGTGATGGCCGAGATCGCGTTCGTCAGCGACATCAACGGCGTGTGCAACAGAGGCGAGACGCCGCGGATCAACTGAAATCCCAAGAACGCGGCCAGCATGAAGACCCAAAGATCGAATTCGTAATTTCCCATGTCAACTTCCTTCTCCGGCGCGAACCGGGGCGAGACCCAAGCGCTCGGCAACTCGAGGCTGTACCACTTCTCCGCCAAAAGTTACCAGCGTCTCGCGGATAATTTCATCCTGGCGATCCACGGCCAGCTCGCCTTTCTTGATCAGCAACTTCAGGAACGCCGTGAGGTTGGCGCCAAACATCTGGCTGGCGTGAATGGGGACGCTCGAAGGCAAATTCAACGGGCCCAGGATGCTGATGCCGTGATGGACGACGGTCTCGCCGGGCTGCGTCAGTTCGCAATTGCCCCCGCGCTCGGCGGCCATATCGACGATCACCGACCCCGGTTGCAGCGCGTTCGCCATTTCCGCGGTGATGAGCACCGGCGCCTTCTGACCGGGAACCGCCGCGGTGGTGATCACAACGTCCTGTTCCCTGAGAACTTCGGTGAGCGCCTCCCGCTGGCGGCGGTAAAAATCCTCGCCCAAGGCTTTCGCGTATCCGCCCTTATCTTCCGAGGCGCCCGCTTCGATATTCAAGACGACGAATTTCGCTCCCAAGCTCTCGATTTGCTCTTTCACCGCGCTGCGCACATCGTAGGCGGAGACTACCGCGCCTAGCCGCCGCGCCGTAGCGATGGCTTGCAAACCGGCCACGCCCGCGCCCAGGATAAACACCTTGGCGGCCGTCATGGTGCCGGCGGCGGTCATCAGCATCGGAAAGATTTTGGGAAGCGCGACAGCGGCCAGCAGCACCGCGCGATATCCGCCGATATTCGCCATGGATGACAGCGCGTCCATGCTCTGCGCCCGCGTGATACGGGGCACCAGTTCCATCGCGAAGAAGGACACGCCCGCGCGAGCCAGATCCGCGACCTCTTTCGCAGCCGTCAACGGCTCGCCGAAACCGATGAGCATCTGACCGGAACGGAGCAGTGCCAGATCGTCGCGGCCGGCGTCCGGGTTCGCGCCCAGTGTGCGCACCTGGAGGACGATGTCAGACTCCGCGAAAACCTCCGAGCGGGTGGCCAGGCGAGCGCCGCGCGCCGCGTATTGATCGTCCGGAAACCCAGCCGGGACGCCGGCCGACTGCTCCACCACCACGCTTGCGCCCAACTTCGCCACCGCCTCGCATCCGCGCGGAATGAGCGCGACACGACGCTCGCCGGGGAATGTCTCCCGCGGCACTCCTATGGTCACGGCCAAGAGCTACCTCCGTAAATGGAAGGTCGCTGAGAAGCTTACTTCGGCATCACGATTTGGCCCAGGGCAGGTAAGTGCCATGGAATCGAGCCGGCGGCGAGATCCCAACAGCCCTGTAACAGATGATACTCTTCCGGGAGGCGTTTCGGGAGAGGCGGATGTTCGCTGACCGTTTGTTACGCTAGTTCGGTGGGGTTCGGCCCAGGACAGATTGTGCGAATAGCGCTGCGCATCGTTTTCGTGCTGGCGATCGTGGCGGCCGTCACCGTATTGTGCTATCGCATCGTGCCGGTTAACGCGACCACGGCCGGATTCGCGTACTTGATCGCAGTGCTTTTCGTGGCGGCCCGCTGGGGACTTACCGAATCGATCGCCTGCGCCGTGGCGGCGGTGCTGTGCTACAACTTCTACTTCTTGCCGCCGATCGGGACGTTCACCATCTCGGATCCGCAAAACTGGGTGGCGCTGTTCGTGTTTCTGTCGACCTCGATTACGGCCAGTCACCTCTCCACGCAAGCCAAGAAGCGGACCATCGAAGCCACCGAACGCCAACGAGAAATGGAGAAGTTGTACGCCTTGAGCCGGTCGATTTTGCTGATCGAACCGACGCAGCAGCAAGTGGCCAAGCAGTTGGCGATGCGTGTGGCGCAAGGATTGGGCGCCGCGGCCGTGGCGCTATACGACCGCGAGACGGGCGAAACATATCGTTCGGGGCCGGAGGATTTTCCCGATTCCGCGGCGGCATTGCAGCAAGCGGCCGTGCAGGGCACTTTTTTCCGGGAGGAACAAACCGGAACAGTGGTTACGTCCATCCGGCTGGGCGCGCAACCGATCGGCAGTCTTGGTTTGCGCGGCGTGGATCTCTCCGACTCCGCATTGCAGGCGCTGGCCAATTTGGTTGCCATCGGCCTGGAAAGAGCGCGCGCCCAGGAGGCCGCCAGCAGGGCCGAAGCGGCCAGGCAGAGCGACGAGCTGAAGTCCACGCTGCTGGACGCGCTGGCGCACGAATTCAAGACTCCGCTCACGGCCATTAAGGCGGCCAGCACAGCCTTGCTTTCGAGCAGCGGTCTGGGGCAGGAGCAGCAGCGCGAACTGATCACGATCGTGGACGAGGAAACCGACCGCCTCAGCATTTTGGTGACCGAAGCGATCCAATTGGCGCGCATTGAAGCGGGCCGCGTGCAACTCCGGCGCGAAAGCCATTCGGTGTGCGAACTGATCAATTCAGTTTTGGAGAAGATCCAGCCGGCCGCCGACGGGCGCAAGATCGAAATCCGGATTCCGCCGGATATCGCGCCCATCTGGGTGGATCGCGAGCTGATTGAAGTGGCCCTGCGGCAATTGATCGACAATGCGTTCAAATATTCGCCTCCGGATTCACCCGTTTCGGTTACGGCGGCGCCCTCCAACGGGCGCGTGGTGCTGAGCGTGGCCGATCACGGGCCGGGCATCCCGGAAGAGGAACAGACGCGCATCTTCGAGAAATTCTATCGCGCGGACGCATCCAGGCATCAGATTCCCGGCGCCGGCCTGGGCCTGGTGATCGCGCGCGAAATCGTCCACGCGCATGGCGGCGAAATTTGGGTGGAAAGCAAGTTGGGGGAGGGATCGGTATTCCACCTTTCCGTCCCCGCGGCGGTGGAAAAGGCATCCCCGTGAGCGCGGGCCGGATTCTGGTAGTAGACGACGAGCCGCAAATTCGGCGCGTGATGAGAATGTCGCTGACCGGCGAAGGGTACGAAGTGGAGGACGCTCGCTCGGGAGACGAGGCGCTGGAAAAACTTCGCGGCCGGCGCTACGACCTCATGATTCTCGACATGAACCTGCCGGGTACCGGGGGACTGGAAGTTTGTCGCCAGGCGCGGGAGTCATCGGACCTCGCGATTCTGATGCTTACCGTTCGAAACACCGAGCAGGATAAAGTACAGGCTCTGGATGCGGGCGCCGACGATTTCATCACCAAGCCGTTTGGCATGCCCGAACTGCTGGCCCGAATCCGCGCGGCGCTACGCCGCATGCCGCTCTCTCCCGAGGCGGGGCCGCAGCGCCTCAAGCTCGAAAGCGTCGAGGTGGATTTCCAGTCCCGCAAACTGATCGCTCATGGGAAGGAAGTCCGGCTGACCCCCAAGGAATTCGATCTGCTGCGATATCTGGTTGCGCATCCCAACAAGGCGCTTTCGCACCGCGAGCTGCTGCAATCGGTGTGGGGTCCGGACTATGGCGAACAGGTGGAGTATTTGCGCGTATTCATTAAACAATTGCGCCGCAAGCTGGAGCCGCAGCCGGATAAGCCACGCTATATTCTGACGGAGCCGTGGGTGGGCTATCGTTTTCATCTGCCGGAGTAGCCAGGGCGAAACACTCGAGCCCCCAGGACCGGCAGGCTCTTTGAAAGCCGCCCGCCAAAGTCGATAATAGTATGGAACCATGCCAGCGACCACCAGACGCCGCAGCCCCGAAGAGTTGCTGCAGCAGGCCCAGGCCGAGGAAGAGTACGAGCAGCGCGGGAAGCTTAAGGTGTTTCTGGGCTATGCTTCCGGCGTCGGAAAATCGTTCCGCATGCTGGATGAAGGCCGGCGGCGGCATGAGCGCGGCCAGGACGTCGTGGTGGGCGCAATCCAACCCACGCGGTCGCCCGAAGTCGAGGCCGTGCTCGGCAAGCTCGAAGTGATTCCGCTCCGGTTCGTCGACGACGTTGCCGTGATGGACGTGCCGGCCATTATGAAGCGGTGCCCGGCGGTTTGCCTGGTGGATGGGCTGGCCTACGACAATCCCCCCGGATCCGTCAACCACAGCCGCTGGCAGGACGTCGAGCAGCTTCTCAAGGAAGGCATCTCGGTGATCACGTCGGTCAACGTGCAATACATCGACGACCTGTGCGATCGGGTGGCCAAGATCACCGGCAAGAAAGTCAGTCAAACGGTGCCGCGCAGTTTCCTGAACTCGGCGGACGAGATCGTGGTGGTGGACGCGCCGCCCCAAATGGCCATCAATCGCACCAACGACGGCGCGCTCGAGACCGGACGCGCCGGGCCCGAGCAGAAGTTATCGGAGCTGCGGGAGATCGCGCTGCTACTGGCGGCGGATGTCGTGGATCGGCAGTTGCAGGCGTACCTGCAGCGCACCGGCGTGACCCAGACTTTTGGCGCACAGGAACGGATTCTGGTGTGCATTACTCCGCGCGCCAACGCGCAAACCATGATCGAGAGCGGGAGGCGCAACGCCGACCGTTTCCATGGCGATCTGACCGTAGCCTACGTGCGGCAACCGGAGATATCAGCCACCGATCAGGACGCGCTCGATCGCAACTTGGCCATTGCGCGCACCACCAACGCTCGTATCGAGATTCTGGACGGCGAAGATCCCATCGAAACTATCCTCCACTACGCGCGAGAACACGGGATAACGCAGATTTTCGTCGGCCATAGCACCCAGGAACGATGGTGGGAGCGATTCACGGGAACTCCGCTGGACCGGCTGATTGACGGCTCGGACGACATCGACGTTCGGGTGTTTCCGCACTGAGCATGCCGGGCGCAGAATCATGACAGACCGAGTGTCTCGCGGAAAACTGAAAATCTACCTGGGCTACGCCGCCGGCGTCGGTAAGACGTATCAGATGCTGGAAGAGGCGCGGGCCATGCTGCGGCAAGGCCTGGATGTCGCGGTCGGATACTTTGAGCCGCACGGCCGCAAGGACACCATCGCCCAATCGGAGGGCCTGGAGACGATCCCGCGTCGCATGGTGGAATACCGGGGCACGATTTTTCAGGAGATGGACACCGAGGCTGTGTTGCGGCGGCATCCACAGGTCGCTGTGGTCGACGAATTTCCGCACAGCAACGTCCCGGGATCCAAGCGAGCCAAGCGCTGGGAGGACGTCCAGGATTTATTGGACGCCGGCATCGACGTGCTGACCACCATGAATATTCAGCACCTGGAAAGCTTGAACGACCAGGTGTGGCAGATCACCGGAGTTCGTGTTCGGGAAACCATCCCGGATTGGGTGATGCAGCAGGCCGACCAAGTGGTAATGGTGGATTTGACGCCGCGGGCTCTGTTGAATCGCCTGGCGCGTGGAGTGGTGTATCCGCCGGACAAGGCCGAAAAGGCCATCCAGAACTTTTTCCAAGAGTCGACTCTGGTGGCGCTCCGCGAACTGGCGCTGCGGCAGACGGCTCACGAGGTCGAGATCCGGCAAGTGGACTATGATTCGCCCGGGTTTCAGGCGACTCCGACAGATGGCGAAGAAACCGACGCGCCTCCGTCGAGCGTGGACCGCATTCTCATTTTCGTTACCGCCGATCCGTCCAGCGCGATGCTGATCCGCCGCGGCAAGCGAGTGGCGGACTATCTGCATGCGGATTGTTTCGCGGTGGCTGTCCGGCCGGACTTGCAGGGACGCGAGAACGCGTCGCCGCAGCCGGAGGCCGTGGAACGTCACTTGAACTTCGCCCGCAATCTGCACATCGAAGCGCGCGTCCTGGAAGGAGACGATGCGGCCAAGACCCTGGCGGAATTTGCGCGGCTGAACGGGATCACGCACCTGTTCTTGGCTCGGCCGGCGCGAAATCAATGGCCGGCGCCGCTGGGAAGAAATCTATTGCGCCAGGTGGTCCGCCAGGCGCGGGATATGCAAGTAATCATCGTGGCGGATAAGAGCCGCCATCAGATTCAGTGACGAACATGCCCATCAACCACACAGTTTTCCTCTTCGACGTCGACAATACATTGCTCGATAACGACCACGTCACCGCGGATCTGAAGCGCCACTTGGAAAACCAAGTGGGCCAGGAGCGGGCGCAGCGCTATTGGCAACTATTCGAGACGATTCGCACCGAACTCGGTTACGCGGACTACCTGGGAGCGCTGCAACGCTATCGCATCGAATACCCGCACGATCCCAATCTGCTGGCGGTGTCGTATTTCCTGATCCGCTATCCTTTCGCCAATCGCCTGTTTCCAAACTCGGTGGACGGCGTACAGCATGTCGCGCAATGGGGGCCGGTTGTGATTCTGTCGGACGGCGACGTGGTCTTTCAGCCCCACAAAGTCTATCGTTCGGGGCTTTACGAACTTTTTCAAGGAAACGTCCTCATCTACGTTCACAAGGAACATGAGTTGGCTGACGTCGAACAGCGTTTTCCAGCCGAGCACTATGTGGTGGTGGACGACAAAATCCGGATTCTAGACGCCATCAAGCAACTTTGGCAGGCTCGCGTGACGACGGTATTTGTGCGGCAAGGCCACTATGCGCACGATGCCAAGGCCTTGGCGCAGTACCCGCCGGCGGATGTGAGTATCGATCGCATCGGGGATTTGTTGAATCACGATTTCGGCAATCAGTCCTCTACGACGAATGTGTAACGGCGTTCGGGCGGGATGAATTTCAACCGCGCGGCTACAACAGAAGTAACCGTGACGGCGCTGGCTGCATCCAAGTACAATAAGGGAGATATCGCTTTGGAAGTGTCTCCCGGTAACTTTGGCTCCAGACCTCTCATGATCCTGTCCAAACTCCTGCTCCCGATGCTTATGCTGGCCTCCGTGGCGTTACCGCAAGACAACGGCAGCCAAAGTAGTACCGCTCCTCAGCAACCCGGCCAACTGCCTACACAGGCCACCACGCCAATCAACCCGCTGGAGGTGGAACCCCCCGGTGGCAAGCGCGTACTGGGAGTTCTGCCCAACTATCGAACCGCCAGCTCGGATCTCGAAGGCACCACGCTGACGCCGAAGCAGAAACTGACCATCGCCGCCAAGGATTCCTTCGATTATCCGCTGTTTCTGCTCGCAGCCGCCTACGCCGGTCTCGACCAGCTGACCAACGATGATAAGTCCTACGGCCAAGGCGCTCAGGGCTACGGCAAGCGCCTGGGCGCCTGGTACGCGGACGAGGCGATCGGCAACATGTTGACCGAAGGCATTTTTCCAATAGCGTTTCATCAAGATCCGCGCTATTTCCGGCGCGGTCCGCAATGGGGTGGTTTCTGGAAGCGCACCGGCTATGCGCTGGCCCAAGTGGTGGTCACCCATAAGGACGGCGGTGGATACCAATTCAATTATTCAGAGTGGGTCGGGAACTCGGTGGGGACCGCGATCGGAAACATCTATCATGTGGACGGCCGTGACGCGGCCGCCAACTCCGGTCGATTACTCGAACAAGTGGGCACGGACGCCTTCTCACAGGTAATCAAGGAATTCTGGCCCGACGTCAAGCACCGGCTATTCCGTCACAACCAGGTGGACGCAGGTTCAACCGCAAATCCGGCGCATTGAACCCGCGCCTTCGACAGTTTAGGGCTCGGCGCATGACAGCGCGGCGGATCGCCCGTTATCCTGAAAAGGCATGCCAGGCAAGCTAGCACGGGCGTACGAGCGTTGGATACGGACCCGGGAGAATGAATTGTGCTTTCGCGCCACCAATCGCGTGGTGCGGCATTTCGATTGGGGAGTCGAATGGTCCGAAGGCTGGCCGTGTGCTCAACAGGTTCCCAAGAACGGGGATACTCCGGAAGACTACGTCGTAAAGCTGAATCGGCTGGCGCTGCGGGATAGCGACGAGTTTTTCGCCTACACGCCGCCTCGGGATTTCCGGTTGCAGGACGGCATGCTGCGCTTCACTTCACCGGTGGCGACGCCGTATCCTGAAAACAACATTGTGCACGCGCAGTGGTTTCCGGCGCCGGGCTCGAAGAAAGCCGTTGTGCTATTGCCGCATTGGAATGCGCCGGCGGACGGGCACAACGCGTTGTGCCGGGGTTTGCGGCGCTTGGGAATCTCCGCGCTGCGTCTCAGTTTGCCTTATCACGACTATCGAATGCCGCCCGAGCTCCAGCGCGCGGATTACGCGGTATCGGCCAACGTCTGCCGCACCATCGATGCGACGCGTCAGGCTGTCATCGACGTGCGCTGCTGCTTCGATTGGCTGGAGCAGGAAGGTTTCGAGCGGCTGGGAATCGTCGGGACCAGCCTGGGTTCGTCCTACGCGTGCCTGGCAAGCGCGCACGACGAACGGATTGCCCTCAACGTCTTCAATCATTGTTCCACCTACGTTGCCGACGTCGTGTGGACGGGTCTATCGACGCAGCACATCCGGCAAAGTTTGGAAGAGCATATCGATCGCGACCGCCTCAGGCAGGCATGGATCGCGATCAGTCCCATCAGCTACCTGGAAAAATTCGCGGCCAAGAAGAAAAAGTCGTTGTTCATCTACGCGGCGTACGACAGCACTTTCCTTCCCGAGTATTCACGCGAGATCGTAGGCCGGATCAAGGAATACGGCGTGGATCACAAGGTAGTGGTGCTGCCGTGCGGACACTACACGCTCGGCCAGACCCCGTTCCAATACCTGGACGGGTACCACATCTGTTCCTTCGTGAAAAGACATTTGTAGTTACCGGATGGGAATGGTGAGCGTGAACGTGGACCCTTCGCCCAAGCGGCTTTCCACCTTGACCGTTCCATTCATCTGTTCGATCACGTGCCGCACGATCGATAATCCCAGGCCGGTGCCGCCCATTTCGCGCGAGCGCGCTTTATCCACCCGGTAGAATCTCTCGAAGATTCTCGGCAAGTCTTCCGATGGGATTCCGATACCAGTGTCGCTGATCGTGATGCAAGCTTTGCCGTCAATGGCGCGGGTTTCCACGTCGACTCCTCCGTTCAGCCGGTTGAACTTGACCGCGTTGTCGAGCAAGTTCACCAAAACTTGTTCCAGCCGCAGTTCGTGTCCCAGGACATTTACGTCGTCGATCCGTTCGCACACTAACCGCACACCTCGCACATGGGCGGCCGGTTCCACGGTGCGTAGCGCCGATTCCAGCGCGGCGCGCACGGAGACGGGATGCGGTTGCGCGGCGGCCCCGTTGGACTCGAGTTCGGAAAGCGTCAGGAGATCGGAGGCGATATTGCTGAGCCGGGTGGCCTGCGCTTGGATGATTTCCACGAACCGCCGGTTGTGTTCCTGATCGTCGAGCGCGCCGTCCAGCAATGTTTCGGCATAGCCCCGGATCGCCGTCAACGGCGTTCTGAGTTCGTGAGAGACATTCGCTACAAAATCCTTGCGCACGCGCTCCAGGCGCTCGAGTTCCGTGATGTCGTGCAAAATGGCGAGCGCCCCGGGAGTCGACGATCCGGCCAGAGGCCCGGCTAGAACTTCGAACGTGTGATCCTCGGCGGCGGGTAACGTCAGACGCTGCTCCATTCGTTCGCCGGCGGCTAGGACCTTGGTGATAATGTCGAGCAGACCCGGATCACGGACCAGTTCGAGCAACGGCATGCCTTCCTGTACGGGGCTTCTGGCGCCCAGGGCGCGCGCGAACGAATTATTACAGAAGGTAACGCGCAGGTCTTTGTCCACTGCCAGCACACCTTCGATCATGCTGGCGAGAATCGCCTCCCGGCGCGCGCTCTCGAGCCTCAGACTCTCCACCAACCCTCGAATTCGCGGCGCCATGCGCTGCAAGGACCGCGCCAGCGCGCCGAGATCGTCTTCTCCGGCGGGCAGAGGTTGTCGGACTACCTGCGGGTCGAGCAAATGTTCGGCGTATGCGCGCAGTTCCGCGGTCTGGAACGAAAACGATCGGATGAAGGCGTACGCGAGTCCTCCGATGAGCGCCAGGATCAACGCCGAAGCGACCAGTAATCGATACCACAGGTCGGGATTGGAGGCGGAAACGTAGAGGTCGAGGGCGAGCAACGAACTCGCCAGCAGCAGGATGCCGCTCACGAAAAATCTACGAACGATGCGCGTTCGCATGGGCGTGCCTCATTGGCTCGATGGAACCTGAACTATAACACGACAAAGTTACGGTCTTGCGAACGTGGCCGCTACCAGGTCCATCAACTGCTGGGAGGTGAACGATGAGCCTTCCAGCAAAGCGGCCAAACGCCCGGCGCGGTCGATGACGGCGGTGGCGGCCGTATGCGTGATCGCATTGTCTTCCGGCCAGTAAACGACGCCAAAATGCCCGGCGACTTTTTGAACTTCGTCCGGAGGTCCAGTGAGAAACAGCCAGACTCGGGGATCGGCGTTCCAGCGATGCGCGTAATCGGCGAGCACGGCCGGAGTGTCGTATTCCGGATCGAGCGTAATCGACAGAAGCACGATCTTGCCGGGGAATCTTTTCTGAAGCCGCGCGAAGTTGGCCGAGAGCCGTGGGCAAACATCCGGAAGAGGGCAGCGCGTGTAGATGAAATCGAGAGCTACAACCTGGCCTCGGAAGCCGGCTAGTTTCACAGCGCGGCCGGCCTGGTCCGTCAGGGTGAAATCGGGCATGGTCTCACCGATCGCGATCTTGTCCACCGGCTTCGGCAATGGGATGTCGCCGAGGGAAGCCGACTGGACTCGGATATGTTCGACGCTACTGGCCCGGCGACCGACCTGGAGATCGAACTCGATGCGGGAACCTGGCGCAATCAGTTCCAAATCCCTAGGCGACGCGGCGTGAAACGGCATGGCCATGGCTTCCATATAGCCTGGGATGGCGCGGTGCGAAATCGTTACTTGACCCTTAGCACGATCGACGGCCAGGACGATTCCTTGGGCGTGGTAGCGTCTCGCGCAGGAGCTTAGCATCAACATTGCGAGAATGGGTAGGACCCATGCCACGCGGACCGTCACGACTGAATCATACCGCTATTCGTCGCAGTCTCTTGGCTTGGTACAAGCAGAACAAGCGTGACCTGCCTTGGCGTCGCGATCGGGATCCGTATCGCATCTGGGTTTCCGAAATCATGCTGCAACAGACGCGCGTGGTGGCGGTGATTCCGTATTACGAGCGGTTCCTGGCGCGATTCCCGGACATTCGCGCCTTGGCGACCGCGCCCGAACAGGAACTGCTCCGGGCGTGGGCCGGATTGGGCTACTACACGCGCGCCCGCAACCTGCGGAAAGCGGCTCAAGGGATCCTGGAGTCGGGCGCCTTTCCCCGCGACTTCTCCTCGATTAGAGAATTGGCCGGCGTGGGAGATTATACGGCGTCCGCCATTGCCAGCATCGCGTTCAATTTAAAGCACGCGGCTTTGGATGGAAACGCGGTCCGTGTGCTGGCGCGTGTGACGGGTGAGAGCGGAAATGTCGCTTCCAGCATCGTCCGCGAGCGGCTGCGGGCCGTTGCGGATGTTCTTATCGATCCGAAGCGGCCGGGTGAATTCAACCAGGCTCTGATGGAACTCGGGGCGACGGTATGCGTCCCCAAGGAGCCTCGTTGCGCGATGTGCCCGCTGCCGGCGCGGTGCGTGGCTCGTCAAAGCGGGCGAGAGCGGGAGTTGCCGATCAAAATTCCCCGCGCGAAGCCGGTAGCGGCGGAGAAGAAACTGCTCGTGGTTCAGAAATCAGGGCGAATCCTGGCATGGCAAAGAGGGCCGGAGAGTCGACGCCTGGCGGGCTTCTGGGAATTGCCGGAGCCAGAGCAACTGACGGGGGCGCCAATCGGCGCTAGAATCGCCGCATTCCAGCACACCATCGTGAATACGAACTACGAAGTCCAGGTTCATCGCGCATCGGTCGGCCGCATTCCCAAGGGATTTCGCTGGCTGACCGCGAAGAAGCTGAGCGAAGTTCCCCTCAGCACCACGGCTAGGAAGGCGCTGGCCTGTCTCACTAAACCACCGGCGAGTCATCTACCATAGCATTGTGCGACCCGTAAATTTTCTAATTCCCGCCTTGGCCGCGGCCGGCATAGCGCTTGGCCAATCCGCCA
>Ga0302325_10007753_pt1 | contig 23721 bp, 26 predicted proteins | sample Palsa_T0_2_FD_201948 | JGI IMG/M metagenome (GOLD analysis project Ga0302325, IMG submission 201948) | Peat permafrost microbial communities from Stordalen Mire near Abisko, Sweden - Palsa_T0_2 | ecosystem: Environmental > Terrestrial > Soil > Palsa > Peat permafrost | place: Sweden: Abisko... | reverse complement strand
CCGGTTCTGGCGGGCTCAGCGATGCTCGGCGGCGGGACCACCGAATGCATCTCGTTCGTCCTCGATCTCACGGAGCGCAAGGAAGCGGAGCGCGGGCGGCGAGAGGCGGAACGACGGGCGCAACGGATGGTCGAGTCCGCGACGGTCGGCATGTGGACGGTCGGCGCCGACGGACGCACTACGTTCATGAACGCCCGCATGGCCGACATTCTTGGCCGCGACGTCGCCGAGGCGGTCGCGATGCCGACCACCGAGTTCTTCTTCGCTGAGGATCGGCCCGCGATGGCCGAGCGGCTTGCGAAGCGAAGAGACGGCCTAGCGGGCCCGTATGAGCAGCGGTTCCGTAGACCGGACGGTGCCGTGGGCGTCCTCTCGATGGACTCGAGCCCATTGTACGATGCGCAGGGTCGGTACGAAGGTGTGCTCGGTATCGCGACCGACATCACCGAGCGCTACGAGGCCGAACAGACGCGGGGGCTGCTGGCCGCCATCGTCCAGTCATCCAACGACGCGGTGGTCAGCAAGAGGCTCGATGGAACGATTACGAGTTGGAACGGCGCTGCCGAGCGCATCTTCGGATACTCCGCCCAGGAGGCCGTCGGGCAACCCATCTCGATCCTGATCCCTGCCGACCGACTCCACGAGGAGCGCACCTTTCTCGATCGCATCGCCAAGCGGGAGCAGATCGACCACTACGAGACGGTTCGTCGGCGCAAGGATGGAAACCTCGTCGCCGTGTCGGTCTCGCTCGCCCCGATGCTGGACTTCTCAGGAAAGGTCGTCGGCGCATCGAAGACGGCGCGCGATCTCACGGCGCAGCGCAAGGCCGAGGACGCGCTCCGGCGCACCGAGGAGCAACTCCGCCAGGCACAGAAGATGGAGGCAGTCGGGCGTTTGGCCGGCGGCATTGCACACGATTTCAACAACGTGCTGTCCGTGATCCTCAGCTACGGGGAGATGCTCCTCGCCGATACGAAGCCCGGCGAACCGATGCATGACGACATCGCGGAGATCCGCAAGGCCGGACTGCGCGCAGCCGATCTCACACGGCAGCTCCTCATGTTCAGCCGCCAGCAGGTGCTCGCGCCGAAGGTCCTCGATCTCAACGACGTGCTCACGAGCATGGACAAGATGCTCCAGCGCATCCTCGGCGCGGACGTGGATCTCGTGTCTCTGCCCACGCAACCGCTCGGCCGTGTTCGGGCCGATCCGAGCAGTGTGGAGCAGGTCATCATGAACCTCGTGGTGAACGCGCGGGACGCCATGCCCACGGGTGGCATGTTGACCATGGAGACGGCGAACGTCGTTCTCGACGAGGCGTACGCGCAAGCTCATTTCGGAGTGAAACCAGGACCACACGTCATGCTCGCGGTCTCAGACACCGGGACGGGAATCGAGAACTCGACCCTCGCGCGAATCTTCGAGCCCTTCTTCACGACAAAGGAAAGCGGGAAGGGTACGGGGCTGGGGCTCTCGACGGTCTTCGGCGTCGTTCAGCAAAGCGGTGGAAGCGTCTGGGTCTACAGCGAGGTCGGAAAGGGGACCACCTTCAAGGTCTACCTACCGCGCGTCGACGCAGCCGTCGAGACGGTCGGAGAAACTGTGCCACCCACGACGCTCCGAGGCTCCGAGACCATCCTGCTCGTCGAGGATGACGATCAGGTACGGGTCGTAGCCAGGGGCATCCTCCGTCGGAGCGGCTACCACGTCATCGAGGCTCGCAACGCAGGGGAGGCGCTTCTCCACTCCGAGCAGCACCAAACGACGATCCACCTGCTCCTCAGCGACGTCGTGATGCCGCAGATGAGCGGGCCGGAGCTGGCGAAGAGGCTCGCCAGCGCTCGACCCGACATGAAGGTGCTCTGCATGTCGGGCTACACGGACGACAGCATCGTGAGGCACGGGGTCCTCGAAGCCCACATCGCCTACCTCCAGAAACCGATCACCCCGGAGGCGCTCACGACGCGGGTGCGTGAGGTGCTGGATGGATCGTCGAATGGAACCACCCGACGAGAGGGATGACGGACATGCGAGGTGACCAGGGTGGGCCGCGCATTCTCATAGTTGACGATGACGACGCGCTGCTTCGCATTCACGCGCGGGCGTTGGTGAGCAAGGGCTACCGGGTGGAGACCGCGCCTGATGGCGCGGCTGCGGCACGTGCCATCGAAGCCGGGTCGTTTGACGTGATCCTCAGCGACATCGACATGCCCGGCATGACCGGCATTCAACTCCTCGAACGGGTCCGTGCACGCGATCTCGACGTCCCGGTTGTCCTTGTGACGGGGAACCCTGCCGTCGAGACGGCGATCAAGGCGATGGAGCAGGGGGCGCTGCGTTATCTGGTTAAACCCGTCGAGCTTGATGTGCTCGTGAAGGTGGCCGGGGACGCGGTTCGACTGCACCGTCTCGCGAAGGCAAAGCGGCAGGCCCTCGAGCTGGCTGGCGGTGTAGATCGATTCGTTGGCGACCACGCGGGCCTTGTGGCGAGCTTTGGTCGCTGCTTGGAAACGATCCACATCGCGCATCAACCGATTGTCTCGTGGTCGAAGAGGTCTGTGTTCGCCTATGAGGCGCTCCTCCGCTCTCGGGAACCGAGCCTGCCGCATCCCGGCGCGGTCCTGGATGCGGCGGAGCGACTCGGACGTATTCATGATCTCGGTCGAAAAATTCGGACGAAGGCCATCGAACCGCTTGGACGGCTCCCCGACGATGTTGCCCTTTTCCTCAATCTTCATCCGAGTGATCTGCTCGATGAACAGTTGTTTGCGACCGATGGGCCGCTTGCCGCGGTTGCGAGCCGGGTCGTTTTGGAGATTACAGAGCGCGCGTCCCTGCATGGGATGAGCGACGTTCGGGCGCGAGTGGCGTCGCTACGCAAACTCGGTTTTCGCATCGCGATAGACGATCTCGGAGCGGGATATGCGGGGCTTACGAGCTTCGCGCTCTTGGAACCCGACATCGTGAAGCTCGACATGGCACTTGTCCGCGATCTCCACCGCGAGCCCACGAAGCAGACGCTGGTGCGGACCATGATCTCGATGTGCAAGGAGCTGGGCGTCGTCGTCACCGGAGAGGGAATCGAGACGCTGGAAGAGCGGGACGAGCTGGCGCGAGCGGGGTGTGATCTGATGCAAGGATATCTGTTCGCGCGACCCGGTGACGCCTTTCCCACGCCCGGCTTCTGACGCCAATGACGGCCAACAAGGTCGTGGCGAGCGCTCGGGCTCGGATCCTCGTGGTCGATGACGAACCTTCGATTGCGGCTGCGGTGCAGCGGGCGCTCAAACGCGACTACGACGTCGTGACGGAAACGAGCAGCAAGATTGCGTTGACGCGGGTAAGAAGCGGGGAGCGCTTCGACGTGATCATTGCCGACTTGATGATGCCCAACCTTTCAGGGGCCAACCTCCACGCCGAGATCCAAAAGTTCGATCTGCAGCAAGCAGAACGGATCATCTTCCTCACAGGCGCAGCACTCACGCCAGCCGGACGTGATTTCTTGGCGTCGGTGCCAAACCGGTGGATTGAAAAACCGTTCGACGTGACTGGCCTCCGTCGCGGGATCGCTGATGCGTTGGGCGCGATCGAGGAGGCGTTGGATGCCAGCCCGCGCGAGCCTCTTTCGACAACCGACGATGCTGCGAGAAACCTCGCTAAGCGGTTCGATTTGGCCGCGCTTGATGCCGAAGCATCAACCATGGTGATCGTGTCCGGGGGAGGCTCGATCCTGTGGGTCAATGCCGCGTGGCATGCGTTCGGCGTCGCGAACGGAGCCACGCCAGAAGCAATCGCGCGCGGCGTCGGCTACTTCGAGGCGGTTCAGGGAGAGCTGCGTACCTGGATTCTTGACGCTGCAGCCCGGTGCAGCGCGTCGGGAAAGGTGTTCGAGAACGACTACGAATGTTCGTCCCCGACGGTGGAGCGAAAGTTCCGGATGAGGATGCTGCCAGTTTCAGAGGCCGGGCTCCTCATCGAGCACAGCTTAAGACTCGAGTCTCCGCACACCGGTGTCGCCGAGGAGCCAGACCCCGCGAATTATCGCAGCGATGACGGCCTGATCGTGATGTGTAGCAATTGCCGCCGCGTGCGGCGCTTCGACAAGACAGCTTGGGACTGGGTGCCTACTTGGGTTGCCGTCCAACCGGAACGTGTCAGTCACGGTTTGTGTTTCGTGTGCTTTAAGTTTTACTACCATTGATTCGAAAGGTCGCGAGAGCGCCATCGCGATCGCATTGTCGCCCGACGCAATTCGATGAGGAGGTTGGCGGAGCGAGCCGCCGAGGTCCGAGAGTGCGTTGCGGCGTAGCCGTTGGCGGCTACGCTGAGCCGTTCGCTAGGCAACGGCTCGAGCGATAAAGTTTCGCAGGATGGGCGACGTATCTCCGCGTCGGGTTGCGAGGGCCAGTCGAGCCACGGGGGCGGCGCCAGACACCTCGCGATAGGCTGGTCAACGAGCTCGCGGCGAAGGATGCCATCTTCACCGTTGACGTCGGCACGCCGACCGTGTGGGCGGCGCGCTACCTCGAGATGAACGGGAAGCGTCGGCTGATCGGGTCGTTCAACCGGGGCTCGATGGCGAACGCCCTGCCCCAGGCGATCGGTGCGCAGGCCGCCTTCCCATGCCGCCAGGTCATTTCGCTATCGGGGGACGGCGGCTTCACGATGCTCATGGGCGACTTCTTGACGCTCGCGCAGCTCGGTCTGCCGCGCGCCGTGGTCAATTATCTTGGCATCGGGCCGCCGACGCCGCGACGCACCGCGGCCCGCGCCCGGCTTGATCCTGCCCGACTCGATCGATCGCCAAGGCCAAGAAGATCCTCGTCGCCACCCGCCGCTCGCTCTACGAGATCCTCGCTGAGGGCTCGTCGGAGGACGCGTGATCACGATCATTGGCGCAGGACTCGGCGGGCTGACTCTCGCTCGCGTACTGCACGTTCACGGCATCCCCGCGAGCATCTACGAGGCCGAGGCATCGGCGGATTCCCGCACGCAGGGCGGAATGCTCGACATCCATGAGTACAACGGACAGCTCGCGCTCAAGGCGGCTGGGCTCCTCGACGAATTCCGCCGAATCATCCACGAAGGCGGGGAAGCCACTCGGGTCCTCGACCAGCACGCTACGGTACTTCTCGACGAGCCCGACGACGGCAGCGGCGGTCGACCCGAGGCGGATCGCGGTGACCTGCGACGCATCCTGCTCGACTCGCTACCCAACGGCTCCATCCAGTGGGGACGCAAGGTCACGGCCGTCCACCCACTGGGCGACGGCCGCCATGAGCTGCTGTTCGCGGACGGGGCGACCGTGACCACGAGCCTCCTGGTTGGCGCGGACGGCGCCTGGTCAAGGGTCCGGCCGCTGCTGTCCGACGCGAAGCCCGACGACGTCGGCATCTCGTTCATCGAGACGTACCTGTTCAACGCCGACGCGCGCCATCCGGCCAGCGCAAAGACTGTGGGTGACGGGGCCCTTTTCGCCGTCGCGACGGGCAAAGGCGCACTGATCACGGACGCCGAGACAGCCATCCCCCGGACGATCAACGCGCTCCCGATCAAACATCGGTGGCAGCGCGTGCCCGGTGTGACCCTTCTTGGCGACGCCGCGCACCTGATGTCCCCGTTCGCCGGTGAGGGCGCCAACCTCGCGATGTACGACGGCGCTGAGCTAGGCCAGGCCATCGCTGCACACCCAGACGACATCGAAGCCGCACTCGGCCAGTACGAGGAAGCGCTGTTCCCCCGAAGCGCAGAGGCCGCAGCCGAGTCGGCGAGGAACCACGGGCTCCTCTTCGGCGACAACTCCCCGCACGGCCTGCTCGACCTTCTCACCGGCCAAGAACCGGCCGGGTGAAACGTGTGGACCTCGCGCAAAGCCCTCATCACTCCCACAGCTTCACGGGGACGAGCGTCATTCCGACGAACGTGTTGTAGCTCCGGCTCGCGGGGAAGCGCGATTCATCTTCGGTAGCGCAACCCCGGTGAGCGACGCGCAGTACGCGAGGAGCTGTTCCTGGACGCGCACGTTGCGGGTCGCCGCGTGCACGTCGTGAAGCTTCTGATGATAGAAGTACCTGCCAGTAACGGTGGCTGCGGGGTCGTCACTCACGGCGAGCCACGCCTGCGTCACGGGCGCGAGCGATAGGTCGTCGGGTGCGCCGGGGCCGCCCATGCGCGTCGGCACCCAGCCGGGCTCGAGCGCATTCGAGAGCACGCCAGGCCATCGGCGCGCGACCGCGAAGGCGAGTACGACGTCGAACAGCTTGCTGTCCGCATAGGCCTGGCTCCCGTTCCACCTGCGCTTCGTCCACTGCGTGTCGCCGAGATCGGCCTCGCCTCCGTGGTGCATCCCGGAGCTCAAGTACACGAGGCGCCGCGGCGGCGTGACGAGCGCGGTCAAGAGGTACGGCGCGAGCACGTTCACGGCAAAGACGTGCTCGAGCCCGTCGGCGGTCTCGATCCGCGGCTCGCGATACCCGACGCCCGCGTTGTGAATGACGGCATCGAAAGGACCGGCCAGGTTGGCCTGTTCGGCCACGCGACGAATTCCGGCGAGGCTCGACAGATCTCCGATGAGGATCCCCTCGGCGGCCGGTAGCGCGGCACGCGCATCGTGGGCGCGCGCCTCGTTGCGCGCGTGCAGCGTGACGGCATGGCCCTCGTTCGCGAGGAGCTTCGCTGCCATCATGCCGAGGCCCTCCGTCGAGCCCGTAATGAGGACGCGAGACCGACTCATGACTCCCCTCCTTTCCCCCCGACGAGCTCTGCGGCGACATCGTCGAATCGAATCCGACCGTGCCGGAGCTCGCGCCCCTCAAAGTCGGCCCACCCAGAATTGAACGCGTCGAGCATCTCGACGCGCGGCTCGGGCCACGATGTACCTTGGGATTCGAAGATCGACGCCCAACGTTCGTGAGCGACCGGCTTCGCCACCACGTCGCGACCGAGAGCGCGCCCGAGGGCACCGGCGACGTCCTTGGGGGAAACGCGCTCCGGCCCCTCCAGCTCCACGATGCGTCGCCCCGTCCATTCCTCCAACAAGAGCTCGGCGGCGACGCGCCCGACGTCCGCGGTTGCGACCATCGGCACGGGGCGCTCGACGGGCTGGAGAAAGCTCTCAAACTCCCCACGCTGTCTCGCCGGCTCCACGTCCCACGCCGCGTTCTCCATGAACCACCCGGGGCGAAGGAAAGTGCACGGCATCGAGAGTTGCCCGAGCTGACGCTCGAGCACGTACAATTTGTGAAGTAGGCCGATACCGTGGTCGTGCTGCGCCCCGATCGAGGAGAGGCAGACGATCTTTGGCGGCGTCGCATCGGCCAACGCGCTCCGGATGGCTCCCACGATCGCCCTGCTCTCCGGGAAACCCGGCGAAGGTGCGAAATCCGGCGGCGTCATGACGAAGACGCCGGCGACGTCCCGGAAGGCGCGCGCGAGTGCCCGGGTATCGAGCGAGTCGGCGACCGCCAGCTCCGCCCCTCGCTCCGCCCAGGAACTCCCCTTGGAGGAGCTCCTCACGATGGCTCGAATCCTGTTCCTCTGCGCCAGAAGAGTGGCCGCGACCGCTCCGCCGACGCGCCCCGTGATCCCCATGATCGCATACATGATCAGCCTCCTTCGTGGCGTCCACCGCTCCCTCACGAGAAGGAGAATGTGTCGTCGGCGGCGGCTTCGCGAACGCATACGAGTCAGGTCAAGGATGCCGCGCAGTCATGCTCGCGGGGAACGTCGCTCGAACGAACGGTTTCCGCCGGCTACCGCGATCACGAAATCGACGAAAGCCCTCACCTTCGCCGGAGGTAGCAGCCGTGACGGGTAGTAGACGTAGAGCGGATACCGTTCTTCCGACCAGCTCGGAAACAGCTCGACGAGACCGAGGTCGCCGTGGCCCCGGAGCTCCAGCTCGAGAGGCTGCGCGATTCCTTGCCCGGCCACGCACGCGGCGAGCTGGGCGGCGCTGTCGTTGACCGTGAAACGCCCCGTGACTTTGACGGAGAGCGACTTCGCTCCGCGCTGGAAGACCCACTCGAAGGGGCGCCTCGTGCGAGGATCGGGAAAGAGGATGCACTCGTGGTCGGTGAGCTCACGGGGACTCTTGGGGCGACCCCGGCGCTTCAGGTAGTCCGGCGACGCGCACGTCAGAACCCGAGTCTCGAGGAGCTTGCGCGTGATGAGGGAGGAAGGCTCGGGCTCGCCGAAGCGGACCGCGACGTCGAAGCCCTCCGAGACCATGTCCCCGAGACGATCGCGCACGGTGACGTCGAGCGACACGGACGAGTTCTCGGACAGGAACCTCGTGACTCGCGGGCCGATGAAGATGCGCGCGACCAGCGGATCAACCACGACGCGGAGGTGCCCGCGGGGCTTCTCCGAAGCACCGGCCGCTTCGCTTGCCGCTTCCTCGAGCCCGGTGATGAGCGGTATCGCGCGCTCGTAGAACCTGCGTCCCTCCTCCGTGAGCGCGACGGCGCGCGAGTTGCGCTGAAAGAGCCGCACGCCAACCCGCTCCTCGAGCTTGGCTATGGCGCGACTCACACCCGACTGGGTGAGTCCGAGCGCCCGTCCGGCGTGGATGAAAGACCCAGCATCGACGACCGCGGCGAGCACGCCGATGCCGCTCAGCATTCTTGCGTCGAAGCTCATGGTGTTCCTCCCATGCGGGAGTAGGGAAGCACGCCTCGATCCGCAAGCCCTACTGGAGGCGGCCCGCGAGGCCGACACCAGGCCGTGGCATCCCCTTCGGCGTGGCCGAGGGACACCTGGGCCCACTCAAGGGAGCGTCTTGGGCCAATGCCTCCGCCCCGAGACATTGCGATCCCGCTACAGGCGACAGTCACGTCTTCGTCGCCGTGAACGTCTCGACCACCTCGTACATGCCGGGCTCGAACTTCGCGATCGTCAGCGCCTCTTGGAGGTACGGCAGGGGAGCCGGGTCCCTACGCATTGCCTCGTAGTCGTCGATCGTCCGCCATTGCGCGTACATGGTGACCCTGGTGCCGTCGAGACTGCGGTGAAGGGCGGACGAGACGAAGCCCGGCGCGCGCCGAACTGAGGAATCGGTGACCTGCGTGAGCAAGTCCACGAGCCGTTGCTGGTTCGTGGGCTCGACGGTCAACACGTTGATGAACGTGACGAGCTTCGCTTCCTTGGAGATGGTGGTCATGTTGCCCCGACTCTCGTATCGGCGGTGGCCGACGCTAGGGACGGCCCCGGACCGGCGCATCTCGCGTGCCCCGGTCTCTCACGGTCTTCGATCGACGCGAGGCTGTCTCGTCAAGCGCGAGCTTCTCACCCCAGCGCTCGATGGCTTCCGCCACTTGGCCGAAAGCGCGCCCCTTGTCGGAAAGCTCGTACGTCACGCGCACTGGGGGACCGTGAGCTACGTGCCGAAGGACGATGCCGCGCTCTTCGAGGTCTTTCAAGCGAGCCGACAGCACCTTGTCTCCTGGTCCCTCAGCGCGCTCACCAAACTCGCTGAAGCGGAGCGGGCCCGCCAAGAGGACGTTCAAGATGAGCGCGTTCCACGGGCGGCCCAGCACGTCGATGGCGAGCTGAAAGGCCTGGCACCGAGAATCGACCGCCTTGGTCATGGGGCTCCCGCCATCACTACCCAGAGGATAGCTGCTTGACAAAGGAAAGCCAGGCCCCAACTTGAAGCCATGACTACCTCAGTAGAACGGCGCATCGGACGCACCGTGACCACCCCGCCTGCCGCGCCTGGGTTCATCGGTGAAGGGCACACGGCCGTCGATGTCGTCACCCCTGCCGCGCTCGAAGCCAGCGACCCGTTCGTCTTGCTCATGGATGACCGGCTGGACATCAAGCCTCGCCGCCAGATTGGTGGGGCTCATCCGCACGCGGGGATTGAAACCGTGACCTTGGTCTTGGAGGGCACGCTCATCGATCGCGATGAAGGCGATCTGAACGCGGGCGACGTGCTCTGGATGACCGCGGGTCGAGGCATCATCCACAACGAGGCCGTCGAGGTAGGCGGCAAAGCGCGCATCCTGCAGCTTTGGGTGCGGTTGCCAAAGAGCGATCGCGGGGCCGCGCCAACCTTCCAGATGATTCGGAAGGCGTCGGCCCCCGTCCGGACGGAACCCGGCGCCGTCGCGCGTCTGTACAGCGGCAGCACGGGGGGCGTGCGGTCGACGACACAGAATCGCGCTCCCGTGACGCTCGTAGACCTCACGCTCGATGCGAACGCCACGTTCGAGCAGGAGCTTCCGCTCTCCTACAACGGCTTCGTCTACGTGGTGGACGGGTCGGCGGCCGTCGGCGGTGTTTCGTCGCTGGAGACGGGTCAAGTCGGTTGGCTCGATCGCCCGAGCGGGGTTGGCGCCGGCCCCCTGAAGTTCGCTGCCGGTGAACGTGGTGCGCGCATCGTCCTCTACGCAGGTGAGCCGCAGCGCGAGCCAATCGTCCACCACGGACCGTTCGCTGCGGGCTCGGTCGCCGAGATCCACGAGATGTTTCAACGCTATCGTGCGGGTCGCTTCGAGAGCATGAACGCCATCGCGCGCAGGACTCGCCCGGGGAACGAAGCGCGCGCCTGAACCCAGTGCGTGGGTTCCCCCGGGCGTCGGCGTCTGGGAGCCCAACATGGCGAGAGGCTGCCCATTGCGCCGATTGTCGGGTCCGCGGCGGCGAGGTCTGCGGCGATCGCCGCGCCTTGGGAGAACCCCGCGATCACAACACGGCCGCCAGCAGGCCCGCGATCGCCGAGCATGTCGTGGACGAGGGCTTGCACGCGCATCCGGCTCGCCACGAAGTCCTTCGCCTCGTCGCCCCAGCTGTTGCCGAGCCACGTCGAGTACGGACCCTCGACCGCAACGACGGAGACGTCCGTGCGAAGCCCCGCCTGGCGCAGGGCGCGCACAAACGTCTCGGTGCGCCCGCCAAGACCACCGCCGCGACCGTGAAGATAGAAGATGACTCCTGACGCCGCCGAAGGCGCGGGCCCGTCCACCCAGGTCGCCAGCGGTCGTGAGCGTGGTCGCACCCAGAATCGGTGCCCGACGAGCCCGAGTAGAGCGGTGAGCACCAGCGCGCCCGTCACGCGCCGCGTTGATAGACGCATGGGCGACCGCGCGAAGTCGTTCATCCGCGATCGCCGCCGGATGGGCGCGCGCAAGAGACGCCGGGGAGCTTGGCCACGCGCACCATGCTCCGAGCATTTCTACGCCGAACGCACCCGCCCGCGCCACGTCGCTCGACGCGGGGATTTCCACCAGGGTGGCCGGTTCGGAACCCAACGCCGGGCGGTTCAACGAAGACGCCTACATCGTGTGCCAAAGGGTGATCGAACCGCCAGGTGCGGAGGGGGTGCCCGTCCTCGAAGAACCCGCCGTTGGGACCGTTCGCACCGAGCCGCGCACCCCAGAGTACCGACTCCGCGCCCTGGTCGATGGAGCGCGGGGCCCCCGAGCCGCCCATCGCCGTGCGCACCCAGCCCGGCGAGATCGCGTTGACCTTGATACCGCGCGGCGCAAGCTCCTTGGCGAAGAGCTCCGCCATGCGGTTGAGCGCGGCCTTGCTCGCACCGTTCTTCTCCAGCTTGTCCCCGCCGAACTTCATCTCGCTGGCAACGTCCTTGGCCTCGGCGGCGAGCGGGGTGGCGTCGTACGAGATCATCAGGTTGTCGGTGACCGCACCGGTGTCGTAGGCGATGGACCCTCTCTCGGGCGTGATGCGTGCATCCTTGACGTGATAGCCGGAGGGCAGCTTGATACAGAATGCGGGGACCAGATTGCCGAGTTACCGAACGAATTGGCGGTGGTCATCAGAGACTCCATGGTTGGCAGATGAAGGCACGAAGGAGCGCGGCCCGCTCTCCGCGCCGAAAAGCTTCTCGATGGACTCGCGACGGAAATCGAAGATCGCGTCGAGCTGCCGCTCGACGAATACGACGCGCGCAAGCTCACCGAGCAGACCGAGCGGCACCTCGTATTCGGCGCGGTCGCGAACGAGGGTCCCACCCGCCGCATCGATGAACTCGTGGGTGTGTCGCCACACTCGATACGGCCCTGTGAGCTGGACGTCGACGAAGCCGCCAGATGAAAGACCACGTCGACTCCATCGAGAGCTCCTTCGGGGATCGCCTGCTCCGCGCTCCAGGCGATCACGTCCTTCACGCCGAGCTGCCTCGTTGCCTCGGCCGGATCGCGAGCAAGCACGCGAGGCTCGTGAAGGCGCGCAGCGAGATGCCTTCCGATGTGGCCCGAAGCTCCTGTCACCAAGGCTTTCGCGTCGGTCATGTGCCCCTCCCCGCAAGTGTCAAAATGGCTTCGTCCATCTCGCCCCATGTCGCGACGATTCGAACCGCTTCGTCGTCGATCCCGAGGCCCGCACCGCCCGCACCGCCTACCCAGATGCGCACGCGGCGCGGAAGCTCGCGAAGCATCCAGCGGATGTGGCTCTTCGTCGCCTTTAGATCGGAGGCCTCCGTAACCAGGAGGCCCACGGCATCCACTGCGTGACTGCGCGCCGCCTTCACGATCTGCTCCGGGGGCGTCTCCACACCAAGAAGGACGGGGGTGACTTGGCTCGCCGCGAGGTAGACCTCCGCCATCGCGAGGCCGAGCCGGTGACGCTCATTGGGCAGCGTGCTGAGCAAGACCCGAGGCGCGCCAGGCCGCTCCTCATAGGCGGACATCAGCACACGAAGCTGGGCTGATAGGCACTCGCTCAGAAGGTGCTCGTGCCGCACCTCGAGCTTACCATCTGCCCAGAGCTCGCCCACTCGAACGCAGATGGGGTGAGCCACGTCGGCGAGAAACCTCTTCGGTCCGAGCATCACGGCCGCCTGGCGTAGCTCCGCGCGGAGAAGAGGGACCTCATCCCGACCAAGAGCGCCGAGGATTGTGGCTATCGTGGGGGAGCCCGTCGCGGCGCGCGGCGGAGCTTCGGATGCGACGAGAACAAGCTGGGAGAGCTCCTCGAGTGGCTTGCCGACGACCTCTCCGGGCCGGTACCCCTGGTCGAGCGCGCGCTTGATGAGCCGCAGAACTTCGACATCGGTCGCGGAATAGACGCGGCTTCCGCCGCTCGTTCGCTCCGGGCGGGGAAAACCGTAGCGCCTCTCCCACATTCGGAGGGTGTCGAGTTCGATCGAAGTGAGGCGCGATGTCACGCGAATGGAGTACTTCGCCGAATCCAGCCCAGCGTCGGCGGAGGTGGCCTCGACGGGACGGACGGAACCTCGGGCCGTCTTGGCCGAACGCGTTGGGGCCGGGGGAACCATCACGCAGACTATAGTCATAGACAAAAGTTAGTCAATAGAGCCTCGCCGCCAACCAATGCGCTGAATTCGGACCTCACACTCAAACGCGATGGCTTGACAAATGTTGGACAAACGTTAAACATAGGCCCACACCCTGTCACGGGGGCTCCCATGAAAAAGCGTTGCGTACGATTTGGTTCCGACAAAAGGTCGTCGCGCTGAGCTCCGCGAAGACGGTGCACGCCGACGAAGTCCTCGCCGCAGCGGAAGCGGCGCTCGCCGGACCAAAGGCTCTGCCATGAAGATCGCGGTCGTCGGAACTGGAATCGCGGGCAACGTGGCCGCCTATTGCCTGGCCGGCGCCGGCGACCACGATCTCACCGTCTTCGAACAGAACGACTACGTCGGAGGGCACACGAACACGGTTCGTGTCGATGCCGCGGACGGTCCCCACGACATCGACACGGGCTTCATCGTCTTCAATGAGGAGCGGTACCCGAACTTCGTCAGGTTGCTGCGCAAGCTGGAGGTTGCGTCGCAGCCATCGACGATGAGCTTCAGTGTCAACGTGGAGGCGGACGGTTTCGAGTACTCGAATCGGTCGCTCTTCGCGCAGCGTCGCAACGCCGTGCGCCCCGGCCACTGGCGAATGCTCGCGGACATCCTCCGCTTCAACAAGAGCTCGCAAAAGCTTCTCCTCGACGCGGACGACAGCGTTCTCCTCGGCCCGTTCCTCGACGAGCATGGTTACTCACGCGCTTTCGTCGAACATTTCCTCTATCCGATGGGCGCGGCGATCTGGTCGGCCGATCCGCTCCGTATGCGCGAGTTCCCGGCGCGCTTCTTCGCGCAGTTCTTCACGAACCACCGATTCCTCGACATCTTCGGGCAGCCTTCGTGGCGAGTCATTCGCGGCGGATCGAAGAGGTGCGTCGAGAAGCTGACCACCGGCTTCCGGGACCGCATCCGCACGAAGACGCCGGTGACGTCCATCCAGCGCGCCGCGGATCACGTGCTCGTGACTCCCCGTGGCGGGCCCCCCGAGAGGTTCGACGAGGTCGTCATCGCCGCCCACGGAGATGAAGCCCTCGCGATGCTGAAGGATCCGACGCCGGACGAGCGCGAGATCCTCGGGAGCTTCCGCTTCCAGGAGAACGTCGCGGTCCTCCACACCGACACGCGCCTCATGCCTCGCCGTCGTCGGACCTGGGCCGCTTGGAACGCGTACGTGCCGCGTCATCCCACCGGAAGGGTCGCGCTGACCTACGACATGAACCTCCTCCAGAGCCTCGCGTGCCGTGAGGAGTATTTGGTCACGCTCAACCGCGAGGACGACATCGATCCGAAGAGAGTCCTGCGGACGATTCGCTATCACCACCCCGTCTTTTCACGAGACGCGGTGCTCGCCCAGAAGCGGCACTCCGTCATCAGCGGAAAGAACCGTACGCACTTCTGCGGCGCTTACTGGGGCTTCGGCTTCCACGAGGACGGCGTGGAGAGCGCGCTCGCTGTCCTACGCCACTTCGGAAAGGGGCTGTGAGATGGAAAGCTTCCTCTACGAGGGAACGTTGCGCCACCGGCGCTTCATCGCCCCGAGTCGCGACTTCGAATACGCGCTGTTCATGGCGTACCTCGATCTCGGCGAGCTCGACTGCGTGTTCGCGGGCCGCCTGCTGTGGAGCACCAAGGCCCCGAACCTGGCGTGGTTTCGCCGCGCCGACCATTACGGCGATCCACGTATCCCGCTCGATGTCTCCATTCGAGACCTCGTCCTCGAACGAACCGGTGCGCGGCCGGAGGGGCCAATCCGCCTCCTCACACACCTTCGTTACTTCGGGCACTGCTTCAACCCCGTCTCCTTCTACTACTGCTTCGGCCAAGACGGTCGCACGCTCGAGACGATCCTCGCCGAGGTGAACAACACGCCCTGGGGTGAGCAGCACATGTACGTCCTCGCCGCGGCGGCGAACCTCGCGCACGGGGACGACAAGCGGTACGAGCTCCGCAAGGCGTTCCACGTCTCTCCGTTCCTGGGGATGGACGCCGACTACGGCTGGCGGTTCGGCTGCCCCGGCGAGCGCCTCTGGGTGCACATGGAGAATCGCCAAGCGGGCCAGCGCGTCTTCGAGGCGACTCTATCGCTTACGCGCCGCCCGATCACCGGGCTCGAGCTCTCGCGCACACTCGCTTTGCACCCAGCGATGACGGTGAAAGTTGTCCTCGCGATCTACTCCCAGGCACTGCGTCTCTGGTTGCGTGGCGCCGCGTTCCACCCCCACCCCAGCATCGCGCATCAGGAGGCGCCATGAGAGCCGACACGCAAACCCTGACGATCCGTGCTCCGGAGCGGCGAGCCGGCGACGCTCCCCGTCGCATCGTCGACGATCTTGCACGACGTAGCCTCTTCGCCCTCTTCGGACGGATCACCGGCGGCTCGATCGCCGTCGTCGAGGGTGAGGAACGCTTCTCCTTCGGAGCCACCAGCGCATCGCTCGCCGTGACGATCACCGTCGTCGATCCGGCCGTCTACCGGGCCATTCTCTTCGGCGGGAGCCTCGGCGCCGGAGAGGCCTACATGAAAGGCCTCTGGACGTGCGACGATCTCGTGGTCCTGGCGAGGATCCTGGCCCGGAACATCGACACGCTCGACGCCATGGATGGCGGCGCCGCCCAGCTCGCGCGCCGCGTGATGGACGTCGTCGCGGCGGCGACGCGACGCAACACGCGCGCGGGGAGCCGTCGAAATATCGCTCATCACTACGATCTGTCGAACGAGCTCTTCGGCATGTTCCTCGACGAGTCGATGATGTACTCGAGCGCGATCTTCGAGCGAGAGGATGCCACGCTCGGTGAAGCGCAGGTCGCGAAGCTCGAGCGGATCTGCCAGAGGCTCGATCTGAAGCCCACGGATCATCTGCTCGAGGTCGGCACCGGCTGGGGCGCCCTCGCGATCAACGCGGCACGCGAGTACGGCTGCCGGGTCACGACGACGACCATCTCGCGAGAGCAACACCGCCTCGCGACCGAGCGAGTGCGGGCAGCGGATCTCGAGGACAGGATCGACGTGCTCCTCAGCGACTACCGCGACCTGCGCGGCCAGTACTCGAAGCTCGTCTCCGTCGAGATGATCGAGGCCGTCGGGCACGAGTACATGGACGACTACTTCCGAGCCTGCGGCGCGCTGCTCGCCCCGGACGGCATGATGCTCCTCCAAGCCATCACGATCGCCGATCAGCACCACGACAAGCACCGAAAGAGCGTCGACTTCATCAAGGAGTACATCTTCCCCGGAAGCTCTATCCCGTCCGTCACGTCGATGATCACTTCGACCACGCGCGTGACGGATCTCCGCCTCTCGAACCTCGAGGACCTCACGCCGCATTACGCGCGTACGCTGAGGGTCTGGCGTGAGCGCTTCCTCGCCCGGCTGTCCGACGTGCGGCGCCTCGGGTTCGACGAGTCGTTCGTCCGGATGTGGGAGTACTACCTCGCGTATTGCGAGGGGGCGTTCGAGGAGCGTTACCTCGGGTGCGTCCACATGCTCTTCACGAAGCCCAAGGCTCGCCGGGAGCTCGTCCCTCGCAGGCTTCCGTGAGCCAGCCATGAGCGCGATGGCGTCCCTCGTTCGATTCGTTCGCCCCGCGATCGATCCGCTCGCGCTCTTTTCCTTTAACCGAATGGGGTTTGCGTTCAATCGACTCGGGTTTCGTCCGGACGACCTGCCCCGCGACGCCGGAGGGCGCGTTGCCCTGGTGACCGGCGCGAACTCCGGCATCGGTCGTGCGACATCGCTGGACCGTGCGCGGCGCGGCTTCGACGTGTGGATGCTCTGTCGCGATCCAGCTCGAGGCGCCGAGGCCCGTGACGCCATCGCGCGCGAATGCCGGGAGGACCGCGTCCATCTCGCCGTCGTAGACATGTCGAGCCTCGCCTCGGTTCGGCGCTTCGTCCGAGACTTCTCGCCGAGCCGCGTCGACGTCCTCGTGCACAACGCCGGCGTCGTGCCCCACGAAAAGCAGGTCACGGACGACGGCGTCGAGCTGACGTTGGCCACCAACGTGCTCGGTCCCTTCGCGCTGACGGGGCTTCTGATGGATCGGCTTTCGCAATCGACCGATGCACGCGTCATCTTCGTCGCCTCGGGTGGCCTCTACCTGCAGCGCCTAGATCTCTCGCTGCCCTCCATCGACGAGGCCCGGTTCGACGGCACGCGCGCGTACGCCAATGCCAAGCGGGCGCAAGTCGTCCTTGCGCACACGCTCGCGTCGCTGTTCTCGAAGGAGCGGCCCATCACCTTCGCGAGCATGCATCCCGGGTGGGCAGACACGACGGCCGTCCGGACGTCGCTCCCGAAGTTCCACTCCGTGATGCGGCATGTCCTCCGAAACGCGGAGGAGGGCGCCGATACGGTCGTGTGGCTTGCGGCGAGCGACCGCGCGAAAGGTACGCTCGGCGCGTTCTGGTTCGACCGCCGCGTGGCGCCGGAGTACCCACTCCCCTGGACGCGCGAGAGCCCGGCCGTGCGCCAGGAGCTCCTCGCCCTGTGCGAGAAGCTCAGCGGCGTGACGTTCGGAACCATCCCCCGAGGGAGCTCCTGACCGATGCGCCTCGCCATCCTCCTCTCGGCGGTCTTCGCCGCGGTGATGCTCGCGCTCATTGGACAGGCGTTCGCCGTGGGCAGCTTTTGGCAGGAAGGTGGCGCCCTCATGGCGCTGGCCTGGGGCAGAGTGACGCTGGCCGATCTCTACGTCGGCTTCGCACTCTTCTCCGGATGGGTCATCTTCCGGGAAGTCAGCCTGCTGACGGCTCTCGCGTTCGTCGCGCTGGCGATGACCCTCGGGAAAGCGTTCGCAGCCGTTTACGTCCTCGTCGCGCTCCTGAGAAGCCGCGGTAACTGGTCCCGCTTTTGGCTCGGACATCGATCTGCGGAACAGGGAGGTTGATGCGATGTTCATCTCGTCTACTCAAGAGCTCGCTGTACGCCTGCGGGACGTCTACGTCTCCTTCGCCCATGACGCTGAGGGGGCGCTCACGCGGCTCGCGGATCTCTACGACCGCGATGTCGTCTTTCGTGATCCCCTGCAGACATTGAACGGGTGCGAGGCCTTCGTCGCGATGAATCGCCGCGTCATGACGCGCGCGCGGCACCTGTCCTTCGACGTGAAAGACTCCCTCGGCGGAGGCGACTCGCTGTTCTTGGCGTGGACGATGAGCTACGCGCCGCGTCGAGGTCCCACCCTCGTCTTCGAGGGGGCGAGCTACGCGCGCGTCCAAGGAGGCGTCATCGTGGAGCAGCGCGACTACTGGGATCTCCTCTCGAGCCTCGCCGAGAGCATCCCCATCGTCCGAAACCTCTACGCGGCGCTTGCGCCGAGGCTTGGATGAACATGACCTCTCGCGCCGTCCTGTCGTTCGCCTTCATGCAGGTGGGATGGTTCGCCTGCGTCCTCGGCGCGGCGCGCGAGTACCCATGGCTCGGGCCCGCGATCGTCTTCGAGGGGCTCGCGGTCCACGTTTGGGCGCAACCGAGGGGGGCGCGCGTGAACGAGGTCTTGATTCTTGCCTTCGCGGCGGTCCTCGGATTCCTGGTGGACACCGCGCTTCTCCGCGGTGGCGTCATGAGCGTCGCGGGCGCTGCCGTCTCTCCGGCGTGGCTGGTCGCGCTCTGGCCGAACCTCGGTGCAGCGACCGCGCGCGGCGGAAGTCTTGCTTCGCTCGAGCGGCGTCCGATCCTGGGAGTGCTGCTCGGCCTGCTCGGGGGACCTCTCGCATACGACGCGGGCGTGCGTCTTGGCGCCATCGGGGTCGCAGGGGGCCGTCTCGGCGCACTCGCGATCATCGGAGCGGCGTGGTCCCTCGTGCTTCCGGCGCTCTTCTTCCTCCGCCGCCTGATGGGTACCCCGCACGGCCACGGGGGCGAGATGAGACTTGGCCCAGGGTAAATGACACCAACCGCGAGAAGCAGAGACCGGAAGCAAGGAGGACCCCATGCACCATCCAGACATCAGCCAGTATCAACCCCGTGGAGCACGACCCTTCGCGCGCGTCGCGATCGCTGCGGGCATTCTAGCCGCGACCGCCCTCATCGCCGAGGTGGGACGCGGGGACGTAACGATGGCGAACGGGGCTGGCGATAGGTCCGCCGGGACCGGCGCATCCGCTGCCGAGCTTCGAGCTCGCTATGCAGGCTCCTACCGGTACGCGGGAAACGAGGCCGAGCAAACGGCGCGCGCTATGGCGATCGATCGGAGCGTGGAAGGGTTCTTCTTCGCGGTACGCGGCATGGCACGCGCGAAGATTCTCGACCGGACGCGGATCATGCCGACCTGCAAGTTCGAGTTTAGCGGGGGCAACATCCGGTGTTCCGCGCCGACGAGGGCGGCACGCGAACCAACGAGTTCACGTTGAGCGCCGACGGCGCGCTCCTCGTCATGAAGGCCACGCTAAGCAGTCCGAAGTTGCCCGTCCCCCGTGGTCTACACGCTCACCTATCGACGGGTAGAATCATGACCGTGGCCACGAACCTGAGCTCATTCGAGGTCGAAGTCTTCTACGACGGCGACTGCCCACTCTGCATGCGTGAGATTCGGATGCTCCGGCGTCGAGACAAACGTGGTCGCATCCAGTTCACGAATATCGCCGCCGAGGGGTTCGAGGCCTCCACGCTGGGGCTCGACCACGCCGCGCTCATGGGAAAGATCCACGGACGCCTGCCCGCGGAGACGCGCGATCTTCAGGAGCAGGTAGTTGCGTTCGGGGACGCTCGCGGTCTTCTCGGCCGCCGCTTCGTAGTACGGGAGGGCGGCCGCGACCTTACCTGAGCGCTCCAGGAGGTGGGCGCGCACAGCATCGAGGCGGTAGTGATCCTTGATTCGCGGATCGCGATCAAGCTTCTCGAGGAGGGAGAGCCCTTCCGCCGGTCCACGCGCCATCGCGACTGCGACCGCGTGGTTCAACGCGACCATTGGGTTGTCGGACATGCGCATCAGTATGTTGTAGAGCGCGACGATTTGCGGCCAGTCCGTGTCCTCGGCGCGCGCCGCTTCATCGTGCACCGCCGCGATTGCGGCTTGCAGGAGGTATGAGCCCACCGCGCCGTGGGTCATGGCGCTGGTCACGAACCGCACGCCTTCCGTGATCGCTTCCTTATTCCAGAGCGATCGATCCTGCTCGTCGAGCGGGACGATCTCGCCGTTCGGTCCAGTTCGCGCGGCGCGTCGCGCGTCCGTGAGAAGCATGAGCGCCAGGAGTCCGCTCACCTCTCCGCTTTCCGGGAGGAGCTCGTGCGCCGCGCGCGCGAGGCGGATCGCTTCACTCGAGAGGTCCACACGCCGGTGCGTTTCCCCCGCACTGGTGGCGTAGCCCTCGTTGAAGATGAGATAGAGGACGTGGAGGACGACGCCGAGCCTCGCGCTGCGCTCCTCCGGCGACGGCATCACAAAGCCCACGCCAGAGCTCTTGATACTCTGCTTCGCGCGGCTGATTCGTTGCGCCATCGTCGCCTCGGGCACGAGAAACGCGCTCGCGATTTCGGCCGTGGTGAGACCACCCACTGCGCGCAAGGTCAGCGCGATCGCGGACGGGCGCGTGAGCGCCGGATGACAGCACATGAAGAGAAGAACGAGCGCGTCGTCCTCTTCTGCGTGTGCTTCGTCGGGCGCAGGTGCCACGTCCTCTTCCGGTGGTGTTTCGAGAGCGATCTTCGTTTCCAGGGCCCGGCGCGGTCGACGCCTTACCGGCGATGGCATACGCGCGCTCTGGGTTCTCGACGTCGACGATCCAGTAGCCCACGAGGAACTCCTTGGACTCGGCGAAGGGGCCGTCGGTGACTTCGGGAGCGCCCTCGCCCTTCGCGCGGACGATGCGTGCCTGCGCCGGAGGCGCAAGCCCCTCCGCGCTGACGAGCTCGCCGGCTTCACGGAGCTCTTTGTTGAGGTTCTTCATGAACTGGATGTGGGCCCGGAACTCCTCCGGCTTCCACTGGTTGATCTGGTAGTCGCCGTTGCCTCGAGGGGCGTGCATCATCAGCATGAATTTCATCGTCCGTTCTCCTTCGTCGTGGTCCTCACACGCCTTCGAATACGGCCTGCAGCTTGGCGAGGTCGAGCTTCTTCATTCCCATCATCGCCTGCATCGCGCTTCCCGACTTCGCCCTGTCTTTGTCGGAGAGCATGCCGCTGAGCTGCTTCGGGACGATCTGCCAGGACACGCCGAACTTGTCGACGAGCCACCCGCACTGGACTTCCTTGCCGCCATTCTCCGTCAGGTTCTTCCAGAGGCGGTCGATCTCCACCTGCGTGTCGACCTGCACCATGAGCGAGAAGCCCTGCGAGAAGGTGAACGTGGAGCCGCCGTTGAGCGCGATGTACGTCTGTCCCAGGAGCTCGAATGTCACCGAGAGGACGGCGCCCTCCGGCCTCGGCCCGCCGGCCGGATACCGCATCGTCTCTTTGATCTTCCCGTCAAAGAGCGTGGTGTAGAGCTTCGCGGCCTCTTCGGCCTGCGTGTCGTACGTGAGGAAGGTCGTGATGGACGTAGTCATGGTCAGTCTCCGTTGGCTCGGCCGGGTCTGTCCCGGCGTCACCCAGAAGTCGGAGCCGACGAGCGCCTCTCGACGTGCCCCCCACGAGATTTCGTCGATTTCCGGATGTTCACGTAAGAACGCGTAGTTACGCCTTCGCGGCCGTCGAAGGCGATGCACGAGCGCGTAACGGTCGCCCCGACGGACCTGCTAGCGGCCCCTTCGCCTGCCCGGCAGCCCGGAGAATATTCCGAGAGTCGGCCGGAGGTGATTGGCCCTACGACGTCTGCGGGATTCTCTGGCGGGCACCTGGGACCATTCGACAGCCTTCCTTGACGACCAGGTCGAGTAGCTCCGCAGGATGCGGGACGTGCCGGCTTCGAGAAGCCTCACCTCGCGGCCCGGCCGCAAGGCGGTCGAGGGTAGAATCCTCCTAAGCGACATGGACGAGGTCACCGAGTTCTGCGAGGCCGTCTGGAAGGGGGACGCACTGACCATCGCCCGCCTCGTCTTGCGCATCGACCCGAACGGAGAGGATCGTTGGCACCGAAGGCCACTGTCGATGGCCGCGCAATACGGTGACGCCAGGCTGGTGCGGCAGCTCCTCGACCGGGGCGCCGACGTAGACGCGGATCGCTCTCAGCTCACGCCGCTCGCTCACGCGGCGGCGCGGCGGCGGCACGAGATCGTGGAACTCCTCCGCGGCGCGGGCCCCACGATCTCCGTTGTCACGTCCGTGTACCTGGGCGACCGCCGCGCCGTCGCAAAGGCCCAGCGAGGTTGCTCATCGAGCGAGGCGCGCCCGTCGATGCCCGGAACCGTGACGCGGTCGCACCGCTTCATCAAGCCGTCCGCGCGCGGAATCTCGCCGTCGTGGAAGTCCTGCTCGACCGCGGCGCGAACCCGAATGCAGCCGACAAACGCGGCTCGACACCGCTTCATCGTGCGTCCTCCTCTACGGGCGCGAGCGGCACCGACGGCATCGATCCGGCCCCGTTCGTCGAGCTGCTCCTCGCGCGCGGCGCGGACCCGGAGCAGAAGGACCGGCGCGGTCGTCCGGCGTTGAAAGCGCGTCATGCACTGAGGAGGGATGCATGAGCCCCGCCTCGCAGAAACACGGGAAGCAGTTGAGCAAACGCACCGTCAAGGTGTCGGGTCACGCGTCGATCACGTATGCGGAGGCATTGGACGTCGCCCTTGCTTGGGGCTGGCTCGACGGACAGAAGGGGAAGTTCGACGAGGCGTGGTGGCTGCAAAAGTTCACGCCACGCGACTCCCGCAGCATGTGGTCGAAGATCCATCGCAAAAAGGCGATTGCCCTTGTTGCGGCGGGGAAGATGATGCCCTCCGGGCAGGCGGACGTAGAACGGGCGAGGACCCCCCGTGCCAAGAAATTCTTCGCGACCCTCGATTCACGCAACCGTTACGCTGTTCTGTTTAGAGTGCAGCACGCACAAGAGAGCCGAGACGGGCGCCCGTCGCATTGCCCAGTTCGTGGAGATGCTCGCGAACGGGGAGATCGCGGGGCGACTGCGTGCTCAACCTCTCCGAGCACCACGGCGACGGCACGCCGGGCACGTACGTTCGCGTCCGCGTCGACGAGATCGAGGCCTACCACGCTGAGCTCCAATCGCGCCCGTACAAGTACTTCCGTCCCGGTCTGGAGGACCGCGAGTGGGGCGTGCGCGAGATGGTGGTCTATGACGGCTTCGGCAACCACATCATCTTCTACCGGCCGCTGAAGTAAGAACCGCGCTGGGGTGCCCCGATGGCTACCTTCGCGGCTCGTACCGCATCGCCACCGCCCCCGAGCCGAACTCCCGCCGGCCCACGAGCTTCAAGTCGACACGCTTCGATAGCCCCGCGAACAGCGTTGGCCCGTGGCCCGCGAGGACGGGCTGGACCACGAACTCGTACTCATCGATCAATCCCAGCTCAGCCAAGGCCAGCGGGAGCGTCACGCCTCCCACGAACAGCCCGT
>Ga0302325_10007751_pt1 | contig 23722 bp, 24 predicted proteins | sample Palsa_T0_2_FD_201948 | JGI IMG/M metagenome (GOLD analysis project Ga0302325, IMG submission 201948) | Peat permafrost microbial communities from Stordalen Mire near Abisko, Sweden - Palsa_T0_2 | ecosystem: Environmental > Terrestrial > Soil > Palsa > Peat permafrost | place: Sweden: Abisko... | reverse complement strand
TTTGGGGTGGTGGTAGTGGTGGTGGTGGTGGGGGGTTGGTTTCGTAGTTGTGGTCGAGCGGTGTCGAGTCAAGCGTCATCCGCGTAAGGCGCCAGCAGCCTTTTTTTGGGCTCTGAGCTAAGCGAAGACTAAAATTCGCTAGCCGACCAGCCTCAGGAGCCGCAAACACTGGTGGTGAAAAAACAATAGAAATTCTCAATATGAAGCAATGCGTGAACTGGTTACGCGACACTTGTTTGGCAAGAATTGGAAATTCTTTAATTCGGACTACATGGAACGGACTTGAATAGCACCCCCCTCTTTGCACTCTTAATCAATTCTACAGTACTAGTTTCACGTGATGTGACCTTGAAAGCCTTAGGATTGTGTATTGCTTACCATAGTCTTAATACTCGTGAACAATATTTCAGAAAATATACTTGCGATTTCTATGTAACAGCAATTTTTAAACAATTTTCCGCGTTTGAACTGAAGCGTTTTACTCGCGGAAGCTGGAGCTGTTTTAGCTAGCCGTTTTCGTCAAGGCGGTGAGCATTTGGCAGATCCCCCGATCCGCCCCCGAAAAAAAAATCCCTGGAGATCCTGATTGACTTCACGCGCTCCCCCGACATCAATACATCCATCGTGTCCTCGAAATCTTCCAACTCTGCAGTCGCTCCTTCATCCAAGACCCCCCTTTCTACCGTAATCATGGCAGACGACAAGATGAAGGGAATGGATCATTCCGAAGTTCATTACTTCAACAGGTGCACTCCCCACACCGGTACTTGGCCAAGACTAACAATTCGAATAGCTACAATCACCATGGTATGTATGGAATGAAGCGCAGGAAATGGATCGCATGCTAATGAGAACGCGAAAAGGCATCCATGAAGAAATGTTGGTGTGTACCAGCAGCCAGATGCTCCCCTCCTCTGCTGAGCCGCACTAACAAATTCACAGAAGGATGAAGTTAGGACAAGATCGTACATGAACGCCATTGTGCAGAACAAGCACCTCTTCAAAGACAAGATCGTCCTCGATGTCGGCTGCGGGACCTCGATTCTCTCCATGTAATATTTTTCATTCTCTCCTCCCTTTTCAAGGCTGACGAAGTTGCCCAGGTTCGCAGTAAAAGCAGGAGCTAAGCACGTAATCGGCGTCGACATGTCCACGATCATCGAGAAAGCCCGCGAAATTGTTGCGGTGAATGGAATGTCAGACAAGATTACCCTTCTACAAGGAAAGATGGAAGAAGTCGAGCTACCCTTCCCGAAAGTCGACATCATAATCTCAGAGTGGATGGGGTATTTCCTACTCTACGAGTCTATGTTAGATACGGTACTGTACGCAAGAGATAAGTACCTTGCGCCAAATGGATTGATTTTCCCCGACAAGGCGACCATCTTCATGGCTGGGATTGAGGATGGAGAGTACAAGGATGAGAAGATTGGCTGTGAGTTCCCCTATCCCTTTCAATGACTTTTTTAAAAAAAAAAAAAAAAAAAATACTGACTGGGGGTTGTAGTCTGGGACAATGTCTACGGCTTCGACTACTCCCCCCTCAAGCACACCGCCCTCACCGAACCCCTCGTCGACACCGTCGAAATCAAAGCAGTGGTGACCGACCCCACAGCAGTCCTAACCCTCGACCTCTATACCTGCACCACCGCTGACCTCTCCTTCGCCTCCCCCTTCACGCTCGACTGCCGCCGCGACGACTTCGTCCACGCGCTCATCGCTTGGTTCGACATCGATTTCACCGCCTGCCACAAAGCCATCCGCTTCTCCACCGGCCCGCACACAAAATACACGCACTGGAAGCAAACCGTCTTCTACCTACGAGAAGTATTGACCGTGCAACAAGGAGAGCAGATCCGTGGCGTCTTGGAGAATAAGCCGAATAGTAAGAACAAGCGAGATTTGGATGTCAAGATTAGCTATCAGTTGGTTACGGATGATCCGATGAGGGCAGCAGAGGGGAGTTGCGATTATAAGATGTGTTGATGTGCAAGATGTATGAGCACGGTCCGTGTTATATCTTCTAACGACATGTCGGTGGGAGGAGGGAGGAAGGGTTCCTTCGCGGCTGAGAGCGCAGACCCTGGATTTTCTTTCATATTCCTATTTTTCTTGTTACTTAGGATGGATGGCCATTATCCCAGTCGATGATGGACTAATGACGGCGTTCAGATGGTAGCATAGCGTGGGCAGTAAGCTAAACCTGGATCGTTTTTTCTTCTCGAAAACAAATCCTAGACGAACATGAGAAATTGGGCATCAAATACCTGATCAAAGTACTATCCTTCTTATGCATCGTTGCTTTGGCTATGATCGAGAATTCGGGTCCCGTCCTTTCCAAAATTCGTTCCCACGATCCAAGACTTGGTTTCTAAATCTATTCTCTTAGCCACACACAATCCCACTTCCCTCTTCATCCCGACTTTCCTTCTCCATCCATTCATCGTTCATTCCCCCTTTCTTCCTCGCCTCCTCACTCCTCGGCACACTCACAAAAGCCGGCACAACAACACTATTCAGATTCCTAAATGCCTATTTCCTAATATCAGCATATCTCCACCATTTCCCACCCCTTCCCCCTCTCAATCTCACATCCCCATTTCCTCCCAACCCAGGAGGAAGAACACCCTTCAACATACCTCCCAACCCCATGTCCCCCAGACAAAACTCGACAACCAAAAAAACGATAATCTGAGAATTGCGCATCCACCAACCCAGACTTAACAATTGGACAAAACTTACTTTCGCGAAGGCTCCTTCGGGGATGTTACCGTTCCAGCGATCATCTACGCCAGTAATCCTCTCCCCACCCTCATCCAAATGCATTTTCACCACACTCTCAATAACCTACTCATTCCCAACCCCCTTAACCTTATACCAAGTCTTTAGATCCATTGTAATCGGATTCCCGGAATCCGTGTCAGAGAGGCGCAGTTGTTCGATTTCGGGGAATGTGGCTGCGAGGCCGTACCACTGCGTTGAAAGCTATTTCCTCCCCGCTGCTTTTGCGAGGGGGGAGGAGAATGTTGCCTCACCCTGCGACACCACTTCCCATCAGTCTCATCTTCATTTCTCCATTCCCAAAATAAATAAATAAAAATAGATAAAAAACATAAATGTATTTTACACTCCACAGCTGTAATTTCTTCAAAGTAGGCTTGCTAGCAAATAACTATTCTAATCCCACCAGCATCAAATTCTCTCCTTGCAAGGATTGGGGGAAGAGGTAATCTAACACTCCCAACGATCATCTTTTGCCGTGCGTTCTGGATATTGGTGCTCTCGATTCCGAGGTCTGAAGATGAGGTGCTGTGGGTGCTCACGTCGGCGGATTTTTGGGCTTGTGCTGTTTGTGAGGGGTTGCCTACTGACATTATCTTTCTACTTGATGATAATGCAATGTTTAAGTGCAAAGGTCTTGGGGTGGTTTGAGTGCAGAGTTTGAGGAGTGAGGTAGAGGTAGAGTAGAGGTAGAGGGATGCATGAAATATGTAATATTGACAGTGGATTGATTTTGGAAGATGAGCAATTGAGAGATTAAATATGGTTTCCAAGAGTTTCGAATGGAAATGGGATGGTTAATGAGATTGCTTGCTTACATGCGCGCGTCATGACTTTGGAGATGTGGTGAGAGTCTGTTGACATCATCATTGCGGGATGCAGCTACCTAGGTAGGGGACGCAAAGGGCCAGGTCACTTGACTTCACTCCTCACCATCAACAAACGAGTCGGGAATGAAATGAAAGTAAATCAAAAACTTTTGAGTTGACATCGCTATGCTGTCTTAGTCCTTCTTTGACCAAAATCAAAACTCCCCCGTCAATAATTTCATAGCTCATATCCATTCATCCCATATTCAAGACCCGACTCCCTCCTGCCTACACAACCCCGCCACTTTACTCGCAAGATCATCAGCCTCTCCCCTCGTCGCAGCCTCAGCATATACTCGAACCGCATCTTCTGTCCCTGAAGCTCGTGCGAAACTTCTGCCGTCACGGACTTTGCTGACAAGAGCATCGATTTGTTCTTGCAAGCCTTGCGGCTCGACGAGTTTTCGCTCGGCATCTGTTGTCTTGAAGAGATTTCTGTCTTTGACTTCTACACGTACCAAGCGGTTCGGTAGGTCAACGTAGGTGAGGTCCCACTCTCGAGGTGTCCAGGTTTTGTGCGCGAGAATGGTTTCAACAAGCAGCATGTCTGAGAGGGCATCGCCGACTGTTTGGTTGATAAGATCAGCGAGTGCGCGGAGGGTTTCCAGAGCTGCGGCTTGGGCTGGTGATTCTGGTTCCTTGGTGTAGAAGGCTTTTAGTGCCTGTTGAGAGAAGACCACGGTTCCATGACCATTTGCTTCGAAGTAGACTCCGACGTCAAATTTTGTCGCAGCATGGTGAAGCCATTTGACTCCGGTTGGGGTGCAGACAACCGGTAGGCCGAGTGATTTCTCGACGTATTTGGTCGAAGCTCCGTTTGCGTAGGCGGTTTGTACGACGCCAATCTTCAGCTCTTCTGATAAACGAGCCTCCCGAGCTAGGTCGCCAATGAAAGATGCAGCAAGTGTAGCAATCTTGTCACCATCAAGAAGACGGAAGCCATGTTCGGGGTCGTTGAAGTAGTAGATGATTCGATCAGCATCGCCATCGAGTGAGCAGCAGCGTTCGTTATTGCCAGCCTTGGAGGATGGTGGTGCTCGTTGCTTTGTCTTGACGAAATCGGCTCCGCACTGAAGGAATTAACAATGGCCAACTTGTATGATTTTGGGACGTACCTCATGATTCAAAACTTCAGCCTTGAGAACATCATCATTGATGATCTTGACATCCACTCCACCTTCTGCCCCCTTCTTCAGATACTTCACCAACTCGGCCAGCTTAGGCCCACCAACACCATTGGCGCAATCCACTGTGACAGGGCCAACAGTCTTCTTCCCCTTCATCGCCCGCACAAATGCCTCACTAAGCTTCTCGTAATACCCCTTCTCACTAACCTCACCATAGCTCTGCGGTGTGCCCTCCGTGTTCGTGCATCTCGTCAAGTAATGCAACTGCGGCGTCGTCAACAGCTTGTAATCCGTATACTCTGCTCCCGTAGCTTCCAAAGCATCCACCAGCGCCTGCACCAGCTTCAGCCCCGACGGCCTCGTGTCTCTCCCATAAATAACTCTCGCAGGTGTGTCCCCATTGATCTTCAGCTTCTCCTCCAACCCCTTATAGACCTTCAACAAGTCCTCATCCTTCGCATTGGCAAGCTCGGTTGAATATGCCTCCCAACTGTTCTCTAGCATTTCCCCCATTGGATCCACAAGCTTGATGCCATTGTCTTCAGGTGGGTTGTGTGAGGCTGTGATCATCACACCAATGGTCTGACCACCGAGTTTACGGGACCGAAGAGCGGCAACAAGCCCCACGCGGAAGACGACGCTGCCGAGTAGGCTGGCTTTCATGCGGAACCCCGCTGTGCCATATTGGAAGACGCGGTCGACAGGCTTTGGGTGTTTGCTTGAGGCTGCAAGGATCTTGGCGTCCATGATTGCGGTTGAGGGAATTGAGGCAATTCGGAGAGGAAGACGGAAACTGTTGAGCAGGAGAGAAGAGGTTGTGTGAAGCAATGGAGGAGGCTGCAGCTACTTAAGAGGGTATGGGGTTGGACATAAAGCTGGCGCTCGTACTTCGTAAAGAAGGATTGATTGATTGTTCGTTCGCTTCTATTTTGGTAGCTTGGTGCTGCTGTCTTCAGCTTCGTGCAGCTTCACCGCCAGGCGGGGGCACATGCAGGAAATGGCATGGTGCGCCTACTGGGATTGCCCCTGCGTACGCGTATCACGTGGAGGCGCGTCGATCGTCGCGTCAACCATTTCGACATTTTTACCTTCGTATAGCTTCATCTGAATAGCTTCATCTTCCTTCCATCACCGACTACGCCTCTCACTGCGCTTTGCTAGAAATTTGGATATGGCTTAACTTTACTTCACAGTGCCTTCCCAAAAATTTGCGTACCACCTCCTTGCACAATGGCCGAATGCGCGAACCCCCTGCTTCTTTCATGGGTCAAAGAATGGCTCGACACCGCCCGAGAGCGCAATTCAAAAGGCGTCACAACCTACAAGAAAGCCTACGATTCTCTCAAGTCATGTCCATTACCATTCACACACCCGTCTGAAGCACAGCAACTCACTGGTTTTGGACCAAAGCTTTGCAGTCGATTGACAGACAAGCTCAAAGAATACTGCAAGGAGCACAGCTTACCTATGCCAGAGATGCCTCAGAAGCAGAAGGGAAGTGGCAAGAATGGAGGTGAGGAAGGCGGCGACGAAGATGTTGAACTAAAGAAGAAGAAGACAAGGAAGCCGAAACCATATGTCCCTGCCCTGCGATCTGGAGCTTATGCCTTGATCTTGGCACTATCAACACTGGATGAGAATGCTCCGAATGGGCTTACTAAGCCCCAGACGATTGAATTGGCCCAACCGCATTGTGATTCCTCGTTCACGGCACCAAGTGATCCTACAAAATTCTACACCGCATGGAATTCGATGAAGACTTTGGTTGAAAAAGACTTAGTTTGCGAGAAGGGACGGCCATTAAGGAAATACTCACTCACGGATGAGGGATGGGATGTTGCGAGACGGATCAAGAAGAGTTCTGATCCCAGTCGGGGACGAATGGATACCTTCGTCGCAGCAGACAAACCGGCCGCAGCCCCAGACAAGTCAAACGAAGATTCATTCGTCGAGCTCGGATCAAGTCCTCTCCGTCCCACGGTTCGAGTTTCTTCGGAATCTCCCGCGAAACCAGGAAACCTCGCAGATCTCATTCCTCAAGGTGAAGTAATATCCAACGCCTCCGCTCTTCCAGCATTTACACCCATCATTCTCGAGCCCGGCGCCTTTACAGTGGAGCTCGTTCTCGACGTTCGAGAAATCCGAGCAAAATCGGACAGAGACTATATGCAAAGCAATCTGATCGCTTCCGGGGTCAAACCCATCATGCGAGCCCTCGAACTAGGTGACATCCTATGGATCGCCAAAGTCCGAGACCCTGCTCTCCTGTCTCGTCTTGGCGCGGAAGGCGATGAAGTCCTACTTGATTACATTGTTGAACGAAAACGTCTCGACGATTTGGTGAGCAGCATCAAAGATGGCCGTTTCCACGAGCAGAAATTCCGACTGCGGAAGAGCGGAATCAAAAACATCATCTACATCATCGAGGAAATATCCATGAATGCCGACCACTTCCAGAAATACGAAGAAGCAGTCCAATCCGCGATTGCCGGGACGCAGGTCGTCGAAGGTTACTTCATCAAGAAAACACAGAAGATGGACGATACAATTAGGTACCTGGTTTCCATGACGAAACTCTTAAAGCAGAGATATGAAAAGAAGCCATTACACTTGATACCGACGCAAGTTATTACCACAGGGAACTATATGCCACTTGTTGAACACTTGAGGAAGACGAAACCGGCCACAGAATTCTATATCACATACACAGCCTTTGCTTCTCTGTCATCAAAGTCAGAAACTCTTACACTGCGAGACGTCTATTTGAAGATGCTTATGTGCACGAGAGGTGTCACTGGAGAGAAAGCATTGGAAATCCAGAAGCGGTGGACAACTCCCAATGAATTCGTCGAAGCTTATAAGAAGATCGAGGAAAAAGAAGGCAATGGCGAGCAAGGAAGGAAGAGAAAGATGGAGTTGGTTTCTGGTGAGATGGGGGGTCTTATGGGAAGGAAGAAGATCCAGAAGGCACTCAGTGTGAAGATCGCTGAGGTTTGGGGTGATGTTTGATTTGGTTAGACCTGGAGTACGGGCGGCACGGTCCGGTATACATAGTGGTCTCTCGCGAGCTTGAAGCATTTGGGGTTTAGGACATTGTATATGATGAAAGCAAGCAACGGGGAATGCCTGGTATGATTCTAGAGTCCTCGCAGTCTGCTCTCAACTTTGAATGTTCCAGGTTAGTGGTGTATCGGTGACCCCAAGTTTTTGAGACGAGTGTACAGAGGCCAGCACTTAGGTAGGGGACACATCGCGTAATTTGAATTTTTGAGCATGTTATTGGTAGGCAATAAGGGCCAGTCATCGGTGCAGCAAAAATATCCTATTGTTGCCTAGACGGTTGTTGTCATCGTTAAAATACGGAGTACTTAACCGCTATACAGTAATAAACGAGTCGCACTAACAACTCGCTGCTGTAACGAAAGAAGAGGATTGTCCCAGCCTAAGGAGACACGTCATCCATTTCAGTTTACCCCAAGGATTGCGCGCCTGAGGGTCATACCAGCCCACCAACAAATTGCCCGGCTCCGCGGCTCCGCCCCAAGGCTGTCTCTGTTAAGTGGTGGACTTGCCACTTCATCTCAGTCATAATTTAAACCTCCATAACACTATCACAAACTTCATCTCTCGGTCATTTCTCATCGAAAAGAACATTTTAAAAGGAGTCCTCTACGATTCAAGCTTCCTGACATCATCACTCTCGCACTCCTATACTCGCTATGTCTTCGAAGTCTTCGGAGTCAATGCGATGGTTGTACCGCGACCCGAATCTGGACGGTGTTGAAGACGTCGAAAAATACATTGTTGGCGGTTACCACCCAGTCAACATAGGCGACATAACTTGGCGAGAAAGAAAACCAGTACGAAGTTATACACAAACTCAGATCTGGAGGCTTTTCAACCGTCTAGCTCGCCCACCGAGCGAATAAGAAGCGCTATTTCGCTCTCAAGATCCTTTGTGCCAACGCCACTGATGACATGGAACTCAACACCCTCCAGTACCTCCAAAAATGTAGCGTTACTCATCCGAATATATCGTCTCTTCATGATGTCTTCCAAATTGATGGGCTAAACGGTTCACACCGCCGCTTGGTTCTTCCTGTTTTAAAGCCAAGCATCAACATATAAGTAGAAGGCAGCTTCCGAAGTCCCTACGCTATAAAGCGTCTTAATAGATTGCTAGTGGGTTGGCCTAATTACACTATTTAGAGATATGCCATGGTGGTACGTTTTTATCTCTCGTTATTGCAAGAATATTTACTAAAATCCCGCTTTGAGATCTTACCCACTCCAACGTCCTATTTGAGCTTAAGGACATTCAATCTTGGTCGAAAATTCAAATATACGAGCATCTAGGATCCCCTAGGACAGCTTCACTAAAGCTATTAGATCGCTCATACTCACCACATGCTCCCAAACGAGTAGTCCAGGCAGACAATTTTTCAAGTATAGACCTCAACTCACTTGGAAACTTTCGCATTATTGACTTCCGTCAATGATTCTTTGCTAAAGCCCATCAGACAGTTTAGGAACACCCGCGTCATTTTTGCACCAGAGATGTGCTTTGGGTTTCCTCCTTCGGAGAAGAGCGACATCTGGGCTCTTGCATGTCTAACCTTTGAGATCCGGACCTCTACGGGGCTCTTTCCCATAGTTTTTAATAATGTTTATATCATGCTTGGAACGATTGTTGATGTAATCGGCTCCTTCCCAAAGAGATGGGAGCATTTGTGCATTTACTGTGATTAGACAGAATTCGAAACCGTCTTGTGGTGGGATAACAAATCCTTCAAACCGAGCCGTCCACTCGCGTCTCTAGTCAGCGAACACAACCTGCACCTTCTATCAAGCCAGCAGGAAATTTTTCTCAGTTTTCTTCGGGGAATGTTAGCTTATGAGCCTACCCAACGTCTATCGGCGAGGGGCATTACAAGACACTTGTAGTTTTCAGAGTACACTCCAGAAGCGAGTAGCAGGAACAGTTAAAATAATACAGAGCGTTGAGATCTTCCAGAGTGATCAATAAGCCAGCTGACTGGTCAGCCTGATTGACAGCTAAGGGTTTAAGTCAGTCAGTTGATTATTAAATTTCAAATAAGTCAACCAGTCGAATATTTCTCAACTAATCAGCAACTAATCAACCGAGGTGCTAATATTATATCACATGACATGTGCTTTTAGCTTGTTTCTATAAGCTTTAAGAGCTATTAAATAAAGCTTTAATAATAAAACACTTATAACTTATATAAGTAATATAAAAGAATACCCTTTAAATTAAATATAATAAATCAAGTAGCAAGGTTATAGGTCACATGTCAAACTTGCTAAGCCCTGGTTATTCTCCTTGCCTTTTTCATACCCTATCAATTAAAACACATCCCTAGGTCGAATAATAACCCCGATTGCTTAATATCCTTGTATAAAGACTAAGGTTAAGGCATTTATATAATTTATACTTTTAAGGGGTGAAAATAAAACCATATGCCCAAATAGCACTTACTAGCTCCCTATTCCGCTTTAGAGTATACTAATAGGCAATAAATCCTAGAAGATTGGTTTTTATTGCTTTATATACCCTTAAGTGCTAAAGCTAGAATAAGGACTCCATGGGTTATACCTCTATGCGATATATTCTAATTAATTTGGTATATTATATATAAATTTGAGCTAACCAGCTAGCAGTTTATCTATAAGCCAATCAGCTGAGAAAAATGCCAGCTGATGACTGATTGATTGGCTTATTGGTTGCACTGAGATCTTCAATCAAGCGCCCTATTACAAAAGTGCAATCCAAGCAGGGAAAGATGTATGCCGCCTTCAGTTTGCTTGATTTCGCACGAATATTTGGCCCCAAAGAGCATCATTTTCGACAGCGAATACAACATCAGAGGATATCTAACGGTTCCCATACGTTGCAGCCAGCATAGGCTGACCAATTTCTACATAGAATAATCGACCTAGATTTCATTAGTCCTCTCCTCCTTCAATTTGCTGTCGGCTTTCCGTACTTTTTAGCCATTGAGCCAGCTGAAATAGACGCCCCTAAGCCCCCGGAGGTCATTGCCTTTTTTTCGGCCTTTCTCCAACCGTCTCCAGTCCTATAGATCGACCGCCAGTATTTCATATCATATCTATCATTAAGGCCTCCTCTCGAGCCCCCGACTCAATCCAGAACGGCCTCACTCGCACAATCCATGACGTTGGTCTTATTTGCTTCCGATGGTGATTGACGACGTCTCATATTGGAAGCAGCCAGTAGCAAGGGCCTGCACAAGTGGATGGTGAATAGGTCGTGGCTGTTTTATGGTAGTAATAGAGTACTTCTGGACACGTCCTTGCCAGCCATAAGAAAGGGATTCTCCTCTGCTCAACTCAAGAAGAGGTCAACGGTTAGAGGAGCCTGGTGGGAAGGGGTAGGACCACATGATGTGACGCCACCTGACTTGGGCGAGTGAAGTAGCTATTCAGTGTGTGGTCGAGGTGTTCATGGCTTAGGGTGGCGAAGAGAATAACAAGCTGTGTAGAAAAGACCGGTTGTGGAAAGAGAAACAAGCAATTGCATAACTGTGGCCAGGCCTAGTCATCAGCATTATGAGGCCTTTTTGGGGTGGGGGGCTCTTTTCTTTTTGGGTAAGGGGTCTAGGGGGAAACTGTAAGCTACAATGATACCAAGGATACCCAAATGAACCCACGGCTTGTTGTATAATACATTAATTGTCTCCTATAAAGGTGTTGTACCTCATGTCTTGTCTCCTTCCGTTGTCAACCTCTTCATTGTCTCTTGTGATGTTTCCCCCATGAATTTGATCCCCCTATCCTCTTCATTTTGAACGCCGCTTCCCTCGACCGATCGTGCTCACGCGTTGGGACTAGCCGATAGAGGGATAAGATCCAATTCCAAATATCCGTCCCGGCAGACACCAAGGCACAAGTAGGCACAAAGAGGTTGAGCTGCTGTCTGTCTACCTAGAGGGAGCCTATTCAACTCGGGGCCTGACCATGTTCCAGCGCGTGCGTACTGCAGTTGGAGTCCTGCGTTGCTTCCTCAACTCCGAGTATTGTGTTGCTCGGACGCTGACCCTCTATTGCAAAGCCCTCCTTTTGTAGCGCGGTATATAAGATCCCTGCTATGGTGGGAAGGTCGTCGCCGTCGTAGACCGTGCCCGTCGCTGCTCAGATTTTCATAAGTCAGTCACGGTTGCTACCCGCCAAACATTTCGATCTCAGGGCATACCTCGAATTCCAGCCCTGTCGCCTTCATTATCATCAGCTGCTGCTACTGTTTCTGCTGGGTGGCGTGCTGAGCGACGTATTACCCTGGCTTATATAAGTCATATTTTAGTTAAATAATATATCAGAGCTTTGTATTCGAGGTATTCGACAAGGCGTAAAGGCATATTGCAAGCAAAGACAAATTTAATATAGAAAACTTTAAAACATCTCGATTTAAAGGAAGAATACCACTATTTAAATCGACTAGCTTTTGACATTTTTATAAGTTTCAGCTGCCGTTTCCATAGCTTTAATGATGTCGACTTAGGTGTTCCTTGCCTTGGTTTGTGCTGGCGTAAAGTCCTTAATAACACTATATTCTTATATCAAATGGTTTTTGATTACTCACGTGCTATCGCTTAAAATATAAGTTTATAAACAATATAAATAACGCCACTCCTCTTTGCTTATAATATTATAAAATATATGCTGGATGCCCATTTTACCTCTAATAAACTTATAGCCCTAGAAAATGCGTTCGATTCTTTTGTTTTGCTTTTTGAAAAGGGGATAAAATGGCGTCGGTTTCTTTATAAGAGCATCGCTAGGAGCCGTAGTTGCTAGTATATTAACTTTTTTATCGTTCGGATCAATCTAGGAGTCGTTTCTTTGCCCGAAAGCAAGCTTCGCCTGTCACTTAGGGCCGTTGGAAGACATCTTAGGATTTTGATGCTATAAGGAGGCTATGGTTTGCAAATATTAAAGTTGTGCGATAAAAAAAATTGATTGCAGCCGCCGTTAAGTTAATTGCTAAGCGAGGCGAGGTATACTTTATTTGTATATTTAATATCTTAATAACCAGTGACCACCTAATAATAAATTCTACTTCTTAGTTTGTTAAAAAGCCTAAAACTCTAGGTTTCATTCTATTAAATAATCGCTTAATTACATTAGGGATTTATTTTATTATTAAAGATCTAATAAATAGGGGCACTCGCGCTAATTAACCGAGGATAAAGGCTAACACTGAGGTCAAACTACAGTGCAAACCTCCTATACTATACGCATCATGATCATATTTACGCTGGATCGCTGCCGTAAACTGAAGTTTACATTGCACTGAGGCCACACTATTCCCTACACTGGCGAAATGCAACTGAAACTTTAACCCAAATCAGCAGGTTTGTGATAGACTGGACATGGGAGGATTCGAACTGGGGGTTAGGGGTGGTTTCAAGAGTTTAATAGTCAATTCCGTTGCCTGATTATATCCAAATAAGATGGCTTTGATTTTGGTGGAACGGTTGGCCTTTTACAGTGATTGGTGTGAATAACGATTGAAGGAATATTTATATCTCAACTACAAGGCATATTAAACTATATTCCCATCTTCTGGCCGCCATATATATTGAACCGTAGCTTCAATCTTATCTTGAACTGGTCTATTGCTGTCGAATACGGGTTCCCAGCGAAAGCGGAATATACTGCGAAGAATCTTGAGTCCATACAAGATAGCCATTGTCACGAAAAAAGTGTAGAATAGCCCGGCAAAAGCATCTAGCATCTGGTAGCTACATTATTGTCATTTCAGTATTCGATTCCTTTAAATTTATTCAGCGGAGCCTTACCGAAGTCGGTATGCAATAGATCTGTCTGGTATGGTCGAATACCCATCTAGCCCAACAACTGATTGCCTTTAGATTGCAGCCTTGTCAGCACTCTAACTATATCTACGGCACAGAGTACTTACTCAGCGAAGCAGCCTGTTAGTAGCATTCCAATCCACCCTCCTCCGGCATGGATAGGAAAGACGTCTAGAATGTCATCCTTTAAGGCAACGCTTGCTAGTCTCCTGAGCATATAAACAAAGATGCAAGAAACCAAGCCGAAGATTGCGGCGCTCCAAACAGGGACCTGGTTCTGTCAGCAGCTTCCGGGTCGCAAGAATTCATCGGAGACGTACATATCCCGCCGCAGGAGTGATTGCAACAAGGGCTATAATGGCCCCGTCACAGAACATCATAATTGAGAGTTTCCGAGAGCTAGCCCCACGAGGAGATTTTTGAGGGAGACTATTGAATAACCAGAAAAGAAGAATGTTGGCACTTCCTCCCGAGCATGCTGCTATGTGTGTCGAGGTGATTGCCGATACCGCACGCAGATTGCCTCCCAACGCGGAACCCCCATTGAAACCGAACCATCCAATCCACAAAAGTGCTGTGCCGAGAACAACATTATTAACGTTATGAGGTGCGTCATCCTCGAGTTCCAACGATGATGCTGGTGGGTCTGTCTCATGGTCGTGTCCAGCCATCGTGACATTTCTATTCATCCCTTCCTCACCATTCCTCATTTCGTATTCGGCTTCTCGTGTGCTGCCAGTGCTGTGTACCTTGCTGGAGGACTTGCAGCAGCATAATGCAGAACTCACGAGCTCCGTAACTTTATGTTGAAAACGTTGCATGCAGTGAAGGAATCCTCGTGTTTCAAAGCCATAGAAGGCAGAGATTGCTGCGACGGTTGTCCCTGAAGTGATGTGAACTGCAGTCCCGCCAGCAAAGTCCATCGAACCGAGTTTTTTCGACCAGCAATCTGGATTCCACGACCACCGGGCGACCACATCATACACTAGGATGGACCATATAGTTATGAAGATCAAGAACCGACCGACGGAGACTTTTCTCAGTGCTCCTCCGCATACCAGAGCTGCGCTGTGACTCTATTAGCTCTTCGAAGTTAGAACTGTCGGCGGAATATGAGGCTTACGTGAAAGATGCGAACATGCAGTGATGAAACACAAATGCCAGTTCAGGAATCTTGGCCCCAGCTGCACCAACTGGTCGAGCTACTGTATCTTGGAGAGCGTTCGCCCTTGTGGACCCTCCGTACCAGGACCATGGAGAAAAAACAGGTGGAATAGCAGGTGAAAAGGCTAGAGAGTACCCCCAGAGATACCACTGGGCATTTCAGTAAGATCCACACATGTTCAACGTTTCGACTGACCTGGACGCCAACAAACGCTGTGGTGACAAGGGGGAGGCGGAACATGATCAACGCGGAGTGGCGATCCGAAGCACCTGAGTTGAAGAGGCATACCGCTGGTATCATTAGCATAACCAATGCTCCAGATGCCATCATCCACACTAAGTCAGATCCCTAGAGAAGTAGATTGAGCTTTGGAAGCGCGAGTTCAGAGATTCTGGGCAGTACCTGAAAGAACAACTCGGGATGCGCTATCAGATCACTGTATGGAACTGATACATTCAGAGCCGTCAAATTCCTTGGGATAGGTGGCACGACATCGAAAGCAAACGTCTCCATCGTCTTAGGTATTGAATAGAGCTGTCGACGCAAGAAAATGAGAGGCAAGAGCTTTGCCTATCCTGGTTTTAAAATGAGTGTACAGTACACTAGCAGCACAAATATCAGGCTGTGATTTCCGTTTCCCACTGGCCACAGCCTCCACACTCGCGCCCGGGTGTTGGTGGCTTTGAATCAAACAGACATGTGACATGTTACCGTGGCCAACCAAATTTGAAGCAAGGCTCGGGATACACTAGAATGTTACACACAAGGTATTTCTTAGTCGGACCTTCGTTTATTCACGTCAAAAATGTTCACAACGCATGACAACCTCGGCAGGAACCACCGCCACGGGCACGCTAAGCCCCAGTGGGGCTTAAGATAGCCAATCTTGAGCCAATCCTGAGCTACAGACACCACACCATCATTATCTCCTTGACTTGTTGATGGCTGTTAATGATTGCAAGTTGCATGACTTCTAACTGGTTGATCAGATCAACCATGTGCCATTTTACTGATAAGACTCTCAAGGGGGGTTACGGACGAAGGTTGGAAAGACTGGAGTGGGATGAGGCTCTCAAGGCCCCAAATTCTTTCGACATTGAATATTCCGTTGGCATTCACGTTCCAGCCTTTGATCTTTTTTGCGCGCCAAGGCCAGAATCGGAAGGAAGATGATTATGCTGAGTTGCTTTCTTATCACTAGCAATTGAAAGTCGCGCATTGGCTGCCGTTTCGTTCATTGGGGAGCAAGTCGCGAGGCAACTGACGCTCCTTTCCTGTACGCCGATTGACCGCGAAGAGACCGCAGCCAGGGATCTGCCACCACCTGTCTCGCTCTTGTGTATGCACCGCTTCCTTGCTATATTTTATCTCTGTCAGGCAAGGCTCTATCAATCTCTCTGTCGGCCGCCGGCGATGTTTGTCTCATATTGAGAGGCAGAATTCGCCGACACGCTCGCCGGGACACCGTGATGACTGCTCAATCCTAGGTGCATTCATACGTTCTAGTATACGCGGCACTCAGAGACTCGAGGAGAGAAAGATTTCCCGGCTGTGCCTAAGAGACGTGAGAGTTCGCGGTCTAGGTATTAGAACCCAACAGTTTTCCGGTCGTCTCAGGGCAACGAGACTCCTCATGGAGGTTGGGATCCCCAAATTCCATGCTTATCCATATTGATTATTGGCTCCTAAACTGGCAGATCTCCTTGATTTTGACGAACGACAATGGCAGATTCTCAGAAATGCTGTTTCCATATCTCCCCACAGAATGACCAAACCGCAGAGCCAGAAGTACTACACTGCTCGCGAAAACGAATCGACCAGCTTCAGCGACTGTCTGTCGTCTTGAAGGAACGGATAAAGTCCCGTGGAAACTGCGATGGGGTTCCATTGGAGATTGATGATACTGTCGATATTGATGCCGGGGTGGTCAAATATCTTGTCGCAGATCTGCCTTTCAAATCGGGAACAGATCTAGGAAAGATAAAGCTTGTCGACCTCTCGAAGGCTTGCAACGCGTGGTGGAAATACAAATGGATACCTGAATCTGCGAAGATACTATGGGACAACCTTGATCGGTCTAGAATTGAGACCCCGAACCCGCATGCAGCGAGCCCCAGGAGATGCTGGCAGCATCAAACCCCAAACACATTGCAACAGAGTTCGCCATATCTAGTCAACATTGCCATAGTTCTTGGTCTTGATGAAAATATCCGCGAAGTGATGGATAGAGAACTCCGTCTCCAGGTTCAAAACATTATATGGAATTCAAACCAGGATGCTCACTTAAAGACATCAGTTGACTTTCTGCATACGATAGAAGGTAGGTAGTACGAACATCGAGATAGCTCGACAATTTGATGAAAATCCTCTAACATATAGCAGATATGAGACGGAAGGAGCTCAAAGCTATGTTCAATTATTTTTTCGACAAACTTGTTCATCTATCCAAACCTCACCTTTATCCCAAAAACGTCGAGCATGTGCGAGACAAGCTGAAAGACGAGATGGATGTGGATTTCTACGAACCATGGTATGACAAGGACAACGCAGCTCGTCTAAAGACATATTCGGTGTATGAATTTGTGGCGAAAATAGAGGGCATTTTGATGGACTCACACGAAACACGCACGCGCGAAACGCACGAATCTGGCCACCCTGGTCATAAAATGGTTAATGGCCCTAATAAACCAAGGGATGGCCCAATTGTGGACTGGGTTGCCGTCGGATTGGCTGCATATAAAGGAACAACATCTGCTGGGAAAAACATTGTCTCGTTATTTACAAGTAAAGGCTCTCGCGAGGCCAAATGGAATGAGGAGCTAGAGCAAATGCTTAACGGTGCTCACTCTCACATCCAAAAGAGCCAGGAGTCGCTAGTGGATGACCTAATTAAGAGGAGAAATGATGCATTAGAGAGTTGGAAGGTGATGTTAGGAGAGGGGGGCGAGGCGGTTTAATAATAGATATCCTTCCATAACTCCTTTTGGAAGAACGGAACAATGGAAAGAATTTACTCCATTGCGATTAGGGACTCAGTGACGAAAACTTTTTTTAAAAAAAAAGGAATGAAAGTAACAAGGGGTGGACCACGTATAATATTCATGCATCTCGGCATCTGATGGCAATGCAATAGGATGGTAACTAAAGAGCACCCCGGTCAAGAAGATTTGAGCCAACCGATTAGTTTTGATGTCGGAGAACTCGGAGTATCCTCAAACTATTACGTAACGTAAACGCGTATATTGGTGACTTCAAGTTACCCCCAGGGCAACTGGACACTATTCGCTCAGAATCGATGTGCAGCCTGGCGGTGAGCCAGAAATTCAGCCTTCCACAACAATCGGGCGCTGCCACACCCATACCATGGGAAGAAGCAACCCTATCATCACTTTTCATTCGCTACTGTTAAGTTTTAGGGTGTTTCAGCTATGCTAAGTCATCCAGGAACCCTATATTTACCCTCTAGTGCGCCGGGCGCACCTGATAACGTATGCACTTTAGCCTAAATACAATATCATCAATTGCATTACGGCTACTCGCATTTTCATTATTATTTTACTATTCTGTCCTTCCGCATGCTCGTAATCTTAACACGCTTACGTAGATTTCGCAGTGTTTTCCAAAACTTCTGTTGGCCCCACTGTCGATCTTTATCTCTGATAGGCAAGCTCTTTACAAGCACCGTCGACCATCAGCACCGGTGAAGATGCCTCATTCTCCATCGTCAATATGCGAAGATAGCAATGATGACCAGAAGATGAAGGATCATTTCTGGGATGGTGTTTGTGAAGTATGTGAAAAGCGAGTGAGCTTTTACAATGCTCGTCAGTGTACTTTTTGCGGTGGCAAAGACTCCTCTGATGATCCTATCTATTGCATTACCTGCACAGAATATGGCTGTACGACAAGAAAAAATTGCCAAGAACATCGAGCATCGTGCTGGGATAGGCACATACCCTCCCAGTCAGCGAAAGTCGCAGCAAAGCATCGAATGGCTGATCCTCTGCCCGAGTTGTTTGTGAAAGTTATTACTCACTCCGAAGCCGATACGCAAAAGCTGCGGCAGTTGCACGAGCAGGACGAGAACGCTCGATGGCTCAAGATCAGAAGAGACAACGATGGACGACTAGACCTATTCATATATGACAGATTTATGCAGGAGTGTGACCGTTCCCAGTCCGGAAATAGGAAGACCACATACCATTATCCAAGTTTTGTATCTTTCATAGGAGACACATCGGTTGGGAAGTCTACTCTTGTCCGCGCGATGCTAGTGTTGGGGCGACTATACTCTCTGAGTTCTAGTTCAACCGACCAATCATTTTCAGATGAGGCTGCCATTGATGAATTGAGGATGATAAAAGAGGAAGGCATATACGGACCTGTGACACGATCTGGAAACATCGACCATCTGACCGATCCCACCACCTCTGGCGTGCACCTCTATCGAGACGTTGGGAAGGCAATGTTCAAGGACTCACATCGAGCTTCGACTCATTCTGGACGCCTGACCCAGTACCCAATGCTTTTAGTGGATTGTGAAGGATTCAGAGCTGGTGAGGCAATGACCAATGCGGAACGAATGGAATCTGAACCAGGAGTGGACTCTCGAGGGAGACTCTTATCAACAGTTGGAAACAACCGGGGTCGATCTGCGTCGAGGCAAAAGAATTTATTGAGTCAAATTCCCGTCCTAGCTCCATGCTATGGATATTCTGGCAAAGACGGAGTTGATTTGTTCTACGCAAGATTTCTCTACGCAATCAGCGACGTGGTCGTTTTCGTAACCAAGGAGGACCAGCGGATACAATCTGAGCTTATCCGGGTTTTGGAATGGGCGTCAGCGGCAGTGTTGAAGTCTGTGAACCATCCATCACGGAAAACTCTAATAATTGTCCGCAATATGCCATCTTTTCATGACCCGGCCCTGTACAAGCGAGACGGATTAGAGGAGATTTATCTCCGAGGTCATCCTAACCTATGGGACGACTCCCCCATTTTACGGGAGTTTGTGGAGGGGTATAATCGAAAAGAAGAGAGATTTGAACTTCGAATTACTAGCAATAGAAGACTTTATGAGGTTTTATTCAAAAAGATAAGATGCTGTTACATACCTCGGGCCAAAGAAGTCATGGGGCAATCTCACGAACTGTTCGAGCAATACAAAGAACTTCGAAGCGTGGTCGAGCTCTCGGTCCGTGATGGGAACGAGCTGAGGGAACTCAGCTTCATGAAATACAATGTTCCTACATTATCACATATCCTAAACCGAGCCTTTCAGCATTTCAGTAGCTCAGAAGAACCTTTCGACTTCTACCTTGCAGCTCGAGGAGACAACCCAAATCCTAGGTCCATGCCGGACCATCTTGCAAATTTTCTTCGACATACCTCGGAATACTCTTCCAATAACGACAGCATGTACGAAATGGTCATTGATGTTATTACTATATCGCTAGTTATATATACGCAGAGACTTTTCGAATCAGGTAAATCTCATCCAGATAGTATCCAACCCCCTATATAGAGCTGATGATCCACAGTGACCAGCCCGGATGATATATTTGACCGCGATCTCCACAGGATTTGCGATGAAGGCATAAACGCGTATCTGAGCAAGTTTGAGAGTTGTTCTTACAAATTTCCTGAAGGTGCTCCTTGCGTGTCTAGGCTAGAGGCGCTTCACGGTCACCACACTTCTTCTGGAGGACAGACTGCACAAGGCCCTTTCCTGCGCGAGGAGGCTTGGACTGACGAAAGAAGAAGATTGTGGATTTCAGAGATCCGACTGAGATTTTCGGGGTACTACGATCAATTTTTCCGAGGAGGGGATAACGCCCATGGGAGTGAGGTTGAATCGAGAGAGCATCGCATTCTGGAAGAACGAAAAACGGTTCATACAAAGTACCACAAAGACTGGGCATCAATTAGGAGCAACAAGACCTGCCTGTCCTGTCTACAGGCGGTCCCGGATCACGTCCTTGGTTGTGGGCACTCTTACTGCCCTCGGTGCATTCAAGAACTTGGGAAATCATCCTCCCACTTTGAGTGTGCCTGGGACATGCTAGGTTGTGTCTTGTGTAAAAGTCCTGAACAAGAAAGACCTCATCTTGTGAAGTTGAGGGCACGCTGTGCTGGAGTAAGGGTACTGGCTCTTGACGGGGGCGGTATTCGCGGGATCGTTGAACTTATACTATTACGGTCGATTGATGATGCCATAGGTCTCAAAATACCTGTGAGGGACATGGTAGACTTGATCGTAGGCACAAGTACTGGTGAGCCAATAATTCCCAAGCTCCTTCCTCACCAACTGCTCCATTAAAGATCGCGAGTTAACAACTATTCATTCTAGGCGGAATAATTGCTTTGGCAATCGCAATGTCGAGTTCCACTGTCGAGGAAATGACAACCTTCTTTACCAAGGCTGCTCGCCAAACTTTTTCCGAGACTCGTACTGGTTATATCTTCAGTAAAATAGATCCATCACATACAGCCGCTAAAGCTTTGATGTTCCTCCGACTTTATGGAAGCGTTTTCAAACAAGAACCATTGGAGAAGGCATTGAAAAAATTCTTTGGAGCTTCCAGTTTATTTGCGCCAAACCACAAAGGCCTTCAACCTCAGTGTACACCTCGCGTTGCAGTAACAGCTGCAAAAGATTCAGGGCAGACTGACTGCCTGATTGCTAGCTATAATCGCCCGGTCATCGATGATTGGGGAAATTTCGATCGAGAAGACTCTGAGAGCAAGGACATGAAGATCTGGGAAGCAGCCCTCGCAACATCAGCCGCACCTTTCTATCTACCGCCGTTCTACAAGGAGGAGACAGAAACTGATTATGTGGATGGAGCTGTGTATGCAAACTGCCCAGCACATGTTGCGTACGAGGAGACTAGGAAACTCTGGCCAGACAACGGATCTGGATTGGATTTCCTTCTGTCCCTCGGCACGGGCTTGCAAAAACGAAGAGGTGACAAGACCCCGACGGCCATTAAATTTGGAGGCTTTGCTGCAATCCGTGCGCTGTTCGAAAAGCAGCTGGACTCTCACAAGTCCTGGGATCAATTCGAAAATGGTCCGGCAGGGTCTGGTATCAGGTGCAGGCTCCACCGACTGAACCCACCCATAGATGGTGACCACCATATTGCTCTCTATGATTATCACAAAATCCCCGAACTTATTGAAGTTGTTCAGAAATGGACTAAAATTCCAGAAATAGCTGAGAAGATCAACGATATCGCGAATATCTTGATCGCAAACCTGTTCTTCTTTGAGCCGGACAACAAAGCTAGTTCGACATCCAGTGGCCTCCTTGGAGACCACTCATATGAAAATCTTGCTGGCTCAATTAGGTGCCGCTTAGGTCATGAAACGGTCTCTCTCGAGAACCTTCTCTCGAAAAAGGTTGAGAGTTTTTGGTATGCGGAAGCTTCGTCTGCCGACACGGAGCAACTAATAAATCTACCCAAGCCTCGGTGGATACTGGTCAGGAGTGCCAGCACTGATGTGCCTAGTGAAATGACGGTCCAAGAGAACGAGAGAAAAAAGTTCCGATTAAACCACACCTTTCGTGTGAAGAACGGCAGCAACTTATTTCAAGTGCTCGCGGTGAAACTTTACGGTTTGGAAAAAAGAGTTCCAATCAGCGGGTTCCCATCGACATTGGTTGATCTTCAGAGGCGAGAAAAATTGAAATGGTTGCAGTAGGGATAGGCGCTGAAGATGAAATAATGTTGTTGGCGTCTCATTGGAAAGTAGGACGCAACCCGGTCGTGTCTGTACTCCTCAGCTGCCTTAGCGCGGTCTGCGAATTCTCCTCTCTTAACTACAACTGCTATATTAAAAACGTCAGATTTGGCATATTTAGCCAGTATCTTGTTCTTGCGGCAACCACCCAAAGGCCCATCTGTTGAAAGGGGGGTTTGATGGGCTGGTCCGTCATTTTACCTCTAAGTACCGCAATTCCAAGTCGGATCAATATATCGCTTTATATCCGCCTTTACGTCGCCTTACCTATTCTTTGGCTCGATCTGCATATCTGTGCATTAAAGTGAATGTATTGCACCTGCGCCTGCGCGTATTGCGTATTTTTTCCGTCGAAAGTAATCACCTACACCTTTCGTTGTCATTGTCCACCCCCAAGTGTGCTGCTACTCCGTGCGTACTTCTAGTAAACGTGCAGAATCCATTGTTTTTTATGTGCATTGCTGCTTCATCCGTACCGCTCTTCGCGTAGACTGTGCGGGACCACTCTCCAACGTTGTTAAACCTCGCATGTGGGTTTGCGAATCTCCCGGGTCGCCCAGCCCCATAATACCAAAGTCCGCTCCAACCAAAGGATCCCCGGGGCTACCCTGTGAAAGGGAAGTATTATGAAGAAGGCCGGATAAGAAAGGAAAGGAAAGGAAAGGGGGAAAAAAGGACAGGAACAGATGATAAAGGGCTTTATAGTACTGCTGGCGAAGAGTTGGGAGTCTGCTATGGTTGTTTTCCATTTCTATCTTTGGACCTTAGAAGATGCTACTCTAAACTAAGCCGTGGGTGACTAAGCTTGAACAGTGAGTGAGCAAGATGCTTGACTACAATTAGGGCTCCCTAGCTATAACTACCCCGGGCTTCTGCCTCATTGAAAAGTAATCAGAATTGCTGGTTGGCTGTTGGGTGGCCGCTTATTTCATTTGGCTAAAGTTGCCATCGGCCAAAAACTGAAATCCTCAGCCATTCACTAAAAATTGAGCTTCCATAATCGCTATGGTAGAGGCAGTTTAAGGGTAAGACTCTAATAAGTCCTTCGAGATGCTAGTAGCATCTCAAATGAGTTGAGTTGAGTTGAGTTTCGCCACCTAATCAACTCAACTCAACTAAAAAACTAGCTACTCATAATCAACTCAACTAATTATGAGTATATAATTAAATAACTCAGAGTAG